>Ga0105046_10002522_pt1 | contig 28918 bp, 24 predicted proteins | sample MAT03_FD_78385 | JGI IMG/M metagenome (GOLD analysis project Ga0105046, IMG submission 78385) | Freshwater microbial communities from Lake Fryxell liftoff mats and glacier meltwater in Antarctica - MAT-03 (megahit assembly) | ecosystem: Environmental > Aquatic > Freshwater > Ice > Liftoff... | reverse complement strand
CGGAAGCATCGATGCGCGAGGCGGGCGGGCTCGCTGCAAGCGTGCAACGAGCCTTCGCTCACCCCGCGAGGCCTACCGACGCGATGCTCGACTCGATCCGTGCCCGCATGGGCGCATCGATCGACTCGGCGTCGCCGGTGGCTTCCACGACGAAGACATCGTCGCCGGTGACGTAGACGCCCAGCCAGTACACGTGGGAGCGGCCGCCGGACGACGTGGTGAAGGTGCGCAGGACGCCCTTGGTGCCTTCGCGGCTCTGCACTTGTCGGGCCTTTCCCTCTGCAGCGTAGCCGCGCGTGGCCAGGCGCTTGGCGAGCGTCTGTGACCAGAAGTCGAGATCGCCGTGCGGCTTGTTCGCTTCGCTGCGCACCGCGAGGACGACCCCGTCGGCGTTGGCAGCGCGGAAGGCGAAATCGTCGCCACCCTCAATGACGGCGAAGCCCGACGGGACCTCGGCGTGGACCGAAGGGCCGCAGCCAGCCGCGAGCGGAGCAAAAGCGGTGACGGCAACGAACAGGACGAGGTGGCGGAACGACAGTGACATGGCGGGCCTCGAGCGATGAGAGGTTTGTGACGGAGAGCGAGCGACGACGGACGGCGACGACAGGCCGGAAGCGACAGCGCGTGAATGCGCGCGCGCTCAGTCCTCGGGCGGGACGGCGACCAGCGTGTCGATGCCCACCCGATCGAGCCACCCGAGCGGCAGCGCGAGATCGCGGCGCGCCGCCGGCGGGGCCAGCGCCGCCACGATCTGCGACGCCTTGGGCTTTTCGACGACGGTGGCGGTGAGCGTGGAGAAGCTCGTGTGCGTCCGCAAGAAGCGCAATCGCCCCTGGATGCGGTCGATCTCGCCGGCAACGCGCTCGAGCTCACGCTCCACGCTGAGCGTGTCGGCGAGCGTGCCGGACTTCTGCAAGAGCTCCTCGATCCTCTTGCGCGTCGCGCGCAGGTTCTCGAGACGCACTTCGAGATCCTTGAACTCGGCGGTGACGTCCTCCGCCTTGACGTTGCGGCGCTCCACCTCGAATCCCGCATCGATCTTGCTCATCGCTTCGCGGAAGCGCCGCGAGGGGATCTTGACGACGACGCGACCCTCGTCGCGACCCGCCAGGTGACCGCCCAGCGACTCGGCGAGTGCGACGACCGCGTCGACCGCGCCCGGTCCGGTCCCCGCCTCCACACGCAGCGACAGCTCACCCTGGTAGACGATGAGCGGTGCGTCGGCCGCTTCCTCGGCTGCGTTGCTCGGAGCTCGGCTCGGAGCTGGACCTCCCGAAGGTGCAGCGGCGGCGGACTTCGCGACAGCGGGCGCAGTCGGAGCCGCTTCGTCCTTCATGCCGGCCATGCTGCCCGAGCGCGGACCCCCCGGTTGCTGGAAGCTCGGCGCCTCCGACGATGGCAGGACCGAGGAGTGAGCCGGCGCGGGCGGGGCCATCTCGGCGGGCGGAGCCATTGCGGGCATGGCGTTCGCTGCGCATCCGGTGGATGCGGCAGCGATCGCGGCGAGGAGCGTGCGAGCGAGCGCGGTTCGAAGGCGGTGCGGCATCATCGAGGTGACAACGCACCGCCGCGGTAGGGCCTTACACGAGGCCGCGACGGCGCCTGTCCGCACCGAGGGCGCCGCCCACGGCGCCGATCGCCGCGCGCCTCACGTCGCGGTCTTCACCACCCGTAGGTGCGACCGAGGGCCAACTCGAGCGCGCGCATGTCCTCATCGTCCCGCAGCCGTGCGAGCGCGCTGCGCACCCGCTCGATGGTGGGCTCGACGAACTTGAGGAAGTCGGGGTTGTGCTTCACCCGGTCGATGAAGACGAAACGCCCGGCGTCCTTCAGCTTGCGCTGCACCGTGACCAGATCGAACTCGCGACCGATCTCGGCGCGCGCGGCCGCATCGAGCCCGCGCGCCTCGGCGAAGCCGTCGAGACGCGCCTCGATGAAGTCGCGATCGAAGCTCTGGTAGCTATCGCCCAGGAGCGCGACCAGATCGTAGACACGCGGGCCGAGCAGCGCGTCCTGGAAATCGATCCAGACCAGCTCGGGACCGCCCGCCGTACGCCGGATCATCAGGTTGCGGCTCTGGTAGTCGCGGTGGACGAACGAGCGCGGCATGGCGGCGACGCGCGTCGCCAGACGATCCGCCACAGTGTCGAACGTCGCGCGATCGGCGTCCGAGAACGCGATGCCGCGCGCATCGATCGCCCACTCGCTGTGGTGATCGATCTCCCACTTGAGGAGCGCGTGATCGAAGCCCCGCGTCGCGACCACCGAATCTTCCGGCAACGTCTCCAGCGCGGATTGGGCGCGCGCGAGATCGGCGACGGCCTGGCGATAGATGTCGGTCCGCCGTGCGGGCTCGGCGAGCAGGAAGTTGGCGAGCGTGTCGTCGCCCAGATCCTCCAGCGCGACGAACCCCTCATCGCAGCTTTCGTGGAGCACGCGCGGAACGGAAACCCCTTTCGACTCGAGCAAATCGCGCACCTCGAGGAAGGGCCAGCGCGCGTTGACCGCGCCGCCGGTGACCTCGTCGGGCCTTTCGTCGGGCACGAACATCAGCACCGTGCTCGGACCGCCCTCCCCGGCTTCGGCGCGCAGGTAGATGCGGGTCGAAGCGCCTCCCGGCATGCGCACCAGCGCGGTGGGTTCAGCGCCGAGGGCACAGCGCGCGACGGCGCGCGCGACCTCCAGATCGAGCTGTCGCATCGAGCCGCGTGTCTCATCAGCGAGGGCTGGGGTCAAAGAATTGGCTGAGAAGGGGTCAGGCCTCTTCATTGGAGCTATCCTCCGAGGGTCGTCGCTTGGTCTTGTTCGGAGGTTCTCCCGTGATGCTTCGTAGCGTGCTCGTCGCGAGCGTGGGCGTCTTGCTCGCTGGCTGCACCGGAGACGAGTTCCTCGTCGGCGGGCAAGGCGGCGACGCGAGCAGCGGAAGTCAGGCGAGCAGCGGGTCCGGACCGTCAACGACCAGCCAGAGCGGCGCGGCGGTGACCACGTCGACCGGCTCGGGGAGCTGCGACGGATGCATGCAAGGTGGCGTCTGCCAGCCGGGCAACGCCTTCGAAGCCTGCGGCATCGCGGGCGAGGCGTGTGCGAGCTGCACGACCACCGATGTGTGCCAGACGTCGAGCAGCTGCTTGGGCCAGGAATGCGTGTTCGTCCTGGTCGACGAAGGCGTCGCCTGCCCCTTCGTGGACGGCAACCCCTCGAGCGGCGTCTGCATCGGCGGCACGTGCCAGGAGGCAGGAGAAGACTGCCTGAACGGCGTCGACGACAGCGACGACGATACGCTGGTCGATTGCAACGACGACGACTGCGACGTGTCCTTTGCCTGCGTCGATACGACCCCCAGCGGATGGATCGGCCCCGTGGCCCTCTACCTCGCCGACGTACCCTGCCCCGGGACGTGGGCCACCGAGGTCGACGGCCCCTCCGGCATCGGCGTGGTTGCCGACCCGTACACGTGCACGTGCGCGTGCACCGTGCCCGTATGCGACGAGGTCACGTTCGAGTACGGCACCTCGTCCGCCCCCAGCTGCACCGACGCAACGACGGAGGTGCGCACCCTGCAGGCAGGAGCCTGCGACTCGCTCGGCGAGTCGACGACGTCGAGCGTCGCGCGAAACCTGACGCCGACCTGCGCTGCAACGACCGACGAGGAGTTCGAGCTGCCGACCGCGGCCTTCGCAACGGCAGTCACCGTCTGTGCGAGCGACTTGGATCCGGGCGGCGGCTGCGACGGCGGATCGTGTCGCCTGCGCGCCCCCCTCGTCGGCGCGGAGGAGGGACTTGTCTGCATCTACCAGGCGGGTGCCATGCTGAACTGCCCCACCGGCTTCTCGACCCGCGTCGCCAAAGTGGCGACCAGCTTCGCCGACACGCGTGGGTGCGGCTGCGCGTGCACCGAATCGAGCTGCGGCGCCGATATCGAGTTCTTCGACAACGTCGAATGCACGGAGTGCGGCGAAAACCCGGGTTCCTGCGGCGCGTTGACCGCCGACGACGAATGCCTGGTCGACATTCCAGCGGCCACCGAGCTGTTCGCGACGTGGGTCCCCCGCCGCGGCAGCGTGCCGACCTGCGAAGCCGAGGGCTCGCCCACCGGCGACCTCGCGACGAGCGGCGAACTGACATTCTGTTGCATCACAGCGGATTGATAACCGGGCCCTGCGGCGTAGTCTAGCTTGCGGTGGTGACGAACGAGCGCACCTTCACCCCCCTCCGCGAGGTCGCCCCCTCGATCCTCGCCGCGTGGGACGCACCGGCCACCCCACCACGCGCTGTCCTCGTCCTCGCCCATGGTGCGGGCGGCGATCACCGCGCCGAGCTGCTTGCCGGCCTGGCGCGGCGTCTCGCCGCGCGTGGAGTCGCCGTCGCGCGCTTTGATTTCGCCTATCGCGCCGCGGGCAAGAAGCTCCCCGCGCCGATGACGAGCCTGATCCCCGAGTATGCGGCGGTCGTGCGCGAGGTCGCGCAGCGCGCACCGGGCGTCCCCGTCTTCATCGGCGGAAAGAGCATGGGAGGCCGCGCCGCCACCCACCTCGCGACGACTTCGGACGGCGCGGGGATCCGGGGTATCGTGCTCCTCGGGTATCCTCTCCACCCTGCCGGAAAGCCTTCGATGCTGCGCGACGCGCACCTGCCCGATGTGACCATTCCAATGCTTTTCGTCCAGGGAACGCGCGACGCGCTCTGCGATCTCGAGCTGCTGAGACCCGTCCTTTCGCGCTGCGGCGGCCGCGCGACGCTCCACGTCCTGGAGGACGGCGATCACGGGCTCGAAGTCCGCAAGAAGTTCACCGGACGCAGCAAGGCCGACGCCTGGGACGAGGTGGAGCGGGTCGTCGCTGCATTCGTGGACGGGGCACTCCGCATCGCCTGACGCCAGGGTTCGACTTGCTTCCGTCCCGACGCGACGCTGCTCCTGGCCTTCCCTGCTCATCGGCCCGCCCTGATACTGTGGGCCATGCGATCTCTCCCGACTTCGATCCTGAACGCTTCGTCGATCCTGCTGCACGTGGCCATGCTCGCCGCGTGCGGCGACGACTCGGAGACGACGCCGGGAAGCGGTGGCGGCACCACCTCCAGCGGTGGCTCGGCGACCGCGAGCGGGCCGACGTCGAGCGCCGCGGGGACTGGCTCCGGCACCACGACCGGATCGAGTACGACCGGATCGAGCGCGAGCAGCTCCGGGGGCGAGGGAGGCGGGATGGGCCAAGGCGGGATGGGCCAAGGCGGCGCCGGCGGGCAACTGCCGGCCTTCGGCGACGCTTGCGCCTCCTCCGACGACTGCTTCGGCGCCCAGTGCGTGGAGATCAACGGCTACCGCACGTGCCGCGGCGAGGTCCTCGAGGCGACCGAGTGCACCGGATCCGAGCTCGACCAGTGTTGCGACACCAACGAGTGCGCGGACCCCGACCAGATCTGCACGCTGATGCCCGACGCCATCTGCGGTGGTCCAGAACCCCAGCTTCGCAACGAATGCGTCTCCACCGACGACCAGTGTTTGCAGCTCGATTGCGGCAAAAACGGCGACGTGTGCGCGCCCCCTGGCACCTTCACGTTCAGCGTCGCCCGTTGCCTGCCGCGCGCCTGCAACGGCAACGAAGAGTGCACCGACGGCCCAGGCGGATCGTGCATCCCGGTAGCCGACCCGTGCTGCAATGGCGTCGTCGGCTTCTTCTGCGCATACGCGGGGGAGGGCTGCAGCTCCAACTCCAGCTGCATAGGGGAAAGCTACTGCCAGCCAGACCTCCAGACCGGCGTCGCGACGTGTGTCGAAGGCTTTCCGCAGTGCCCCCAGTGAGAGCCCAGTGATAGCCCAGTGATCCTTGATCCCTCATGCCTTCCTGTCTTCCTGGTGCGCCAAGCAAGCTCTGTCGAGGAGGATGCCATGATGTAGCAAACGGCTGAAACCTCGAGAAGGAGCCCCACGGGGGGGAAGCACCCCGTCCGGCCAAGGCGCGAAGCGCACAGCCGGAAGCGAGTCTTGCGTGGTCACGGGCGACCGTGACCGCGAAGCGTAGACAGCGAGCACGTGGGCCGTGCGATCCAGCCTCGTAAGGAAAGGCGCGGGAGCCGACGCCGTCAGGAAGGCGGAAGGCCACACCCGCGGGTGAGACATCGAGCCCACCCGCCGGTCCCGCCGGGGTCATAGAGCAGGGCACGCGGGCAAAGGGCTCCCAGGGAACTTGGGAGATCCCGTCGACTCGCCACGTGGCGTACGAGCGCGCGAAGGAAACGAAGCGTCTCGGAAGGTCGACGGGAAGTCGGAGCGCCGCACTGTACCGATGAAGCGGGGGAACCCACCCCGGGGACCCCGTGGAGGGAAAGCGGCGCCGGGCTGTGGAACCGATCGGAGGAAAGATGGAAGAGACCTCGAGCTCGCAAACTGTCTCAACGAAACTCGAACGGATAGCGAAGCTGGCCAAGCAGGCACCCGACATGGTGCTGAAGACGCTGGCCCACCACATCGACGTGGACTGGTTGCGGGAGGCGTACCGACGCACCCGCAAGGACGGAGCGAAGGGCGTCGACGGGCAGGGCGCGGAAGAGTACGCAACGAAACTGGAGGAAAATCTCCAGTCGTTGCTCGACCGCGCCAAGTCGGGGACGTACCGCGCACCGCCCGTGAGGAGGGTGCACATCCCGAAGGGTGACGGGCGGACGCGTCCGCTTGGCATTCCGACCTTCGAGGATAAGGTCCTTCAGCGGGCGGTGGCGATGGTGCTGGACGCTGTGTACGAGCAGGATTTTCTGGACTGCTCGCATGGTTTCCGGCCGAAACGCTCCGCGCACGGCGCGCTGACGGCGCTGCGCGACGCGACGATGGAGATGGGCGGCGGCTGGGTCGTGGAGGTCGACATCGAGAAGTTCTTCGACACGATCGACCGTCGGCACCTGCGGGACATGCTCAGCCTGAGGGTAGGCGATGGAGTGATTCACCGGCTCATCGGCAAGTGGCTCAACGCCGGCGTGCAAGAGGATGGGCGGCTCACGCACCCCTCCGCTGGTACGCCGCAAGGTGGGGTCATCTCGCCGCTGCTGGCGAACATCTTCCTGCACGAAGTGCTCGATAAGTGGTTCCTCCTCGGTTACGAGGAAGGGCCGTGCTGGTCCGCTACGCTGACGACTTCGTCATCGTCTTCGAGCAGGAGGACGACGCGCGCAGGGTGTTCACCGTGCTGCCGAAGCGGTTCGGCAAGTACGGGCTCGCCCTGCACCCCACGAAGACGAGGATGGTACGGTTCCACCGACCGCCGCGTGGACCGCTGTCAGGTCAAGCGAAGCCGGAGACCTTCGACCTCCTCGGGTTCACCCACTTCTGGACGCGGTCCTGGAGAGGGCACTGGGTGGGTAACCTCCCCGGTCTACCCGACTCTTCCTGTCTTCCTGTTCAATTCTCTGTCTCCGCCTGCCTCGAGAATCAGCTCCGAGCAAAAGCCTCACGCTTGGCAGTCGCATCGGCATTGCGGGGCAAAGTCAATCGGTCGGGCGAGGTCATGCTCGCGCCGAGTGTGTCGGGCCATCACCGCGGGCGCATGGCGACGTGTTCGGTCGGTCCCTCGCGCTCGAGCAAGAAGAAGCTCGGCGTCTTGATCGATCGGCCCAGCGCGCGGACGTAGGTCCAGCCGAGCAGCAAGTCGACCGAGCCCGGTTGGAGGGACACGATCGGATCGCGAACGGCCGACGTGGGATCGAGCGGCGGATTGCGGCCTCGACCATAATCGAGCAAAACGCCACCTTCGCCGACGGGGAGGGGGCTCTCCCCGGCGCGCAGGGGCACCACCTCGAAGTGACCGAACGTCCAGGGCCGGCCGTGGCGGAGGAGCGCCGCGTGGGGAGGCGCCTGGTCGACGCGGACGTTCCAACCACGCACCGTCCCGTCCGCCTCGCGATGGAATGCCTTCCGAAACGTCGTCCACGTCGCGCGCTCGACAATCTTCGGCAAGCCGAGGCTGGTGCCCCGATAACAAGCCCCCGCGAGGTCCGCCGCCGCCACGGGCGAGCCGCTCGCGAGCAGCCTCGCGAGCTCGCTGTTCGGGAGGCGGACGATCTCGTCCGGCGTCACGCTTGCACCCCGTCGCTTACCGCATAGCGGCCAGCCAGCAGCGCGCGCCAGGTCTCCGCTGGCGTCGCGGGCTGCCGCGCGCACCAGGCGAGGTACGCGGGGAATGCGACGTCGGGATCGCAAGCCTCGCTCGGCGAGCACCTCGCCTCCCCCGCGAGAAACGCGTCGACCGCTTCCAGCAGGTTTTCGTGGTAGCGCTCGTACACCACGAGGTCACGAAGCCAGCGGCTCCGCGGGCCATCCTCCTCGACCACGCGCCGCGCCTCCTCGCGTACGCGCGGAAGAGCGCCCGGGTGCGACGCGAGCAGCTCGAAGTCGTAGACGAACGCCGCGCCGTCGTGGTGCGCCGCGAGCAGGTGGCGGACGATGCGATCCTCGCTGCTGCGGAGGCCCGAGAAATCGAGCGGGTGCACCGCGCGCTCGGCCAGGAGGAACGGGAACCGCAGCGGACGCACCTTCATCAGCCGCGCCCGCCAGTTGTCACGCACGGGGAAGTCGGTGCAGGTCCCGATGGTCTCGCTGCGAAACAGGACCCGGTGCCACATCCGGAGCACACCGAGCGTGATCTGCCAGACGTTCGGCACGACTGGCACACGGCCAGATGCGCGCACGCGATCGAGGCTCTTGGCGACGGCATCCGGGTCGATCAGGACGAGGCGGCTGAGTGGGTGGCAAGGGGTCGAGCGGAGCATCACGAGTCTCCTTGAACGCGGCGATCGAGGTGTCCCAGCCGCATCAGGCGGCTGAGCGTGTCGGCGTCGCGCTCGGCCATCGACTGGACGATGGGCTCGACGAGCTCGGCGCGGGGGGCAGCGAGGAAGAGGAGGAAGGCCGAGAATGCGCGAACGTTCTCGGCGGGGTCGGCGTAGATGGCGGCTTGCAGCGAGGGCAGCTCGGTCAACGTGCGAACGACCGGGTTCATGCACAGGCGGAGGGCGGGGCGGCCGGTGGCGGCGACGATGGCGCCGACGACCCCCATGTCCGCGGACGCGAGGGTTGCCGTGGTCGCCCGCGTCGCGACGGCAACCTCCAGGTCGACCAGTGCGAGCCGCACCGCTTCGATCGCCTCGGGGCCGGGGGGCACTTCGACCAAGGACTCCAGCACGGCGCGGGCGAGGCAACGCCGAACGAGGAGAAGGTCCTTCCCCAGCGACGCGGGATCGAGCGAGCCAGCGATCATGGCGGCGTCGTTCCGGAAGCGGTGCGCGACGGCGCCGAGCACGTCGACGCCCGCCGTCGCCTGGAAGTCGCGCACGAACGTCCCGCGCCCCTGCTGGGCCTCGAGGAGACCCGCCTCGGTGAGGCGCTGGATCGCGGCTCGGAGCGTGGTGCGGTTCACCCCGAGCTGGGTGGCGAGAACGCGCTCCGGGGGAAGCGCCGATCCGGCAGGGCTCTCCCCCCGGACGATGGACTCCCTGATCCGGTCCACGCAGGTGTCCACGGAAGTCGAGCGCTTGGAGGGCTCCCGGGCAGGCTGTTGGCCCAGCCGACGCAACATTGGTTGAACCACTTCCATATTGGTTGAACCAATTCTGAAGGGGCGTCAAGTACCGGGCGCTCGGCGCGCCGACGACGGTCGGCGCACAGGCGAGCCTTCACGTGCCGAGAGGCTCGGCGTCGTGGACGCCGACGTTCCTGCCGACGCCGACATCGAATCGACATCGTGCACTCCACGAAGGGTCTTTATGCGAAACGGCCGAAGCACGTTCGGCGACCTCAGGGGCGCGCCGGCATGACCATCCAGGACGCCGAAGAGGACGAGGCGAGAAAGCTCCTCGGAGACCCATGCGACGCCCAGCAAAGACGATCCAGAGCGCATGGTAGCCTGCGACCGTGCGACCGAACAGTCCGGCAAGGCCCGCGATACCTCCGCGCCGACTCATGAAGGCGCTTGGCAGCTTGTTGGTCGTGACTGCGGCAGGGACGCTCAGCTTCTACGCTATCGGGCGCGGTGCCTGGTCGATCGAGGACTGCCTCTACATGACCGTGATGACCCTCACCACGGTTGGCTTCGGTGAGATCCTCCCTGATTTCGCGCACACCCCGTATGCTCGGACCTGCGGCCTCGTGCTCATGGTCGTCGGGGTCTCCGTCGTCGCTTATGCGGCGTCTCTCGTTGCCGCGGTGGTGTTCGAAGGGGAGCTCGCTCGAGCTCTGGGACTCAGGCGAATGACCAAGGCTCTCAACAAGCTGTCAGATCACTACATCGTGTGCGGCGCCGGCTCGATGGGCATCCACATCATCGAGGAGCTCGCATCCGGCAACCAGCGGTTCGTGGTGATCGAGCAGGACGCGGAGCGACTCGAGCGACTCGCCCAGAACTACCCCGACGTCCCGTGGATCAAGGGTGACGCCACCGAAGACGAGGCGCTGATTCAAGCTGGCGTGGAGCGAGCTCGGGGCCTCTTCGCAGCGCTCTCGATGGACAAGGACAACCTTTTCGTTGTTATCAGCGCACGCCAATCGAACCCGCAGGCTCGCATCGTCGCCCGGGCGATCGAGGCGAAGAGCGTTCAGAAACTCCGCGCCGCAGGCGCGAACGCGACGGTTTCACCCAACTACCTCGGCGGGCGGCGAATGGCCTCGGAGATGATAAGGCCCCAGGTCGTGGCCTTCATGGACGTGGTGTCGAGCGAACGAGACCGTGAGTTCGAGGTGGAGGAGGTGGTGATTGGCTCGGGCTCCACTTACGCAGGAAGGACGTTTGCCGACGCGAAACTTCGCGACGTCTCCGATGCGCTGGTACTGGCCGTCGCCGACGCCGAAGGCGGCGCTTACCGTTACAATCCTCCGGCAGACGCGATCCTCCCTGTCGGTGGGAGGATCATGGTCCTTGCCGCCTCCGACGCCGTGCAGAAGCTCCGATCCGCGCTCACTTGAGGGACGTCGGGCACCCGGCATCGGTGCATATCAGTGGTCAAGGTCGCGCCACGACGCGAGCCCCATGCGCTCCAGCGTGCCACGCAAGTCCTCGGCAAGCGGCGAGGACACGTCGACCAGGACTTCCCCCGCTTCATCGCGGACGACGAGGCGTGACGCGTGCAGCGCGAGGCGCGACAGCCCGAAGCGTTCTCGCACGAAGCGATCGTGCTCGCTCTTGCCGTAGTTGGTGTCGCCGACGATGGGGTGGGCGAGGTGCTTGAGGTGGCGACGCACCTGATGGAAGCGTCCGGTCCTCGGCAATGCGTGGACGACGGCATAGCGCTTCTCCCGCAGGGGCGAGGCTTCGAGGCTGGCGACCGCCAGCGTGCGAACCAGCGTGAGGGCGCTCACCCGCGCGCCGCCTTCGTCGCAAGGGATCGGGTGGTCGACGAGGATCTCGGCGGGAGGCGCGCCGCGCACGAGCGCCAGGTATTCCTTGTCGACCCGCGAGCCGGAAAAGGCGCGGCCGTAGCGCGCCGCCGCGACGGGCGAGTCGGCCACCAGCAAGACGCCGCTCGTCCCGCGATCGAGGCGATGGAGCAAGTGCACCGGGCCCTTCAACGCAGCTGCCAGCCGCGCCACGACCGTGTCGCGCTCGCGTGACAGCCCGGGATGAACCGGCATGCCGCTGGGCTTGTCGAGCGCGACGTAATCCTCCCCGCGCTGGAGCACGACCAGGCCGCCGAGCGTTTCGACCGCGTCGAAGTCGATCATGGAAGGCGACGTCACCCGCCTGTGTATCTGCCAGCTTCTTCGGCCTCGGCCCGGCCGCCGGCCTCGACCTCGCCGAGCGCCTCATGATCCTCGGTGTGCGGGCCGTGGTGAGACGTGGAGGCCGTGCCCACGTGCAGCTTGGGCGGCGCCATTGCCGCGCCGACTGCAAGGGGGACGAGGACGATCGGCGACTCGAGCGCCGCTTCGAACATCAGCACCTTGTCCTGGTGGGCCGGCACGGAGTGGAGGACGTCGGCCGACGGCGCGCCGTGCTTCGCGCGCCCCACGACCTCGACCAGATCCCCGTCGCGCAGGATGAGGAGACTGCTGGAAGCGCCGTGCCGCTCGATGGGTTCGAGCGCTTCCAGGGCAAACTCGCCGGCCGACGCGTCCACCACGGCGACCCCGCTCCAATCGTCGATGGTGAAGCGACCGCAACCCGCCGCACCGCCGCGCACGCGGAATGCGGCGCACAGCTCGCCGTCGGGGGTGCGGACGGGGCGCACGGCGCGGACTCTCCCGCGGACGCGCACCTCGGCACCTCGCGCATCGGCGATCGGTCGGAGGACGCCGGCTCGTGCACGTCGACGCGTGGCCTCGGCGCGGCCCGCGCGCATCGTCAGCCAGCTCGAGATCCCGCCGGCCCGCACCATCGCTCCAAGGACGATCGCGACGACGATCGCGGCGGCGAGCAAGACGGCAACCCACGAGGCGGACATGTTTGCCAATCGTCTTTACCGCGTGTGGAAGCGTGCGTCTCGTGACGGCCCTCCGCGACAGTGCGCGACGCCCCTCTTTGTTCAAGGACGCGCGCCGACGCGCGCCCTGCGCAGCGACGCGCCCTGCTGCTCTTGATCCGCTGATCGCAAAGGATCTTGTCGCAACGACGCTCGTCCAAGCGATGCATGATCCCCTCACCCGCGACGCTGCCACCCTTTCTTGACAACTCCACCCACCAGGAGGAATGTCCCGCCGCGCAAGGCCAAATCAAACGGCTTCGCGAAGGGGTTCGAAAGTGAATCTGCGGCGTAGCGTTCTCAGTGTCGTGGCGGTTGGCGTGATCGCCTCCTCGTTCTTTGGCTGTGGCGGCAACAAGGACGAAGACGACGGAGCAGCGCCCAAGTCCTCGGCCGCTGCGACCACCACGCCGGCCCCTTCGCCGTCTCCTGCACCCAGCACCGCGGTCACCCCGGAAGGCACGCCGACCCCGGCGGGCGCGTCCCGCGTGAAGGCCGAGCTCGAAGGTCGTCCCGACGGCCTCACCGGTCAGCCGCTCGGCGCTGGTGGCGCGACGCTTCACGCGCCGCCGGGTTGGGTCCTCACGAAGGGTCCCGTCTCGGTCGCCAAGCCCCCCACCGACAACGCGCGCGTCGCGATTACCGCCTTTTCGGGTGATCCGCTCGCGAAGATCAACGAGGCGGCCACCGTGGCCGGCCTCACCGGCTGCACCTGGGGCATGCCCGAGCCGATCATGGCGGTCGGCAAGGAGAAGCTCCCCGGGACGGCCGCTGACGGCACCTGCAACCGCGGCGGCACCAAGACGGCGGCGGCATACGTCGCGCTGACCGGCCAGGGCACCGCAGTGGTCGGCGGCTGGGACGACCCGGCCGGCGACTCGGCGAGTGTCTTCGGCTCGATGCGCTCGCTCGTGAAGGCCGCCCAAGGCGACTCCAGCGGCATCCAGGCGTGCTGCCAGGCACTTTCGCAGAACGCCAAGTCGGCGCCGCCGCAACAGCAGGGCGCGTACATCGCGGCCGCCGCAGCGTGCCGGTCGATGGCCGCGAACTCCCAGGGTCGTCAGGGCCTCTCCACCATCCGCGCCATGCTGGCGGGTGCAGGCGCTCCCGCCGCCTGCAAGTAGTCGCGTCGCCCGTCAGCGGCGATCGCACTCCGGCGAGTGCCGAGCCCCCTGGCTCGGCGCTTTGCTTTGTGCGCCGCCCGATCAAAAAGCTTTCAGTCTTGCTCGGTTTGCGTGAGATCGTCACGGTAGGAACATGACGAGCCCGCTCGACGTCCCCGTTCGCCTGTTGCGCGGCAAGCGCGAGACCGCAGCGACGCTGCGCAGCGTGGACAACCGCGGTCTCGTGGTGCGGACCGATGATCCGCCGCCGCTCCGACAACTCGTGAAGATCGAGCTGAGCATGCCGCACGACGCGTCCATCTTCGCGAGCCACGCGACCGTCGTGCGCGTCGCCGAGGCGGAAGGCTCGAACCACGTCGGCCTCGAGCTCTTCGGCCAGGATCGCAAGGGTCTCGACGCGTGGGAGATGCTGGTCCGCTTTGCGCAAAGCGCCCCGGCGGCCGCCCGCGATGCGGTCCCGGTGAGCGAGCGGGCGCCCAGCGAAGAGCGAAGGCGCCATCCCCGATTCAATGCGCGCCTCGAGATGCGGGTGCGCTCGCCGCGCAACATCCACGTGGCGTTCACCCGCGATCTGTCACAAGGCGGATGCTTCATGGAAGGGGGCGCCGATCTGCTGCTCGGCGCCGGCGAGCCCCTGGTGCTCAACATCGTCCGTCCGGAGAGCCGCGCGTCGGTTCGCTTGACCGGCAGCGCGCGCCACCAGCGCACGATTGGTTCGGGTTTCGGCTACGGCATCGCGTTCGATCCGATGCCGATCGAGATCGAGCTGCAGATGCTCGACTTCGTCACCAGCGCCGTGGAGTTCCTGGAGCAGCAGGCAAAAAGTCAGTCGCTCCCGCCAGGCCGATCGCCGACTGGCTGACCGCCCGGTGGGCCGGATTCTCGGTCGTGCTCGTGCTCGCGGGGAGTCTTTTGCGGTCGAAGGGGCAGATGCCTCTCGGTCGACGAGCGCGGTAGCTGCGTCTGGCACGAGGACGAGCACGACACGAGAATCGTGCTCGCTCGTTCAACGTCGCGACGTGTCGTCCTCGGCCTGGGTTTCCTCGTCGGAGATCGACGGCTCGGGCGGGCGAGGCGCCTTTCGCGACGCGATCAACGAGGGTGAATCGAGATCGGTGTCGAGCGGAGCGCGCGCCGATCGCGGCGCATCGTTTCGCAAGAACAGAGGAAGCTTCACGCTGGCCGCGTCGGCGAGGTCGTCGTCGTCGCCGGCCACCGTCCCGTGATCGCCGTCGGCGTCGAAGATCTGATCCATCGGGATCGGCCTCGTCTGTTCGGGCCGATGCGGCGGCGCGGGCGGCGTCGGATCGGATGGCACAGGCAACTCGATCTCGGCCGTCCGCGCGTGCTCCATCGGCTTGGCCGTGGCGCCGGGCGATCGAAAAGGAAGCGCCTTGCCCGACTGCGCCATCGCCGCGAGCAGCTCCTTGCGGGTGAGCGGGCGCGTGCCGACATCCTCGCCGTCGTCGGTGTCGAAGAGGGAGGCAGCAGGATGCTGGGGCTGCGCAATGGGTGGCGCCGGTCGGGCACCGAATTCGGCGAGCGACGGAGCCGGCGTGCGCCGGGCGGCCGGAACCGGGACCGGGCTCAGCGGCTCCCCGGGCGCGACGCGCGCTTCGACGCTGGCCATGAGCTGGAGCTGCGAGAGCGACCAATCCTCTCCCAGCATGGGGTAGGTGGCGCGCCACACGACGTGCGCGAGCGCGCGATCGGCGTCGATTGCGAGTCCGTCGGCGACAAGATCGATCGGCTGCCCTTCCGACACTTCCCACGGCGCGAAGACCCACGCGGCGGCGACCAGGTGAGGCAGCGAAGTCCGCAGGGTGCGCGCCTGATCCAAGATGCCGACGAGCTCGAGGGCCTCGGTGCCGTCGAGGAACGCGAGCTGTTGATCGAGCGGCGCCGCCTGGAAGTACTCCCAATCGAACGATTCGGGAAACCGTGGCGAATCGACCTCGAGGAACGCCGGATCGTGTCCGCCCAGCGCGGCGTCGCGACGCAGCCAATGGGGCGCAACGGGCCCGAAGCCGACGCCCTTGCCGGGCTGCTCCGGATCGAGAATCCACGCGAGCGACCCGCGCGGCACGCCGATGGGGTTCTCATCGTCGCCCCAGGTCGCTTCCCACGAGAGCGGGACGCGACTGGGAGGCAACCGGGTGCGCGCCTGGGTGCCGGCCTGTGGTGGAGGGGCACGGACCTCGAGGCTCTTGTCGATCCAGCCGCCTTCGCCGTGCACGGCGAGGCGCGCGATGCCGACACCCCCGGCGGGGAGCTGGGCGTGACCGGTCAGCGTGACGTCGACCCGCGGTCGATACGGAAAGAGCTCGCGCGCGACCACCAAGCTGCTTCGCTCGCCCTGCGTGGTGAAGCGATCTTGCGTCTCCACCGGGGCAGCGGTGACGAGCGCTGCCGGGCCGCCATCGCGCAGCGAGAGCGTCGCCTTGACGACGATCGTGACGTAAAGCGCACCCGTGTTGGTCCACGCGACGGACGCGACCGAGCAGCCCTGATGGGGACGTGCCAGGGCCGCGTCACGCATCGGCACCATCCTCCTGGAGCAACCAGATCACGTGCGCCTGATAGGCCGCTAGCCAGGTGTCGGCCGCACCCTGATCGCGCCGCTTCCATTCCTCGATCATCGCGTCCGCTCGGGGACGAGCGTCCCACGCGAGACCATAGCGCGACAGGACCTCGGCTTCCGAAAAGCCCGCGTTGAGCTCGACGTGAAGCCTCGCATGATCCTCCAGCGAGATCGGCAGCGCCTCCTCGGCGGCGGCCGGTGCCGCAGTGGCTGCCACAGCCGCCGGCTCGGCATGCACCGCGAACGGCAGGCCGGCATCGACAGGCAGCGCGAACGGCAGCTGAAAGGACGTCGCCTCGTCGAGATCGACCAAGCATGTTCCTTCGTCCTGGAACTGCTCGGCGTACGGCGCCTCGTCCTGCGGCGGCTCGAAGGCATAGGCCTCCGCACGGGGCGCGGAGACCGGCGCAGCCTCGTGGAAGGAGAATACCGGGACGGCGGCCGACGGAACCGAGGGCGGCTGCTGCTCCAGATACGGCGTCTCCGGGTGCGGCTGAGCTTGCGAGCCGTACCCCGCGGCGTGGCCCGCTGCCGGCAGCGCATACGACGGCGTGTGCTGCGGCTGAAGGGCCGCGGGCAGCGCATACGACGGCGTGTGCTGCGGCTGAAGGGCCGCGGGCAGCGCATACGACGGCGTGTGCTGCGGCTGAAGGGCCTGGGTGTACGCGTAGGAGCTTGGGTCCGCGTACGAGGCGGGGATGTCGCCCCCGTTCCAGACGTCGCCCTGCGTGGGGGCGGGCGGGGGAACCGAAGGCGATCGTTCGGCCCGAACGATGTCGAGCCGACTGCGCTCGAAGCTCATCAGGACGCCGACCTCGCGACGGAAGACCGGATCGCCGGCCATCGCCTCCTCGATGCGGGCGCGCTCCTGCTCCCAGAGCTTGGGCGGGATGAGCTTGGTGCGCAGCACCGACAGCAGCAGGTTCTCCGGTCGCTCGATGCGCGCCATCACGGCGACGTATTCGGCGACCGACACCTCCTCGAAAGAATCGAAGTCGCCAGTCGTTGTCGGCCCCTGGGGCAGCTTGTCAGGGGGCGACGGCGACTTGCCGAAGAGGGACGACTTGCCGAGGCGCAGCGGAGGAACCTCCGGCGCGACGCCCGCGGCGCGGCTCTCCTCGGCTCGCGTGCGCAGCGCGGAGTCGGCCTCGAGCCGTGCCGACCAGGCGCGGGAGAGACGCGACAGATCGGGCAAGCGCAGACCGGTGCGGGCGAAGAGCGCTGCGGGGTCCTCGGCCTGGGTCGCAGCGACGAACCCGAGCCAGGCTGGAAGGTCGCGATCGATCGGTTCGACATCGCGCCCCAGCTCGTCCTCCCGTTTGTGGAGCGCGGTGCGGTATTCGGAAAAGAGCGGACCGTCCTGGCCCTCGTCGACCAGACGCCGCGTCCACGTCGTTTTGGCAATAGGCCAGCTTTCTTGGGGCACGTCGTGGTGCGCCAGGACCTCGCCTTCTTCGAAGCCGTCGGCGAGCGCGGCGGAGACCGCAGCGAACGTCGGCAGCTCGACCGGACCGTCCGCAGACGCAGGCGGGGACGGGGTCGCTTGCGACCCCGATAGCTCGGTCGACCCCTGCAAGTGCGAAACCTCTTACGACTCGGAGTGCGCAGCAACCAGACGGCCCGTCACGACCCGTGCACCTGGGCGAGCTTCGCGGTGAGCGTGTCGTCGACCACACCGGTCACCTCGAGCCCCGCGTCCTGCTGGAACGCGCGGACGGCCGCCTCGAGCTGCGCAGGATCCAGCGCCTCGTAGCGCTCGGCCCCTTGATGCTTGGCTCCGAGGTAGCCGAGGTTCTTGAGTCGCATGCGCACACCCGACAGCTCGTTGTCGGGCGCCATGCCCGCAACGAAGAGCCGGAGCTCCTTCTTGCGCTTGGGCAGAACGATCTCGATCTCGCGAACATGGACGCTCGGCGCGAGCTTGAGCACGCCGTTCTCGTCTGTCTCGCCGCTGATCTCCTGCTTGTTCGAGCCCGTGCCGTCGGGCGCGCGTCCGAGCCCGCGCACGATGAACGGCTCCTTCTTCAGGATCTTGCCGCCCAGCTTCAGCGTCAGCACGAGCGGCATCTTGGGGACGCGCGCGACGTAGCTGTTCTGCGTCTCCGACTCGACCGGCATCTTCCGGCGCGCTTCGTCGGGGATCCAGAGGATGTCTCCTGCCTTGAGGACCTCCTGGTTCTTGCGCTTGGCGACCAGCTCCTTGTTCTTGGCGTGGGCCCAGACGAACGAGGGGTCGAAGCCCATCTCGTGTGCGAGCTTGGTGAGGTAATCGCCCTTGCGGATGACGTACGGCCTGACATCGCTCATGGCTTAACCCTCACTCCTTGCGCGCATCGTCGACGTCGGGGAAGAAGATCTGCCCCGACGCGTCGAGCAGAACGCTCGCCTTGCCTTCGTCGCTGGTCACGCCACTGCGCTGCGAGCCGTCGCCGTGCGCGACGACGAAGCGCTGATGACCGAGGGGGTTGCCCTCCTCGTCGGTGAGCGTGATCGTCGTCGGCTTCGGCTCCTTGCGCTCACCTTCCGGCTCGGGCTCGGGCGCGCAGTTGAGCTTCACCTGCTTGCCGTCGATGCGTGCGTTGTCGAGGAGATCGATGGCCGCCGCCTTGCCGGCGAGGTGGATGCGCTGGCTCGAGACGTTGACCTTTTTCTCGGCGTGCAGATTGATCTGCTTGTCGAACAGGCCGGAGAGCTTGTCGCCCTGCAGATAGATGTTCGGCGCGAAGATCTCGATCGCCTTGGGCGTCAGGCGGATCGCGCTCTCGCCGACGCGGAAGACCATGACCGTCTCGCTGGCGATCTCGGTCAGCCCGGTCGAGTAGGTGCTCGCGGTGCCTTCGACATGGGTCGAGACCGAGCGCTGCGCGTCGGAGTCGCCGATGACGTTCACCTGGTGACCGAGCACACGGACCACCTGGTCGGAGTGAAAGACGGACGTCGACTCGCCGGTGACGTCCGACCGATCGGTCCCTTCGACGCGCGTGACGCGCTCGTTGGAGACGCGGAGATCGTAGTTGCCGGTGACCGACATCATCGCGTCGCCGCCGACCTGCACGTCGCTGTCCTTCTCGAGAAGGACGGCCTGACCGCCGACGACGCGCAAGCTGTGCGCACCCGATACCGTCTCCTTGAGATCGCGCTTCACCTCGAGCTCGTGGTCGCGCCCCACGTTCAATTTCGAGTCGTTCTGGGCGAGCACGTCGAGATCGCGTTCGGCGCGCAGATGGAGCTTCTCGCTGCCCGAGCGGTCGTTGAAGGACAGCTCGTTGTAGCCCTCGCCCCCCGGGAAGCTCTGCGTACGGAAGCCGCTGGTCGAGACCTCCGCCGGGAGCTGGAACGGGGGCGGGTGCGTGCCGTTGTAGACCGAGCCCGTGACGAGCGGACGGTCCGGGTCGCCACCGAGAAACGTCACGACGACCTCGGAGCCGACCCGAGGGACGAACTGGGAGCCCCAGTTCGCGCCTACCCACGCCTGCGAAACGTGCAGCCAGCAGGAAGCCGAGTCGTCGTCCCGCGACGAGAGATCCCAGTGAAACTTGACCTTGATCCGACCGTGGTCGTCGGGGAAGACGGCCTCGCCTTTGGGGCCCACGACCATGGCCGTTTCGCTGACCTGACGGACCACGCGCTGCGGAAACGCAGGGCGCAGCAGGTGGTCGGCCGGTACGCACTCGAGACGGCACTCGAAGCTCTCCGGCTTCGCGTTGGTGTCTTGCTTGCGCGCGCGCGTCAGCATCGTCTTGGTGGAGACGATCATCCAGTCGCGGTTGTTGCGATCGACCGGGTGCTTGTTGAGACCGATGATGTGACCGGGGATCATGCGACGCGAACGCGTCGTGGCGTTCATGATCTCGACGTCGCCGCGCTGCTGCGCGAGCGCGACGCGGGCGCGGCGCTCTTCGCCGTCGAGCTTGCCTCCGGCCGCGACCTCGGTGGTGTCGCCGTGACGATACACCGAGAGCATCTCCGCGCCGAACTTGCGGACAAAACCAGCCCGCTCGTCTTCGGCGAGGACGACACTGCGAAGTGCGAGCCCCGGCTTGCGGAAGTCGTAGTCGCCGATGCGGGCGGCGGTCGGACGCAGCCGACGTTCCGAGCGCACGCCGAAGATGTTCTCGTAGGATTGGTTGTCCGACACCGACCAGGAGAACACCGCGCGGCCACCCTCCTTGGAGGGCGTGGGAGCGTAGCCCGCAGGGTCGTCGATGAGGACCAGCTTCTCCTTCGTTTTGCCCTGGGTGAAGTAGTAGGCGACGCCCTCCGACGCGAGGAGGCGCTCGATGAATGCGAGGTCCGACTCCTGGTACTGGGTGATGTAGGCGCGTTTGGCGTAACCCTCGCCAAGCTGGGCTTCGAACTCGAGCCCCCATTCCTCGAAGATCTCCTTGACGACGTCGATGGCGGTCTTGTCCTGGAAGATGCGGCTGTGGACGCGAAGGCCGAGGAGGGCGAGATGGGGCACGAGCTCCACCGAGAGCGACACCTCGTGGTCGTCGAGGACGGCCTCGACGCAGGCAGCGATGGCGACGCCCTGGATCTCGCGGCGGTTGCCAGCAGCGGTGAAGAAGAGCGAGCCGGGCTGACCGACCAGCGTCTCCGAGAAGTCCTCCAGGATGGGCGACCCCACCGGGAGCACGACGGACACGCGGTAGTGGTAGGTCGAAGAGATGCGCTCCTCGCCGACGACCTTGTGAACGGCCGCCGTCTCCGGGATCGCGCCGATCTTGAGGACAGCGCCGTCCGTCTCCTGGAAGACCCCGGGTCCCTGTCCGTGCAGACCGCCGTCGAGCAGTTGCTGGACGTCCTGCGGAATGAGGCTGCCGCCGCTGCCACCGACGCCGGGCACCTTGATCTTCGCGCCCGCCACCGCGGAGAGACCGGGGGTGCCGGGAATGCCAGGAATTCCAGGCGCGCCAGGAGAGCCCGGGACGCCGGGAGCGCCCGGAACGCCAGGCGAGCCAGGCTGCGGCATTTGCAGGTCCGGCTTCTTCGCTTCGACCAGCGTGTGACCGCTTCCGTGCTTGCTCACGTCGAGCTTCCCGCCGTCTATCTTTCCGACGGTCGAGGCATCCGACTGACCAGGGATCTTGTTCACTTCGAACCTCGCGGGGAGGAAGCCTCACGACGACGACACGATCGGTGAATCACTGGCCTGCTCCCTTCGGCTTGGCGCTGCGCGTCGCGCCCCCGCCATTGCCCGCACCGTTGCCACCGGCCGCGCCGCCCGCTCCCGCACCGTCGGCCGGAGCCGTACCGCTGGCGGGCGCCGGCGCGCCGGGCTTGCCCGCTTCTGCAGCGCCGATCTGACCGGCCTGCTCGGCCTCTGTCTCCTCGTGCCACTTGAGGGAAGGCTCGACCGCGACGAAGTGGTCGTCGGTCACGCGCGCGGCGCTCACCTCGGGCTTGCGCGCCGGAAGCGGGAACCAGGCGGCGAGCGGGTCCGAGATCCTCTCGGCGTCGGGCAGCGGATCGAGGTCCAACATCGATTTGAGGATCTCGCGATCCCCCTTCACCTGGGGGTCCTTGCCGAGCAAGTGGATGCCGCCTTCCAGGAGCTTGCTCGCCTTCTCCATCGTCTTTTGGACGAGGTCGACCTGGCGGCGCGCCATCCGGATCATGCGGAGGGCCTCGTCGTTGTCGAAGCCGATGGCGTCCGACAGGGCCTTCATTCCCTGGTGGAGGAGCAGGTCCCAGATCGGGAAGAAGATGTTGCGGAAGATGCGCGCGAAGAGCGCGGGCAAGAGGCCGAGGTAGACCTCCATCGTCAGGGCGTTGGCGTCCTTGGCGGTGGCGCGGACGCCCATGATCATGCCGTGGAGATCGCGCATCGCGAAGCCGATGACACCGTCGAGCGCGCCGCCGATCTCGCGTGCGATGAACTCCTTGGCGCGGGCGATGAGCGCCTCGACGTTGAGCGTGAAGCCCTGGATGGTGCGCTTGAGGGAGCGGACCTTGTCGACGTCGGGGACGAGGCCGATGAGCGCCTCGATGACCTGGTGGACCAGATGGTCACGCGCGGCGTGATGGAACTCCTGCTCAGTGGGGTTCGCATCGTCTTCCAACGTGATGAGCTTGCCGTACACGGCGCGCAGGAACTCGGCGGCGAGCGAGGTGATCTTTGCGACGACCTTGGCGATGCCGGAAGGAAGCTGGAAGCCGACCACACGCTCGAAGCTGGCGACGGCAGTCTGACCGAGCGCGTCGGCGAGCTTGAGGCTGGCCCAGTCCGGGCGATCGGGCGCGAAGTCTGGGTCGATCATGAAGGCCATGTCGAGGTACGGGCGGCCCTTCGTGTAGCCGCCGGGGCGGCTCAAGAAGTCCATCGCTTCCTGAACCTTGTGGCCGACCTTGTTGGCCTGCTCGAGCGTCTTGCCGACGTTGGGAATGATGCCTTCGATGATGTCCTTGGCGAAGCCGGGCAGCTTGTCGACCTTGCCCTTGATGTCGTCGACATCGATGTAGTCCTTCGTCTCGGCGGGCCCCGGATGCGGCGGCAGGCGCCACACGTCGAACATCGGGCTCGAGCGTTCGCGAATCGCGTGGACCGACATCTCGCGACATGCCCGCTCGATCGCCGGCTCCATGCGCAAGGAGACCTCGGCGACGAAAGCGGCGTGAATGTCGAAGACCTTGAAGGCGACGTTCTGCGCGACGCTCAGGATGTTCTTGAATGCATCTGGAACGATGCCAGACAGGAGCGGCACGCTGTCGAGGATGCCGGTGCTGCCTGCCGGCGCGGTCTTCTTGCCGAGCCGCTTGTCGACGTAGGTTGCGAGGAATTTCCGGTAGCTGGCGCGCGCTTCGTGCAGGTCGACGCCGGCCTTGTGGATGATCGTGTAGTCGACCGCCTCGACGTTGAGCGCTGCGCCGATAGGCCGGACTTTCTCGAGATAGGGAGCGAAGTCGAAGGCGGTGGGACGATCGCCGAAGCCGCCAGCCGCACCGAACAGCTCCGATGCGAAGGCAGCGATCGTTCCGACCGAGCCCATCATCTGCTCCTCGGCCACCAGCGCGGCCATCTGGGCGCGGATGAAGCTTCCGAGAAGGATCGTCTCGCGGTGGAGGGCCGCGCGGAACATCACGCCGCGCGCGCCGCGCTCCCTGGAGATGTCGATCTTCCGAGAATCGTTGAGCTTCGCCCCAGGAAAACGCGAGGCATCGTCGTGGTAGACGGTGCCGTAGTGGATGAACTCCACCGTGTCGGCGAGGGCGAGGACGTTGCCGCCCGTGCCTACGGCGACGTCGTGCGCGGCGCGCTGACCGGCGGGTGCGCCGAGGTCCTCGCCATTGACGTACTCGCCGGCGGTGGCGACGAACAGCTTCCCCTTACCGAGGAGGCCGTTCTCCGCCTGCTCCAGGCGCTGATCGAGTTTCTTGAGATCTTTCGCTCCGTCGCGAAAAAAAGACTCCATCGCGCCTCTCCATCCGCCCGATGACCGGGTCTGCTGCCCCGCTGCCCCGGGGGAGCCCGGGTACGGAAGCGTCATAACGTAGACGCGGGCGCCTCGCGCCGGGAGAGGAATTGTGCCCTCGCGACGCACCGGCTCGTCGAAAGCCTGCTCGCACGAAGCTCGGGCGGGATTCGCCGCTCCGGGTAGGATGGCTGGGCCATGGCGGACCCGACGGCGACGATGACGGGCACGGAAGAGCAGCGACCCCCTGTTCCGGAAGGGGACGAGCGCTCGGCTGCACACGAGGGCGACACGGTGGTGGGGATCGACATCCACATCATCGATGTGTCCACCCCGGCCGGCCCAGTGCCCACGCCCACTCCACACCCCTTCAAGGGCACGCTCGATCGCGAGCTGTCGGGCGACGTGCAGATCGAGGACAAACCCGCCGCCACCGTCGGGAGTCTGGCCACCAACGATCCGGGACACGTCCCGATCGGCGGCGCGTTTCACAAGACGCCCAAGGACGAAGCCAAGGTCCATCGCGGTGACGAATCCGTCCTCGTGAACGACAAGCCGATCGCGCGCCACGGCGACCCTTGCTTCACCTGCAGCGACCCGATGGATCTGCCGACCGGCATCGTCATCGCTTCGAGCTCGGTCGTGTGCGGCGATGCGCCTCCGCCGCCCGACGCGCTGAAGAAGAGCTGAAGCGGAAAAAGCGCCCAAGTCGGCGGCGGTGACGGAGTCGAAGAACCAGGCGTCGTTGCTCCCTACCATCGACCTCCTCGGCGCTGCGCCTCTCCTTGGTGACGCTGCGGCGCACGCGCGCCGCGCGTTCGATTTCGTCTGGGCCACGGGCTCCGGCATGGACGTGCTCGGCGCCGCGTTGATGCCACGAGCGCGCGATCTCGCCGGGCCCAGCACGTTCGAGCCGAGCGTGTTCGCCCGCGATTTGTTCATCGCCGAGCTTTCGCGTCGCTGTCTGCCGGTCACGGCGGAGGGTCGATCGCGATCGATCGACCACGCGCGCCTCGAGAGCGTACTGGCCGCGCCACCGCGCGATCCCGAGGTGGTCGCGCAACGCCGCGCGGTCCTTCGCGATCTCGCCGCCGAGGGTGGCACGCGTGCCGCGGCGGAGGCCTTCTACGCTCGCACCCGCGAGCTGCGCGACGCGCTGGAGAGCCGCGGCGCATCGCGCGATCGCGCAGCGGAGCAGCTGCGCCGGATCGAGGTGCTGCATGCGTTGCGACGCTCGGTGGAGGCGCTGGCCCGCGGGTTCGAGGCAGCCGATTCGGCGCTCTCCGACCTGTCGGGCTGGGCGCGCGACGTCGAAGCGAGCGATGCTTTCGCGCGGCTACGGGACCTTCTCGCGTGGGAGTCGGGGGCCTCGACGGTCGAGCTGTCGATGCGAGTCGGTGCCGACGGGACGGTTCGTGGCGTGACCCTCCTCGCGCGGCGCGACCTCGCCCACCCGACGGGCGAATCGGCGCTCGCGCGCCTCGTTCGCCGCTTCGTGCGCGTGCTGCGCGGCGAACGCTGGGACGAGCGCGAGCTGCTCGCCCGGCTGATCGACGAAGTGATGGAAGGCCTGGTGGACGCGGCCATTGCGACACTCCGCGCGAGCCTCGATCTGGAGCCGCATCTGGCGAGCCTCGGCCTTCGTGATCGGGCGCGTCGCTTCGGTCTCGATGCCTGCTTGCCCTCCATCGTGACGCGGTCCGACGCGGCGGGGCTGCACTTCGAGGACCTCTACAATCCCTTCCTCCTCGCCGATGCCGTAGCGAAAGAGACGCGCCCGCCGGTGGCCTGCGATCTGTCGCTGGGCGGATCCTCGCCCGTCGCGGTGGTGACCGGACCGAACAGCGGCGGCAAGACGCGGCTGCTGCAGTCGGTCGGCGTCGCGGTGCTGCTGGGTCAGGGCGGCTTCTTCGTTCCGGCCCGCGCCGCGCAGATCGCCTGGACCCCCGCCATCTTCGCCTCGCTCGCGCAGCCCGCGACCCACGACGCGCCGGAAGGTCGGCTCGGAACCGAGCTGCTCCGGGTCCGCGAGGTCTTCGAGCGCGCGCGCCCCGGCTGCCTCGTCCTGCTCGACGAGCTGTGCGCCGGCACGAACCCCTCGGAGGCCGAAGAGCTGGTTCGCTTCGTGCTGGCGGAGCTCGGCGAGGTGAACGCCTCCGCGATCGTGACGACACATCTGCTCGACGTGGCGCAGCGGCTGCAGAGCGATCCGCCGACGAAGCAGCTAGCCTTTCGCCGCGTCGATCTCGACGGAGACGAGCGCCCGACCTATCGCTTCGCCGATGGCGTCGCGGAATCCTCTCTGGCTCGGCGCACGGCGGAGCGGCTCGGTGTCACCCGCGATGCGCTCGCCAGGATCGTGCGCGATCGCCGCGAGCGCGCGGAGCCCGAGCCCAGGACGCTCCCTAACGATCTTGCGCGTCGCGGGTAGCGATCGCGATCGGCGCGTCGGCTTCCATTCGTCACTCGTGATTCCGGTGCGCAGCTCGGCGACAGAATCAACGCGCGAGCCGAGCGACCCAGCAAAGGTTTGCGTTCCTTGCAAAGGCGGGGCAGGTCCTCGGTGATGGACGCGGCACTCGCGTGGCTCGTCGCCACCATGGTCGCCTTCGCTCCGCTCGAGCGCGCCTCGGTGGAGCGCGGGATGCCGGGCTGGGCGGAGACGAAGGAGCAGCGCGAGGAGCGCTACGTCGGCATCGCGAAGGCCGTCGCCGAAGTCGCCTCCGATCCTGACGAAAAGCCAGTGTTCGGCGGGCCGAGCGGGCGCTCACGGACTGCCGCGCTTCTCCTCGCCATCGCGTTTCACGAAAGCGGCTTCGCGCGCGACGTCGATCTCGGACCTTGCTACCGCGGTCGGCAAAGCGACGGCGCGCGCTGCGACTACGGGCGCGCGGCCTGCATCATGCAGATCCACACGCAGGACGGCCGAACCATCGACGGCTACACGAAGGAGGAGCTGTTCCAGGACCGGGTCAAATGCATCCGTTCCGGTCTCCATCTCGTGCAGAAGAGCTTCGCTTCATGCAAGAAGAACCCCGCCAAGCATCGCCTCGCCGCCTTCGCCTCGGGTCGCTGCGACGCGGGTCAGGCGGGGAGCGAGAGGCTCTTGTCCCTCGGCGAGCGCTTCGCGACCCGCATCGCCGGGCCGCGCATCGTGGCGCGCTGATTCCGGCGCGGCGCCGCCCAGCCCTACGCCTCGCCCGAGGCTCAGGGCAACGCCGAGAGGATCGCAGTGACGACCGAGAGCATGTAGTCGAGCGCGCGCGGCTCGAAGCGAGCGACATCGAAGTGGACGAGCCCGAAGAGCCCGGCGCGAAGCTCGAGCGTGCCGCGAAACCGCTGGTGGACGAGATACGTGCGCAGCGCCGGAGTCAGCGCGGCGTGGCCTTCTTGCCGGCTCGGCGCCGAGACCTCGAAGTACGACTCGAGGAGCGGATCGCCGACCGAGGTCGCGCCCGGAGGCGGGCCGACCAGGTTGTCGAGAGCCTTCAGCCCACGCGCGACGTTGTCGGCGAAGCCGGCCTTCTGACGCGAACGGACGGCGGCGCGGGCCCGCGAGCGCGGTGTGGTGACGAGCGCCAGGACCAGGCGATCGTCGCCGGTGGCGCGGCCCACGGCATCGCCGCGCGTCATCTCGACCAGAGACACCATCGCGTCGCCCACGAGCCCGCGCGCTTCGCGCCCCGCGGACAACAAGGGCGGGATGAAGATCCAGGCACCGAGCGCGCGCAGACCGACGATGTCGGCCTGGACGATCTCGAGCCGTCGCGAATGTGCCCACGCGGCGAGCTGAGGATCGGGCGGTGCCCAGTTGGACCCGGTCGTGACGTGGGCGGCGGGCTGGGGAGCGTATGCCTGCGGGTGGCCTTGCTGCGGTGGCCCTGCATGTGCGCCCCAAGCGGGAGCGGGTGCGGGCCACGCGACGGCAGGAGGCCCGGCCGCGGGCGGGGCGCCGTAGTGAGCAGGCGAAGCAGGAGCAGGCGGACCAGGAGGTGGCGCCGCCGGCGCGGCCCACTGCGCGGGAGGACCGCCGGCCCAGTCACTCGGGAGCACGGTCGCTGCCACTGGTTTGGGTGGCGCAGCGCGGGCCGCGGTCGAGGGTGGAATCAGCAGTGGTGAGAGCGCAGCGATGGCTTCACCGGCCGACGGAAAACGGCGCGTGGCGTCGATGTCGAGGCAGCGTGCGAGCCACGCGTCGAAGCCCGGCGGCAAGAGATGTGCGCGCGCCCCGGCGCGAATCGAGGCCGTCGGTGTCGGCTCGAGGACGACCTTGAGCGGAAGCTCGGCGAGCGTCGTCGCACCCCAAAGATCGCCCGATTGGGCCCCGGTCAGCGCTTCGAAAACCACCAAGCCCACCGCCCAGACGTCAGTCTGCGGAGAGACCACCGCCGCGATCGACCGACCGCGCCCTTCCGCGATGGATCGCCAGCTCGGCCCGAGCTGCTCGGGAGCCGCGTACGCCGGCGTGCCGATCTGGGTGGAATTGTGCTGCGACTCGGCGAGCTTCGCGATCCCGAAGTCGAGAACCTTGAGGACCAACGAGCCCTTGCGCCCTTTCGAAAGGAAGAGGTTCTGCGGCTTGAGGTCGCGGTGGACGACGCCCGCCGCGTGCGCTTGATCGAGGGCCTCGCCGAGCTGCGTGAAAAGAGCCTCGGCGCGCTCGTGGGCCAGGGGCCCTTCGCGCTGCAGATGCACGTCGAACGGCTCGCCTTCGAGCAGCTCCATCGCAAGGAACGGGACGCGCAACGCGTCGTCGATGCCGGCGTCGAGCACGTCCACGATGTGCTCGGAGCGCCCCACGCGCGCCGCGATTTTCGCCTCTCGCACGAAAAGCTCGCGCGCATGCTCGTTCGCGACCAGGTTCGACCGCACCAGCTTGAGCGCGACCGGCCGGTCCGTCTCGGTGTGGGTCGCACGCCAGACGACCGCCATGCCGCCTTCGCCGAGAAGTGACTCGAGTCGGTAGCGCTTGCCGACCACGGTACCCGGACGGGGTTGGGCCGCGTTCGATTCCGAAGGGGACACGGGGCGAGGAGTCGATCCTAGCTGCCCCGCGAGTGGAGTGCCCGACCCACCTGCACCCCAGGTGCAATTTCGAACGATGCCCGTTCTGGGAGCGGAGCGGCCATCGCGCCTCGCCGTCGTTGAACGACAAAATCCAGGCGAATCAACGGCTTCGGGGGCTCCGTCGCGGCCTCTCCCATTGCCAAGAAGGCGCGAGGTCGGCGATAACCTCGTGGTCGACATGGCATCCGGCTCCGAGCGTCCCGCACCCGACGTCAACGTCGAGGCAGCGAAGGACACGGCGACGGACACGGCGACGGACACGGCGACGGACACGGCGACGGACACGGCGACGGACACGG
>Ga0105046_10002521_pt1 | contig 28919 bp, 29 predicted proteins | sample MAT03_FD_78385 | JGI IMG/M metagenome (GOLD analysis project Ga0105046, IMG submission 78385) | Freshwater microbial communities from Lake Fryxell liftoff mats and glacier meltwater in Antarctica - MAT-03 (megahit assembly) | ecosystem: Environmental > Aquatic > Freshwater > Ice > Liftoff... | reverse complement strand
CGTCAGGGACAGGCCGGGAGGCCTGTCCTACGGGGCCAATCACCGATTCGGGGTATTACTAGCATGAACCGCAAAACCGCATTACTCCTGATCGCTCATGGCAGCCGTCGGGCCGAGGCGAATGAGGATCTTGAGTGGATCGCGGCCGAAGTGCGCAAGAGCGGCCAGTTCGCGTTCGTACAGACTTCGTTCTTGGAATTGGCCGAGCCGACGATCGCTGAAGGCGGTTCCCGCTGTATTGAACAGGGGATCGAATGCGTCATCATGTTGCCGTATTTTTTGTCGCCCGGCGTGCATGCTCGCGATGATATGAAGAAGGAACGAGAAGAGTTGGCCGCACGCTTTCCGGAAGTGGAGTTTCAATTAGCCGAGCCGCTCGGAAGGCACCCGTTAATGGTGGAGGTGGTGTTGGAAAGGGCGAGTGAGAAAGAGCCCGAAGCGGGTGCTTCGGGCCCATAAAAACTACTTACCGCTGCCGGTTTCTTTTAGTTCCATCGTCATGTTGGCGATCTGGGACTTCATTTCCATCTTTACCATGCCGGAGAGCGGGACTTCCTTGCTCATCCACACTTTGACTTCGGATTCAAAGTCCTGGCCCATGACCTTGGCGTTGACCTTCATCTTCAGCCACTTGCAGGCGTACTTCTTGCCGCCGACTTCGATCGTCTCTTCGCCTTCGCCGGCCTTTTCAACCTTGGCGTCGGAGCCCTTCGGCAGGTTGGCGGTCGAGGTCGGATCGTAGGGCTTGGTCAGGTCGATGGTCGATTCCTGGCCGGGGATTTCCATCTTGTTGATGATGGCCGTGGTGGTGATTTTGACTTCTTTGTCGTCTTTCGATTTGACGGTCGTCTTCATCTCGGCGTCGATGTTGATACCCATCGCCATCGTGGTCATCTTGTAAGATGCCCAATCGCCCACTTTCGCCTTCTTGAACGGGTTCTCCTCATCCGCGGCGAAGGCGGTCGGCGCCAGGCCAAGGGAGAGAGCAGCGGCGCACATCAAGTATTTCATCCCAGTACTCCTTGGAACTTCGGGTAACGGGCGACGGGTCCCCTTGACCTGGCCAGCTACCGGATGATATGTCTTTCGTAATGTATATGCTACCTGCCGGTTCGCCAAAGGTTTCACCCCTTCGCGCCGGGAGCGCTCGCCTTTTCTTCGCCCTTGGCTAAGAATATCTCCATCCGACCCACCTGACCCGACGCATTCATCGAGGTTTCCCGTGAGTGACTCCCTTTCCACCAAGGTCCATGCCGCCAAGGAGGCCCTGGACAAGCACGTGCGCGAGATCGTGCAGTGGCACTTCTCTCCCGATACCGGCACTCCCTTCTGGATCGAGAAGGCCAAGACCTACAAGTTCAATCCGCTGAAGGATATTCAGGGTTTTGACGACCTCAAAATCTTTCCGCTGTTCGAGGACGAATGGCTCCGCGCCTCGCCCAAAACGAACATCTCGCAGTGGGTGCCGCGTGCCTACTGGGGGAAGAAACCAGTCTACGTTTTCGAGACCGGCGGCACCACCGGCATCCCGAAGTCGCGCATCGTGATCGAGGATCACTGGATCGACTACGAGATGATGAGCGAAACGCTGCCGGACGAATACTTCCCGCGCGGCTCGCACTGGCTCATGCTCGGGCCATCCGGACCCCGTCGCCTGCGCCTGGCCGTCGAACACTTGGCTCAGTTCCGTGGCGGCATCTGCTTCAGCGTCGATCTCGACCCGCGCTGGGTGGTTAAGCTCTTGAAGGCGCGGAAGATGGACGAGGCCGAGCGTTACAAGGAACATGCCATCGACCAGGCAATCACCGTGCTGGCGGCGGGCCACGAAATCAAGTGCATGTTCACGACGCCGAAACTGCTCGCCGCTCTCGATCAGGCTCTGCGAGCCGGCAAGCTGGAAGAGAAACGCCGCGAGATCGGTTTCCCCGTTCCGGAAGGGTCGATGCGATCGATCCCGGACGCCGGCATCACCGGCATCTTCTCGGGCGGCACGGAGTTCACGCCGCAATTCACGCGTGAAGCTTGTGAAGAGATGCTTGAAGGCCGTACTTTCATGACGCCGACCTATGGCAACACCCTCATGGGCCTTGCCTGTTCGAAACCCGTCAGCGCGGAAGACGGCTACAAGATCAGCTACTATGCCCCGCAACCGCGAGCGGCCGTCCAGGTGGTCGACTTCGCGGACTACACCAAGTCCGTCGAATACGGCAAGACCGGCCGTGCGTTGCTGACGACGCTGACGAAAGAGTTCTTCATGCCGCGGTTCCCGGAACGCGACGAAGGCGAGCGCGAAATGCCGTTCGACAAGTTCCCCTGGGACGGCATCAGCGGCGTGCGGCCTTTCCATGAGACTGCGTCGACGACGACGGTTGGGGTGTATTGATCTCCTTCGATCTCGAGAGACTTTATGGAGGAATTGCAAATTGATAATTGCAAAATGCAAATTGAAAATTTAACTGAGAGTGCCCGAACGCTACGGTCCGCGTGCTCTTCCAAATTTGCATTTTGCAATTGTCAATTTGCAATCTCTTGCTCCAGCGTCCGTTATTCGGAGTGCCGATGACCGTTCTAAGGTTCGTTTTGCTGATCGCAATAGCCGGTGTGAGTACGGGTTGCGGCGCCTCCATTCACAAATATCAGTACGATCGGCTCAAGTTGGGCATGACGGTAGCCGAAGTGGAAGAAGTGCTGGGCAAGGGAAAGCCGCTCGACAAATCGGAAGTAGAACGCTTGCTTCAAGATAATCTGAAACCCGCAGGTCAGGCCGAAGGGGTCCCGGCGCCGAAGATCGAGATGGATCGAGGCGAGTATCGGGGCGTGCGCTGGGGGTCGGAAAAGAAGCAAATCACCATCATTTACCAGAATGAACGGTTGTTCCGGTTATTCCAACAAGGGTTATAGAATTCTGGCGTCCTCCTCTTGATGCAAGACGGAAAGCATGGGATACTAACCACGCTGGTTGGAACGTCAACAGGATGGGACGCCGCTTTTTTCTGGAATGGGCACCCAAGAGCTGGCCAGCACGACACCCGGCGCCGGTCGGATTCGATCGTCGGAAAGACGGCCCGGAAGGATTCCGGTTGGTGCCCCCCGCTTGGATGCGGGTTCATCAACCTCATCGGAGGAGGTCCTGGATGATTCGCAATCTCTTCACCATCATCGGCATCGTCAGCATTCTCGGCGTTATCTTCTTCTTCATCCGGCCCGACTGGATCAAGAATATTTCTTCGAGCCCGAAACCGGATCCTTCCGGGGCCGTGACCAAAGTCAACGCCAAGCTCTCCGCCGAACGGACCATGGCCAAGATCCTGCCGAAAGACAAGGGCGGCCTGCTTCAGATCGAACCGCAAGCCAACGGCGAGGATCACTCGCTAACCATCGTGGAAGATGTCGGCGAAGATCTCCCTTCTCGCAATTCTCCTTACATTCTGGTCATCAACAAAGCCAACAGCACCATGCGTTATTGCCGTCTCAGCCCGATCGTCAAGAAGGCAAGCCTGCGCGGCATCTGCCCGCATGACGTCAAATTTCAGGAAGTGCCGAGCACGCCGGGCAGCCCGTACCAAGTCATCATTTGGGTTCCGACAGCCATGGATATCCCCCTCGAATTCGAACTGTTGCTCGGCGGCTCTCGATCTTGAAGGCCGGATTGACTAAGATAAATAAGACGAGCGAATAGCGGACCAACTATTTGGCCGCGGCGGATCGCGCCACGGCTGAATTTGATCATTCCTCCTTGAACCGGCATCATCGATCATGTTGCACATCCCGGCCTTACGACTTGGCAAACCCTACGTCAGCCTCGAGAAGACCACCCTCGTCCACCACGTGACGGGCGATCCTGTGGCCGAGGTCAGCCAGATCTCGGGCGTGGCCATCAGCCGCGACCTGAGCAAGATGGCTTTGGCGAAGAAAGAACTCGCAGCCATTCCGGCACGCGACCTCATCAACATCTACTCGAAAGCCGCTGATATTTTCGCCAAAGGCACCGTCATGATCGGCGATCATGAGCAGTCCTTCGACGACTATATACGTTGCCTATCGTCGACGACCGGCTCGCCGATGGTCTTCTGCCGCCGTAACGCCGCGAAGGTCGAGTACGTTCTCCGGAATGTCGAAGAAGTGCTCGGCGGTCTGACCCGCGGCATCGATATGGCCCTACTCGACAAGTACTACAACGTCCAAGCGGGGCGCATGCAGGCCTTTTACCCCGCGACAGATGCGTTCGGCGCGATCTTGCCGAGCAACTCGCCCGGCGTGCATTCCCTTTGGGTTCCCGCGATCGCGCTCAAGACGCCGCTGGTGCTGAAGCCTGGCCGCGAAGAGCCCTGGACCCCCTTCCGCGTTCTGCAAGCGTTCTTGAAAGCCGGCGTGCCCGCGAGTTCCTTGAACTTCTTTCCCACCGATCACGGCGGGGCCGGCGACATCCTCAAGCTTACTAATCGCAGCATGCTCTTCGGCGATAGCCGTACCACCGACCAGTACAAGAACGACCACCGCGTCGAGTTGCACGGCCCCGGCTTCAGCAAGATCATCTTTGGTGAAGATTGCGTCGACCGCTGGGAGAGCTACCTCGACGAGATCGTCGAATGCATCGCCGCCAACGGCGGGCGTTCGTGCATCAATGTCTCGGGCATCTGGACTCCGCGCCACGGCAAGGCCATCGCCGATGCCGTGGCGACCCGCCTGGCCAAGGTGAAAGCCCGAGCCTGGGACGACCCGGCCGCCGAGCTCGCGGCCTTCGCGAACCCCGATGTCGGAGTGGCTCTGGCGGGAATGGTTGATGAAGGATTGAATACGCCCGGGGCCGTCGACGTCACCGAACAGAAGAGAGGGAGCCCGCGGCTGGTGCGCGAAGGGCGTTGCGCCTGGGTGCTCCCCACCATTATTCATTGCGATTCGTTCGCCCATCCGTTGGCCAACAAGGAGTACCTGTTCCCTTTCGCGAGCGTCGTCGAATGCTCGCAGGCCGAGGTGCTGAAGAAGATCGGTCCGACATTGGCGGCCATGGTCCTGACTGAGGATCCCGCCTTCACCCGCGCGGCGTTGGAATGCCCGCACATCGAGCGGTTGAACATTGGGCCGATCCCGACCACCCGACCGACGTGGGATCAACCTCATGAAGGCAACCTATTCACCCATCTCTACCGTCAGCGGGCTTTCCAGCAAGCGAAGCGGGCCACTTCCGCCGTTTGATTTCACTCCGCTCAATCGGGTGGTCTTCGGCGCGGGAAGCATGGCTCGGCTTGGGGAACTAGTCGGCGAACTCGGTGGCCGGCGCGTCCTGCTGGTTACCGATCCCGGTCTCGAACAGGCGGGCCATCCCCAGCGCGCCCAAAAGCTCATGCGTGAGGCGGGCCTCGAAGTCTTCGTCTTCGACAAAGTGCGGGAGAACCCCACCAACAAGCAAGTCGAAGCCGGCGTCGCGGTCGCCCGCCACTGGGCGATCGATTGCATCGTCGCCGTCGGCGGCGGCTCGTCCATGGATTGCGCGAAGGGGATTAACTTCCTCCTCACCAACGGCGGCAAGATGGCCGACTACAAGGGCTTCGGCAAGGCCGCCAAGCCGATGCTGCCCTCGCTCGGCGTGCCCACGACCTCCGGCACCGGCAGCGAGGCCCAGTGTTACGCCTTGATCACCGACGAATCGACGCACTTCAAAATGGCCTGCGGCGACAAGAAGGCGGCATTTCGGATCTGCATCCTCGACCCCGAATTGACCCTCTCGCAACCACGACACGTCGCCGCGGTCACCGGCATCGACGCCATCGCCCATGCCGTCGAATCGTACGTGTCGTCACGGCGAACGCCGATCTCGCAAGTTTACTCGCTGCAAGCCTTCCGCCTGCTCGAACCCAACTTCGCCACTGCACTTGATGAACCCGACAACATCGACGCCCGGGCCGCCATGCAGATCGGGTCACACTTCGCCGGCGTGGCCATCGAGAACGCCATGCTCGGCATATGCCATTCGTGCGCTAACCCGCTGACCGCTCACTACGGCGTCACCCACGGCACGGCCATCGGCCTTCTGCTGCCGCACGTGATCCGTTTCAACGCACTCGCTGTCGAACATCTTTATGCCGATCTGGCGGCCGCCAACGCCTTCGGCAACGGCGAACCGGCCTCGGCCATCCTTGCTCAGCGGATCGCGGAACTAGTTGCCGCCGCTGGGCAACCGCTGCGGATGCGCGATGTCGGCGTGAGCGAGAGCATCCTGCCCATTCTGGCCGAAGAAGCAAAGCAGCAGTGGACCGCCAACTTCAATCCACGCCCGGTCACGGAAGACGATCTCCTTTCCGTTCTTCGGTCGGCCTGGTGAATTCGATACCATTCCCGTCTCCCATAAATCAACCACCAGCGGCGCAGGGCGGGTCGAGTCTTCAAGGCCTGCCGGTGATTATCTCGAAGGCCTTCTGAATGAATCACCGGCGGGCCTCGAAGACTCGACCCGCCCTACGTGAAGACAGGAACTCTCCCGTGCCGCAGCGACCCTCGCGCGTTCGCCATGTCGTTCTTCTCGGCCTCTGCCTGATGGCCGGTTTGGCGTACCTTCATCGCGGTTGTCTCGGAGTTGCGGAGACCCAGATCCGCGGCGATCTCAAATTGACCACGGCCCAGACCGGCCTGGCGATGGGCATGTTCTTCTGGTTCTATGCTCTCTTTCAAATTCCGACGGGATTGCTTGTCGATCGCTGGGGAGCACGCAAAGGGTTGCTCATATTCGGCATGATGAGCGCCTTCACGGTCGCCCTCGGGGCGGGGACGCTTTTGCTCGGCGCCACGGTGGGGTTGGCCGTGCTGATTGGCAGCCGTGCTTTGATGGGCATCGCCCAGGCGGGGCTCTTTCCCTCGGCCACGCGCTGCCTGGCGACCTGGTTTCCCGTCCAGCGACGGGCGTTCGCCTCGGGTGTTTTTCAGGCATGCATGTCGCTCGGGGCCGCCATCGGCTCCATCATTACTGGCAATCTCTTGAACGTCGTCATCTGGCCCTGGATCTTCATGCTCTACGCCATCCCCGGCGTCATCTGGAGTCTCTGGTTCTTCGGCTGGTATCGCGATCGGCCGGAGGAACATCGCGGGGTGAACGAAGCGGAACTCGAATTGCTTCGTCAACCGCCGAAAGAGAAAGCACTGGCCGATGGAGTCACGGCGTCGACGCCCTGGTTGAGACTGGCCACCCGGCCGAAGCTGATTTGGTTAAGTCTTTCGCAGTTTTTCCGGGCCGGGGCCAATGTCTTCTGGCTGACGTGGTGCCCGACTTTTCTCCAAGAAGTCTTCAAGATCTCGAAAGCGGAAGCGGGAGACTTGACCGCCATCACGTTCGTCGGCGTTGTCATCGGCAGCCTGGGCGGCGGTTGGCTTTGCGACGCCGTCTATGTCCGCACGGGTAATAAACGCCGGAGCCGTAACGGCGTCGCCATCATCACCGCTGCCATCGGCATCGGGTTCTTCGTCCTCGCCTGGGGCATCTCGCCGGGCGTCTATGGGGCGATCGCGATCTTGTTCCTCGCCGCCATCTTCGCCGCGGGCGGCAACGCTTGTGTCTATAGCGTCACCATCGATATCGGCGGCAAATACATGGCGGTGGTCTTCGGGGCGATGAACATGTTCGGCAACTTCGGGGCGGCCCTTTTCTCGCAGATCCTGCCGCCCTGGACAACCGCCCTCGGCTGGGCCACTGTGCCGTTGCTGATGGCACTGCTCTATACACTCGGCTCGATCTGCTGGTGGTTCGTCGATCCCGATGGGGAAGTGTTGGATGGGAAGTGAAATGACCATCGCCCGTGATTTCCATGGCCGCCCTCGCGCGAGTCGCGAAACATGGTACAATTGATTTTGGTAAGTCGCGAACGCTTCCAAAAATGAAGCGAATCGAAGGAGAAGTCCTAATGGACCGTGAGGCCTTTCAGAACTGGTGGGGTTTGCATTTACGCGTCGCGAAGGGGCTTCCGTTGAGTTCCGACGAAACGACCGTTTATGAGGCTGGCCGCCCGCAATTGGAAACGGACGAGATTCTCAACGAAGTCCAGAGCGCAAGGAGCGACCGCGAGCAACTACAGGCACTCGAAACTGAACGCTCGACGTTGGAGCGTCGTCGAAAACTGCTTGACCACGAAATTGAAACACTCTCAAGCACAAAACATCTCTCATATTGATCGTTGATCCCACTCGATCGGCACCAGTCAGCCAAGTAAGGAATCTCGACCAGTCAGGCATGGCCGACTGACTGCCAATTCCTATTGAAGGAAGTACCTACCTGGAGGATCCACCCGATGACGGCCCCCGCCACTGATTTTCAGGCCCGCAAGAAAGAGCTTCGTGAGCAGGCACATGCCAACCGCAACGCCTTGCCCGAGAAGGACGCTCTGAGCAAGACGATCTGCGCGACGTTCATGGCGCTCCCGGCCTACGCCGCGGCGCGGACCGTCATGTTCTACATCGACGTACGTTCCGAAGTCCGCACCCGGCATGCCCTGCCCGAGGCGCTCGCTTCCGGGAAGAAAATCATCATCCCCTGGTGTAACGAGCAGGGCGAGTTGGAACTCTTCCACCTGACGAACATGGATGAACTGGCGGTCGGCATGTACAAGATCCTGGAGCCGAAGGCCGAGCTACGCAAGCTGCCCGAAAAAGTCGCCGGCCCGACCGATCTCGATTTGGTCATGGTGCCGGGGGTGGCATTCGACCGTCGCGGCGCTCGCATGGGGCATGGTAAGGGTTATTACGACAAGTTGCTGCAACACGCCCGACCCGAGACGCCCCTGATCGCGCTGGCGTTCGAGTGCCAAATGTTTCCTGAGATCCCGACGGCCGCGCACGACATCTTCATGGATCAGATCATCACCGAGGCCGCCGTTTACCCGGGACAGGGTCGCCCCAAGAAGACTTAAAGGCAACGCATGTGTTTTTCGGCAACTGCCAGCTTCATATCTGGCACGGTGTTGATTCCCGCCGGGATTTACTGCTTGATCACGGCAATTCGAAAACAGCGGCATACCTGGCCGCTCGCCCTGGTGCCGATGGTGTTCGGCATTCAGCAATTCAGCGAAGGATTTGTCTGGCACGGGATCGAACATGGCGACCCGGCTTTGACGCGAAGTGCGTCGCTGGTCTTTCTTTTCATCGCGCAGGCCTTTTGGCCCTTCTGGTTTTTGTTTCTATCCGCCACCCACGACCCACGGCCGCGGGCACGAATTCTCTTCAGCTTCCTGGCACTCGCTTCGACCTTCTGGTTCTGGGTGTTATTCTTACCGCTCGCCACTGGACCGGAGGCGATGTTGACGACGCGGGTGGTTCATCACTCGATCGTGTATGAATTCACAGGATTGGTCATTCTGGATTACGTGCCGAGAGCCGTTCTCCGCCTGCTCTATTTCCTCTGTGTCGCACTGCCGATGGTCTTCGGCCCGGAATCGTTTGGCCGCCTACCCGGCCTGGTCCTCGGGATTCTGGCGGTGTTCACGATCATCGTGTTCAACTACGCGTTCCTATCCGTGTGGTGCTTCTTCGCCGCGATTATGTCGGCATACTTGTGCTGGCATTACTACACGATGGGGAAGGTGGTCGTTTAGCCGCGACGCGGAATCTTCGGAGCGGAGCGCGAGGGTGTTCATCTCATCGCATATGAAACGCCGAAAGCCCAGGGACGGCCGTCCCTGGGCTTTCGAATTTACACACAACGTTCGCCCTTATCACGCGAACAATTCCACCAGCGGCTTCACGTCGCCATCGACGAAGCCGATGGGGCGGCCGCTGACTTTGGTCTTCTTGGTGTAGTCGATGCCGAGCGCGTCGAAGATGGTCGCGGTGAAGTCGGAGGCTTTGACGGGACGATCGACGACGGTCATGCCCTTGGCGTCGGTCTTGCCGATGACCTGGCCGCCCTTGACGCCGGCGCCGGCGAAGGCGGTCGTCCAGGCCTTGGCGTAGTGGTTGCCGCCCGAGAAATCGCGGCCGAACTCGCCCATCCAGACCACGAGCGTTTCTTCCAGCATGCCGCGCTGATGCAGATCCGCGAGGAGGGCAGCCATCGGTTGGTCGAGAACGCCGCTCAGTTTCTTCTGACCTTCGAGTTGTCCGCCGTGCGTGTCCCAGTAGCCAGGGTGCATGACCTCGACGTACTTCACGCCATTCTCGATCAGGCGGCGGGCGCCGAGGCACTGCTTGCCGAAGATCGAATCGCCATAGAGATCGCGAACTGCTTGTGGTTCTTGTTCGAACTGGAAAGCGGAGCGAGCCTTGTCCAGATCCATCAGTTGCACGGCCTTGCGGTAGCCGGCCATCTTGGCGTTGATGGCGTCGGCCTGATATTCATCGAGGAAGCCCTGATCGAGCTCATCCAGAAGATTCGCCTTCTTCTTCATGGCATCGAGGCCGCCGGTCGCGTTCAAGTTGGCGATCCCCAAGCTGACGTCCTTCAAGATAAGCGGTCGGCACGAGGGCGGCAGGAAGCCGGCACTGGCGCCGCGCAGACCGCCCACACCCGGCTTGATGAGAACGAAGTTCGGCATGCCGGTGTCTTCGCGCACCAGTTGTTCGGCCACGCGCGAACCGATGTGCGGATGCGCCATGCCCGCGGCCTGGCGGAATCCGGTGCGCATCAGGTAGTGGGCTGGATCGTGATCGGCGATGGCGGTGCTCATCCCGCGAACCAAGGCGAGATGGTGCATCTGCTTGGCGACGCGCGGCAGGTACTCGCTGATCTGGATGCCGGGCGCGGAAGTCTCAATCGGCTGGTAAGGGCAACCCTTATCGCCGCCCTTGAGATCGAAGGTCCAAGTATGGGCCGGCCCGCCGCTCATGAAGAGGACGATACACGACTTGGCTTTGAAGCGCGTCGCCTGTTCGACGGCGAACGACTTCTGGGCCATGATGTCGAGCCAACCGCAGGCGCTGCCGCCGAGGGCTCCGAACGCGGCGAGCTTCATCATATCGCGGCGCGATTGCAGGCCGACGAGTTTGTTGGCGGGGATCATTGTGTTCTCCAATTCAAGCGCGGCGCCGCGAGCGGCGATTAGTGGTTAAACATAAATTCGGCACTATTCACTAACACCCAGAACAGGTCGCGGTATCCCTCTTGGGGATTGGCGGCCTTCTCGACGTAAGCGAGCATCTTCTCCGCTTCTTTCGGCTTGGGCGGCCGGGAAAGAATACCGAGATAGAGATTCTTGATCGCTTCTTCCTTGCTCTTGCCGGTGGTGTAACGGTTGGCGACATTGTTGTCGCCCTTGGCCACGCCGGAGTTCATCTGGTTGAGGAACTGCGGGATGCCGTGACTCAGATCGGTCGGGCTGTCGTCGGCATCCTTGGTGGCGAAGATGGCTGTGGACTGATCGCGGTTCTTGCCCGTGGTCGGCGGTCGGCCGATGGTGACGAAGAGGGAATCGAGCATCTGGTCGGCACTCAGCTGTTTGAGCGCCATGTGGCTGAAGAGCTTCACGTCTTCCTTGTTGCCCGGCAGCGGTCGGCTCGTGCGTTGATAGGTCTTCGAGTTGCAGATGCAGCGGATCAGATGCTTGAGGTCGAAGTTCGAAGCCTTGAACTCCTTCTCCAGCAGGGCCAGCAGTTCCGGATGAGTCGGCGGGTGGTTCGGCCCCATGTCATCGACGGGGTTGACAATCCCCTGCGCGAAGAAGTGAGCCCACCAGCGATTGGCGGCCGCCCTGGCGAAATACGGATTCTCCTTCGAGGTGATCCACTCGGCCAGCTTGGGGCGGTAAGGATCGCTCTCAGTCAGCGCCGGCTTTTCGCCCAAGAAGAACTTGGCTTGAACGACGCGCAAGGTCACGGTCGGGTCCATGATCGTCGGGATCGCGATCTGCGGCCCCTTCATCGGTGGGATCATGCCCTGACGCTTTAGCTTCCCGATGTAGGTTGCTTCTTTTTTCTCATCCGGATTGGGGTGCTCCGCGAAAAGCGGATTGCGCGAGTCGCCGTTCTGATTGGCGTTAATGTCGCGCAGTTGGCCGAAGAAAGCCGCCATGCCCCAGAAATCATCCTGCTTCCATTCGTTCACGTAGGGATGATCATGGCACTGAGCACAGCGGATCGCCACGCCCATGAACAATTTGCCGGTGGAACCCACCAGAATTTCTGGCCGAGGGAAGTCATTCATCCGGTTGGCCAGCACGAAGGTCGACGCCGGTTTGGTCTTGGCTTCCCCATCCGCTGTCAGCAGGTCGGAGACGATCGAGTTCCAGCCGCGGCCTTTGTTAAAGCTGTCGGCCGCCCACTCGATGAATTCCCAGGAGTACCCTTGTCGGACCCCGCCCATCTCGTTGGTGCGATCGACCATGAGTTCGCGCCAGATCGTGGCGAAGTGACGGCCGTATTCGGGTTGGTCGAGCAAGTAATCGATGAGCTTCGCCCGCTTGTCCGCTTGCGTGTTCGCAAGGAACGCGTTCGTTTGTTCCAGAGTGGGAATCCGACCGTTGAGATCGAGATACGCGCGCCGGTGAAACTCAGCGTCATCCGCTTCCGGCGAAGCGGAGATCTTCTGAGCGTCGAGTTGTTTCTGAATTTCCAGGTCGATCGCGGCAGCGATCGACGAAGGGGCGGTTTGCGCGGAGACTGAAGTAGGTGTCGCCACGAACGCCGCCAGCATGAGCGGCGCGAGCCAAAGCGTTCGACCGTGGGTCGGGGTATGCGACATGGATCCGATTCCTGAAGACAGACGGCGAAACGAAACTGGCGGGTACTGGCAGGAGATTCCAACGGAAGTATGATCTTGAGCGATCCTAACGCCAAGATTTGGCAAAGTCAAGCATTAATTCAGAAACGTGGGATAGCCTCCAGGCTTGTCCAGATCGGAGGACAAGAGATTTGGACAAGCCTGGAGGCTTGTCCCACGTGGCTCGATATTGCGCGAATGCGGCTACGTCATTTCTTCGGCACAATGTCGGGCACCGTCGGTTTCGGCTTCAATAGCGCCGCGGCGATGAAGTGGGCGTAGGCCTGGTCCCAGGAGTTCTTCTCCATCGCGAGTCGCCCGTTGGCACGTTCGAGCAAGGAATGCTGCACTGCCGCGGCGAAGGGATCGTCGCTCTCCTTCGCTTTCTCCATTTGCTCTCGGTGCCATAACGGATCGGGGCGGGCCTTGGCGCGGCGGGACACCAGTTCCTGCGCGGATATTTCCAGCGAATGAATTTCGATTTCGTCGCCTTCGGGTATGGCGATCCAACGGCCATTGGGGGAAATGCCGCCTAGCGATGAGCGCTTCGCCCATTCGGGTAGTGCCTGCAATTGCTCGACCTCCGTTCCGTTCCGGGCGTCCCAAACTCGGATGGAATGGTCTTTATCCTCGGAAATCAGGCGACCGCCATCCGGACTCCAAGCGACGCTTGTCACGCTACTTGTATGCCCCTGGAGTTCCAACAGGATGGTCCCTCTCTTGGTGCCCCACACCCGCAGTGTCTTGTCGTCACTCCCGGAAGCGATGCGGCTGCCGTCCGGGCTCCACGCGACGGTCGTCACCCAATGCGTGTGCCCATACAGAGTTGCGTAGGAACCTTCGAAGTGCCTTTGCAAGAAGCGCCATTCCCAGCCGCGGCCGCGCTCGGGAATACTCCGCAACAGTCGGCGGGCTTCCCGCACCTTGTTTTCGTCGAAGCGCGATAGGGCCAGATCGCGTGTCGCGTTGATGAGCGTATCTTGGGTTCGTTCCGTTTCTTCGCGCGCCTTTTTCTCAGCTTCGGCCTTTTCTTGTACCAGTTTGGTCTGGTCGTTGGCGAGTCGCAGGTTGGCTTCAGCCTCGTCCGTCTTGGCGTCGGCCCGGGCTGCCTCCAATAGGGCCTTCGCCGCATTCTGATTCGCGCGGACCATCTCCCACAATGAAACACTAACGCCCATGATCAGCGACAGCGTCACCGCCGCCATCAGTCCCGCGATCGTGCGGTTTTTCTTCACCCAGCGGAAGCTCTTCTCCAGACTGCTCATCGAACGGGCGGAGATGCTTTCGCCGTTGTGGTAGCGACCGATGTCTTCGGCCAGTTCTTGGGCGCTTGGGTAGCGGTCCGCCGAATTTTTGCGCAGGCACTTCAAACAGATTGTTTCCAGATCGCGCGGCACGTTGACGCGTTCACTGGGGGCGATGGGTTCTTCGTTGGTGATGCGTGACACCACTTCCGGCAACGTCGCGCCGACGAAGGGGGAGCGAACCGGTCAGCATCTCGTAGAGGATGACGCCGAGCGACCAGACGTCGGTGGCCTTCGTTGCCTCGCGCGCGTGGCCCGCCGCCTGCTCCGGGCTCATGTAGCTTGGCGTGCCCATCATGGCGTCAGACTTCGCCGTCACCCCCAAACTTGAATCGAGGTTTTTGGCCAGGCCGAAGTCAGTGACTTTCATCTGGAATTCGGAGTGCGGAATGTGGAATGCGGAATGAAGAGAAGAACTGCCCGGCTGTTCTGACTTTAGTTCCGCATTCCGCATTCCGCATTCGAGAAGAGGATGTTGGCGGGCTTCAGGTCGCGGTGGATGATGTTGACGCGGTGAGCGGCGGCCATGCCTTCGGCCATCTTGTGGGCGAGGTCGGCAACGACGTTCGGCGGTTGCGGCTGACGCTTGAGAATGTCGGAGAGACTGCCGCCGGGGCAGTACTCCATGACGAAGAACGGCCGGCCGTCATGTTCGCCAATGTGATAGATGCGGACGACGTTGCGGTGTTCGATGTTGGCGATCGATCTCGCTTCCGTCTGGAAACGTTGGCGCTCCTGATCCGAGAAGACTTCGTCGCGGATCATCTTGATGGCGACGCGGCGGTTCATGCCCTCCTGTTCGGCAAGATAGACGACGCCCATGCCGCCGGCGCCGAGCTTCTTGATGATGGTGAAGCCGGGGATCTGCGGGTAGGGCGAAAGCGGACGTGCGGGATTGTAGAACGGCGCGACGGGGTCGGCCAGGGTCTGGTTAGGCGGCGGCGGAACCACGGGGCCAACGACTGTCTCTTGATAGTGTGGGTCGTTCATCAGGCAACCTCGAGTGAATGGCCTGATGATAGTCGAAGGAGGGTGAGATGCCAGCGAAAAACGCGAACGGGCCGTGCGTGAAGGAAGTCATTTCCTCAAGCACGGCCCGTCGACGATTCGATTCAGAAACGCTTAGTACATGTCTTCGTAGCCGCCACCGCCCGACTTCTTTTCGCCTTCCTTCGGCGCGTCGGCGACCAGGGCGTCGCTTGTCAGCAGCAGGGTCGAGACGCTGGCCGCGTTTTGCAGAGCGCTGCGGACCACTTTGGCCGGGTCGATGATGCCTTCAGCGACGAGGTCGCAGTACTTGTCGAGGCGGGCGTCGTAGCCGAAGGTGGCCGTCTTGTTTTCGAGCACCTTGTTGGCCACCACGTCGCCGTTCTCGCCCGCGTTCTCGGCGATCTGCTTGATCGGCGCCTTGCAGGAGCGAACCACGATGTTGTAACCGATCTCTTCGTCGTGGCTCAGGCCGGCCGGCTTGAGTCCTTCGGAAGCGCGGAGCAGAGCGACGCCGCCGCCGGGCAGGATGCCTTCTTGATTGGCCGCGCGGGTCGCGTGCATGGCGTCCTCGACGCGCATCTTCTTTTCCTTCACTTCGCTCTCGGTCGCCCCGCCGACGTTGATCTTGGCCACGCCGCCGGAGAGTTTGGCGATGCGTTCGCTCAGCTTTTCCTTGTCGTAGTCGCTGGTCGACTTCTCGAGTTCCCGCTGGATCATCGACACGCGAGCCTTGATCGCGTCCTTCTTGCCCATGCCTTCGATGATCGTGGTGTTGTCCTTGTCGATCTTGATCTTCTTGCACTTGCCGAGGTCGGCAATCGTGACGTTCTCGAGCTTGACGCCCAGGTCTTCGAAGACTGCCTTGCCGCCGGTGAGGATGGCGATGTCTTCGAGCATGGCTTTACGGCGATCGCCGTAGCCGGGGGCCTTGATCGCACAGCACTTGAACTGGCCGGGATTGCGGAGCTTGTTGACGACTAGGGCGGCCAGGGCGTCGCCGTCGACGTCTTCAGCGATGATGACGATCGGCTTGCTCTGGTTGAGGACCTTTTCCAGGATCGGGGCCAGATCGCGGATAGCGCTGATCTTCTTCTCGTAGATGAGGATATAGGCGTCCTCGAGTTCACACTCCATCGTCTCCGCGCTGGTGACGAAGTACGGCGAGACGTAGCCGCGATCGAACTGCATGCCCTCGACGAATTCGTGATTCGTCTCGATGGTCTTGCCTTCTTCGACGGTGATGACGCCGTCCTTGCCGACCTTCGACATGGCCTGGGCGATGATCTTGCCGATGGTGTTGTCGCTGTTGGCGGCGATCGTCGCGATGTTCTCCAGGTCCTTCTCGTTCTTGACCGGGATGGCGGCGGCCTTGACCTTGGCGACGATGTCCTCGACGGCTTTTTCCATGCCGCGTTTCATCAGCATCGGGTTGACGCCGGAAACGACGGCCTTGAGGCCTTCGTTGTAGATCGCTTCGGCCAGTACCGTGGCGGTCGTGGTGCCGTCGCCGGCGGTGTCGGACGTCTTGGCGGCGACTTCGCGAACCATCCGGGCGCCCATGTTCTCGTACTTGTCCTCGAGCTCGATCTCGCGAGCCACGGTCACGCCGTCCTTGGTGACGGTCGGCGAGCCGAACGACTTCTGGATGATGACGTTACGGCCCTTGGGTCCCAGCGTGACCTTGACAGCCCGGGCCAGCTTGGACACGCCGCGGCGCATCGCCTCACGAGCCTCGGCGTCGAAAGCGATTTGTTTTGCACTCATGAATCAGAACTCCTACTCGGAAATTAAGTCGTTGAAGGACTAGATTATTTCGTTGTGTTGTAAGTTTACTATTTCTCAAACTTGGCTAGCCGTCGCATCCACCCGGTCGGCCAGCTCTTCTTCAGGTGTGACGGCAATTACAATTACCACTCGTCTCAGTTCCGACGACGTCAAATGCTTCTTCAATATCTTGTGAAGCATTTCTTGCCGCTTGACCGAACTCAACTTGCGAAATCGCTTCGAGGTAACGATGCCAATAATTCCGTCCTCGTCGCGAAGATCAACATGGTCAGGCGAAGGAAACTCATCGGCAAGCAAACGACCGAGCTTCTTGATTAACGCCATTGGACCATTCCTCTGTTGATGAATCGCTGTGCTGCCGAGAGTAACTCGATTGTCTTGGCTTTGAGCAAGTTCCCTTTCGTTTTACCGAAGAGTCTTTTTCTCTTTAAATAAGCCAACAGACGAGATTCGGAAGCATAGCGAAAATCATTCTTCCAGAGATTGTACACATCATTGACCGACGATCGCAATTCATTCGTGTGCTGGTCAATTTCCTCCTCGGATAGCCCCTTCGCTCTAAGCGATTCATCAGCAACCGAGATCATTCCACTTTCAACGAACAGGGCAGGCAAGTCGTGGTGCGATTTGAATTCTGCTTTTCGAATGACCATAAAAGCTCGCAGCATACATTCAACCGCGACTCCGGCCACGTACATGGTCAACGCATAGTTGTCGCGAGTTCGATAAATCTCATGGGCTTGGCTCATTCGCTCCAGCGAAGCCCGAAAATAGTGTTCGGACTCAAAGTCCATCGCTCGCTCCGCGTCGCGGCTTCACAGTTAATCCAGCACCGCCAGAATGTCTTCTTCGCGCATGATGACGATCTCGTCGGTCGAGACGCGGTCCTTGTATTCTTCGCCGGCCCAGATGGTGAACAGCACGCTGTCGCCGACCTTGACCTGGAGCGGTTGGACTTTGCCGTCCTTCCGCGTCTTGCCGGGGCCGACGGCGATGACTTCGCCCTTTTGGGGCTTGTTCTTGGCGGTGTCGGGGAGCAGAATGCCGCCGGATGTCTTGGTCTCGGCTTCTTTGCGCTTCACGATAACGCGGTCATGCAAGGGTTGCAGCGGCATGAAATTCTCCACGAGGCGGTTCAGGGTTCCGTCAGTGGGGATCAAGAAGTGCAATTCGCGTGCCGCCAGTCCGATTGCTTGGCGCAAGTCTAACATGGACAAGACGTTAGCTGGGAATGGTGAAAGTGATTCGGCAGAGGCTCTGCCAAGAATGTCGGGAGCTGAAGAGGGGGCCTGTCGAATTGGCAGGAAGGAATCGGGCGATTCACTTTCGACGAATCAACTCAGTCGCGGCATCAACAAGGCAGCCGCGACCGCCGTGGCGACTGCGGTGCCGAGGACGATGAGCCAAAGTTTCCAGGCTGCGGTCTGTTGCGAGGCCGCCATGTGGAAGTGCGGCTTTGGTGCGGCTATGGTCGCTAGACGGGCGGGATGATTGAGGTCGACCGCGTCGGGATCCGGTTTGCTGGAAGGCCTGGCAGTCGTGGTCGGCGTCCATTTGCCCGAAGGGTTCGTCTTCCGTTGCTTGATCGGTGCTGGCGTGGGATTTGAACTCGACGACACGGTGTTCGCTGGCGCCACCGGGGCGGGCTCGACAACCATGTCGCGGAATTCGGGATGACCCCTCATCGCTTGAAAGGGGCCTGCCTTCGTCCGGCAGGCGCGGATATTGTTCGCGTCGCCCAATAGCCCCTCTTTCATGGCACGGCGGATGCCGTCCGTTGTCCCTTTCACAGTGTGGGTATCGCCTGTATCATCCTTGTAAATAAGATACCAGATGTCCGCCCCTTGACTCGTGGGCTCGGACATGACGGATGGGGACCGAATCGTCACGCCCGTCAGGTCTTCGATGAATTCACGGCAGGAGGCCGGTCGTTGGTCCGGATCGCCGCTCATCGACCGGCGGATGGCCCAGTCAACGCGGTCGGAGATCTTCGGGTTCAGGTCGCGCGGGGGCACATACTCGTTGCGAATCTTCTTCATCCAGCAATCGAGCGGCCCCAGTTTGCCGAACGGCACGTCGCCGGTGAGCATCATGTAAAGCGTGGCGCCGAGCGAGTAAACGTCGCAGCGGATGTCGGCATTCTTGGCGTTGCGGAACTGTTCGGGGGCCATGAAGTGCGGCGTGCCGAGCCCACGGCCCGTCTTGGTCAGGTTCAGCTCTCCATCAATATCTTTGACCAGGCCCAGATCGGTCAGCTTGGCGACCCCTTCATGAGTCACCAGGATGTTGTCCGGCTTGACGTCGCGATGGATGAGATTTTGCTTGTGCGCGCGATGCAGGCCCTGACAAACCTGTGCCAGCAAGCGGATGGCGGCGTCTTCGGCCATGGCGCCGTCACGTTCGATTTTCTGACCCAGCGATTCGCCATCCACGAATTCCATTACCAGGAATGGGGTGGCGCCCGTGCCGCAGTATTCGATGGCCTTGACGACGTTGATGTGATTCAGCTGGCTGGCGGCCTTGAACTCTTGCTCGAAACGTTTGAGGAGGACGGGATTCTTCGACGTGCCGGCCGGGAGGACCTTGATGGCGACGAATTCACCGTTCAAGCGACTCTTGCCCTTGTAGACGGCGCCCATTCCCCCCTCGGCAATTTTGTGGACGACGTCGTAATTGCCGATCTGGTGGATCGTCGGGTTCAAGTCCAGCGGCATCCAACTGTCTCCCGCCTGATCGATGCATCATCGTCAGGCAATTTGGACCGGCGCGGATGTACAGATCCACACCTGCCGCGTTCACACGGTACAAGCCTGTCACACATTGTAACGTCTCTTTTCCCCAAAACCTCGGGAAAAATGACGCAGAAGCCGAGTTCGCGGACGGCAGGCGGGCGGGAATCACCGGACTGACTAGGCCAGCCCATTTCATTTGTAGCACACATTCGGTAGAATTGGCATAATTCCTACTCTTATCATCTCGTGACCGGGTAAAATAGGAATCCCGTTCAATAACTGTTCTGCGCTTGTCAAGCAGGGTAGGATCAGTCAAAATCACAAGATAGCGAATTGATGCGGATTGGGCGACGCCTTCAGTCATCTCCCGGCGTCCGAGACGGAGAACGCACACCATGAAGATCTGGGGCTACCTCCTGATCTTGTTGAACATTGCCGCCACGGGCGCTTTCATCTACTTCGCCACCGGCGTCTGGCAACGGCGGAGCGCGTGGCAGTACGCACTTTTCAAACAAGAGCTGGTCAATCGCGGTCTGCCGCTCGAACAACCGCCGAAAGCGGACGATCTCGAAGAGGGATTCGTGGCGTTTGATTTCCGGTATGACCAATCGTTCGTCACGCAAATCAGCAAGAACAAGCTGAAGGCCCTGATCCCCGCCGGCGGCGACTTCTTGGGCAACAAGGGTGATCCGGTCACCAGCCTCACGGAGGAAGTGATCCGCGTCGAGAAGATCATTTTCGATGATTTGGCCAAGGTCTCTGATATCGAAGAGAAGCGCCAGCGTCAGATGGTTCTTCTCGTCAACCTGGCGCGCGGTTTTGGTCGCGAAGGCGCGTATGCCCTGCTGCGTGATTTCCCGATCGATAACCGCCGCGCGGCCGCGCGGCGTGAGATGGCCTATCTGGGGCGCACGTCGCCCCAGGTGTCCGCGCTGCTCGCGCTCGCCGCAGTCGGCGAAGCCAACACCGGTTATCAGCCGAACATCGACCCCATCTTGAAGGCCACCCGGATACGCGATGGCCGTAAGGCGTTGATTGTCTGGGCTCTCAGCGAAGTGCAATATGCTACTCCCGATGAGTTGCCGCCGACCGTCGAACCGAAACGAACCGACGACACCCCGGCGACGCCGCCCGTCAACGCCAATAAGACGCGCCTGAATGACGCGCTCATCGCCATTCAGCCCGAGATGGAAGCGGAGATGCCGAATGTCGATGGCATCAAGACCGGCCGAGAACGCTTGACCGCTCTACTCGAAGGGGAAGACCCGATCTCTGGCGAAAAGGCCGGGATCTTGATCCCGTTCATTCGCGACATCGGCACTAACTTGCTTGATAGTCCGGAAAACGTTGCGGCCGCGAAGGAGAAGTTGCTCGAGCTCTTGTTGATGCGGGCGACCACTGAGGCGGAGAAGAAGTCGTTGCGAGCGACGGCCGACCTGATGATGCCCCCCGCTCGCGAAGAGAATCAGACGGAAAAAGACCAACGCGACCAGAACATCGATATCGCCGCTTCCGAGTTGCTTCGCTCCTATTTCGAGGAAGCGTCCGCCAAGTTATCGACGGATGAACAAGCTTCCGAAGCTCGCAACAAGCTGGCCTTCACGGGTCCGATGCGTGGCCCGGAGCACAAACGCCGGCAGATCGCGCATCTCCTCTATCATCTCGACGCCCATGTTGGCTATGGATCGGGCGCTCGATGGATCTGGTACGGTTACTTCATCCTCCAGCAGCCGAGAGACCCGGCCGCGGAGCCGCCTGAAGATGAAGTGCTGACGTTGAATCCGCCGGACGAAATCTTTGCGAAGAACCGGACGGAATGGCACAAGCGCGTAGCCGCTGTCGTTGGCCTGGAGAGCTATGTGCCCATCATCGAAGAGCAAGCGAGCCAACTTTACGATCTTCGCCAACGGGTTAACGGGCGAATCAAAGAAGAACAAACGCACTTCGAGAATGAGTACCAGGGTGTGATTCTGCAAACACTGTACCTGGCAGCCCAGCTGGAATTACGCAAGCCGGAAATCGTCCGCAACGAACGCCTGCGTGATGAACAAAAGGCGATCACGCGTGAACGCAAGGTCGAGCGCGATAAGTTCGACAGCGATCTGAAGGACATTACCAGTAAGGCGAAGATCGCCACCGAAAAGCTGGATTTAAAGGTGCAAGAGTTATTCGAGATTACCCAGAAGCTGGGTGACGCACAGGATGCCCTGATCGGGCTGGAAGTTCGACTGCGTGAGATGCAACTGGGTCGAGCGGACAAGAAATGAGCGAGGGGCTGATGAACATTCTCGGCAAACTTTGCGTGCTGCTGTACGGGGCGGGGTCGATCTTTTGTTTGATCGTCGGCATGACCGTCTACACCCAGCCGATGGATTTCGCGCCGCTGGTCGGGGGTGATGGCAAGAAGGCCGTGGCACGCGTGGAAGTGTCGATCGCCCGCACCAACGAGCTCATTAGGTCGAATTACCGGGCTCACTCACGCTGGAGCCAGGAATACGACGAAGTCGTCAAGCAGGAAGTCGATCAAATCAATCGCCGGTTGTATTATCTGGGACAACTCGAACTGGTGCGTACCGGCAAACTAGACGGCAAACCCGTGTCCCCCGCCGTACAGAAGTTGAGCATGGACGACACGACCCGACTGCTCTTGATCGATAAGCCGACTGGCCGTACCCCTTGGATGGTAGGGCCGGGGCCGATGGACTTTGCCGAACCACAGGCCGTCTATCTCGATGGCCTGGAGCAGGCGAAAGTCGCGATCAAGGCTGCCGTGATTGAGAAGAAAGAGCTTTTGGATCAGCACGAGAAGTTTGGGGGCGAGATTAACGGCACCGAGATGCCGGTGGTGTCGAAGGGTTTCCGCAGGCGTATCAAGGAACAGGAGAGGATTGAAGAGGACGCGGATGCCGAGCGCGTTTACCTGGAAGACTTCGTCACGAATCGCCGGGCCGACGCGGAACTCTATGTTAAACGCCGCGATGCGGTGCAAGCGAGCATCGAGCAACTCACCGAGTACAATAAGAAGAAATTCGGCACAGCGGGCAATTGAGGCGATTTTTCCCTGGCGGGCGATTGACCGCGACTGGATAATACACGCAAGCATTTCAAGCGTGATGAACCACGACTGCCCTAGTCGCAGTTGCGGTTGACAGTATTTTCCTCGCGGATATAGGGATTGTTCGATCACCGGGGGATCGGCAAGCCTGGGAGGGAGTCGGGGATGACAGCCGTTGGCAAAATCCTGGTATTCATGAACCTGCTGTTCAGCATTGCGACCAGCGGCATGATCGTACTCGTCTTCACGACGCGCACCAACTGGCGCACGGAATATGAGAAAGTCAAGAACGTGGCACTCGTCGCCGAGGCCGCGTATCGGACGGAAAAACATTCCCACCTCACCGACAACAACAGCCGCGATAGCCAACTCGATTCAGTCGGCAAGCTCAACCGGGCCCTGGCCCAAGAACGCGACGACACCCTGGCGAAGTTCGACAAACAATCGGCGGAAATGACAGCCCATCGGAAAGAAAAAGAGATCCTCGACGCCACGCACGCCACGTACGTGAAGGAAATGGCCTCCATCAAGGTCGAACGCGATGGTCTGACCAAGGACGTCTTCGACCTTCGCGATCTGAACAAGAAAACGCAGGCCGAACTGAACGACCAGCGGATCATTGCCGTCAACAACCAGATCGAAGCCAACGCCCAGAAGCAACGGGCGAACCGCCTGCTCGAACGCGTTGAAGACCTGGAAAAGAACGTGACCCAGTTGACCAACAAGCTGACAGCCTTGGGCGCAAACGTCGGTTCGAGTTCCGGTTCAATTCTGAACCCGCCGCCGATCCCGGCCCCCCGTGACGTCTTCGGCACCGTGCGCGCCGTCGGCACCACGGGGCTCACCGTCGTCAACATCGGCAGCGATTCGGGCATCTCGACCGGCAACAAGCTCTACATCTATCGCGTTGATTCTCAGAACCCGAAGAATTCGCTCTACCTGGGTGAAGTCGTCATCAGCCGCACCGAACCGAAGCAAGCCGTGGGCCAGTTCTATCCAAAGCCGTTCGCCAAGCTGAATGAGCAGACGCCGAAGGTGGACGACATCGTTTCCACAAGCCTGGGAACTCGTTGATTGCCGTGCGAGGAGAAGTCGATGGCCGAGATCGAACAAAATGTGAGTCGCCGCAACGATGCCTACACCGGCTTCCTCGCCATTTCGTTCCTGGCGATGGTCGGCGGCACAGTTCTGCTCTATCTCGAATTCGACAAGTACGAAGGCAAGACGCCGCCCAAGGCGCCCGTCATTGACGTTCCCGGCATCCAGCTCAAGACGCTCACCGGAACCGGCGGCCCGACGCCGCCCAAGGTCGAGCCCAAGGTCGTGGAACCGCCGCCCGAGCCGGAACCAAAAACGATGAACCGCGTTCCACCCGCGCCCGTCAAAGAGACGCTCGTCGTGCAACCCATTCTGTCGGCGCCGTTGCCCGATCAGCCGGTCAGCGCGTTCATTCCTTCCAAAGAACCGCCGCCCATCGACATTCCGGAATTGCCCGCGCTGGTCCTGGAACCGGTTCAGTTCAAGGAACCCGTTCAGGCGAACGAGCCGCTCAAGCTCAAAGAACCGCCGCCCGTGGTGGTTTACCCGTCGGCCAGCCTGGACGATTCGCCGCTGCTGCCGCCGCCTCCGCGCCGGTAACCGAATGATCTTTTTCTTCGTTGGAGTACCGCTAGCGGATGGGTGCTCCACGATTGTCAGGGATCGGCAAATCGGATAATTTTATGGGGTAGCATTCCGGAGCCGTTCCATGAAAACAATCTCACCCCCCTATCTTCTTGATCCGGCAGACGTACCCGACACCAGTCTGCTGGTCACTCACGATGGCAAGCCCGTGGATAATCTCTTCGTCGAAAAGCAGTATCGCCTCCTCACGGAACCGCTTTGGACGTCGTGGAAGCCTTCCGATGGGAAGCCTTACCGCGTTCTTGCCAATGTCGGACTATTCTTCAAGTACCGGTCGCCGCCGTTGGTGCCCGACGTCATGTTCGCGGTCGATGCCGACACGCCGGCGGATTCCCCCGCGAGCGACCATCGCTCCTACTTCGTCTGGGTCACCGGCAAGCCGCCGGATGTCGTGATCGAGATCGTCTCGGACAAACGCGGACGCGAAGATACGGACAAGATGAAGGCCTATCAGCAAATCGGCGTCCCGTTCTACGTTGTCTTCGATCCGGATGAGATTCTGGATGGCGGCGTGCTGCGGGTTTTCGGCCGTCAAGTCACCGGATACCGGCCGATGAATCCCAAAGCATTCGGTGAACTGGGCCTCGGCCTCACCCTGTGGGACGGAGTCCACGAACGAATGGAAGGCACTTGGTTGCGCTGGATCGATGAAGCCGGCAAACTGATCCCCAACGCCAAGGAACGTGCCGCACTAGAGATGAGGCGGGCGAAGACAGAGCGAAAGCGGGCGTTGGCCCAAAAGAAGAAGGCTACGGAAGAGAAGAAGCGAGCCGAGGAAGAGAAGAAGCGAGCCGACGCTGAGAAAGCCCTTGGGGATGCGGCCCGAGCCCGCGTCGAGCATCTCGAGAAAAAGCTGCGGGCCGCGGGTCTCTCCACGAACGGCGTTTCGTGATTCGAAGAGGTACGTCGAGATGCTTCGTTTGACCCCGCGCATCTCGGATGCTGTCCCGATCGAGGCCGGAGCCATCGCGCCCGATCGCTTGGCGGCCGTTTCTCCCGAACAACTCCCACGCACCCTTCTTCAACACGGCAATCGGGAAGTTCCACTCGGCGATCTATTTGACCTGGAAGGCTCCGCGAGTGACGGTTGCGTCGAGATCGATGGAGATTGCTCGCGCCTGAAGAACCTCGGCCAGCGGATGGCGGGCGGCTCGTTGATCATTCGCGGCAGTGCCGGAATGCACCTCGGGGCCGAGATGACCGGCGGTCGCATCACGGTTCACGGCGACGTCAGTGACTGGCTCGGGGCTGAGATGACCGGCGGGCTAGTACGTGTACACGGCCGAGCGGGCCATCTCGTCGGGGCAGCCTATCGGGGCGGTACGAAGGGAATGCGCGGGGGAGCTATCCTGATGGACGGCGACGCCGGCGACGAAGTGGGCGCCTCGATGCGCCGTGGATTGATTGCCGTGGGCGGCGTCTGCGGGGCGATGGCCGGCATCTCCATGATCGCGGGCAGCGTGATCGCCTTCGGCGGCATTGGCCGCCGACCCGGGGCGGGGATGAAACGCGGCAGCATCGTGGTCATGCAAGGCGCTCTCGATCTACCCCGTACGTTTCGGGATTCGGGCTCGTTCGAGCCGCTCTTCCTGCAACTCTATTTCCGCCAACTTCGGGAATGGGGCTTCGCGCCTGTCGACGTCAAAAGGGGCCGACTTTTCCGAAGATTCATTGGAGACTTGCTGGCGCTGGGCAAAGGCGAGATCCTTCAGGCGGTTCGGCCGAATTAGAGCAAGATTTCGACTTCGACGGTCGATTTTTGAGATAGGCACTTCCTGTTTCACCCGAAAGAAACCGGGGGCGGGGAGGCTATTCTCTGTCACCCCCCATCAATGCCGCGATCCGATCCACCACGAATTGCAGTCATTGGCGCCGGACCGATCGGCGTCGAGGCGGCCCTCTACGCCCGCACACTCGGCTATCCGGTCACGGTCTTCGAGCGCGGCGAGGTCGGCGAGCATATGAGCCGTTGGGGGCACATCCGCCTCTTTTCCCCCTTCAGCATGAATCACACGCCGCTCGGTCTCGCGGCGATCCAAAAGGATTATCCCAAGCACGAGCTGCCGAGCAACACGGATCTGTTGACCGGTTCGGATCACCGCGACGCCTACTTGATGCCGTTGACGCTTACTACGTTGCTGTGTGACAGCATCCGCATGGACACGGAAGTCCTCCATATCGGCCGAGCCAACGTGCTCAAGTCCGATCCCGCCCACGACCCGCGCCGGGCCGCTTCACCGTTCCGTTTGCTCGTGCGCCAGGCCAAGCAGGAATCGATCGAAGAGGCCGATGTCGTGCTTGATTGCTCGGGCACGCTCGGCATGCATCGCTGGCTGGGTGAAGGCGGCATCCCGGCTATCGGGGAACTGGCGGCCGCGCCGCACATCACCTATATGCCCGTTGATGTGCTGGGTGCTCGCAAGGAGCACTACGCTGGCAAGAGCGTCGTGGTCGTTGGCGGCGGCTACTCGGCGGCCACGACGATCGCTTCCCTGGCGCAGGTGGCCGAGCAAAACCCCGCCACGTGGATCATCTGGTTGAATCATGGCCCGCGCTCGACGCCCCTCACGCGACTCTTCGGCGATCCGCTGAAGTCGCGTGACCGCCTAGCCGCCCTCGCCAACGGCCTGGCGAATCGCGGTGAAGGACATGTGGAGTATCACTCGCAGACCGTCATTCAGTCGGTGGAAAGTCACGGCGCCGAGCGAGGCATCCGCATCACCGCACGCTGTGGCAGCGAGGAACTTCTCTGGGAGGTCGAACGGCTGATCGCGAACGTCGGGTACGTTCCCGATCTCTCATTCTGCCGCGAGCTGCACGTTCTGGAACCTGTGGGCGGCGCGGGCGTCGTGCAACCCGAGCCGAACTACTTCCTTTTGGGGATGAAGAGTTACGGTCGGGATGCACAGTTCTTGCTGAGCAGGGGTTTCGAGCAGATTCGCGACGTGTTTGCCCGCGTGGCGGGTAAGCCGAAGCTTGATCTCTATGACGGCGTCTACGCGCGGACGCTTCGGCTGGCTGCCTGATTCATCGGCTCTGAAACCGGAGTGCTCCGATGATCCCTCTCGATGCCTTCTCGCCCGATTATGCGGCCGCTCGAGCCCGCTTTCGATCCCTGATGACGGAGCGAGGCTGGCATCACGAAGCGATCCCCATCGAAGCCCCTGGTTACAAACGCGGCCAGTTGACGATCGACCTGGGTCGGGTCGGTCCCGCGAATGCCGAACGCCTGCTAGTCCTCTCCTCGGGCCTACATGGGACGGAAGGATTCTTCGGCTCGGCCGCACAAGTCGCTTGGATCGAATCGTTACCGCGAAGTTGGGAACCGCCGGCCGGGTGTGCCGTCCTGCTCGTGCATGCGTTGAATCCTCACGGCTTCGCCGAGGTGAGCCGGGTCAACGAAGATCGCGTCGATCTCAACCGCAACTTCCTGGCCCCCGAGGAGTTCGTTCGTCTCCGTGAAATCACCGCCGAGCGTTACGGACCACTCGACCCTTACTTGAACCCTCCCTATCCGCCCGGCCGGCTCGATTATTTCGGGCCGCTCTTCGCCTGGATGGTCTTGCGGTTCGGCTACTCCACCGTGCGCGAAGTGATGCCTGCCGGCCAATACGCTTTCCCCCGGGGCATCTTTTACGGCGGCAAGCAGACCTGCCAGACCACCCGGATCATGATGAACGAAACGCCGCGCTGGCTTGGCGATGCGTCGTTTATCATTCATCTCGATTTTCACACCGGCCTCGGCCGTTTCGGTCAACTCAATCTCCTCTCGTCGGAAGCACCGGATTCGGCCCGGCTCGAGCATACACGCCGTCTCTTCGGCGATCGCGTCATCCCCGATCAGGCGGTCGGCGGCGGTTACCACAACTTCGGCGACATGGGCGAATGGCTGGGCCGACGCTTCGCCGACCGCGCCTACCTGTACCTCTGCGCGGAGTTCGGCACCTTCGGGTCGACTCGTGTCATCGGCGCTCTCCGCCGGGAGAACCAGCTGCGTCACCATTCAATCAAGGGTCAATCAGCGCCGGACTGGATGCGGCAGGAGATGCGCGAAGTCTTCTGCCCGAGCTCGTCAGCCTGGCGATGGTCTGTTGTTCATCAATCAGTTCATTTGATTCAAGACGCACTCATGATTTGCGCGGAACCGTGCAGATTCAATACACAAATGGGATAGATGCATCGCCTTTTGGCGAACGGGTAAGTCGAGAGCTGAAAAATACCATAAAAATGCCCGATTTATTAGCAATTGATGTGGCAACTCTGGGCGTCCACCTCTTATAATTGGCTTACCTCTCCCGAATTGAACGACCGTGACGGGGGCCGAATGGCCAAGAATGACGCGGTGGAAACACCGCCCCTGCCGGATATTGTCGGCAGCAGTCAGTCCATGCAGGAGGTCTACCGCCTCACGAAGTTGGCTGCACCCACGAACGCCAGCGTCCTTCTCATCGGTGAAACCGGCACGGGCAAAGAAGTCATCGCCCGGGCGGTTCACAAGCTGAGCCGGCGTTCGGACGGGCCCTATATTCGTGTCAATTGCGGGGCCCTGCACGAGAACCTGCTCGAATCGGAATTGTTCGGTCACGTCAAAGGAGCCTTCACCGGCGCCATCGACAACAAGACCGGCCGATTTGAAGCCGCCCATGGCGGGACGATTTTCCTCGATGAAATCTCGAGCATGTCGCCGAAGTTGCAGG
>Ga0105046_10002520_pt1 | contig 28926 bp, 25 predicted proteins | sample MAT03_FD_78385 | JGI IMG/M metagenome (GOLD analysis project Ga0105046, IMG submission 78385) | Freshwater microbial communities from Lake Fryxell liftoff mats and glacier meltwater in Antarctica - MAT-03 (megahit assembly) | ecosystem: Environmental > Aquatic > Freshwater > Ice > Liftoff... | reverse complement strand
TGGGGGCTGGGGCTCGCCAAGAGCGCTCACGGTTCTGACGCGTGCAGCTCCCTGTCGTCACTGGAATCGCGCTCGTCGCCGTGCTGGCGGCGCTGGCCGCCGTGCGCGGCCGCTATCTGCGCGGGCGGCTGGGCTTTGCCGCGGTGCTGCTGCTCGGCGCCGTCGGCTTCGACGCGGCACTGCTGCAGCAGGTCGGCGATTCGGTACTCGTGGGCGGCCTGGCTCGTCTGCTGCTTACGGGTGGCGCCATCGTGAGCGCGGTAGCGCTGCTCTTCAATCCGTGGCGGCAGGACCGTGTGTCCGACCGCGTGCCGGCCATCGTGCAGGACGTGATCGTCATCGCGCTCTTTGCCGTGGCGGCCACGGCGCTGCTCGACGAGAAGCTGCTCACCACCTCCGCCGTCGGCGCCGTGGTGGTGGGCTTCGCGCTGCAGGACACGCTCGGCAACTTTTTTGCGGGCCTGGCGATCCAGGTCGAGAAGCCGTTCCGCGTCGGCCACTGGGTGCGCGTGGGCGAGTTCGAAGGCAAGGTGCAGGAAGTGACGTGGCGGGCGACGAAGCTCATCACCAAGGCCGGCGAGTTCGTGATCGTGCCCAACAGCGTGATGTCGAAGGATCCGATTCTGAATTTCTCCGAACCCACCGTGCCGTCGCGCATCGAGGTGATCGTCGGCGCCAGCTACGACACGCCGCCGAGCGTGGTGAAGCAGGCCCTGCACGAGGCGCTCGACAACGCGCCGCTCGTACTGGCGGCGCCGCGGGCCGACGTGGTCATCGAAGACTTCGCGTCGTCGTCGGTCACCTATCGGCTGCGCTTCTGGATCGAGGACTACGGCCGCGACGGCACGGCGCGCGATCAGGTGCGCTCCAACATCTGGTACACGTTCAAGCGACGGGGCATCGAGATCCCGTATCCGATGCAGGTCGAGATGAGCCGCGAAGAGGCGAGCCCGCGCGCGCCGGCGCGGATCCAGGTTCTGGCCTCGCGCCTGAGCCAGATCGATCTCTTCGCGAGCCTCGACCCGGAAGAGTGCCTGCGTCTGGCGGAAGGCTGTCAGGAACTGCTGTTCGGCGCGGGCGAGCGCATCGTCCGTCAAGGCGCGGAGGGCGAGTCGATGTTCGTGGTGCTCGGCGGCGCCGCGCGCGTATCGCTCGAGCCTTCAGGTCAGGAAGTGGCGGTCATCGCCAGGGGCGGATTCTTTGGTGAGATGTCGATGCTGACCGGGGAGCCGCGCAGCGCCACGGTGACAGCGGAGGGTGATGCGATGCTGCTCGAGATCACGGCTGAGCGGTTCCGGGAACTGGCCGTGCGCCGCGCCGGGCTGGTCGAGCACGTGAGCGAGGTGGTGTCGGCGCGGCGCGCGGGCCTGGCGGAAGCCAAGGCCGCGGCTGACGAGGCCCAGACGAGCGTGCCCGCCCGCCTGAGCCTATTGCGCCGGATCCAGAAGTTCCTCGAGCTCTAGCTTGGCAAACATAGGCGTATCTCCGCATGCGACTGTGCGAAAAGGAGGACGCGGTCGATCAGAGCGTGAGCGCGGTGCCGGCGCCTGTTTCGACAGCGCGGCGGTAGACCAGGTCGGCCGCCGCCACGTCTTCCACCGCCATGCCGAGCGACTTGAAGACGGTCACGTCCTGGGGTGACCGGCGAGGGGTGATCCGGCCGAGCACGACCTCGCCCAGCTCGCCCACGACGTGAGCGGCGGTGAAGTGCCCCTCGCGGATGCCCTGCACGATGTCCCCGGACTCGACCAGTGCGGCGGCACGCGAGTCGACTACCAGGCGCGCCCGCGTCACGAGTGCCGGCGGCATCTCACGTTGATCAGGACGGCATGCGCCCACAGAGATCACGTGGGCGCCTGGCGCCACCCAGGCATCGTCGACGACCGGCGCGGGCGAGGAGGTGACGAGCACCACGATGGCGGCGCCGCGCACGGCCTCTTCGGCGCTGGCGGCTGCGCGCAGTGTGCCGACGCCGTGGCCTTGCATGTCAGCGACGAACCGCTCGCGGCTGCGCGCCTGCGGGCTCCACACGCGCACGTCGGCGAGCGGCCGCACGAGCGCCAGCGCCTCGAGATGACTGCGCGCCTGCACGCCGGTGCCGATGATCGCGAGCGACGACGCGTCGGGGGCCGCCAGGTGACGCGCCGACACCGCCGACACGGCCGCGGTGCGGGCCTCGGTGATGTAGCGTCCGTCCATGAGGGCGATGAGGCTGCCCGTGTCGGGATCGAGCAGCAGGATCGTGGCCAGGTGCGACGGCAGGCCCTTGGCCGCGTTGCCGCTGAACACCGTGACCAGCTTGGCGCCGAGCTGCGGCGGCTCGGCCACGGAGGCCGGCATCAGCCCGAAGTAGGCCTGCTGCGGACCCACCATGAGCACGCTGCGTACCGGCTGCAGCACGTCTCCGGCCGAGAAGCGCGCCAGCGCTGTTTCCATCGCCGCGATCAGATCGGGCAGCGGCAGAAGGGCGGCGACCTGCGGCTCGGTGAGCAAACGAAAGTGCTGCGACATGTCCGCATCGTCGCACAGTCACGCGGGGAATGGACGCGGCCAGGCGGCCGCCGTGGCTGCCGCCGCGCGTACGGTCGCGAGATGGATGGCCACGATCTCGTCGACGTCGGGCGCATAGCCGCCGCTCATCACCACCACGACCGGGATGGAGGCCCCGCGACAGGCCTCGAACACCAGTTCGTCACGGCGCTGGAGGCCCGCCATGGTGAGACCGAGGCGGCCCAACCGATCGCCCACATACGGGTCGGCGCCCGCCAGGTAGAACACGATCTCGGGGGCATGGCCGGCGATCACCGTGGGCAGGTAGTGGGCGAGCAGCGCCAGATACTTCGCGTCGCCCATGCCGTCGGCCAGTTCCACGTCGAGATCGCTTGTCTCCTTGCGAAACGGGTAGTTCCTGGCGCCGTGCATCGAGAAGGTGAAGACCGACGGATCGTCGCGGAAGATCGCCGCCGTGCCGTTGCCTTGATGCACGTCGCAGTCGACGACTGCGAGGCGCCGGCAGCGGGCGTCGCGTTGCAGGACGCGCGCCGCCACGGCCACGTCGTTGAACACGCAGTAGCCCTCGCCGCGGTCGGCAAACGCGTGGTGGGTCCCACCGGCCAGATTGACCGCCACGCCGTGCACGAGCGCCGCGTGCGCCGCGGCAATCGTGGCGCCGGCCGACCGGCGAGAGCGCTCCACCATGGCGGGCGACCAGGGGAAGCCGATGCGCCTGAGGACCTCGGCCGGCAGCGTGCCGTCGGCCACGGCTTTCACGTAGGCCGCCGCATGCGCCAGCCGCAGCTCGTCCCACGTGGCCGCCGGCGCTTCGATGACATCCTGCGCCGGCACGACGCCCTCGTCTACCACCCGCGCCCGCAGCCGCGCGTACTTCGCCATGGGGAACCGGTGCCCGTCGGGCAGCGGCAACACGAAATGATCGGAGTAGTAGGCCTTCACCTGACGGTCCGCCGCTACTTATGCTAGCGTCGCCACGTTGATTCAAGCCACCCGGTGGGAGTCGCCGACGCCGTCGTGACGCCCGATCGCGTCGTGATCGCGCCAGACGAACGGCGTGCGGCCGTGCTTGCGGTGATTCGCGGCGCCCGCCGCCGTCTGGGCCTCACCATCTTCCGGTGCAACGACGCCATGGTGATCGACGCGGTGGCGGCCGCGGTCACCCGCGGCGTCGAGGTCGATGTGCTGCTGACGCGCCGGGCCAGCGGCTGGAAGCAGCGGCTCGAACGGCTGCAGCAGCAGCTGACGCGCCTCGGGGCACGGGTCACCCGTTACGGTGCCCGCGCCACCAAGCATCACGCCAAGTACATCGTGGCCGACGAGGGGCCGTTGCTCGTGGCGTCGTTCAACTTCACCCGCAAGTGCTTTCACGACACGTGCGATTTCGCGGTCGTCACCCACGATCCCGCGGCAGTGAGCGACGCCTGGCGGCTCTTCGACGCCGATCTGATGCGCCGCGCGCTGCCCGCCACGGCGGCGGCCCGGTCGCGGCTCGTCGTTGGACCCGAATGGGCAGGGGTGGCCGTGCGCGCGCTGCTCGACGGTGCGCGTCAACGCATCCGCATCATCGATCACAAGTGCGACGATCCGCGTGTGCGGCGCCTGCTGGCCACCAAGGTGCGAGAGGGCGTGCAGGTGGAGCATCTTGGCCAGCGCCTGCTCGACGGCCGCGCGGCGCACGGCAAGATTGTCATCGTCGATGGCCGCGTCGCGCTGGTCGGCAGTCTGGCCCTGTCGGCGACGAGCCTGGAGTTGCGGCGCGAGTTGAGCGTGATTGTGCGCGAACCAGCCGCCGTGAAGCGGCTCGATGATTTCTTCGCTCGCCTCGCGGCGCGGATCGGCGGAGCGCCAGCGTCAGGTTGACGGGGCGCGTCACGCCCGGGATGATCGACCGATACCATCCATGATTCACCAGATTCGCACCATCGACGCCCACACCGCCGGAGAGCCCCTGCGCCTGGTGGTGGATGGCCTGCCCACGCCCGAAGGCGCCACCATGCTGGCCAAGCGGGCCTGGGCGGCCAAGCACCTCGACCATCTGCGCCGGTCGATCATGCTCGAGCCGCGCGGGCACGCCGATATGTACGGCGCGCTGCTCACCGAGCCGGTCACGCCGGGCGCCCATGCCGGCGTGCTCTTCATGCACAACGAGGGCTGGAGCACGATGTGCGGGCACGGCGTGATTGCCGTCACCACCATAGCGGTGGAACGGGGCCTGATGTGGGACGGCCGCGCCGCGCGCGAAGGCGGCGCCATCGAGCTCGTGCTCGACGTGCCGGCCGGTCCGGTGCGGGCGGTCGCGCGGTCGTCCACGGTCGACGGACGCACGCGGGTCGATCAGGTGTCGTTCCGCAACGTGCCGTCGTTCGTGCTGGCCGCCGGCGTGCCGGTGCAGGCGGGCGGGCGCACCGTGCCGGTGGACGTGGCGTTTGGCGGAGCCTTCTACGCCATCGTGGATGCCGAGGCCGTCGGCTTGTCGATCGACGCCGCGAAGCTGCCCGAGCTGAAGCGCACCGGCATGGCGATCGCGCGCGAGGTGGAGCGCGTGATGAAGGTGGTGCACCCCGTCGAGCCTGGGCTCACTGGCGTCTACGGCACGATCTTCACTGCACCGGCCCAGACCGCCGGGGCGCATCTGCGCAACGTCACGGTGTTCGCCGATGCCGAGGTGGATCGTTCACCGTGCGGCAGCGGCACGGCGGCGGTGATGGCGGTGCTCGACGAGATGGGCGTGCTTGGCGCCGGTGACGGCACGTTCGTGCACGAGAGCCTGATTGGCACGTGTTTCACCGGCCACGTGGCCGGGCGCACGCGCGTCGCCGACTTTCCGGCGATCGTGCCCGAGATCGCCGGCAGCGCCTGGATCACCGGTGAGCACACCTTCTTCGTGGATGCCGACGACCCGCTGCGCGCGGGGTTCAGGATCTGAGACGGCGGGCTACTTGCCGAGCGCGGCGAGCTTGCTGAAGTCCACTTTGGCGGCGAAGTCGTGCAGGTCCTTGACGTCGTTCAGCTGGTCGCCTTCGACCGACACCAGGAAGCGCTTGGCCACGACGATGTTGAGCTCGCCGTCCTTGCGGGTGGTGTTCCACTTCTCGAACCCGGGATGGCCCGATACGGTCGTCGACTTCTCGTAGCCGTCGTCGGTTTCCTTCTCGTAGCCGGCGGTGAGGAACATCGCCCAGGGCGCGACGAGGATCTGGTTGAAGGCCGAGTCGACGATCTTCACTTCGATGCGCTGGTCGCCGTTCTTATAGCGCGCCTCGGTCTGCGAGAAGGCTACCGGCGCCGTCATGCGCTCGCCCTTGGGCTTGTCCATCGTCCAACCAGACACGGTGGGGAAGGCGGCTTGCAGGTCGCGGAAGCTCACCGGGTCGGCGACCTTGCCGCCGCTAGCGCCGCCCATGGCGGCCGCCATGCCCTGCATGGCCTTGGCAAAGTCTTCCATGCCCTTGGCGGCCTGGTCGCCCGGCGCGGCCTGCTGCGCGGCGTTCGCGGCGGCGGCGCCGGCCTTGGCGATTTCCTCACCGGCCTTCGCGGCGGCGGTGGCGGCGTCCTCGAGGGCGGCCGCGGCTTTCTCTTCGGGCGACGGGCCACAGGCGGCCGCGAGGAAGGCTGTAAGGCCCAGAGCGATTCCGAGAGTCAGGCGCTGACGCATATCAGATGTCCTCCGTCACCGCGGATAGCGCGATGAGCATGGCGTTCTCGGATGATAGCGCGAGAGTTCGCCCGCCTCCCTCAGCCAAATTCGTCGTCCGCTGTGCCACATCAGGACGCGGCGGAGCGCGATTCAAGCGCGCCCGGTTTCCGCCGATTGGCTGCACATGACGAACCCCCAGTGGTGGGTGACCCGCGCCACGCGGCCCCTGCTGATCGTCGCCGCCTTCGTGTCGCTGGCCTCGCTGTCGCCTCTGGCTGCCGAGCCGGAGCCGCTGACCGCGCTCGGCCGGCTCAAGGTCGGCAACGAGCGCTACGTGAAGGGCGCGCTGACCACCCCGCTGCTCGGCGCGACGACACGGCAGTCGCTGGCGAAAGACGAGCATCCGTTTGCGATGGTGCTCTCGTGCGCGGATTCGCGCGTGCCGCCCGAGTTCATCTTCAATGCGGGGCTCGGCGACCTCTACGTGGTGCGCGCCGCCGGCGCGGTGGTGGACCGGTCGATCCTGGCCACGCTCGAGCACGGCGTCGAGCAACTGCACATCCCGCTGCTGGTCGTGATGGGCCACGAGTCGTGCGGCGTCGTCAAGGCAGCGTTGGCGCCCGAGCACGCCGCGGGCCCGAATCTCGGCTACCTCATGACGCACATCCGTGCCGGTGTTCAGCACAGCCCAAGCGACCAGAAGGACCTGCGCGGTGCCGTTCTCGCGAATGTGGAACAAGTGATCAACGACACCATGAGCGGCAGCCCGATCGTGAAGCAGGCGGCTGCTGCCGGTCGCCTGCAGGTCGTGGGCGCCTACTACGAGCTCGGCTCCGGCACCGTCGTGTTCTCGGATCCGATCGGCGCCGCGTCTAGGTCGATCCCGGCATCGACGCACAAGTAAGGTCATGCGCCAGACCTTGCTCACCACGGCCCTGCTCTGCGTGGCGGTGACGACCGCGGCACAGGCGCGCGAGCCCACCGCCAAGGGCGGCGCCAAGCCGAAGCCGCTCGTGTCTGGATCGAGCCGCGCGACCAGCGGGTCGACGCCGGCACCGGCGCCGGCCGAGCACACGCCTGCCGTCGCGCACGGCGAGGCGAAGCCAGCGGCCGCGGCCGCCGCGGCACCCGCCACCAAGGGGCTCGTCGCACCCGCCGCACCCGCCGCGAAGGGGCCCGTCGCTCTGGCCAAGGTGCATGGACGGCTCACCGCCGCCCTCGCCGGGCTGCACGAGGAGCCCGCGCGTGGGCGCCGCGCGGCTCCAGTCCCGCCGCGCTACACCGTGACCTGGCCGGCGGCGCGCTGGCGGGTCGCCTGGCGCGACGACGCCGACCGGGTCGTCGTGTCCTGGCCCGAGCACTGACACGATTCGTGACAGGCGCCGCCATTTCGGTCAGCACCGCGCGCGTGTGCCACGCGGTCCCGGCGCGGAATTGCCAGCAATTCTCCTCGCCACTTCGATTCGCGGCACGGCAAGGTCTTTGCGCAGGAGTCGGGTGATGCGCAGCCACGCCGCACGATTGCTCGCCGCCGCACTGGTTGTCGCGACCGGTGTGACCATGTTCGGTCAGTCGTCGCCCGCCACCGTCGGCGGCGTGCTGCCGCCCATCTTCCCGGCCGACAACTGGTGGAACCAGGACGTGAGCCAGGCGCCGGTGGCGGCGGAATCGGCGGCCCTCATCGCCTTCATCAACAACGGCGGCTCCCGCCGGCTCCATCCCGACTTCGGCGGCATCGCCGCGCCGAACGAGATCTACGGCATTCCCTACGTGGTCGTGGCCGGCGACCAGCCCAAGCGGCAGGTGCAGTTCTACTACGACGACGAGAGCGACGGCGTGGGCAGGCCGTTCTATCCGATTCCCGATCAGGCGATTACGCAGCCCTACTGGATCGAAGGCGGCGCGCCGGGCAATCAGGCGCCGGGCGGCGATCGCCACATGCTGATTGTCGACCGTGACAACCGGCGGCTCTACGAGCTCTACGACCTTGGCTGGGACGGGACGAAGTGGACGGCCGGGTCGGGCGCCTACTTCGACCTGCAGACCAACGGCCGGCGCCCCGCCGGGTGGACGTCTGCGGACGCGGCGGGCCTGGCAATTCTGCCGGGCCTCGTGAAGTACGACGAGGTCTACGGCTCCGACGAGATCAACCACGCGTTTCGCGTGACGGTGCGCGCCACGAACAGCTACTACGTGTGGCCGGCCTCGCACGTCGCCGGCAGCAACGTCTCGGCACCACCCAATGGCACGCGCCTGCGGCTCAAGGCGGCCAAGGACATCTCGGGCTTTCCGCCGGCGATGCAGAAGATCTTCCGCGCCATGAAGAAGCACGGGCTGATCGTGGCCGACAACGGATCGGACATGTACATCTCAGGCGCGTTCGACGCGCGCTGGGACAACGACGTGCTCAACCCGGCGTTCCGCGGCTTGAACGCGAGTGACTTCGAGGTGATTCAGCTCGGCTGGCAGGGCGGCGGTTCGACGCCCCCGCCGGCGTGCACGCCGGGCGTGCCCACGGGCCTCTGGGCCACCGCGAGCGGCTACCACGTGCAGATCGGCTGGACGCCGCCGGCCGGCACGGTGCTCGGGCACATGGTGGAGGTGGGTTCCGCGCCAGGGTCGTCGAACCACGGATCGCTGCCGGTGGCGGCGCCGGCCCTCGGCGTGGCAGGACCCGCGCTGGCCGGACGCTACTATCTGCGCGCGCGCGCCAGCAACGCGTGCGGCGCCGGTCAGCCGTCGAATGAAGTGGTGCTCGACGTGCCCTCAGGGTGCAGCGTGCCCACCGCGCCTGGCACGCTCACGTCGTCGGTCAGTGGACGGCTGGTGACAGTCGGCTGGGGCGCGGCCGGCAGCGCGGCGTCGTATTTGTTCGAAGTGGGATCGGCGCCCGGCCAGTCGAACTTCGTGCTGTCGAACGTCGGCGGCGTGCTCGGGTTGAGCGGCGTGGCGCCGCCCGGCGTGTACTACGCGCGCGTACGCGGCTTGAACGGCTGTGGCCAGCAGGGTCCCGCGTCGAACGAACGGCTCATCACGGTTCAGTAGGGCGGCGCGCGCGCTGACGCCACTGCCGGTCGTCCGTCCGTCGCGCTGCGTGCGACCCTACCAGCCGATGGCCAGACCGTCTTTACGCGGGTCGGACCCGCCCAGCATCACCCCTGTCGTCGGGTCGATCATGATGCCCTGGTAGCCGCCCATCTGCGCGCGCCCGTCGCGCAGCACGTGCCCGCGCGCCTCGAGCGACGCGCGTATCCCGGCGCCGATGCCGCTTTCGAGCGCGAGCTGCTCGCCCATGTGCCGCATGCGCGCGGCCTCGCCCGCGGCCTGCACGTGCATGCCGAAGTCCACGACGTTCATCACCACTTGCGCGTGTCCCTGCGCCTGGTTGTCGCCGCCCATCACGCCGAACGACAGCCACGGGCGGCCGTGCCTCGTGACGAGCGCGGGCACGAGCGTGTGCAGGGGCCGCTTGCGCGGGCCGATCTGATTGGGATGGCCGGGCGTGAGCACGAAGCCCGAGCCGCGGTTGCTGAGCACGATGCCCGTGTCGCCCGCCACGATGCCCGCGCCGAAGCTGGCGAAAAGTGACTGGATGAACGACACCACGTTGCCCGCCCCGTCGGCCACCGTGAGGTAGACCGTGTCGCCGAGATCCCGTCCCGCGAAGTCGGGCACAGGCGAATTGTCAGTGGGCATCACGCCCGCGCGGTAGGTGCCCGTCTTCCGCAGGTCGATCTCGCGGCGGCGCGCGGCGGCGTAGTCCTTCGACAGCAACGTCGCCAGCGTGCGCTCGGGCACCGAGCGGCGATCGGCCAGGTAGGCGCCGCGATCGGCAAAGGCGATCTTCTTCGCTTCGGCGACGACGTGCAGGTAGTCGGCGCTGTTGTGGCCCAGCGCGGCCAGGTCGACACCCTCCAGGATGTTGAGCATCTCGAGCGCGACGAACCCCTGTGTGGAGGGCGGCAGCTCGTGCACGTCGACGCCGCGATAGTTGACGCTGATCGTGTCGACCCAGTCCACGGTGTGCGCAGCGAGGTCGTGCGCGGTGAGCAGGCCGCCGCGCGTCCGCATGTCGGCCGCGATGGCCTCCGCGATCGGGCCGCGGTAGAACGCGTCCGGGCCGTTCGTCGCGATGAGCTCGAGGGTGGTGGCGAGGTGCGGATTCGCGAAGATCTCGCCCATGGCCGGTGGCGCCCCTCGGGGCAGGAACGTGGCCATCGCGGCGGCGTCGGACGTGAGTGTCGCCACCGCGTCGCGCCACTCGTTGGCCATCAACTCGGCCACCGGGAAGCCGTCGCGCGCGTAGCCGATGGCCGGCGCGAGCGCGTCGGCGAGCACGACCGTGCCGAAGCGGCTGAGCAGCGCGTCCCAGCCGCTCACCACGCCCGGCACGTCCACCGACAGCGGACCACTGACTGGCATCTCGCGCAGTCCGCGCGCCGCGAATACGTCCGGCGTGGCCGCGGCGGCGGAGCGTCCGCTGGCATCGAGTCCGTAGACGCTGGCGGTCTTCGCGTCGTAAACGATGGCGAACAGATCGCCGCCGATGCCGTTCATCGACGGCTCGACCACGGCCAGCACAGCGGCCGCCGCCACCGCCGCATCGACGGCGTTGCCGCCCGTCTGCAGCACGCGCAGGCCCGCCGCGGAGGCCAGCGGCTGGCTCGTGGCAATCATGCCGTGGCGGCCCACGGCCGGCGAGCGCGTGGCGCGAATGTGGCCCGAGGGGCGGTCGCCCGGAAGCGGGGCCGGAGGCAGACTCATGCAAGAACCTTGGGGTCTGCCAGCAATTCTGCGGGCCTGAACCGTTGCGGCCGCGGCGCCGTCAAAAGGGATGGTGGCCTTCCGCGCATTTGCAGGAGCCGCCGTTCAGACAGGAGGTCTTGAACCATGTTTCGCGTGATCACTTGGAATTTCTCTGACACCGCCGAGCCGGTGGTGGCCACGTTGCTGTTGGCCACGCTGCTGCTCTCGATCGCGCTCCTCTAACACGAGCCTGATCTCGCGCCTGGCACGAACCACCTCGTGGTGTCGTGGCCAGGCGTTTCCACGTACGGACGAGTCTAATTGCGCTCCGGGCCGGTGGCCGGCGTCTCGGCCACGGCCGAGTAGCTCTTGCGCGCGCGCACGGTCACTCCGGGGCGCTTCGTACGCACCTCGAGCTTGTGCACCTTGCCGTCGAGGGCCTCGGGCGCAAAGGCGAGAAGGTACTGGCTGCGCAGCTCCTGGGCCACGCGGCTGAAGGTGGGGGCGAGCTCGTCGGTCTTCTGCAGCTCGAAGGAGCCGCCGCCGGTTTCCTCGGCGATGCGCCGGAGGCTGCGATCCGGCTTCGAGCGCACCTGCCGCTGGCCGTTGAAGAAGTTGACCTCGAGTCCGATGCCGTAGATCATCACCTCTTCGTCGCGCGCCCGCGTCTGCACGTCGCCGTAGCGCGTCCGGCTCCCGAAGTCTTCGCCGTCGGTGAAGAGCAGCACGACCCGCCGGCCATCCACGCCCTTGAACGCGTCGATGCTGAAGGCGAGTCCATCCCAGAGTCGCGTGGAGTTACCGAACTGCAGCTCGTCGAGGGCGGCAATCAGGTCGTCGCGGTTGTTCGTGAACGTGCCCGACAGTTGCAGCTTGTCGTTGAAGGCGCCGACCTGCGCGCGGTCGACCGGCAGGAGGCGCATGAGGAACTGCTCCGAGGCCTGATTGAGCAGCTTCAGATGTTCGGTCATGCTGGCGCTCGTGTCGAGCATGACGATCGCTGTGAATGGCTGCGGATCGTTCGAGAACGAGGTGATCGGCACCGGTTTGGCGTTGTCGAGGATCTCGAAATCCTCTTGCGTGAGATCGGACACGAGCCGCCCTGAGCTGTCGAGGGCCGTGGCATACACCGGCACCGTGCGCACCGACGAGCGGAAGGTCGGCTGCTGGCCGGCCAGGAGGCCAATCGAGCTGGCCAGTACGAAGAGCGCGCACAGGGGACGGACCATGACCCTGAGCGTAGCAAGGGCCATTCCAAGACGCAATCGATCGTCGGCGCGCGGAATGCCCAGACCGACGCCGAGCGCGGTGGCCGGTGAGATGCCCCGCGCGGTGTCTCCCACTGGGGGCGGCGATGTCTCCTATGGGCCTCAGTTGCGGTTGGCAATCGCCGACCCGCGTCCCTGCGGTACCATGGACGGGTGTCGCGCGTGGTGGACGCCGGTCTGTGTGGCTACTGCGCCTGGAGCCGCCGTGTGCCGGCCGCTGTCTCGACCTTCATCATGTGCACCCGCGCTCTGACCGACGCCGCGTTCGTGAAATACCCGCCGCTGCCCGTGCGCGCGTGCCGCGGCTTCGAGCCGGCCGCGATCAGTCTGACCCCTGGCGAGGAACCGCGATGACGCGCCGTGTGGTGCTGGCGTTTCACGGTGAGCACCGACGACGCGTTGCGCAATCCGCCGCCTGAGCGTGCGGCGAGACAGTAAAAGGAGCCAGGATGTCGAAGATGTTGTTCGGGTGTGCGCTGACGATGGTGGCCGCACTGGGCGGAGCGGGATGCGCCGACGCGCAGACCGCGCAGAGCACCACGGCCGTGGCGGTCGCCGCCGCGAATCCCGACGAGGTCGTGGCCACCGTGGGCGACAAGAAGATCACGCTGAAGGAGGTCGAGGCGAAGTGGCAGGCCAACGATCCGGCCGAGCGCGCGCGCGTCACGCAGCTCCTCTATCAGCATCGCCGCCAGAGCATCGACGAGATCATCGGCGACGTGGTCATCGAGGCGGCCGCGGCGAAGGCCGGCGCCGCCAAGGAGAAGTTCGTCTCGGACGAACTGGCCAAGCGGCGCGGCACGGTCACCGACGCCGAGATCCAGAAGGTCTACGACGAGAACAAGGACCGCGTCGGCGCGCAGACCATCGAGCAGTTGCGCGGCTCGATCACCGAGTTCGTCACGCGCAACCGCGACGCGCAGAATCTCGCCATCCTCATCGACGAGCTGCGCAAGACCGGCCCGCCGGTGATCGTGTCACTCGATCCGCCGCGTTCCCAGGTGACGATTGCCGACCACGACCCGTCGCGTGGTCCGAAGGACGCGCCCATCACGATCGTGGAGTTCTCGGAGTACCAGTGCCCGTTCTGCGGCCGGATCACGCCCACGCTCAAGGCGCTCGAGCAGAAGTACGCCGGCAAGGTGCGGCTCGTGTTCAAGGACTTCCCGCTGCAGAATCACCTGCAGGCGCCCAAGGCGGCCGAGGCCGCGCACTGCGCCGGCGACCAGGGCAAGTACTGGGAACTGCACGACCAGTTGTTTGCGAACCAGCAGCAACTGCAGATCGCCGACCTGAAGAAGTACGCCGGCACGGTCGGCCTCGACCAGGTCAAGTTCGACCAGTGCCTGGATGCGGGCACCCACACCGCCAACGTGCAGGCCGACGTGGATCTGGGTTCGCAGATGGGCGTGCAGTCCACCCCCACGCTCTACATCAACGGTCGCATCGTGACCGGCGCGCAGCCGGCCAGCGTGTTCGAGGCCATCATCGACGACGAGCTGGCCCGCAAGGGCGGCAAACCGTAACGGGGCTCGTCCCCGTCACGGTTTGCGGCGCTGCAATCTCAGAAGTTAGTGCGTGAGCAGTACGATTTTGCCCTTGGCGCCTGGCGTCATCACGCGCCGGTGAGCCTCGGCGGCCTCGGCCAGGGGCAGCTCCGTGCCCACCACGGGCCGGAGCGCGCCGCTCGCGAGCGCCTCACCCAGGGCTTGGTGGCCGCGCGTCACCTCGTCGTTGGTGAGGCCCCACAGCGCCAGGCCGGTGACGACGGCGTGCTTGCCCATGATCTTCCGCGGATCGATTTCGATCCGGCCGCGGTTGCCGATGACCACGACCCGCCCGCGCGGCGCGATCATCGTGAGATCGTGGTCGAGGTTCACATTGGCGAGCATCTCGAGGATCACGTCGGGCCCTCGGCCATTTGTGAGCCCCTGGATGCGCTCGACGTGCTGCGGGTCGCGATGGTCGACGACATGATGCGCGCCCTCAGCCGCCACCAGCGCGAGGCCGTCGTCGCTACCCGCCGTGCCGATCACCGTGAGCCCTGCGGCGCGCGCCATCTGCACCGCGCCGAGTCCGACCGATCCGCTCGCGCCGTGCACCAGCACCACCTCGCCGGACTGCGGCTGCGCCCGTTCGAGGGCGACGTGCGCCGTCAGGCAGGGCACGTTCACCGCCGCGCCCTCGGCAAACGACACCCGCTCGGGCAACGCGTGTACCTGCGCCTCGGTGCAGATCACGAGCTGTCGATACGCGCCGAAGGCCAGGCTGTCGGCGGTGCCGCCGGTGTAGACGCGGTCGCCCACCCGCACCGTGGCCACGCCGGCACCCACGGCCTCCACCACCCCCGCGCCATCGGCGCCCGGAGAGTAGGGCAGCGGCGGCTTGATGGCGTAGGTGCCTGCGAGCATGTAGGTGTCGAACGGATTCACGCCGGCGGCGTGCAGGCGCACACGCACCTGGCCAGGCCCCGGAGTCGGATCGTCGAGGTCGTCGTAGCGGAGTACGTCAGGCCCGCCGAATGCATGCGCGAGGATCGCTTTCATGCGGAGATTCTAGTCCGGGGCTGGGGCCCGGGGCCGTGCCGTGAGAGGTTCTTCCCGAGCCCCGAGCCCCGCTACACTGTCCCCATGGACTGGCTCGCCCGTCTCGAATCCCCGCAGAACGCCCTGGCCGCGCTCACCGCGATGATCACCCCGTCGGTGCTGATCTCGGCCTGCGGCGCCCTCATCTTCTCGACCAGCTCCCGCCTCGGACGGGTCGTGGACCGGGTGCGGACCCTCTCCGAGAAGTTCGAGGCCATCGCCAAGAACCCCGAAGCCGACGAGATGGCCTCCGACCGCCGACAGCTCGTGTTCGAGCAGCTCGATCGGCAGACCTCGCGGGCGCGTCTCATCCAGCGCGCCATGGTGGCCTTCTACACGGCCCTGGGCATCTTCGTCGCCACCAGCGTGGCGATTGCCGTGATCGCGGCCGTGGCCCGCAGCTTCACCTGGATCGCCGTCGTGCTCGGCGTGGTCGGCGGGCTGTTCATGCTCTACGGCAGCGTGCTGCTCGTCATCGAGTCGCGCATGGCGATGGGCGCCATCACCTCCGAAATGGATTTCGTCTGGAAGGTGGGCAAGCGCTATGCCGGCGGCGAACTGAACGAGGCGCGCGGCGGGCCGGCGACCTGGCTCGGAAAGAAGATCGGGTGAGGTCCAGGTGAGCATCCCCGGCAGCCTGGTCGCCTCGGTCGACGACGTTCAGCGGCGGCTGGACGCCGGGGGCTACGTGGCCGATCGCGGCCTGGCCGTGTCGGTCTACCTCGCGCTCACGCTGCGCCGGCCACTGTTCCTCGAAGGCGAAGCCGGCGTGGGCAAGACGGCCGTGGCGCGCGTGCTCGCCTCGATGCTCGGCACCGAGCTCATCCGCCTGCAGTGCTACGAGGGCCTCGACGTGCACCACGCGGTCTACGAATGGGACTACGCCCGCCAGCTCCTCGAGCTGCGCCTGCTCGAGACGGCGCACGCCGTGGATCGCGACCGCGCCCGTCAGGAGCTGTTCAGCGAGGCGTATCTCATTCGTCGGCCGCTGCTGCGGGCGCTGCAGGGCGCGTCGGGACGGCCGCCGGTGCTGCTCATCGACGAGATTGATCGCGCCGACGAAGAGTTCGAAGGCTATCTGCTCGAGCTGCTCTCCGAATTCACGATCACGATTCCCGAACTCGGCACCATCACCGCCGTTGAACCCCCGATCGTGATTCTCACCTCGAACCGCACCCGCGAGGTGCACGACGCGCTGAAGCGGCGCTGCCTCTACCAGTGGATCGACTACCCCAGTATCGAGAAGGAGCGCGCCATCGTGGCGCGTGCCGTGCCGCAGGCCTCCGCCATCCTGGCGGCCCAGTGCACGGCGGTCGTGCAGGAACTGCGGGCCGCCGGGCTCTACAAGACGCCCGGGGTGTCCGAGACGCTCGACTGGGTGGCGGCGCTGGTCGCCCTCGACCGCGACGTGGTGGACCTGGCGGCCATCGAGGACACGCTCGGCACGTTGCTGAAGTCGCGTGAGGACGTCGAGGCGATGCGCGGGGAGCGTCTATCCACGCTCGTGAGCCGCGCCATGCTGACCAGCGTCGGCGCGCACTGATCGGACGCGCCTCGATGTCTGCGCTCGCCAGAAACGTCCTCGGATTCGGGCGTCTGCTGCGCACGCTCGGCCTTGCGGTGTCGGCCAGTCAATCGCGCGACGCGATCGTCGCCTTGGCGGCGGTTGGGGTGGCTCGCCGGGCCGACGTCCACGATGCCCTGCGCGCCACGCTGGTAAGTCGCGGCGCCGACCGGCCCGTGTTCGACGCGGCCTTCGACGTCTTCTGGCGGGACCACGCCGCGCGCGCCGACCGGCGCCACGCGGACGCACACGGCGATCCTGGCGGCACGGCGTCCCTGCAGGTGGACGAGTCGCGGTCCGAGGCCGATGTCACAGGTGGTCTGGAACCCGGGCGCGATGATGCCGACGACGCCGAGGCACCGGCCGGCGCGATTCGGGCGTGGAGTGCGGCCGACACGCTGCGCGATCGCGACTTCGCCCAGGCCACTGGGGCGGAACTCGAGCAGCTGCGCGGGGTGGTGTCGTCGCTGGCCTGGAACCCCGGGTCGCGCCGCACGCGCCGCTGGACACCCGGCGCCGGGGCGCGCATCGACCTGCGCCGCGCCTGGCGCGACAGCCTGCGCAGCGGCGAACTGTTGCGGCTGCCGACCCGCGCCCGCACGACACGGCCACGCCCGCTCGTGCTGTTAGCCGACGTCAGCGGCTCCATGGAGCGCTACTCGCGCGTGCTGCTGCACTTCGCCTACGCGCTCCAGAAGGCCCACGGCCGCGTCGAGGTGTTCCTGTTCTCCACGCGGCTCACGCGGGTGACGCGGGAACTCGCGCGCGGCTCGATCGACACGGCGGTGACGGCCGTGTCGCACTGCGTGCCCGACTGGTCCGGCGGCACCCGCATCGGCGAGGCGCTGCGGACGTTTCACGTGCGCTGGGCGCGCTCGGTGCTCAGCCGGCGCCCGGTCGTGCTGGTCGTCTCCGATGGCTGGGATCGCGGGGATCCCGACGCCTTGCAGCAGGAGGTGGCGCGGCTCCAGCGCAGTTGCCATCGACTCGTCTGGCTGAGCCCGCTCGTTGGGACGGCCGACTACCTTCCGCTGACGCGCGGGCTCGTCGCCGCACTGCCGTTCGTCGACGACTTCCTGCCCGCGCGCACGCTCCGCCACCTCGAAGATCTGGCGAGCCATCTCAATCAGCTGCCGGATGGACGTCCCCTGCGCCGGCAACGGATCAGCGACGACGGGTTCTCTGGCACGCAGGGCGCCGCGCGAAGTTGCAGTTGACTTGGACCAGCGACGTCACTATCGTCGGGCCGTAATCAGCGAGGGCCCATGACTCACGTCACGATGACCGTCAACGGCAAGATGCGCCGCGCAGAGATCGAACCGCGCCTCCTGCTCGTGCACTTCCTCCGGGAAAATCTACTGCTCACCGGCGCGCACATCGGCTGCGACACCAGCCAATGCGGTGCCTGCACCGTGCTCGTCGACGGCCGCAGCGTGAAGGCCTGCACCGTGTTTGCCGTGCAGGCCGATGGCGCCGAGGTGACGACCATCGAGGGCCTGGCCGGGAAAGACGGCACCCTGCACCCGCTGCAGGAGGGCTTCTGGGCGGAGCACGGCCTGCAGTGCGGCTACTGCACGCCGGGCATGATCATGTCGGCGGCGAATCTGCTCAGCGACAACCCGTCGCCGACCGAGCAGCAGATCCGTGAGGGCCTCTCGGGCAACCTGTGCCGTTGCACGGGCTACCAGCACATCGTCAACGCCATCCAGCACGCCGCGGGCAAGAGGTAGCCATGGCCACGATTCCGGTTCTGCCCAAGCTCGTCGGCGAGCGCGTCAAGCGCCGCGAAGACCCGCGTCTGATCCAGGGGCGCGGCACCTATGTGGACGACCTCAAGATCGTCGGCATGCAGCACCTGGCGTTTAAGCGCAGCGACGTGGCGCATGGCCGCATCCGCTCGGTCGACGTCTCGGCCGCTTTGGCGATGGACGGCGTCGAGGCCGTGTTCACCGGCGCTGACCTCGCCGAGATGCTCGGGCCGATGCCGATTGGCACGCCGTTCCCGTCGCCGCCGCATCGCGCCGTGGCCGCCGACGTGGTCCGGTATGCCGGCGAGCCGGTCGCGGTGGTGGTGGCCAGCAATCGCTACACGGCCCGCGACGCCGCCGATGCCATCGTCGTCGACATCGAGCCGTTGCCCGCCGTCGTCGATCTCGAACGGGCGATGACCGGCCAGCCCACGGTGATCCATGCGGACTTCCCCAACAACCTGGCGGTGCCGTTTGTGCCGAGCGGCACCGGCGTCAGCGCCGATGGCACGGTCGACGACACCGCCGTCAACCAGGCCTTCGCCAGCGCCGAGGTCGTGTTGTCGCAGCGCATGGTCAACCAGCGACTGGTGCCAAACGCCATGGAGCCGCGTGGCGTGGTGGCCCACTTCGAGCCCGGCAAGGGCTCGATGACCATCTGGTCGTCGACGCAGAACCCGCACATCCTGCGGACGATGATCGCGGCCATGACCGGCCTGGGCCAGGATCAGGTACGCGCCATCGCCCCCGAGGTGGGCGGCGGCTTCGGCGCCAAGATCAACATCTACGGCGAGGAGTACGTGGCTGCCGTGATCTCCAAGCGCCTGGGCATTCCGGTCAAGTGGGCCGAGGATCGCTCCGAGGCGTTTGTCGCCACCACGCACGGCCGCGACATCCTCGGCTACATCGACATCGCCGCCAACCGCGACGGCAAGGTGCTGGGCCTGAAGATGCGGCTGATCGCCGACATCGGCGCCTACAACATGCTGCTCACCGCGGCTATCCCGACGCTCACGATGCTGATGGCCAACGGCACCTACGACATCCCGGCCATCCGCACCACGCTGACCGAGGTGTTCACCAACAAGACACCGACCGATGCGTATCGCGGGGCCGGCCGTCCCGAGGCCACCTACTTCGTGGAACGCGCCATGGACATGCTGGCGCGCGAGCTGAAGATGGATCCGGCCGAGCTGCGGCGCCGCAACTTCATCCATAAGGACAAGTTCCCGTTCGCCACGCAGATGGGCGCGGTCTACGACTCCGGCGACTACGAGAAGGCCCTCGATGCCGCGCTCGAGACCTGCAACTGGACGGCGCTCGTCGCCGAGCGCGATGCCGCCCGCAAGGAGGGGCGCCTGGTCGGCCTCGGTCTGGCGATGTACGTAGAGGTGTGCGGCCTCGGCCCGTCGTCGTCGCTGCCCACCGGCGGCTGGGAGCACTCCCAGGTCACCATCGAACGCGACGGCCGCATCAGCGCCACCACCGGCGCCTCGCCGCACGGGCAGGGGAACGAGACCACCTTCGCGCAGATGCTGGCCGATCAGTTCAGCATCCCGATCGAACACATCACCATCCTGCACGGCGACACGGGCGTCGTGAAGCAGGGCATCGGCACCTTCGGCAGCCGCTCACAGGCCGTCGGCGGCACCGCGCTGCACCTGGCGGGCGGCAAGGTGAAGGCGAAGATGGCGAAGTTCGCCGCGGCGCTGCTCGAGGCGCACGAGGACGACATCGTGTTCGAGAACGGCCGCGTCGGCGTCAAGGGCGCGCCGGCGTCGTCGAAGGCGTTCGCCGAAGTTGCCGGCTACGCCTACGTGCCGGTGCCGCTGCCACCGGGCCTCGAACCTGGACTGAGCGACGAGGCGTTCTTCGAGCCGGCCAACAACACCTACCCGTTCGGCTGCCACATCTCGATGCTCGAGATCGATCGCGACACCGGGGAGCCGACGCTGCTCAAGCTGGTGGCGGCCGACGACGCCGGCAACCTCATCAATCCCCTGATCGTGGAAGGCCAGATCCACGGCGGGCTGGCCCAGGGTGTCGGCCAGGCGATGATCGAGGAGGCCGTCTACAGCGACGACGGGCAGCTGCTCACCGGCTCGTTCATGGATTACGCGATACCGCGCGCCACCGACTTCCCGCGCTTCGAACTGGTCTCCACGGTGACGCCGACGCCGGTGAATCCGCTCGGCGCCAAGGGCGTGGGTGAGGCCGGCACGCTGGGATCGACGCCGTGCATCGTCAACGCCGCCGTCGACGCGCTCGAGGGCTTCGGCGTGACGCACATCGACATGATGCTGCGGCCCGAGAAGCTGTGGCGGATCATCCACGGCCCTCGGCAGGGCCCTGGCCAGGGAGGTAAAGCGTGATCCCGACGACATTCGACTACGCGCGCGCCACGTCGCTCGACGACGCGGTGGCCCAGATGCACGCAGCCAGCGGCGCCGCCAAGTTCATCGCCGGCGGCCACAGCCTGGTGCCGCTCATGAAGTTGCGCCTGAGCGAACCGCAGCTGCTCATCGACATCAGCCGCATTCCTGAGCTCGCCGGCATCAGCGAACGCGACGGCAAGATCGTGATTGGCGCCGGCACCGTGCACCACGATGTCGCCACCTCGTCGCTGCTGAAAGAGAAGTGCCCGGTCGTGGCCGAGTGCGCCGAGACGATCGGCGATCCGCAGGTGCGCAACCGCGGCACCATCGGCGGCAGTCTGGCGCACGCCGACCCGTCGGCGGACATGCCGGCGGTGATGGCGGCGCTCGACGCCGAGATCCACCTCAAAGGACCCAAGGGCTGGCGCGTCGTGAACGCCGCCGGCTTCTTCCAGAACCTGTTCACCGTGGACCTGGCGCCCGACGAGCTCATCGTCAGCGTGCAGTTCACGCCGGTGAAGTCAGCGGGCTACGCCAAGCTGCATCAGCGCGCCTCGCACTACGCCATCGTCGGCGTGGCCGCGGCCGTCGAAGTTCGCGACGGGACCATCGCATCGGCGCGGGTCGGGCTCACCGGCGCGACGTCCCACGCCACGCGGCTCACGAACGTGGAGCAGGCCCTGGTGGGGAAGCCGCTTTCGGATGCGACGATCGAGGCGGCCGCCCAGCTGGCGGCCGACGGCGTCGGCGACGTGAACGCCGACCTGCACGCCAGCGCCGAGTATCGCCGCGCGATGATCCCGGTGTTCACGCGGCGGGCGCTGCAGGCCGCGAAGGCCCGCGTCTAACGGCATGGCTCGGGTCCCGGGAAGAGCCCATTCGGAGTCACGCCGTCCAGCCCTGCGGATTCAGACCCGGTAGGTCGCGAGCTTCGACTGCAGGCACCCGAAGAAGCGGTCGAGCATCATCTTCGACACCCCGCCGATCAGGCGCTGGCCCAGCCGCGCGATCGGACCGCCGGTCTGCACCGTGCCAGTGACGTCGACGGTGGTCGAGGCGCCATCGGCGCGCAGCCTGATGTCGGAGCTGCCGTTCAGGAACCCCGCCCGTCCCTTGCCTTCGGCGACCAGGCGGTACGACGTGGGCGGCACCTGGTCGGTCAGCGTGACCGTGCCGTCGTAGGTGCCGGTGATCGCCGCCATCGCGACCGTGAGCCGCACCTGATAACGGTTGTCGCCGTCCGGCTCGAAGCGGTCGCAGCCGGGAATGCACGAGGCGATGACGGCAGGGTCCATCAACAGGGCCCAGACGCGATCGGGCGAGGCGTCGAAGGTGTAGGTGCCAGAGATGTCCATGCCGCGATTGTAGGGCCGGACCGCCCTTCGGCGCCCGACGCCAGGGCACGATGAGCGGCGTGTCGAGCCGTATGCGCAGGATGGTGCCGGCTGGCAGGTGGGCTATCCTTCCGGGGCACATTCCTGGAGGATCGCCCGATGAGTCTGACCCGCCGCGACTTTCTCGCCACGTCCGCGTCCACGCTGGCCCTCGGTCTTGCCCAGCCCCGGCTGTCGGCTCAGCCTGGTGCGGCCCAGCCGCCACCCGAGACCAAGTTCGTGGACCTGCGCCGCGGCGTGGGCATGTTCATCGGCACCGGCGGCACCATCGGCTATCTCGTAAACAGCACTGGCGCCGTCGCGATCGACAGTCAGTTTGCCAACACCGCCGCCATTGCCGTCGCGGGCCTCAAGACGCGCGCGCCGCAGGGCATCGAGATGCTGCTCAACACGCATCACCACGGCGACCATACGGGCGGTAACCTGGTCTTTCGAGTCGCGGTCAAGCGCATCGTCGGCCATGAAAACTGTCTCGCGTGGCACAAGAAGACCGCGGCCGCGGCCCAGGCCGAGTCGCAGACGTCGTTTGCCGACACGACCTTCACCGACAGCTGGAAGACGAGCTTCGGCGACGAGACGATTCAGGCGCGCTACTACGGTGCCGGGCACACGAGCGGCGACGCGGTTTACCACTTCGAAAAGGCCAACGTCGTGCATATGGGCGACTTGCTCTTCAATCGCGCGCACCCGAACATCGATCGTGCGGCGGGGGCCTCCACGGCGAGCTGGATCAGCGTGCTCGAGAAAGTGGCCAGGGCTCATTCGAATGACACCATCTTCATCGCCGGCCACGCCAAGGACAACACCGTGCAGTGCACGAAGGCCGACGTCGCGCGTTTTCGCGACTACCTCTCGCTCTGCATGGACACGGCAAAGAAGTCCATTGCCGCCGGCCAGACCAAAGAGGAACTGCAGAAGATGACGGCGCTCAAAGGCTTCGAAGACAACGCCTCGCCCAACGCGCGCCTCACGCTCGGCTTCGTGCTGGGGCTGTGCTACGACGAACTCACGGAGAAGAAGTAGTCATGCGCACGAACACGACCGTCGCCACCCTGCTCACGATTTCTGCCCTGGCCAGCGCCCTGGCGGCGCAGGCGCCTCCGGCAATCACACCGCCGATGACCGAGAAGCCGGTGGGCACCGGGCCGCTCGATCGCCTGGCGTTCCGGCAGATCGGACCGGGCGCGCCATCCGGCCGCATCGACGACCTGGCCGTGCTCGAGAGCGACCCGTCGACGTTCTACGTGGCCGCGGCCACCGGCGGCATCCACAAGACCACCAACGGCGGCGTGACCTTCACGCCCGTCTTCGACCACGAGAGCACGTCGTCGATCGGCGACATCGCGATTGCGCCCACCGACGCCAACCTGATCTGGGCGGGCACCGGCGAGAACAACAACCGGCAGTCGTCGTCGTGGGGCGACGGCATCTTCAAGAGCACCGACGGCGGCCGCTCCTGGAAGAACATGGGCCTGCGCGCGTCGAAGCAGATCGCCCGCGTGATTGTCGATCCGGTGGACTTCGACGTGGTGCACGTGGCGGCGCTCGGCGACCTGTGGGGCGCCGGCGGCGAGCGCGGCGTCTACAAGACCAGCGACGGCGGGCTCACCTGGAAGCGCACGCTGCACGTCAACGACGACACCGGCGCCACCGAGCTCGTCATCGACCCCGGTAACAACAAGGTGCTCTACGCGGCCACCTATCAGCGGCGGCGCGCGCAGTGGGGCATGAACGGCGGCGGTGCCGGCAGTGGCCTGTGGAAGTCGATGGATGCCGGCGAGACCTGGACGAAGATCGAGAACGGCCTGCCGGCCGGGCCCAAGGGCCGCATCGGCATGGACGTCTATCGCGCCAATCCCAACGTGCTCTACGCCCGCGTGGAACACGCCACCGAGAGCGGCGTCTATCGCACGGATGACGCCGGCGCCTCGTGGCGCAAGATGAGTGACGTGAATCCGCGGCCGATGTACTTCAGTCAGATCCGCATCGACCCGCGCACCGATTCGCGCATCTACGTGCTCGGCGTGCAGCTGCATGTCTCAGACGACGCCGGCAAGACCTTCCGCACCGACGGCGCCGAGCGCATCCACGTGGACTTCCACGCCATGTGGATCAATCCCGCCAACCCCAAGCACATCCTGCTGGGCGGCGACGGCGGCGTGAGCCAGTCGCACGACCGCTCGGCCACCTGGATGTACTTCCCCAATCTGGTGCTGGCGCAGGCCTACCACGTGGCGTTCGACATGCGCTCGCCCTACCACGTGTGCGCCGGGCTGCAGGACAACAACACCTGGTGCGGCCCGAGCGCCGTGCGCACCAACTCCGGCATCGCCAACGACGACTGGTACGTCGTGAACGGCGGCGACGGCTTCCAGCCGCTGATGGATCCGACCGACCCGCGCATCATCTACGCCGAGTCGCAGGACGGCCGCATGAGCCGCGTCGACCGCACCACCAACGAGCGCACCACCGTGCGGCCCGAGCCGCTCGAGGCCAAAGAAGGCGAGCCCTCGCAGTTCCGCTACAACTGGGACACGGCCATGCAGCTCTCGCCGCACGATCCGTCGACCATCTACATCGGCGCGCAGATGCTGATGAAGTCGAGCGACCAGGGCCGCTCCTACGCGCCCATCAGCCCCGACCTGTCGACCAACACCAGGCGCGAGACGCTGGCGATCATGGCGGTCGACGACAAAGAGACGCGCATCGCCAAGCACGACGGGGTGACCGCCTGGGGCACGATCGTGACGCTCGAGGAATCGGCGCGGCGGGCCGGCATCATCTGGACCGGCACCGACGACGGCGTAGTGAGCGTGACCCGCGACGCGGGCGGCACGTGGGCCAACGTCACCGAGAAGTTCACGGGCGTGCCGAAGTGGACCTACGTGTCGGACGTAGTGCCGTCGCAGCACGCCGATGGCACGGCCTACCTGAGCTTCGATGGCCATCGCGGCGGCGACTACAGCACGTATGTCTTCGCCACGACCGACTTCGGCGCCACGGCCAGGTCGATCGTCGGCAACCTGCCCAAGGGCGAAGTGGCGCGCACGATTCTCGAGGATCCGAAGAACGCCGACTTGCTCTACCTGGGCACCGAGACCGGACTCTGGGTGTCGTGGAACCGCGGCGGCCAGTGGACGCGCGTGAAGGGCAACCTGCCGACTACGCCGATCTACGAGATGAAGATCCACCCGCGCGACAACGACCTGATCGTCGCCTCGCACGCGCGCGGCCTGTGGATTCTCGATGACGTCGCTATCATCCAGCAGTGGGCCAAGGCCGAGGCCGGTGACGCGTTCGTGTTCGATCCCGATCCGGCCGTGGTCTTCAACCAGGCCAACGACAAGATGAAGGGCTTCGAGGGCGACATGCAGTTCCTCGGTCTCAATCCCGCGCCTGGCGCCACGCTGGCCTACCGGCTGAAGGCCGACGCGAAGGACGTGAGCTGGGTGATCCGCGACGGCAATACGCAGGTGCGAGAGTTGAGCGGCACGGCGATGCGTGACCGCCATACGGCCGGCCTGCATATCGTGAAGTGGGACCTGCGCGTGCAGCCGCTCAGTCCGCTCACGCCGCCTCCGGGGGCGCCGGTGGCTGGCGGCGCTGGTGGTGGCGGTGGTGGTGGGGGTGGCGGGTTTGGCGGCAGCGGGAACAACGGGCCGTTCGTGTTGCCCGGCACCTACCGCGCGACGTTGCGCGTGGACGGCAAGGACATGCAGACCGTGAGCATCGCGGTGAAGGGCGATTCCGACATCACGATCAGCGCTGCTGATCGGCGCACTTGGTTTGCCGCCGCCAAGAGCCTGCACGACCTGCAGACCCAGGCCAACAGCGCCGCCGAGATCGTGCAGAACGCCAGCGCGCAGATGACGCTGCTGACTCAGCAGACGCGCGGCGCCACGATTCCCCCAGCCGTGAAGACGTCGATGGACGCGCTGTCGTCAGAACTGGAACGGCTGCGTCGGCGGCTCGGGCTTGCGGGCGGTGGTGGCGGTGGTGGCGGTGGCGCCGAGAACGTGCGCGGGCGGATCGGTCAGCTCAAGGGCGCGGTCATGGGCTCCACCTCGGTGCCCACCACCACGCAGACCGCGCAGATCCGCGAGGTGCGGGCCGCGCTGCCGAAGGTGATCGAGGACGCGGAGACCGCCGGCAAGAAGATGCCGGGGCTGGCGCGAGACCTGATCGGCGCGGGAGTGATCTTCACGCCGGTGAAGTAGCCCGGCGGAGGGGCCTCAGCGTCGTGCGGGGCCGCAAAGATGCGTGTGTCATGTGACGAAATAACCCGCGAGCGTCGCGGGTCATCCGCCACGGGCTCCAGAAAATAGGCCGCGAGCGTTGGCGCGTATCCACCAGACATCGCCGTTTGGCGTGGGTTTTCGCGATCGCCTTCGCGGCCTACACCAGATCGCCGGTCGACCTGGATTCCTGCTAGAATCCCGGTCGATTCTGCGGGTTGCGGCCGGGAGCGGCGATGGTACGAGACCGGAATTGAGACGCCGCCAACCTGTCTACTATTCGTTTAGACCGAGCGAACAGAGAACGGCGTTTCGTCGACCTGAAGGTGGCCATGCGTAGCTTTTCACCACTCGTGCTGTCGATGCTTCTGTTCGGTAGCTGCTCGGGTGGGTCGACGCCTTCGTCGCCGACGCCGGCCACGTCGGCTGCATCACCGATTGGCAGCTGGGTAGGGTCGTTCAGTGATCCGGTCGCCGGCGAAGGTACGGCGCGCGTATCGTTCGCCGAGCTCCCCCCCCAAACTGGCGGCCTGATCCCGACGCCACAGGGTGCGCTGGGCGGCACGTGGTCGGCTACCTTCCGCAACGGCGAGTCCGCTTCAGGGCAGTCATACGGGGCACCCGTCGCCGGCACCAGCTACAGCTTCTTCCTGTATCCCGACGTGGTGCCCTGTCTGTCCGGTCAAGGCCCGGGGACAGGCCTGTTTCAATACTCATTGACGAATGCCGTGGTGACGTCGCGAACATTGACAGCGGTTCTCGTTCGGAGCTCCTGCGTCGACAATAGGTTCGGGTCCATCAGTCTCACCAGACAGTAGACGGCAGAGTGGCTACCGGTCTAACACGCGCATGAACCCGGCGGCGGTCAGCTTCTGTGGCATCATCCGGGCAGCGTGGCGCCGCGGGTTATGCGCCATCCGTTAGCCGGAGCAGATCGTAGCGTGTTGCCCGCAAAGCTGGCACAATCGGTAGGTGAGTCCCACGGTCCTGCAGAGTGGCCCTTACCCGCTGTTCTTCTTCTCGAGCGACCGCGGGGAACCCGTGCACGTCGCGCGCGAGCGCAAGGCGGCGAAGTTCTGGCTGTCGCCGGTGCGCCTCGAGTACAACCACGGATTTCCGAAGACCGAACTGGCGAAGGTGGCAGGGCTGGTGCGCGAGCACGAGGCCGCGATTCAGAGGGCTTGGCATGAGTACTTCGGCAGCAACTGACGCACCCGTGGCGACCGAGGTGAAGGTCACGAGGGATACGCTCGTGTTTGGGCTCCGAGATGGCCGCGTCGTGTCGGTCCCGCTCACGTGGTATCCCCGCCTCGCGGCAGCGACGCCGGGCGAGCGTCGGCGGTGGGAGCTGGTGGGCCCGGGCATCGGCATTCACTGGCCCACGATCGACGAAGACGTGTCGGTTGAAGCGCTACTTGCGGGGCAAGGCTCGAACGAGAGCCTACGGTCGTTGCGTCGTTGGCAGGCGTCACGAGCACGCCCGGCCAACACCTATCAGCCCTCTCCAAGTCAAGTACGCAGATCTTCTCCGTCCGGTCGTGCTCGGAAGCCCAAGCGAGACCGGTGAGCGAGATCCCGGTCGCGTGGTCCGTCGCTGCGGTCTTCGTTTCCAGATCTGGTGCGCGATTCATGACGCAGCACCCAACACCTATTGAGGCTCAGGCTCCGCCTGGGCGGAGTGCCCGTGCGCGCGCACGGGCGGCCTAGAAACTCAGTCGTACCCTCGTACCGGCCTTTTCAGAAAAGCGACGTCGCCGAAGCGCGTCCGTTGTCTCCAGGCTCGGGGGAGGGGCCGCGTCAAGCGGGTACGCGAACGACGCGTGGCGAGGAGAGGGTGGGTGTCCCATTAAACGCCCTCGCTGCCGGACCATCGAAAAGACGGTGCCTCGCGACAGCATGTCATAGACCGCGCGCCCGATCGTGTACGCGAGGATCGCGAGCGCCTTCCCTGTGCCGTGTGTCTTCTCGAGCTGCGCGAGGAGCTTCTTGCCCTCCGCCGTGTGGCGGAGGAACAGCACGGCGGCTTCTGAGAAGGCCCACTTCAGATGCACATTTCCCATCTTGGCCCCGCTGGGGCCCAGCTTCTTGCCGGCGGACTCCTTCGCGCACTTGATCAGGTGGGCATAGGACGCGAACTCCTGCACGCGGTCGAAGCGGGTGATGTCGTGGATCTCGTAGAGGATCGTTAAGCCAAGGACCTTCCCGATGCCGGGCACCGAGCGCAGCCGGTGGAAGGCGTCGCCGTCATGGCGCTTGGCCTCCCGGACGATCGTGAGCTCGAGGTCGTTGACGAGCGCGTCGTCCTGGTCGATGAGGGTCACGTCCAACTCGATGCTCTTGCGCACGCTCGGGTCCGGAAAGTGCTCAACCACACCCTCGCGGTTGCCAGGATAGGCCAGCCGGCGACCACACTCGGGCAGGTTGTACTGCGCGCGCGTGTTCTGGATGTGGGCCAGCAACTCGCCGCGTTTGCGGACCAGATGCAGGCGTCGGCGTAGGAGGTCCCGTGTCGATCGCATCCCCGCGGGATAGACGTACGCTTGTCGCAGCATGCCGCCCCGCAGAAGGGCCGCGATTTTATGCGAGTCAATCTTGTCGTTCTTGGCCTTCCCGCCGTGAATCGCTTTCATGGCCAGAGCGTGGCCGAGCACGAAGGTGATGTGTTCGGCCGCACAGAGATCCGCGAGCCAGTACCACGTGAACATGCACTCGGCCGCGACGACGAGATGGTCGCGGTACGGCGCGACCGTCTCGAGGAATGCGGCCGGGGTGGAGGGCACGTTCCGGTGCACGAGCACCTGGCCGGTGGCGTCGAGGATGCAGAGATACATCGTCTTCACGCGCAGATCGATCCCGCAGT
>Ga0105046_10002519_pt1 | contig 28927 bp, 28 predicted proteins | sample MAT03_FD_78385 | JGI IMG/M metagenome (GOLD analysis project Ga0105046, IMG submission 78385) | Freshwater microbial communities from Lake Fryxell liftoff mats and glacier meltwater in Antarctica - MAT-03 (megahit assembly) | ecosystem: Environmental > Aquatic > Freshwater > Ice > Liftoff... | reverse complement strand
TCAGGGCAGCGTCACCGAGGACCGCTATCGCGCGGCGATGCAGGTGCTGCCGGGCATGCGCCTCATCGTCGACGCGCTGGTGTCGCGCTTCGACGCGGTGCTGACACTCGCCGCACCCGGCGAGGCGCCGCTTGGCATGGCGACCGGCGACCCGATCTACAATCGCCTTTGGAGTGTACTGCAGGTGCCGCTCGTCGCATTGCCTTTCACCAAGGGTCCACTGGGCTTGCCGGTCGGGGTGCAGCTTGTCGGCGCGCGCGGCGAGGACCGCCGGCTTGCCTGCGCCGCCCTGTTCCTCGAAAACTGCGTCTCGGCGCAGGGAAGTCCCAAATGATCCACTCCCAGCCTCCGGCCGACCCGCTTGCACACGATTTCCGCGCCGCGATGCGCCAGCTCGCCGCGACGGTCTGTGTCGTCACGGCCGGCCAGGGCGCTGAAAGGCGAGGCCTCACGGCCACCGCGGTGTGTTCGCTTTCCGTAACCCCGCCGTCCATGCTGGTCTGCGTGAACCGGCAAGGCGCCGCGCATCGCGCGATCACTGAGAACGGCTGCTTCTGCGTGAACATCCTCGCGGCCGACCAGTTGGAGGTAGCCCACCGCTTCGCTGGACAGGCAGGCGCTGGCGAGAACAAGTTCGCCGTCGGGCAATGGAGCCGCCTTGCGACCGGTGCTCCGGCGCTCGACGGAGCGCTGATCAATCTCGACTGCACGCTCTCTTCCGACATCGAAACCGAAAGCCACAGCATCTTCATCGGCCATGTGAAGCAGATCAGATTCGGCGACGTGAAGTCGCCGCTGCTCCACTACGACCGGAACTTCTTCTCCCTCGAAAACCAGACCGCACTCTAGGTCGCCCCGCTCTATGCCGCCCGGCGCGGCGCACGACGAAAGGATCGCATGCATGGCCATCAGCGACGTTCAATTCTTCCAGGGCTGGAAGCAGGTTCTCGGCATGTGCAATCTCAAGCCGGGCGAACAGGTCACAATCCTGACCAGCGACGACAGCAACCGCCAGATCGCAAGCATTGCCAGGCTGGCCGCTTCCGACATGGGCGCGATCGTGAGCGTTCTCAACCTCGCCCCGATGAACGGCGAGAAGGCGATCTCGCGCGACAAGTCGGGCTATATCGGCAAGACGCCGCTGGAGGGAAATTCAGCAGCGCTCGCCTGCCTCAAGGCGTCCGACATGGTCATCGACACCATCCAGCTGCTGTTCTCCAGGGAGCAGGAGGAAGTGCTGAAGACCGGTGCGCGCATGCTTCTGGCGGTCGAGCCGCCGGAGGTGATGATGCGCATGATCCCGAAGCCGGAAGACAAGGCGCGGGTGCTTGCGGCCGCCAAGAAGATCGGGGCAGCGAAGAAGATGACCGTCACGTCGGTGGCCGGCACGGATTTCAGCTGCGATATTGGCCAATATCCGGTGCTGACCCAGTATGGGCTGGCCGACGAGCCCGGCCGGTGGGATCACTGGCCGAGCTGCTTTGCCGCGACCTGGCCGAATGAGGGAAGCGCGGAAGGCACGATCGTCATCGACGAGGGCGACATTCTGCTGCCGTTCAAGATGTATGCCCGCGACCCGATCACCGTGACCATCGAGAAGGGTATCATTCGCGACATCAAGGGCGGCTTCGACGCCGAGTTCATGCGCAAGTTCATGGAGAGCTTCAACGATCCGCGCGCCTACGCGATGGCGCATGTCGGCTGGGGCCTCCACACCCGCGCGCACTGGACCGTGCTCGGCCTCTACAATCCCGAGGCGCAGCTCGGCATGGATGCGCGCTCCTTCGCCGGCAACTTCCTGTGGTCGTCCGGCCCCAACACCGAGGCCGGCGGCGACCGCGACGTGCCCTGCCATCTCGACATTCCGCTGCGCAACTGCTCGCTGTCGCTCGACGGCGAGGCGATGACGATTGACGGCCGCGTGGTCAACGAAGACCAGCGGTAGACCCATGGCGCACTTTGATTTGGCGATCGTCGGCGGCGGGTCCGCCGGCGCGCTGCTCGCGGCCCGGCTGAGCGAAGATACTTCGCGGGAGGTCGTGCTGATCGAGGCGGGCGGCGAGCCTGCGGATCCCGACATCTGGAATCCGGCCGCCTGGCCGGCGCTGCAGGGCCGCAGCTACGACTGGGACTACCGCACGGAGCCGCAGCCGGGTACGGCAGGGCGCGTGCATCATTGGGCGCGCGGGCGGGCCGTCGGCGGGTCGAGCCTGCTTCACGCGATGGGCCATATGCGCGGCTACCCCGACGATTTCGCGGCTTGGGCCGAAGCGACCGGAGATCAACGCTGGAGCTGGGAAGGGTTGTTGCCGGCGTTCATGGCGATCGAGGATCACAGCCTGGGCGGCGACGGAATCCACGGCAAGGGCGGGCCGCTACCGGTCTATTTGCCGGGCGAAGAGGTGAGCCCCGTCGCCCGAGCGTTCATCGAAGCTGGTGCGGCGCTCGGCCTGCCCCGCATCCGTGGGCACAACACCGGCGAGATGGTTGGCGTCACGCCGAACTCGCTGACCATCCGCGACGGCAAACGCGTGACGGCGGCTGACGCGTGGCTGACACCCGACGTGCGCGCGCGGAGAAACCTGACGATCCTGAGCGGCCATCTCGTCGGGCGATTGAAGCTCGGGGGCAGCCGCATCGACGCGCTCGAAGCGGTCGGGCCGGACGGTCCGGTCGAAATCGTCGCCGATCGGATCATTCTCAGCGCAGGTTCGATCGAGAGCCCGGCGCTGTTGATGCGCTCAGGCATCGGACCCGAGGACGTGCTGGCTGCCGCCGGGGTGACCTGCAAGATCGCTTCGCCGGATCTCGGCCGAAACCTGCAGGACCACCTGCTCGGCGCCGGCAACCTCTATGCCGCCAGACAGGCCGTGCCGCCGTCAAAACTCCAGCATTCCGAATCCATGGCCTATATGCGCGCCGGCGACTTTTCAGCGAGCGGACGCCCTGAGATCGTCGTAGGCTGCGGCGTCGCGCCGATCGTCTCCGAGCGCTTCACACCGCCCGCCTTCGGCACGGCATATTCCTTCCTTTTCGGCGTGACCAACCCGTCGAGCCGCGGCAGCCTCGGTATCACCGGACCGGAGCCGGGCGACCCGCTCGCCATCGATCCTTGTTACCTGCAGACCGAGCGCGACCGGACCCTCTTTCGCGCAGCGCTTGCCGCTGCCCGCGAGATCGGCCATCGGCCGGAACTGGCCGAGTGGCGCGAGCGCGAGTTGCTTCCCGGCCCGCTGGAAACGCAGGCCGACATCGACCGCTTCATCGCGGATGCGGCGATCACCCACCACCATCCGTCCGGCACCTGCCGGATGGGCAGCGATGACCGCTCGGTGGTCGATCCCGAGCTGAAACTGCGCGGGCTGGACAATCTGCATGTCGTCGACGGCTCGGTGATCCCGAGCCTTACGGCCGGACCAATTCACGCCGCCGTGCTTGCGATTGCCGAAACCTTTGCACGCGGTGCGATCGCGGGTGCGGCGCGATAGTCCCCAGCCTTGGAGCGTGGGCGGTCGGCGCGTAGGATGCCCTCGGCAAGATCGGGCGGGAGACATCGATGCGAACGACTAAGCTGGTCCAGATTGTCGCCTGTCATTGCGAAGGCGAAGTCGGAGACGTGATCGTCGGGGGCGTCGCCCCGCCGCCCGGCGAGACGCTGTGGGCGCAGTCGCGCTTCATAGCCAACGACCGGACGCTCAGAAACTTCGTCCTGAAGGAACCCCGAGGCGGCGTTTACCGCCACGTCAACCTACTCGTGCCGCCCAAGAACCCTGCCGCGCAGGCCGCCTGGATCATCATGGAGCCCGAAGACACGCCGCCGATGTCGGGCTCCAACGCGATCTGCGTGGCGACCGTGCTGCTCGACACCGGCATCCTGCCCATGCAGGAGCCGCTGACCAGATTGACCATGGAGGCGCCGGGCGGGCTGATAGAGGTGGAGGCGACATGCCGCGCCGGAAAAGCCGAGCGGATCAGGATCACCAATGTGCCGTCCTTCGCCGATCGCCTCGATGCGGTCATCGAGGTCGAAGGGCTGGGCACGCTGACGGTCGACACCGCCTATGGCGGCGACAGCTTCGTGCTTGTTGACGCAAAGGCAGTTGGCTTTTCGATTGTGCCTGACGAGGCGCGCGATCTGGTCGAGCTGGGTGTGCGCATCACGCGGGCGGCCAATGAGCAGGTTGGGTTTCGCCACCCGCTCAACCCGGACTGGTCGCATATCTCGTTCTGCCAGTTCACCAATCCGGTCGAACATGTCGGCGGCGTTGCAACAGGCCGCAACACCGTCGTCATCCAGCCGGGCAAGCTCGACCGTTCGCCGACCGGAACCGGTTGTTCGGCAAGGATGGCCGTCCTTCATGCGAGACGTGCGCTGAAGACCGGAGACCGGTTTGTCGGCAGGTCAATCATCGATACGGAGTTTCACTGCCGGATCGAGAGCGAGGCGAGCGTTGGCGGACGGCCCGCCATCGTTCCAAGCATTTCAGGTCGGGCCTGGATCACCGGGACGCGACAGGAGATGCTCGATCCCGACGATCCTTTCCCTCAGGGATATACCCTTTCCGATACCTGGCCGAAGATCGTCTGACCTCCGGCCAGTCAGGCGCACACGTCGCCTGGTTCAAGCCGCATCGCGCTTGAGCGCTTGCGCCATGCAATGGATGCCGCCGCCGGTCTTGGAGATTTCGCTCATGTCGACGGCGGCGACGTCGAAGCCGCGCGCCTTCAACTGGCCGATCAGCGACTTAGACACCGTCGGCGCGATGACCCGGTCCTTGCCGAGCGACATGAAGTTGCAACCCAGAGCCATCGTGTCCTGGAAAGGCACGTCGATGATCTCGTGGCCCTTGCCCTTCAGCCAATCCACGATGCCGGGTTCTGTGCAATCGAGGCAGACCGCCGTCAGTTTCTTGGCGATCGGCACCACCATCAGGTCGATGTGGACGTAGTATTCGTCGATGAAGGCAAGCCGCGTCTCCCAGCCTTCCTTCTCGAACCATGCCTGCACCTGACGTGCGCCTTCCTCCTGCGTGCGCGCCCCGCCGCAGCCGATCAGCACGACACCGTCTTCAATGACGTTGAAATCGCCGCCCTCGAATGTGCCTGCCGTCACCATGTCGTAGATCGGTATGCCGAGCTTCTCATAGGTGCGGATCGCCGCGTAGTTCTCGCCGCGCCGCCACCAGTTGGCCATGGCGGTGATGATCGCGCCGTAGGGCGTCATGACGCTGGAATCGCGCGAATAGACCTGCATCGGAAGTTCAGGCGCCGGATTGTGCCAATGAATCTTGACGCCGAAATTTTCGTAGGCTGCCACCAGATCCTTGTGTTGCGCCTGCGCTGTCTGGATGTTGCAGGGCGCTTCGCGCAGATGCTTGCGTGACAGCGAGCTTGTCGCGAGATGGCGCAGGAACGCCGGCGACCCCAGCAGCACGTCTGTCAGCGGATCGGTTTCGTTGCGAAAGCCCCAGCCGGAGAGGGGCTTGGTGCCACCCGCGGGATTGCGGCGCTGCAGGGTGAATGGCTCGTCGGTTACGATGCGTTCGTGCAGGGTCATGTTCGGTCTCCTCGGTTTTGCGGGGTTGGTATCCACCAGTCGCGGCCACGCGGCGTCGTGACATATTCCGGCCAGCGGAAATCGATGGGCGGGGCGTAGTCGCAAAGCGGCGCGATCCACTTCGAACCGCCAATGCCGCCTCCGGTGCGTGCTATGAACTCGTCCGTGGCACCCTGCCGCGCTTCGCGGTCCTCAAGAAGCCGCAGCGCCGAAAGGGCGATGGTCTTCGCCGCGCAGACGACCATGGGGTCGATCGTGGCGGGAATGCCGCCAAGCGCGTTCATCGCCCAGGACGGATAGGCGAGACCGTCCGGCGCCCGCAACGCCGGGCGCGCGACATAGAAGCGCGCGGTCGGCGCATGCCAGCTCATGTCGGTGTAGTCGTCCGACGTCGAATTGATCTGCGACGGCGGCAGGTCGCGGCGCAGGATCGCCTCGGCTGTCTTCGGCGCGATCAATTGTTCGCATTCGGCAAGGAAGGGCTCGTCAGTCGCCACTCCGCCGGCATTCACCTGGATTTCGCGGCCGATCACCTTGGCCGTGTCGTCCCAGCGTGGCGGCCCGACTTGCGACAGCGCGTCATAGGCGATCGTCGCCATCGCGTGATTTGCAAGGCCCGGCCGCGACTTAGAAACCCAGTGGCGCTCCACCCTGCATCCGCTTATCGCAGCGGCAGCATCGGCATTGCGGTCGAGTGCGGCCGTGACCTGCTCGGCCATGGAAATCGTCGGCACGCGGATCATGTACTGGATCTCGGCCAGCCCGGCGGACAGGTTGTCGGCGGTCGCCTGGCCCGCGGTCAGGATCGCTTCGCTGATCGACCAGCCGCCCTGATGCGGAAGCATCGAATCGCGCAGCGCCTTGGACGTCATGAACATCAACATCAGCGCTTCGCTGGCGCCCGGTGCGCGGACCGCCGAATGCGATTGCGGGATCGGGGTCGAGCCTGCCGCGCGAGCCCAGTCCTCGGGCCGATCGCATACGAAGCGGTAGATCATCGCGTAGGCCGCGCCGCAATGCGTGTCCCAGCGCGCCGTGTTGCATAGCGGCATCATGTAGAAGGGATGGAACGAGATCATGCCGCAAAGCCCGTCATAATAGCCCTTCGCGGCATGGATGGGCTTGGAGCCGCGCACCTTCTCCGCCGGCTCGCCGGTGAAGCGCAGCGTACCGCCGATGCCATGGCGCTGCATGGCGGCCTTGGCGGCGAAAAGACCACCAAGCCCCGCCATGCCGAGGCCCGAATGCGGATCTGTATGGCCGCCGGCATACATGGAAAGACCCGGGCGCGGCTGCCTGACCGTAACTGCGTCCTGGCAGTTGCCGGGCACGGCGTCATACTCAGCGTACATTCCGACCGTCGGGCCAGGGCCGTTGGTCCAGTGCGCGCAGAACGCGGTCGGCATCCCGCCCGAACCCTCCTCGACGGAAAAGCCCGCGTTGCGCAGGAGGTCGACATAGAACGCGGCAGACTGGTATTCGCGCCATGCCGTCTCGCCGAAATCGAAGATCGTCTTCGTCCAGACCGACAGATCCGGGCGCAGGCCATCGATAGCCGCCCGTGCCGTCTTTCTTGCCGCGGTGATGAGCGATTGCGTCATGGCAAAAAGAAAGCAGTGAAGTGCTGCGCCAAAAAGTGATAAGTTTTTCCGGCTCGTGCAAATTCGGTTCACCTGAGGAAGAGTTGCGCATTCCATCGACACAGGCGCTTCGCGCGCTCGACAGCTTCGCCCGGTATGGCAGTGTCTGGCGCGCTGCCGACGAACTCCACCTGACGCGCAGTGCCGTAAGCCACCAGTTGCGCCTTCTTGAGCGCGACCTCGGCTTCGGCCTTCTCCAGCGCATCGGCAAGGGTGTCGCGCTGACGCCCCGCGGCCAGCGCTACGCGCATGACGTGCGCAAGGCGCTCGCCGTGCTGAACGATGCCGCGGGCCGCCATGCGAGCGTCGGTGTCGGGGGCTCCTTCGGCATCAGTTGTACACCGGGCTTTGCCTCGCTCTTCCTGTGCACGCATATCGGCGAGTTCCAGTCCATGTACCCCGACGCCACGCTGCGGGTGCTGACGCCGCGCCGCCTCGACGACGTCAGCATGCCCGAAGCCGATGCCTTCATCGCGTTCGGCGACGGAAACTGGCCGAACCGCGCGGTGGACCTTTTGTGCGAGGTGCGCTTCACGCCCCTGTGCAGTCCGACCCTGATCACCAAGATCGGCGGACTGTCGAAGCCGGCGGACGTGCTGCGCGCGAATCTGCTGCATCTCAGCGACACCGAGGATTGGTCGCGCTGGTTCTCGCTAAGCAAGGTGGAGAACCCAGATTCGGAGCGCGGCATCTTCTTTTCCGACATGAACCTGGCCTTCTCGGCTGCCATTGCCGGGCAGGGGATCGCCATGGGCGACGAACTGACCAGCCGACGCGCGCTGACGGACGGGCGCCTGGTGCGGCCCTTCGACATCGCCATCAAGTCGCCACGCTCCTATTTCCTGGTCAGCGAACACAGCAAGGCCGGTCATCCCGTGCTGGAAGCCTTCAGAAGCTGGCTGAAGTCCAAGCTGCAGGAAAACGACAGCAAGGGTTTCTGACAGATCGCGTCGTCGACTCACGATGGATGAATGGAATTTGTCGGACAGGCGAAAACTATTTGGTTGCGGTGCGGCATCGGCATGCCTACGATTTTGCATGGCATTCAGGACTGCACTCAGGGAACAGGCAGGATGAGGCAACCCGGCCGGGCCGCAGAAATCAAGGCGATCGGCATAGGCAAGAGCTTCGGCCCGTTTCGCGCTCTGCATGATGTGACCCTCGATATCGGCCGGGGAGAGTTCCTGACGCTGCTCGGCCCTTCAGGTTCCGGCAAGACCACGTTCCTGATGATCCTTGCAGGCTTCATAGCGCCGAGCGCCGGGAGAATGTTCAGCGACGGCGCCGACATCACTGCCCAGCCCGCAGAAAAGCGTTCGGCCGGCATGGTGTTCCAGGGCTACGCACTTTTTCCGCACATGACTGTCGAAGCCAACATCGCCTTCCCGCTCAAGGTGCGCAAGCGGAGTGCCGACGACATACGCCAACGCGTCGGCGCCATGATCGAGCGGGTCGGCCTGAAGGGCCACGCCCACAAGCTGCCGTCGCAGTTGTCCGGTGGGCAGCAGCAGCGTGTGGCGCTGGCGCGCGCTCTGGTGTTCGAGCCGGGCGTGCTGCTGCTCGACGAACCTTTTTCAGCACTCGACAAGGGCCTGCGCGGGCAGATGCAGGCCGAGATGAAGCGGCTGCACCAGGAAACCGGCACGACCTTCGTCTTCGTCACGCATGATCAGAGCGAAGCGCTGGCTTTGTCCTCGAGGGTCGCCATCTTCAACCTCGGCGAACTCCTGCAGGTCGCTGCGCCGCAGGAGGTCTATGACCGCCCGGTAAACCGTTTCGTCGCCGAGTTCCTGGGCGAAATCAACATGCTGGAAATGAAAGACGTTCGCCTGGAGAACGGTGGCGCAACGGGATCGTGCGAGGGCCGTCCGGTGCGCGTTAGCGCCGGCGCCAAGGGCGCCGGCTCGACGGCAGTCCTCGCCGTCCGGCCGGAATACATGATGCTTGCCAGCGCGCCCGCATCCGGCGAGAACGGCATCGCGGCGCGTCCGACATCAGCGACCTATCTCGGCGCCGCGACGAAACTCGACCTCGCGACCGAAACGGGCGCCAAGTTGTCGGTCTCGGTGCCAAACGACGTCGCTTCCGCCGCACTTGCCGGAGACGCGCCGGTCTGGCTCACCTGGCCGGCGGAGCGCGGCTTTCTCCTCCCGGCCGGAGGCTGAGTTTTCCACCAACCATCCAATCAAAAGCAAAAGGGGAATGACCATGACGATCGATGTGAAACAGACGAATTCCGCTGGAATGACCCGGCGCAGCTTCGGCCAGCTGACGGCGGCGCTGCTTGCCGGTACGGCGATGATGCGCCCGACGGAACTGTTCGCCCAGGCCAGTGAACTGGTACTGGTGAACTGGGGCGGCGATGCCTTGACGGCCTATGACAAGGCCTATGGCGAGCCTTTCAAGGCCGAGACCGGAATCACCGTGAAGCAGGACGGCTCCGGCCCGACCGAAGGCGCGATCGCTGCCCAGTTCAAGAGCGGCAAGCCCACCTGGGATCTGGTCGACGCCGATCCCTTCTCGGCAATCACGCTCGGCAAGCAGGGTATGCTCGAGCCGATCGACTACTCGATCGTCGACAAGACGAAGTTCCGCGAGGGCTTCGGCTGGGAATTCGCGGCCTCGACCTACTTCTTCTCCTACATCATCGCCTACGACTCGTCGAAGTTCGGCGACAAGGTGCCGACCGGCATGAAGGACTTCTTCGACGTCGAGAACTTCCCCGGCAAGCGCTCGCTCTACAAGTGGGGCGCCGGCATGTGGGAAGCCGCATTGCTTGCCGACGGCGTGGAGAAGGACAAGCTCTACCCGCTCGACCTCAAGCGCGCTCATGACAAGATCGCCGCCTTCAAGGACAATGTCGTCACCTATTGGGGCGGCGGCGCCGAGAGCCAGGCCGTGCTGCTGAACGGCGAAGCTTCGATGGCGCTGGTCTGGTCGACCCGCGCCTCGCTCATGGAGAAGGACTCGGGCGGCACGATCAAGTTCATCTGGGACGAAGGACTGATCTCGCCCGGCTCGCTTGCCGTGCTGAAGGGCAACCCGGGCGGCAAGGACGCCGCGATGAAGTTCATCGCGTCGATGGCCGATCCGGCAAAGCAGCTTGTCATGTTCGACCTGCTCGGCCAGGGCCCGGCCAACCCGGCAACCGACGCACTGATCCCCGAAGACAAGAAGCGCATCAACCCGGTCGACCCGGCCAATGCCGCCAAGCAGATCCCGCTCGACATGGAGTGGTATGCCGTGAACTACGGGCCGGCGCTCGACGAATACACGAAGATCATCTCCGCCTAACGGACGGTGATGGCCTTTCTGACCTCAACACGAACGAGCGCGGCGCTTCTGATGGCGCCGCTGCTCATCTTCCTGGCGTTCGCCTACCTGTGGCCCTTTCTCGGCGTGGCGACCTGGAGCGTGACGCTGCCGGAACCTGGCCTTGGCCAGTATGGCGCGCTGTTGACCGACACGCTGGTGCAGTCGGTGCTGATCCGCACGCTGCGCATCTGCGCGGTGGTCACCCTTGTTTCGGTCGTCGCGGCCTATGCCATCACTGTGCTGTGGGTACGTGGCACGCCAACGCAGCGGATCGTGGCGGAGTTCTGCATCCTCGTCCCGTTCTGGATCTCGGTGCTGACACGCGCTTTCGGCTGGGTTGCGCTCCTGTCCAACCGCGGGCTGATCAATACATGGCTCCAAGGGCTCGGCTTCATTTCCGAGCCGCTGACGCTGGTGCGCAACGAACTCGGCGTCATCATCGGCATGACGCATTTCCTCATCCCTTTCGCAGTCTTTCCGCTGGCGTCGGCCATGCGCAGCCTCGACGACCGCGTGCTGCTGGCCGCGCGCGGGCTCGGCGCCAGTCGCATGCGCATATTCTGGTCCGTCTTCGTGCCGATGACGCGGTCCGGCATCATTGGCGCATCCATGATCGTCTTCGTCTTCGCGCTTGGGTTCTTCGTCACCCCGGCCATCCTTGGCGGCGGCCGCAGCGTGATGATCGCAGAGTTGATCTACCTGCGCATTTTCCAGAGCCCGGACTGGGGGCTGGGCGCGGCGATCAGCGTGGTGCTGGTCATGCTCGTCGGCGCACTGATGGCGGTGCTGTTCCGCCTTGTCAGTCCCAGGCAGATGGTGTGATGACACCAGGCGTCTCGCTTCTCCGCGCACACCTCTGCCTGACAACGGCTCTTTCGTCGAGGCGCCTGTGACCGCCTACCGCCCCGGACCCGTCTCCATCATCGCCGCGGCCTTGGTCGCGCTGTTCCTGCTCATGCCGCTGCTTGCTGTCGTGCCGATATCGTTCACGCCATCGCGCATGCTGGCCATGCCGTCGGGCGAACTGTCGCTGCGCCACTACCGCTCGCTGATCGAGGATCCGCGCTGGGCCGATGCCATCCTCCTGTCGCTACGCATCGGTGTCGTCTCGAGCGCCTTTTCGACGGCGATGGCACTTGCTTTCAGCCTCGGCGTCTGGATGTTCCAGCCGCGCTTCACGGCGATTCTGGTCGGCTTTGTTCTTTTGCCCATGGTCGTGCCGCCCGTTGTATCGGCGATCACGCTTTACTTCCTTTTGACCTCGCTCTCTGGCGTCAGCGCGGCTTTTGGCTACGACACTTGGCTGGGGGTCGCCATGGCGCACTCGGTGATGACCGCTCCCTTCGCCACCGTGCTGATCCTGGTGTCGCTGTCACAGGTCGACCGCCGTATCGACCTTGCCGCGCGCGGGCTTGGCGCCTCCGTCTTCGAGCGGGCAACGCAGATTATCATCCCGAACATAAAGTTCGGCGTCATGGCAGCCTGGCTGCTCTCCTTTGTGCTGTCCTGGGAAGAGATCGGCGTGACCTTGTTCATCACCAGCGTCGACGCCATCACGCTGCCGCGGCTGATGTGGATGGGCCTGCGCGACAACATCGATCCGGCGATCGCCGCGCTGTCGGTGATCCTCATCCTGATCACGCTGGTCGTGCTGACCATGCGTGCGCTGCTACGACGCGGCTAAGGTCGCATCGGCGGGCGGCTATCAGGTGAATGGCGACGCGGAGAAGATCGAGACGCTGGTGCGCCTCGCGTCCGAAATGGGAGCGGACATCATCAAGGCCGATCCGACCGATAATCCCGAGGACTTCCATCTCGTCGTCGAAACCGCGCGCGTGCCCGTGCTGGTGCGCGGCGGCGGGCGCGAGAACCTCAAGGCCGTGCTCATGAAATCCGCCGCGCTGATGGCGCAGGGGGCGAAGGGGATGGTCTATGGCCGCAATATCTACCAGCACGACAATCCGAAGGCCGTGGTCAACGCGCTGATGGTGCTGATCCATCAGGGAGCAAGCGGCGAGGAAGCGTGGGACATCTACAACCGTGGCTGACGGCGGCCCATATCTTCTCGGGATCGATGCGGGCAACACCGTCATCAAGGCGGTGCTGTTCGACGCGTCGGGCGGGCAGCTTGCCATGCGGGCCATTGACGGCCAGTCCAGGCTGCCGCAGGCCGGCCATGTCGAGCGCGATCTCGACGAACTGTGGGCCAACGCCCGCGAGGCGATCCGGGGCACGATCGCCGATGCCGCCATCGATCCGGCCGGCATTGCCGCTGTCGGCTGTGCCGGCCACGGCAACGGGCTCTACCTTCTGGACAGGGACGGCAGGGCGCTGCTCGGCATCCAGTCGCTCGACACGCGCGCGGCGGCACTTGCCGAGGAACTGGACGGCGCGGCGGGCGGAGCCATGCACGCGATCTCGCTGCAACATCCCTGGCCGTCGCAGACACCGGTTCTGCTCGCTTGGCTCAAGCGGCACCGGCCCGAAACCTTTGCGCGCGCCGGCACATTGCTGCTGGCGAAGGACGTTGTGACCTGGCACCTCACCGGCGAACGCGCGAGCGAGATTTCCGACATGTCGGGCGCGGGATTGCTGCGCCTGCCAGAGGCAGTCTACGACACCGACCTGCTGGCGCTCTATGGCCTCGACGATGCGCAGTCCCTGCTGCCGGCGCTGCATCAGCCGACGAGCGTTGTTGGCGCGGTCACGGCCGAAGCCACTGCAGCCACCGGGCTGGCCGCCGGTACGCCGGTGGTTGCCGGCTATTTCGACGTTGTCGCCTCGGCGCTCGGGTCCGGCGCGACGGGCGTAGGTGCGGCGTCCATCGTTGCCGGAAGCTGGTCGATCAACCAGGTCTTCTCCAGCGCGCCCGTGCGCGACGATCGGGTTTTCATGGTCGCGGCTTACGGTCCGGGCCTCTTCGTCAACATGGAAAACAGCGCAACGTCGGCGGCGAACCTTGAATGGTACGTCCGCACGCTGGTCGAGCGCGGCAGGCACCACGACGATCCGTTCGGCTTCGTCAACCGCGCCGTCGGCGACACCACGCCGGCGCTTGACGATCCGCTGTTCCACCCATTCCTCTATGGCGGACGCCTGGGCGCGCACCAGCGTGGCGGCTTTGTCGGGCTTGCAGGATGGCACAATGAGGGGCACATCGTGCGGGCGATTTTCGAGGGTGTGATGTTCGAGCATAGTCGCCATGTCGAGTTGCTGGCCGATGCCGGCGTCACCTTTTCGGCCGCGGCACTTTCCGGCGGCGGATCGCGCTCGCCCTATTGGCCGCAGATGTTTGCCGACGGACTGGGGTTTCCGGTCACCGTGGCGGAAGCCACCGAGACCGGGGCCCTGGGCGCGGCGATTGCCGCCTCGATTGGCGCCGGCATTCACAAGGACGAGTCTGCCGCGGTCCGCGCCATGACGCGGCCGGCGCGCACGTTTTCCCCCGATCCCGCGATGCGGGCGCACTACGACCGGCGCTACGCGATCTGGACCCGGCTCACGCAGGCGCTCGATCCCATCTGGCGGGAACTGGGCCGGAAAGAGCCGGACGCATGACGCTCGACGGCCGCTACGACTACATCATCGTCGGCGCGGGGACGGCGGGATGCGTGCTCGCCAACCGTCTCACCGCCGACCCGGCCACGCGCGTCCTGCTGCTCGAAGCCGGCGGGTCGGACAACTATCACTGGGTGCATATCCCGGTCGGCTATCTCTATTGCATCGGCAATCCGCGCACTGACTGGATGATGAGGACCGCGGTCGAACCCGGCCTGAACGGGCGGTCGCTGGCCTATCCGCGCGGCAAGCTGCTTGGCGGATGCAGTTCGGTAAACGGCATGATCTACATGCGCGGCCAGGCGGCTGACTATGACGGCTGGCGGCAGATGGGCAATGCTGGTTGGGGTTGGGGCGACGTGCTGCCCTATTTCATGAAGTCGGAGGACCATCACGGCGGCGCCAGTGCGCTGCATGGGGCAGGCGGCGAATGGAAAGTGTCAAGGCAGCGCCTGACCTGGGACATCCTGCGCGCGGTTCAGGAGGGCGCTCAGGAATTCGGTATCATGCCGCGCGCCGACTTCAACGACGGCAACAATGAAGGTTCCGGCTTCTTCGAGGTCAATCAGCGGCGAGGCCTGCGCTGGAACGCCTCCAAGGCTTTCCTTCGGCCCGCAGCCCGGCGACCGAACCTGCGCGTCGTCACCCACGCGCTGACGGAGGGACTTGTTCTCGAAGGAAGGAATGTCGTCGGCGTGAGATATCGGCAGGGAGGCACTCTGCACGAGGTGTGTGCGGACAAGGAGGTTCTGCTCGCCGCCGGTGCGATCAATTCGCCGAAGATCCTGGAGCATTCGGGCATCGGCCGGCCCGTTCTTCTCCAGGACCTCGGCATCGATGTCGTCCATGAAATGCGCGGCGTGGGTGAAAACCTGCAGGACCATCTGCAGATCCGCACCGTGTTCAAGGTTGCCGGCGCAAAAACGCTCAACGCGATGTTCAACAGCCGGTTGGGCAAGGTGCGCATGGCCATGCAGTATGTGCTCACGCAGTCTGGGCCGATGTCGATGGCGCCGAGCCAGTTCGGTATGTTCACTAGGTCCGATCCATCGGTCGAGACGCCGGACCTTGAGTACCATGTCCAGCCGCTCTCGACGGAAAAGCTCGGCGATCCGCTGCATCCGTTCCCGGCAATCACGGTTTCTGTCTGCAACCTGCGACCGGAAAGCACGGGCAGCGTGCATGTGAGAAGCCGTGATACCCAGCAACAGCCCGAAATCAGGCTGAACTATCTGTCGACGCTCAAGGACCGGCACGTCGCGGTGAAGGCCATCCGCCAGGCGCGTCAGATCATGACGGCCCGCGCACTCGAGCGCTACCGGCCGGAGGAAATCCTGCCCGGTCCCGCGCATTCGTCTGACGAGGCGCTTCTGGAACAGGCCGGCAACATCGCGACCACCATCTTCCACCCCGTCGGGACCTGCAGGATGGGGCGCGACGAGAGGTCTGTCGTCGGGTCCGATCTGCGGGTGCATGGACTTGGTGGTCTTCGCGTTATCGACGCCTCGATCATGCCCAGGATCGTGTCGGGCAACACGGCTTCGCCTGTCGTCATGATCGCTGAAAAAGCCGCCGACATGATCCTCGGCAAGGCGATCTGAGCCAGGAACTATCCTAAACCAGCTCGATCTTGACGCCGGCGTCGCGCATGCGATCGACGATGGACTGTTCGACCGAGTTCGACACGAGGACCACGTCGAACACGCTGAGGTCGGCGACATAGTTCAGCGCGGAGAAGTGAAACTTGCTTTCGTCGACGAGCAGGATTTTCTTGCGGGCAATCTCGATCATGGCCTGCTTGGCCCGCACGACATGTTCGTCCTGGGTGAACAGCGACGTGCCCTGAATTGTGGTCGTGGACATCAGCGCGACATCGACGCGGTAGGAACGGATCGCGTTTTCGCAGGCCATGCCGAAAAATCCGTTGTAGACGCGGATATATTTGCCGCCGAGACCGATCAGATCGACATCCTGCCGGTCTCGCAGCGCTTCCATGACCGGCAGCGCGTTGGTGATGACGGTCACCGGCGTCACCTGATCGATGAAATCGCAGACATGATATGTCGTGGAACTGTCGTCCCATACGATCGCATTGCCGGGCTCGAGATGGCCGGCCGCCGCTTTCGCGAGCCGCCGCTTCTCCTCGACATGCTGGCGGGCGCGGTAGAGGTAGCTGCTTTCGAACAGCATGGACTTCTCGACCGACACGGAGCCGCGAATGCGGCGCACCAGGCCCCGGTCGTGCAACTCTGTGAGATCGCGATGGATCGTCATCAGCGAGACATCCAGCGCCGTGGCGAGATCCTTGATCTGCGCCGACCCGCTCTCCATCAGGATGCGGATGATTTCCGACCTGCGGTGATCTGCCTTGGAAAGGTGTAGTGAGTCTTCGTCGTCCGCCAATGGCCCATCCCCCCAAGCTGTCGTGTGATATTAACATCGTTGCCGGCATCCGCCAGCCCAAAATGTTATAATACCAAATTCCTTATGGTGCAGTGCCGTCTGCCGAAAATCGTCCGCGACGGAGAGAAATTCTGGAAGCCGTTGTGATAAAAGCCATTCTGAGGAGATATTGCGGCGCAATATCCGTCTCGTGCTTCGCCTGTTATGGAGTCACGAATGGAGGGGAATAGCCTGATCTAACACGAAATTCAGAAAACATAACTTTTATGTTGATATTTTTAACGTTGCTATCTATCGTCTGCGTAGGGGTTGGAGACGGTTCGGTGAAGCGATCCGAGGAGCCCCAACAACTCAGTGGAGGAAAATACATGTCGAAGGCTATGTTTTCGCATACCCTGACGTCGGCGGTCGCAATCGCAGCCGCTCTTGCTGCAAGTTCCGGCGCTGCGCGCGCCACCGATCTGACATTCGTCTGGCATGCCGGCACCTGCGCCGACGCGCTGGTCGCCATCGCCAAGGACTATCCAGACAAGTCGGTCAACATCGTGCCGGCGCTGGTTCCCTACGGCCCGCAGTGGCATGACAAGATCGCCTCCGAATTCGCCATCCAGGGCGATGCATTCGATTTCGCGATGTGGGACAGCCAGTCCACCGCCGAGTTCGCTTCCCATGCGGTCAAGCTGAACGAGATCTTCGACAAGTCGAGCTATCTGAAAGCCGATATCTTTCCGCCGGCATCGCTGTCGCGCTACGGTGAATTTCCTGATGGTTCGGGTGAATTCTTCGGCCTTCCCGCCAACCAGGACGCCTACGGCCTGACCTATCGCAAGGACCTGTTCGAGGACCCGAAGGAAAAGGAAGCGTTCAAGGCCAAGTACGGCCGCGACCTGGCCGTGCCGCAGACCTACCAGGAAGCCAAGGACGTCGCCGAATTCTTCACCCGTCCCGACCAGGGGCTGTACGGCTGGGCACAGATGGGTGGCCGCGACTACGATTTCGCGACGACCGCGTCGAACTCCTACCTGTGGTCGTTCGGAGGCGAGCTCTACAATCCCGAGACGTTCGAAGTGAAGGGCTATCTCGACTCGCCGGCTTCGGTCGACGGCGTTCAGGCCTATGTCGACATGTTCAAGTTCGGCCCTCCCGGCTCGCAGAACTGGGGCTTCGACGAGGTCAACACCGCCATTCAGCAGGGCCAGGTCGCGATGGCGATGCAGTGGTTCTACTTTAACGGCTCGAACGCCGACCCCAAGGTCTCGAAGTTCGCCGACAAGGTCGGCTTCGCGATCCTGCCGGGCGCCGTTGGCCGCGACGGTAAATTCCGCCGCCAGTTCTCGGTCGGCGGCCAGGGCATGGGCATCAACAAATATTCCAAGAAGCTGCCCGAGCTCACCAAGTTCATGGAGTGGTACTTCCAGCCCGAGCAGCAGAAGCGTTATGCCGCTGTCTGCCAGACTGGCCTGAAGACCGTGCTGGAAAGCCCGGACTGGCAGGGCCTGAACTCCTACAACAAGCAGTTCTCCAGTGCGCTGGCGTACCTGAACGACTACTGGCACCTGCCTGAATATCCGGTGCTGCTGGACGAACTGCAGCAGGAGATTTCAAGCGCCGCGGCCGGCAGCAAGACCGTGCAGCAGGCGCTGTCCGACGCCGCCGAGAAGAACGAGCGGACGCTGGAACGCGCCGGCTACGAGATAAAGCGTGGAGAAAAGACGCCCGAGGTTCCTGACCAGACCATATCGCCGGTTGGTCAAGACGCCGTCGTTATCGTCGAATAGCGGCATCCTCCCAGGGGCGCGCGGGGAGGTCCCCCGCGCGCCTTTTCCGTCTTAGCGTGCGATTGCGCCGCAGCATCGGGGCGTCAGTCTGCGAGCCTGTCGGGCTTGTTGATCGCTCTCAAATGGCCAAATGACTGAGGTCGTCATGACGAACTCTCGAACATCGACGGTCGACCTCGCCACGCGGTGGTTGGTTCTGGCGCTGCTGGTCGTCTACACTCTTTACAATGTCGGCCCGATCTTCTGGCTGGTCCTGTCGTCCTTCAAGAGCCGCATGGACTTCTTCACCATGCCGCCGAAGCTGTTCTTCACGCCCGACCTGTCCGGCTACCAGGCCGTGTTCGGCGTCGGCGCCGCCAAGGACAGCGCTTCTGCAGTCGGCGTCTTCGATTCCCTCGTCAACAGCATCGTCGTATCGGTCGCCGGCACGTCGCTTGCCGTCTTCTTCGGCACGCTTGCGGGCTATGTCTGCTCGCGCTTCAATTTCGCCGGCAAGGGCGACTTCATGTTCTTCGTCCTGTCGACGCGTATGCTGCCGCCCGTCGCTGTGCTTGTGTTCTACCACCTGATGTTCGCGCGGCTCGGCCTTGCCGACACGCGCTTCGGCCTGGTGCTCGTCTCGATCTTCGCCAATGTCGGGCTCGCGACCTGGATCATGAAAGGTTTCTTCGATGGCGTGCCTAGGGAGGTCGAACAGATCGCGATCGTCAACGGCTACACGCGTATGTACGCGTTCATCAAGCTCGTGCTGCCGATGGTGAAGGGCGGCATCGCCGCGACCGCCGGCTTCTGCTTCATCTTCGCATGGAACGAGTTTGCGTTTGCCTCGATCCTCACCACGACCCAGGCCAAGACGCTGCCGGTCAAGATTTCCGCCGCTTCCGGCGCCACCGGCATCGAGTGGACGCAGATCTGCGCGGCCGGCGTGGTGCTTATCATCCCCGTGCTGATCTTCTTCTACCTGATCCGCAAGCACCTCTTGATGGGCATGACCTTCGGCGTGCTGGGGAGGAGGTAAGTCATGGCCAGCACCCCCGTCACGCATGAAAGCCGCGCCGTCGCCCATGCGACGCGCCAGAATGCGCTGCGCAAGCGCTCTTCCGGACGGCTGATGATCTTCGGCTTCCTGTCGCCCACGCTGGCGATCCTGCTGTTCATGGTCGCCTACCCGGTCTTCTCGCTGATCTACTATTCGTTCCACAATTTCTCGGCGCTGCGCCAGGGAACCATGAAGCCGGTCGGGTTCAAGAACTACACCTTTCTTTTGTCCGACCCGGAACTCTGGGAGCGCTTTGTCTTCACCGGAAAGTTCGTCTTCATCTGCGTCACGCTGCAGATGCTGATCGGCATCTTCGTCGGCTACCAGATGCAGAAGAACTTCCGCGGCCGCGACGTCATCTTCACCATCCTGATGATGCCGATGATGCTGTCGCCGGTCGTCGTCGGCTTCCTGTGGCGCTACATGCTCAATTCGGAATGGGGGCTGGTCAACTTCCTGCTTTCCTCGGTCGGCTTCGCAAAGATCGACTGGCTCGGCCAAACCACCCCGGCGCTGTGGGCCGCTGCGGCTGCCGATACATGGATGTGGACACCGTTCATCGTGCTGCTTGCCACAGCCGCGTTCCGAGGCATCCCCGATACGATTTACGAGGCCGCCGAGGTTGACGGCGCCAGTCCCGCCTACCGCTTCTTTCGCATCACCCTGCCCATGTCGGCGCCGGTCCTGTTTATCGCGCTGATCCTTCGCCTGATCGACAGCTTCAAGCAGTACGATCTCTTCGTGGCCCTGACGGGCGGCGGTCCCGGCTCAAGCACTCAAACCGTCTCCTTTACAGTGGCCAAGACGGCGTTCAGTTACTTCTACACCGGCGAGGCGTCGGCGCTGGCCGTCATCCTCCTCGTCATCATCATAGGCCTTTCGATGATCCTGGTTCGGCATCTGACCAAGATGGGCGAGAAGTACTGATGGCCGAGATCACCCTCAAGAATCTGAGCATCGAGTTCGGCGGCTTCAAGGCCGTCGACGAGGTGAGCCTCACCGTCAAGAATGGCGAGTTCGTCGTCTATCTCGGTCCGTCCGGATGCGGCAAGACGACGACGCTGCGCTGCATCGCCGGCCTGGTGCGTGCGACGAGCGGCGACGTCCTGTTCGACGGCGTACGGGTCAACGACCTGACCGCCAGCGAACGCAACATCGCGATGGTGTTCCAGTTCGTCTCGCTCTATCCGCATCTCAAGATCAAGGAAAACATCGTGTTCCCCCTCAAGGCGAGGGGCGTTGCCAAGGCCGAGATCGCGCGCAAGCTCGATTGGGTCACCGATGTCTTCAAGCTTGGCGACGAATTGTCCCGCTATCCCGGCGCCCTCCCACCCGGCGCCCGCCAGAAGGTCGCGCTCGCGCGCGCCGTCATCCGCGATCCGGCCGTCCTGTTGCTCGACGAACCGCTCTCGGCGATCGACGAGCAGTTCCGCGAGGAGATGCGCTGGGAACTTGGCCATCTGCAGCGCCAGCTCGGCGTAACCACCATCTACGTGACCCACGACCAGCGCGAGGCGATGTCGCTCGCCGACCGCATTGTGCTGATGAACAACGGACGCATCGTGCAGGTTTCGGAGCCCGACCGCATGTTCTTCGACCCGGTCGATGTCTTTGCCGGGCAGTTCATCGGCTCGCCGTCGATGAACCTGATCGATCTGGCGCCCGTCGAGGGTGGTCTGCGGCTCGGCGACAGCGACGTGACGCTGACGGCGGCGCGCGATCTCCTGCCGCAATGGGCGCTCTCGGCCGGCAGGCCGTTGAAGCTCGGCGTGCGTGCGATCAACGTCCACCTCACCGACGACCCCTCCTTTGGGGTCGCGTTGCCCGTCGACGACATATTCTCGGTTGGCCGCGAACGCTTCTTCTCGTTCCGCATCGGCGACACGGTTCATCAGGGCGTAGACAAGCGCAGTTCAACGGCGGGGTCGGAAGGCCGTGTTCACTTCGACCCGGAGGGACTGTTGTTCTTCGATGCGGCCACGGGCCGACGCGTCGGGGCGGAGGTCGCGGCATGACCGCCGATCCGATGCTCCAACTTCAGGGATTGAGGAAATCCTACAAGGGCAAGGCCGCGCTGCGCGGCCTCGACCTCACCGTCAACGACAACGAGATCTTCGCGCTGCTCGGGCCGACGGGCGCCGGGAAAAGCTCGACGCTACTGGCGTCCGCCGGCCTGATAGATCTCGACGCCGGGCGCGTCAAACTGGCCGGGCGCGATGTCACTGACGCGGATCCCGGCAGCCGCGACGTTGCTATCGTATTCGAGGGCTTCAACCTTCTTCCTGTCCTGGACGTCAAGGACAACATAGCCTTCGCTTTGCGCTCGCCTGCCTTCCGCGAAAGCGAGGACGAGATTGGCAAGCGGGTCGGCCGAACGGCCGAACTTCTCAGGATTTCGCATCTGCTCGACCGCGATGTCGAGACGCTCTCGGGCGGCGAACGGCAGCGTGTCGCCATTGCCCGCGCCCTGGTGCGGCGGCCGATCATGTTCCTACTCGACGAACCGCTCTCGGCGCTTGACCTCAAGCTCCGTGAAGGGCTGCGCGCCGAGTTGCGCCAGATCCACAGGCAGTACAGTTCGACCATGCTTTACGCGACGCATGACTATCATGGCGCCATCGCCATCGCGGACCGCATCGGCATCATCGACGGCGGCGTCATCCAGCAGGCGGGAACAATCGACGATATCTACCGGCTGCCCGCCAGCGTGCTGGTTGGCAAGCTGATAGGCAGCCCGTCGATGGCATTTTTCCAGGCGAAGGTCGAGGCCGGCCACGTTGTCGTCAAGGGCGCCGAACAGCGCTTGCCCGTCGAGGGTTTTGGAACCGTCGCGTCCAGCCAAGGCGGGGTGCTGCTGGGTGTCTGGCCGGAGGATATCGATGTCGGCCCGGCGGAAAGCGCTGGCGCCAGCACCGGCAAGATATACGCCGTCGACAATCGCGGCTTCGAGCGCGCGATCCAGGTCGAGACATCAGGCGGTTCGTTCCGCAAGGTGGTGCCGCTGTCCATGCATTTCACGCAAGGCGATGCATGTTCCTTCCGCATCCCCGAGGGAGCAGGCTTCCTGTTCGATGTCGAAAGCGGGAAACGCATCTCGCAGGCGGGGGAGGGCGGACGCTGATGCACTCGTTGTTCAGCAAGAAGTGGTTCTACCGGCTGGCAACCGCCCTGATCCTCGGCGGGTTCGCCATGTTGTGCCAGCCCTTCACCCACGCGCTTTTTGTGCTGGGATTCCCTATCCTGCTGGGGGGCGTGATCCTGTTCATGATTCTCGACCATGTGCCGGACGCAAAGACGGAGGAGGATACCATTGGCTAATCCGAAGAAAATCCTGAACGATCCCAGAAAGGTCGTGGCCGAGATGCTGGACGGCCTCGTGCTCGCTAATGACGGCCGGCTGCGTAAGCTCGACAAGCATGCCGCGATCGTCCGTACCGACCTGCCCGACAGCAAGGTTGCGCTGCTCATTGGCGGCGGCAGCGGACACGAACCCATCTTTCATGGCTTCGTCGGCAGGAACATGGGCGACGGCGCGGCCTGCGGACAGGTGTTCGCCGCTCCGTCGCCTGATATCATCTACGAAGCCGCCAAGGCGGTTCATCGCGGCAAGGGGATATTGTTCCTCTATGGCAACTACGCCGGCGACAACATGAATTTCGACATGGCGGTCGAGATGCTGGAGGAGGACGGCATCGACGTTCGCACAGTGCGCGTCACCGACGACGTGGCCGCGGCGCCGCCCGAACGAACGCATGACCGGCGCGGCATAGCTGGCGACCTCTACATGATCAAGATCGCAGGCGGCGCATCCTCCGAATTGCAGACGCTGGACGAAGTCGAGCGCGTTGCCCGCAAGGCGGTCGCCAACATTCGCTCGATCGGCGTCGCAGTTGCTGCCGGATCGATCCCCGAAACAGGCAAGCTGACCTTCGAACTCGCCGAAGACGAGATCGAGATCGGCATGGGCGCACATGGCGAAGCAGGCGTGTCGCGCCAGAAGATCGCGCCGGCCGACTCCGTCGCCGACCTGCTGATGGAGAAGATTCTCGGCGACCTGCCTTTCAGTCGCGGCGACGAGGTCGCGCTGATGATCAACAATCTCGGCGCGACGACCATGATGGAGATGCTGATCGTCAATCGCCGCATCAGGCAGATTCTGGACAGCGAGGGAATCAAGGTTCATCGCACCGATGTGGGCACCTGGCTGACCGTGCAGGAAATGGCCGGGTTCTCGGTCACGCTGCTGAAGCTCGACGACGAATTGAAGCGCTATCTCGACATGCCGGCCGAGTCGCTCGGCTATTCGAGGATGTGAGGACGGCCATGGCGGACAAACTCGACGCGGCGGGCGCTCGCGATATGCTGGTGGCGGTGTCGCAATCGATGATCGACCAGACCGATGTGCTGACCGATGCTGATCTCGCGATCGGCGATGGCGATCACGGCATAGGGATGCGGCGCGGCTTCGGGTCCGCTCTCGAAGCGCTGAGAGCCGGCGAGCCGGAAAGCGTCGACGCCGTGTTCAAGTCGACCGGCATGGCAATCCTGTCCAACACCGGCGGCGCGGCAGGCGCGGTGTTCGGCACGTTGTTTCGCTCCGGCGCCAAGGGTTTTGCGGTCGGCGTTGTCGACGGCGAGAGCTTTTCGGCCTTTCTCGAGGAAGGTCTGGCTGCCGTCCTCAAGCGGGGCGGAGTGACCGAGGGCCAAAAGACGATGGTCGACGCGCTTGCGCCTGCGGCGCGCGCCGCCCGCGCTGCGTCGGGCGACGGCCTTCAGGCAGCCACCGCCGCCGCGGCGTCCGCCGCGCTCGATGGGGTCGAGGCGACGAAAGGCATGATCGCCACCACCGGCAAGGCTCGGTCGCTCGGCGAACGCAGCATCGGCCACCCCGATCCCGGCGCGATCTCGATCTCGCTGATCCTCAAGGCAATGCAGGATTTCACCGCGAAGGCCTGACGGTCGGCGGTACGGCAACATAAAGGGGCATTCGACATGGCAGACCTCGACGACATCAAGGACGGCAAGGACTGGGGGCAGGGACGCCCGGCCGACACCAGCCGCTTCTTCCTCAAGGGCGCGGCCCATCACGACTGGGGCATGAAGGCAAGGCTCTCGCGCATCTTCAATCCGGCCAGCGGCAGAACCGTCATGCTGGCCTTCGACCACGGCTACTTCCAGGGGCCGACCACCGGTCTCGAGCGCATGGACCTGACCATCGCGCCGCTCGCCGAATACGCCGACGTTTTGATGTGCACGCGCGGTGGCCTGCGCTCGAGCATACCGCCGGAGGTCAACAAGCCTGTCGTGCTACGCTGCTCGGGCGGCAACTCGATCCTCACCGAACTGTCCAACGAACTTGTCGCGGTGGATATCGATGATGCGGTCCGTCTGGGAGCCGTGGCAATGGCCGCGCAGGTCTACATCGGGGCCGAGTACGAGCACAAATCGATCGCCAACGTGGTCAAGCTGATCGACACAGGTACGCGCTACGGCATCCCGACGATGGCAGTGACCGGCGTCGGCAAGGACATGGTGCGCGACGCCCGCTATTTCGGCCTTGCGACCCGTATCGCCGCCGAGATCGGCGCGCAGTTCGTGAAGTCCTACTATGTCGACGAAGGCTTCGAGAAGATCGTGCTGGGATGCCCGGTGCCGATCGTGATTGCCGGTGGCAAGAAACTGCCGGAGCGCGAGGCGCTGGAAATGGCGTGGCTGGCGATCGACCAGGGCGCGGCCGGCGTCGACATGGGTCGCAACGTGTTCCAGTCGGACGACCCTGCCGCGATGCTGCAAGCGCTTGGCGCGGTCGTCCACCGCGGCGAGACGGTGGAGCGGGCATACGCCATGTTCCGCGACCTGTCGGTCAAGAAGGCGGCTTGACCATGGGACAGGCAGCGTCGGGCAATATCATGGCACGCCCGCTGGAAGGCCGGCGGGTGGCGGTCACCGGAGCGGCGAGCGGCATCGGCCGCGCCGTGGCGCGTGCCTTCGCGGGAGCCGGAGCGGTCGTCGCCTGCCTTGACATCAACGACGACGCGCTGGCCGAACTGGCCGCTGAAATCGGCGGGTCGGCAATCCTCTGCGACGTCACCGACGAGGCGGCGGTTGATCGGGCCTTCGAGAAAATCGTCGCCGGCGGCGGGCTCGACATCGTCGTCTCCAATGCCGGTTCGGCCGATCAGGGCGCGATCGCCGACCTCTCGATGCAGGCGCTGCGCAAGAGCTTCGAACTCAATTTCTTCGGCCATCAGCATGTCTGCCGGGCCGCCGTGCGCGTCTATCGGGCGCAGGGACGCGGCGGCACGATCCTGTTCAACATCTCCAACCAGTCGGTCAACCCGGGCAAGGATTTCGGCCCCTACGGCATCCCAAAGGCGGCCACCATGGCGCTGATGAAGCAGTATGCCGTCGATCACGGCGCGGACGGGATCCGGGTCGCCGGCGTCAATGCCGGGCGCATCCGCACCGGTCTGATGACCGACCAGATGATCGTCGAGCGGGCGGGCGCTCGCGGCATGTCGCCCGAGGAATACATGGCCGGCAATTTCCTGCGGGTCGAGGTCACCGCCGAGGACGTGGCGGACGCGTTCCTGCATCTTGCCCAGATGAACAAGGTCAATGCTGCGGTGCTGACGGTCGACGGAGGCGTCATGGCGACCTCGCTGCGATAGGGCAGGTGAGCTGGTTTCTTGGCAATCGTCGCTCGCGATGCCCGGTTCTGGTAGTCTCCCACGCCGTAGATATCGTCCCGCCAAGCATTGGCGTCGTCAGGAAGAAAACCACCTCTAGCGATTGTTGATTTGACTGCAGGGAGCCCGTCGGCCGGGCCCGCTTCTCTATCAAAAAACATTTAATCTCTTTCAGATCAGGAAATTTGTTGCTTTTCGGCAACATGGACATTGAGCCCAGCAAATTTCCGGACTATGCACGCGACGGGCATTTAGTTGGGGAGATTGGCTTTGTCTGAGATTGAAGAGACGACTCTGATTACGCTTACCGCCGAGATTGTCTCGGCCTATGTCACGAAAAATCGCCTTCCGCAGGCCGGATTGCCAGATCTTATCGGCAACGTGAGCGGTTCGATCCGCAAACTCGCTCAGCCGGCGGCGCCTCCGGAAGCCGCTCCCGTGCCGGCCGTCAATCCCAAGAAGTCGGTCTTTCCAGACTACATCGTCTGCCTGGAGGACGGCAAGAAGTTCAAGTCGATGAAGCGCCATCTGTCTTCGCACGGCATGACGCCGCAGCAGTATCGCGCGAAATGGAACCTCCCCGCCGACTATCCGATGACGGCGCCGAACTACTCGGCGGCGCGCTCCGCCATGGCCAAGAATATCGGGCTCGGGCGGAAGCCGGTGGCGCGCAAGGCTCGCCGCAAGAAGGCGAAATAGACACTTGCAGCCGGTCCATCCGCCAGGGTCCGTAGCGGTCGCATGATCCCCTGGGAAGTGCTCGATACGGCTGCGGTTCCCGGTGGCCACGAGCCATTGCGGCTCAAGCGCCGCCGTGGCGAGTTTTCGATCATGCTCGGTTCGAACGAACTGATGAACAGCCGTCTCAGCGGCTCCGAGGAAGCGCTCGCCACGCTTTCCAGCGCCAGGCTTGTCGGCCGGTCACGGCCAACGATACTCATCGGAGGGCTTGGCATGGGCTTCACGCTGCGTGCCGCGCTTGCGGCATGGGGACCGGACGCAAGGCTGGTGGTCGCCGAGTTGGTTCCGGCGGTCGTCGCATGGGCTCGCGGCCCGATGGCCGAACTGTTCGCCGGCAGCCTCGATGACCCGAGGGTCGAGATTCGCGAGGCGGATGTTGCCGACCTGATCGCGGCGGGCAGCGGCGTATACGACGCCATCCTTCTCGACGTCGACAATGGCCCGGACGGGCTTTCGCGCAGCGCCAACGATCGCCTCTACACTGCGGCAGGACTGGTGGCCGCCCGTGCCGCGCTGAAGCCTGCAGGCGTGCTGGCGGTCTGGTCAGCGCATCCCGACCGGGCGTACAGCGCGCGTCTCGGGCGATCCGGCTTTCGGGTCGAGGAGGTCGCGACCCGCGCCAGGGGCAAGCGAGGCGCGCGCCATCTGATCTGGCTCGCCACCCGGACCTGAGGCGCCGTCGCGCTTCGCTTGGACCGCAGGCGGTGCCGCCGTGGCATGTTATCCCCACAAGAGCGCGTGTTAACTGCAACAAACCCCGCGCCCCGTCGGAAATCGCCCATGGAACTCTGGATACCGATCACCATCGCCGCGGCCTTCCTGCAGAACCTGCGGTCGGCATTGCAGAAGCACCTCAAGGGCGTCATGGGCACAAACGGCGCGACCTTCGTGCGGTTTGGCTTCGGCTGCCCGGTCGCCATCATGATCGTCGCCGCGCTGCATCTCGGCCCCTCCTATCCTCTGCCGACGGTCAACCCCGCGTTCCTTTTATGGATGGTGCTGGGCGGGCTCAGCCAGATCGCCGCGACTTTTCTGCTGGTCCATCTCTTTTCGTTCCGCAACTTCGCGGTCGGCACCGCCTATTCGCGCACCGAGCCGGCGCAGGCGGCACTTTTCGGCCTCGTCTTCCTCGGCGAGCGCGTCACACCCGGCACGTTGAGCGCGATCGCCATCAGCGTCGTCGGCGTCATGCTGATCTCGGTCGCGCGTGTTGCCTTCAGCGCGCGCGCCCTGGTCTCATCCGTGGTCAGCCGCACCGCGTTGATCGGCCTTGCTTCTGGGTCAATGTTCGGGTTCTCGGCGGTCGCCTACCGCGCGGCATCCTTGGCGCTTGGCGGGCCCAACTTCATGATGCAGGCCGCGTTCACGCTGGCCTGCACGACGCTCTTTCAGACCGTGCTGATGGGGGGATGGCTGCTGTTGAGCGACCGCGACGAACTGCGCCGCATTGGACGCGCCTGGAAGCCTTCGCTGATCGTCGGCATCGCCGGCGCGCTAGCCTCCTTCGGCTGGTTCATGGCCATGACGCTGCAGCAGGCTGCTGTGGTCAAGTCGCTGGCGCAGATCGAGATGCTGTTCACCTTCGCCTCCACGATCTTCGTCTTCAAGGAGAAGATCAACCGCATGGAAGTGGCCGGCTGCGTCATGATCGTCGCCGGCATCCTCGTCCTGCTCGCGTTGATGTGACCGGCAGCGGCGGCCGCTACGGCACGATCAGCGTGCCGGCGCCGTGTTCGGTGAAAAGCTCCAGCAGCACGGCGTGCGCGGTCTTGCCGTTCAGGATGACCACGCCTTCGACGCCGCGCTCGATGGCCTCGATGCACGTCTCGACCTTCGGGATCATGCCGCCCGAAATCGTGCCGTCGGCGATCAGCGCTTTGGCCTGGCCAACGGTCAGTTCGTCGATCAGATTCTTGTCCTTGTCGAGCACGCCGGGCACGTCGGTCAGGAACAGCAGGCGGGTGGCCTGGACCGCGCCGGCGATGGCGCCTGCAAAGGTGTCCGCATTGATGTTGTAGGTGTGGCCGTCGCGGCCGGGGGCCACCGGCGCCAGCACCGGGATCATTTCCGAGCGGGCCAGAAGGTCGAGCAGCGTGCGGTCTACCTCGACAGGCTCTCCGACAAAACCGAGATCGAGCACCCGCTCGATGTTCGAATCCGGATCCTTGAATGTCTTGTGCGCTTTCTCGGCGAACACCATGTTGCCG
>Ga0105046_10002515_pt1 | contig 28947 bp, 37 predicted proteins | sample MAT03_FD_78385 | JGI IMG/M metagenome (GOLD analysis project Ga0105046, IMG submission 78385) | Freshwater microbial communities from Lake Fryxell liftoff mats and glacier meltwater in Antarctica - MAT-03 (megahit assembly) | ecosystem: Environmental > Aquatic > Freshwater > Ice > Liftoff... | reverse complement strand
GGATGGAAAAATTCAGTTTCGAGGCGTGTTAAAAAAAATGATTGTGAGGTTTACTGGGGTAAATGAGCGATTATTTTTTTTGACACAACGACGAAAATGGAGTTTTCGGCCAAACACTATTTAACTACCTTTGCAATGATAACCATGCGACTCCTCATTCTCGATAATTACGACAGTTTTACCTATAACCTTGTTCACCTGGTTGAAAAAGTAAGCGCTATTCCTTTCGAGGTCATTCAAAATGATAAAATAAGCATCGAAGAAATTGATCGGTATACAAAAATACTTCTTTCACCCGGACCCGGCCTGCCGTCAGAAGCTGGAATTATGCCCGCACTCCTGAAAAACTACGCCGCAAGCAAATCTATCTTTGGCGTCTGCCTCGGTCTGCAAGCCATCGGGGAAACCTTCGGATGTCCATTAAAAAATCTTCCAACAGTTTTTCACGGACTTGCCACACCTATTACCGTTTTAAAAGAAGATGTGATCTTCAGAAATTGCCCGGTCACTTTTAATGCGGGCCGCTATCATTCCTGGGTGATCGATGAAACTAAAGTAAACGAAGAACTGATCATCACGGCTGTGGACGAACAAAACACGATCATGGCGGCCAGGCATAGACATTATGATGTGCGTGGGGTTCAATTTCACCCAGAATCGATTTTATCAGAACACGGCGAGGTGATTATAAAAAACTGGTTAACGGCTGTAAATGATTAATTTTATAGGACTATGACAAGCATTAAATCGAACGGTTATACCATTCACATTGGAGACGAAATTTTCAAAACGCTCAAAACCTTCCTCGGCAAAAATAATTACTCTTCCTTTTTTATCCTCTGCGATGAAAATACATTGCAACACTGTCTTCCAACCCTGATCACTTCCTGTCCGAAACTAAGCACAGCAGAAATTCTGGAAATAGAAAGCGGCGAGACTGGCAAATCGATAGAGTTTTGTGTTCACATCTGGAATACCTTAACCGAATTAAAAGCTGACAAAAAAACGTTACTCATTAACCTGGGTGGCGGCGTAGTAAGTGATCTTGGTGGATTTACCGCCTCCGTTTACAAAAGAGGGATCGACTTCATAAACATTCCTACTTCTTTATTAGCAATGGCGGATGCCAGCGTTGGAGGAAAAACAGGGATTGATTTCGGAGATCACAAAAACCTCATCGGAACATTCACACAACCGAAAGCTGTCTTTATTTATACTGAATTTTTAAAAACACTCGAAGAACGTCATTTTCAAAATGGACTGGCGGAAATCTACAAAATGGGCCTCGTTTGCGACAAAAAATTTTGGGGGCTTTTAAAGGACTCGGTGCCCGTTAAAGAACTGATCACAAAAAGTGTCACCCTCAAAAATAAAATTGTACTTAAAGATCCCTTCGACAAAGGTGTTCGCAACATCCTTAATTTTGGGCATACGATCGGGCATGCTATAGAAACATTGCAGCTGGGAACAAAAAATGAATTGCTTCATGGTGAAGCGGTGATGGTCGGCATGATCCTTGAAAGTCACATTTCCTTCCAGAAAAAAAAGCTTTCTAAAAAAGAACTCACCGAAATTGCAGAGGAGTTCAAGTATTCATTCCTGTTACCTTCTTTGGATACTATTTCACTCAATGACATTGTTGAGAAAATCAGGAACGACAAAAAGTCGGTAAATGGCAAATTACTTTTTTCTTTAATCGACAAAATCGGTGCCTGCAAAATTAACGTGGAGGTGAGTAAACCCCAAGTTAAAAATGCTTTAGCCTACTATAATACGTTAATCAGTAAATGATAGAGCTTTCAGTACCGCAACATATTTTAAAAAGGCAAATCCAATTGCCTGGCTCCAAAAGCATTAGCAACCGTCTGCTGATCCTCAATGAAATTCTAAAGCTTGACCTAAATTTTGAAGGCCTGTCTGATGCAGAAGATACACAGTTACTCAAAAAAGCTTTGCGACATTTAAAGGGCAAAAAAGAAGCGACCATCGACATCCACCATGCTGGAACAGACATGCGTTTTCTCACAGCATATTTGTCCGTAAACGAAGGCGAATGGATTCTCACCGGTTCTGAACGAATGAAGCAACGTCCGATCGGTGAGTTGGTAAGCGCTCTAAGACTTTTGGGTGCCGATATCACTTTTACTGAGAAAAAAAAATTTCCACCTTTATTAATTCGTGGTAAAAAACTCTTAGGAGGAAAAATCGAAATAGATAGCAGCGTCAGTAGTCAGTTTATTTCTGCTCTGTTGCTCATTGCGCCCGAATTTGAAAATGGCCTGGAAGTGGCGCTCAGAGGCAATACTGTTTCTAAGCCTTACATTGATATGACCATTGCTCTTTTAAGTGACTTTGGCGTAAAAATCTCTCAATCAGAAAATATAATCTCTATATCGTCATCTTTAAAAAATAATCCCACCCCCTCTTTTCGAATTGAAACTGATTGGTCCTGTGCATCGTATTGGTATAGTATTTGCGCGCTATCTGAAAACAGCGAAATTGAATTAATGGGTTTGAAAAAAGAAAGCCTGCAGGCCGATTCTGTTCTTCCTGAAATTTTTAAGAACCTTGGTGTAAACACTACATTTAAGGACAACTCTGTTTTACTAAACTCCATAAAACCAGTTCTTACTGAATTTACCTATGATTTTACGAACTGTCCCGACATAGCGCAAACATTGGTTGTTACCTGTTTTGGACTTGGGATCAAATCAGACTTTACCGGTTTAAGTACCTTAAAAGTAAAAGAGACCGACAGAATTTTTGCATTAAGAACGGAACTCGAAAAATTCGGAGCAAAATTGGAAACCACGTCAAATTCCATTCACCTCACTGCCGCTTCTGTTCAGAACAAGAAAAGCGGTCCATCCGACAATATTATTCGGACATATAACGATCATCGAATGGCCATGAGCTTCGCCCCAATTGCCTTGATATACCGAACCATTAAAATAGAAACTCCTTCAGTGGTTATCAAATCGTATCCTTCCTTCTGGGAAGATTTGAAATCGGTGGGGTTTAATGTAAATTTACTCCCTTAATCTATGGCATTTTTTGCGTCCAATAAAAATAAAGAACCAGGCTCTGAAATGTCGTTTCTGCAACACATTGAAGAACTTCGCTGGCATTTAGTTCGCAGCGCTGCCGTAATTATGGTTTTTGGGATCGCCGCATTTTGCCTCAACGACTTTTTATTTGATACCGTTATTTTTGGTCCGCTGAAACAGGATTTTATTTCGTATAGGGCCATGTGCTCACTTGGTCATAAGATTGGGGCGGGTGAAGGCATGTGTATGATCGTTAAGCCTGCGCATCTTCAAACCTTAAGCGCCTCTGAACAGTTTTTTAATCACATGTGGATCTCGCTGATCTCTGGCCTCATTCTCGGTTTTCCTTACGTACTTTGGGAACTCTGGAAGTTTATTCGTCCGGCGTTAAAGAATCAGGAAATTGGTCCTGTAAAAATCTTTGTTGTTATTGCTTCGTTTCTTTTTCTTATCGGGATTTCCTTCGGCTACTTTCTACTGTTCCCCATGAGCTACAATTTCCTTATCAGCTACCAGGTTTCATCAAGCGGCATTGTGCAAACTCAAAATACGTTCGACGATTACATTTCCTTAATCAGCACTATGGTTTTGGTCTCGGGACTTATTTTTGAAATGCCTATATTGGTTTATTTTTTAACCCGCATGACCATCTTGTCTCCTGAATTCATGCGTAAATACCGCAAGCACGCCGTTATTATTATCCTGATCGCTGCGGCAGTGATCACGCCGAGTCCCGACGTTACTTCGCAAATGATCGTTGCCATACCCATGTACCTCTTATACGAACTGAGCATCTTTGTATCTGTAGGAGTGGTGAAGAGACGCAAAACAGAAATTTAAACTACAACTCATGTCAGACCTAGTAAAAGAATTTAATGACTACCGTACAAAAATGAACGGTGTAATTTTAGGAAAAGACAATTTGGTGATCAAACGCCTGTTTAACCTCGACACACAAACCTATTCGGAAGGCGCGTTGAATGTAAAAACAAAGGAAATGCTGGGACTTGTCGCCAGTATGGTGTTGCGCTGCGACGATTGCATTAAGTACCATCTTGAAAAATGCAAAGAGCAAGGTTGCACAACTGAACAGATCTATGAAATTTTTGCGGTAGCCAACATTGTTGGTGGAACCATCGTCATTCCTCATACACGCCGAGGGGCGGAATTCTGGGAAGAGCTAAATAAATAAAACATGGGTGCTTTAATGATCGTTAGCTTTGTGTCAATGATCTTGCTTGGGCTTCCAACCCTACCCTATTTTTATGCTAAGCAAATGGGACGCAATCCGAAAAAATGGTTTGTATTACGCTTCTTCTTGCCAGAAATCGCAACGATCATTCTTTCTTTTTTACCTGATCTATTAGAAGAAGAAAAGCCTAAAGATTCAGCTTAGTCAATGTCCCAGACACTCGGTCGCTTTTTCGTGTAAAACGGTTTGAAGTAATTCTTGTGCTCCAGTAAAAAAGCAAGGATAAAATAAATGATTACCGGACTTCCGAAAGTAAAGAACGACAAGTAAATAAAGTACATCCTCACCGTCGTAGTGCGAATACCCATTTTTTTACCCAGCCACTGACAAACACCAAAAGCCCTTTGTTCAAACCATTTAGAAATCCTGTTGATCATTTTACAAAGATAAAGCATTTAGACTCACGCGTGACATTCGAATTCACTCAGAGAGTCATTTTTAAATAATTTGTTTCTTTGAAAAAATTAAATAGTTTTGCTCCTCACAACGTACCCAAATGAAAAAAAAATTGCTTCTGCTATCAGGCTTCTTATATTTAACTTCCTGCAAAAAAATTTACACCTGTGAGTGCAACACCACTTACACACGTTTGCAGAATGACAAGACTTTCGTTACTGAGATTTTTCCGGGAAGCGCAAACCCTTATTCTGAGAAAATGAAAAAACAGCAGGCTGAATCTGCTTGCAAACACGAAGAGGTTGCCACACAAACTAATTTTAAGAATGCGGTTACCAGTGGGGGCTTTTATCCCTTAAAAAGCGGTGAATCTATAAGCACCTCTTGTAGTCTTAAATAATTCTAATCTCCCAAAAATGAAAAACCTACTCTGTTTAATTCTTTTTATTGCTATTTTTCCTTCCTGCAAAAAAAAGGCATACAATTGTTTTTGTAGCACAACAATTTTGTACCCACCAAAATACGGCGGTGGTCAAAACTATTTTGTTTCCAATAATAAGCCCATGGAGGAAAAAATGAAGGAAAAACAAGCCAAAGCGGTATGTGATCGCGAAGCGGATAATATTAACCAGGTGCACATTAACTACTGGACCGACAATGGCAAATACCCTACTGATGGTGTTACCTTTACCACACGGTGTAATTTACAGTAATTACCTTTTACTTAAAAGTGCGGCAGCAATACCACATTTCAGGCATTTTCGTGAAACGCAATAATTGTCGTAAAGATTAACGACGGCCTGGCTTCCAGCCGCATTTATGAGGCTGCTTTTGCGTACATCAAATAATTTTGTTTTTGAATTCACTTCCATTTTACATTTATTCAAAAGCTCAATAGTGGCGTCCGTATATTCTGGTTTCGCCAGTTTTTTGGAGTAGAAAAAAAAGAAAGGCGCAAACGTATTAATGATGACGTTTTCTGCAGATGCCTTGCCAAAAGACAAATCTTTAGCCGATACTTTCCCACCTGCCGTGTAGTGATTTTTCCAGTAGCCCTCCGGTTTTATTTGCAAAGCATCCATGAGAGCAGTGTAATTATTCAGTTTCTGAGGGCTAGAAAAAATTTCTTTAGCGGAATTCGCTAACGAAGCAAATTGCACAAGACGTACATTCGGAAAATTTGCAGGTCTTAATCTTGAAAACTTAAACAGCTCTTTTTGAAGCGGATTTAACCGGTATTTATTTTTTAAATGCTCGAACTCGTTTTGAAGAGCACGGATATATTTATCCTTAAACTGATTTTCCAGGAGTCCGGACATTCCCAAGAACAGAGCTTCCAGCTGCAAGAGGTTATCAGAATGTTTTAATATGATGTTGACGGGAAGTTGTTTGGCGAGCAGCTCAAAAGGTTGAGCATTTACTTTAAATCCAAAGCTGCGCAACAATGAAGTGTAAAATGTTTGCGTGTAATCTCCACCAAAAGTTTCAAATAGCTGCTCTATCCGTTTTGTTTTCTCCTCCAGTCTCTCAATAGTCATTCTCTCCATCCAGCTGATAAACTTTATCTCATCCAGATTCTTCAGCTGACCTGCGCATGGCAATTTGGTTTTGGTGGTGACTAATTTTTCATAAGCCTCCATGGTTTTTTCATCCAGCAAATTTTTCAATTCAAGAACTTCCACATTGTTTCTTACATTTTGATTCAGCTCTAGATCGTGCTCATAAACCACGTGCAGAATAATAGTATCGTAGCTTTTGTTCCGCTCGTGGCCATGCCTGAGCCAGTCGCTGGTTTTGACGTGTACCTCTATATTTCCAACAAGGACAATATTATTTAAACGGATCTGTGCGTTAAAAAAATCAGGGCCTGCGTCCAGGTTTAATTCTCCTTGTTTTAAAACGGACACCTCATTCCCCGCTGTGGTAATAAAAGGAAGAGGCTTTAGCAGCTTATAGCGCCACATGAATTGTAGCAGCTCTTCATTAAACCTAAGCATAGCCTTTTACCTTGTAAGTAAGATACCCTATCCATTCATGAATTAATAATTCGAGACCTAACATGGCTCCTGGATTAGGAATGAATAAATGATCGAAAGTAAACCGTCTTACCCCGCTGGACTTATTTGTAATATAAGGCGTGATGTTTTTGTATCCTGCTTTCTTAAAAACAGCCAGTGATCTTGGCATGTGGTAAGCAGAGGTAATCAATAAAAAGTCACCATCTATTTTTAAGCTATCAAGAATCTTTTTAGTGAAAACAGCATTTTCGTACGTGTTTTTACTTTCATTTTCAATAATGAGCCCGCTATCGGGAAACTGAATGCTCTCCAGATATTTTTTTACAAAATAACCTTCTTTCTTTTCAGGAAATTCGATGCTGCCGGAACCGCCTGTAAAGATTACCTTTTTTATCCTGCCTTTGTAATATAATGGAAGTGCCTGGAACAAACGGTCGCCGCTATGGCCAAAGTTTATTTTATTTAAACGCAGATCAATACTGCCAATTCCCCCTAACACTATAGCACCTTCATACTTTGTATCCATCAGGTAGTAGTCTGGCGTCACCGGCTCCCAAGCTCTGAAAAATTCATCCACAATAAATGAATTACTACATATATAAAGCAGGGCAACCGCTGTAATTCTTAATTTACGGGCCCTTCCCTCTACTTTGGTTTTAAAGGAATACAGCAACAATAAAAACACCCACACTAAAGGAGAAAATAAAAAGGCAATTAATTTGGAGAGATAGAAAAACATAATTAAGACCTAAAATAACAAAAAAGAAAGTGCCAAAAAGAATTGTTTAAAGATTGATGGTCTCCTGTTCTAATTTAAAGTAAAAGTGCAGTGACTCACTCACAACTGTTCTTTTGTTTAGGCCGCTGATTTATTCCTTCTGCTTAATAAAACTTTATTTTGTTCCAATTTTACGCTTCAAAAAAGGAATTCTTATCTTTAATCACTAATTTAGTTTATGCAAAAGATCCTTATAGCCAACCGTGGAGAGATAGCATTGCGTATTATGCGCAGTGCCCGTGAAATGGGAATTAAAACCGTAGCCATTTATTCGGAAGCCGATAGAAATGCACTGTTTGTAAGATACGCCGATGAAGCGGTGTGTGTAGGTCCACCCCCAAGTGCCCAATCTTATTTGCAAGGCGATAAAATCATTGCTATTTGTAAAGAACTGAAAGTAGACGGTATTCACCCGGGGTATGGTTTTTTGAGTGAAAACGCCGATTTCGCAAGAAAAGTAAGAGAAGCTGGCATTACGTTTATAGGCCCGAGTCCTGAAAGTATGGATCTAATGGGCGATAAATTAAGTGCCAAAGCTACAGCTAAAAAATACAAAGTCCCCATGATACCTGGATCGGAAGGTGCTATCAGCGATTTGAAAGAAGCCGTTAAAGTTGCTAAAGAAATTGGATTCCCCCTGTTAGTAAAGGCGAGTGCCGGCGGTGGGGGGAAAGGAATGCGTCTTGTAGAACGCGAAGAGGACATTGAACTTCAAATGAACATGGCCGTAAGCGAAGCTATTTCTGCATTTGGGAATGGAGCCGTTTTTATTGAGCGTTACGCCACCGGTCCGCGTCACATTGAAATACAATTACTAGCCGATAATCACGGCAGCTGCGTTTATTTATTTGAAAGAGAATGCAGTATTCAACGCCGTCATCAGAAACTTATCGAAGAAGCGCCAAGTAGCGTGCTTAGTCCGGAGTTGCGTGAACGCATGGGTAAATGCGCGGTAGACGTTGCAAAAGCCTGTAATTACAGTGGTGCCGGAACCGTTGAATTTTTAGTCGACGATAAGCTGAATTTTTATTTTCTGGAAATGAACACGCGTTTGCAGGTAGAGCATCCTGTATCGGAACTGATCACAGGCCTTGATCTTGTGAAAGAACAAATAAAAGTGGCACGAAACGAAAAATTAAGCTTCACGCAGGAAGATCTTAAAATTAATGGCCATGCTTTGGAAGTGCGTGTATGCGCGGAAGATCCGATGAATAATTTTTTACCGGATGTTGGCACTCTTGTAGTTTATAAAACGCCTTCTGGTCCGGGAGTGCGTGTGGACGATAGTTTTGAAGAAGGCATGGATATTCCAATTTATTATGATCCGATGATCTCCAAACTGATAGTGCACGGAAAAGACCGCACGGAGGCCATTGCAAAAATGATCCGGGCTATTGACGACTATAAAATTGTGGGGGTAGAAACTACATTGGATTTCTGCAAATTCGTATTAAAACACGATGCCTTTGTAAGCGGGAAATTTGATACCGGTTTTATTGCCAACCACTACAAACCTGAAATGTTAACTGTTGAAAATTCTGAATTAGCTGAAATAGCTGCAATCGCGGCTTCCGCTATTTTCGCAGGATCAGGAAAGACCGATTTAACAAACGATACCGCTTCTGTTAAAAAAAGTAAATGGAAAACGAATCGCTTAAATTAGCACGCAACTTGCAGGTTACTTTATGAGTTAAATAAGATAAATGATTGATGAACGATGGTTTTTATACATATTCCAAAATGTCCCTTAAAACGATCCTGATCTTTTTAGCCTGCCCATTCTTTTCTTTTTCCCAAACTGCCGAGGCTGCCGATATTATGATAACGCCTGAAAACGGGTTTCGTTGCCTAACAGAAATTGTTGGAAAAGATACTTTTCCCCGCATTCAGTTTAACGAGGTTGAAATCGTCACCAATTTTGTTTTCAGCAACAACCCTCAGCGTGAGCAATGGACACGCACAAAATTCAACGTTAAAAAAGTATACCCTTATGCCATTCTTGCGGCCGCCAAACTGAGAGAATATGATAAAGCCTTTGAAAAAATTGAAAACGAAGATTTAAAAAAAGCCTTTATCAAAGTCTGTGAAAAAGACCTGCGCCGCCAGTTCGAAGACGAGTTGAAAGGCCTTACCGTTTCGCAGGGGAAAATTCTTATGAAGCTGATCGACCGTGAAGCGGAAAAAACTACTTATGAAATCGTGAAACAGTTACGCGGAAGCTTCCAGGCAGCCATGTGGCAAACCGTAGCCAGAATCTTTGGCCATAATATGAAAACAGAATATGACGCAAAAACCGAAGACATTATGATTGAGCGCGCCGTTAAGTTGGTAGAAGCTGGGCAATTCTAAGATTGTCTCAAAAATGTAAACTGTCCTTTTTTGTCGTCTTTTTTATTGCTATTTTAGCCCCATGAACAGACTACTTTTCATTTCTTTGTTGTTTGCTGCCTGCCTTGCGAGCGCACAATCTAAAAAACCATTACCAAAAACTGCAAAACCTATTGCAAAAGAACCGGTAGAACAAGTTGACACGGCCGATCTTGCACGTGAAGACTCAGATAATATTCCGAAAGAATTTGCTGCTTATACCAAAAGGTCTAAAATAAAACCGCATAAAATGAAACTGTGCATCAACCTTGTGAGCCCGGAGAACATTTTTAATCACTGTGTAAACGACTCTCTCTGCAGAGATCCTGAAGTTTTTAAAATTTTATTTGAAAAAAAACAAGGTGATACAACCTATGTGCTGGTATATGTGAGAGCTTTCAGTAAGCCAGACGACAGACCTTCCTGCGATGCTGGTAAAGAAGTAAAATTATTTTTTGTGAGGTGGAGTACAAAAACCAATAAAGCGCTTGTGAAACAAAAAACCATTGAGTCCTGTATGCGCAACATCACCAACATGACAAAAGAGTTACTGGATGAGTGGGATGGTAAGTCTCCGTTTATTTTCAAATACCACCGCGGAGGTCAGAACTATGTTGATCTGAAATTTGACCCACAGAATTATCTAGTCGGACTTCAGAGTACTACGGATAACTAAATTTTTTAGCGTGCTTTTAGGGAAAATGGCGTACTGGCCGACTCTTTCTGGGCAAAGCAGGGGCGACCTGAACTTACCAGGTCCGTTAGTAAATTAGTTCCAATCAGCCCTAAATTTGATCTTTCAAAAAAAATAAGCATATTTAACCTGTTTGAATCAACAGTTTAAAATACTTTTAATACCATTGGCTTACCTCTATGGTATCATTACCTTTTTAAGGAACACTTTGTACGACCTGCGAATCCTGAAAGAGCGTCGTTTCGACATACGTACCATTGGTGTGGGGAACCTCGCAGTGGGCGGCGCCGGAAAGACTCCCTTCGTAGAATACCTCATCCGTTTGCTTTCTTCAGAAAACACGAAGATCGCTACTTTAAGCCGCGGCTATAAAAGAAAAACCAAAGGCTTTGTGCTTGCAGACGTTACCAGCACCGCTGAAGACATTGGGGACGAGCCCCTCATTTATAAATCAAAATATAACGTGCAAGTTGCCGTAGATGCGAATCGTTCAAATGGGATAAGAAAACTGGCTGCCCTTCGTCAAAATGCACCAGACGTGATCTTACTCGACGATGTGTTTCAACATCGCTCAGTGCGTTGCGGTCTCAACGTGGTGGTAAGCGATTACAATAATCTTTACTTTAACGACACCATGCTTCCTGCGGGAACACTTAGGGAATTTAAAAGCGGCATCGTTCGCGCCGATCTTATTATTATCAGCAAAACGCCAGACAGGACAAGTCCCGTAGACATAAGAAATATTCTTAAGGACGTAAATCCAAAAGCACACCAGCGTGTATTTTTCAGTTATCTGAAATACGGTGAACTTTATGCTATAGAGAATCAAGAAAATAAAATGGACACGCTGAACGACCTTTTTCGTTTTCGCGTGATCTCTTTTGCGGGCATTGCCAATGCGCAGCCAATGGTGAACTATTTAAAAGAGTATGCTACCGACGTCCGCCATTTGCCTTTTCCCGACCATCACGAATACACTTTAAAAGATCTGGAGGATATAGAACGTTATTACAGAAGTTTTGAAGGCGGCAATAAATTGATGGTAACCACCGAAAAAGACCTAATGCGCTTAAAAAATACTTCGGTATGGGATGTTGCCAAACGCATGAATATTTATGTGTTGCCGGTAGAAGTTACTTTTAAGGATAAAGAAGAAGAATTAAACGCATTGATTTTAAAATATGTTAGAACAAATAGAATTTACCACCAAAAGTATTCGTGAAAAAACGAATAACTTTCTGCCGTCCGTTGGCATTATTTTAGGCACGGGACTTGGAGGACTGGTAAAAGAAATAAGTATAGAATTTACAATCCCTTATACAGACATTCCCGATTTCCCATTGAGCACGGTAGAAGGCCACAACGGCAAGCTAATCTTTGGTGAGCTGGGTGGAAAAAAAGTAGTAGCCATGCAGGGACGCTTTCATTTTTACGAAGGTTACACAATGCAGGAAATTACTTTTCCTGTAAGAATTATGAAAGCCCTTGGTGCGCGAACCCTCTGTGTAAGCAACGCGTGCGGGGGCATGAATCCATCGTTTGAAGTGGGTGAACTCATGATCATCAACGACCACATTAATTTATTTCCAACGAACCCCCTGATTGGCAAAAACGAGACTTCTTTAGGAACACGTTTCCCTGATATGGGAGAGGCTTATAAAAAAACTTACGTGGTGCTTGCCAAAGAAATAGCAAAAGAAAATAATATCAAAGTGAGTGAAGGGGTTTATGCTGGGCTCACCGGTCCGTGTTTTGAAACACCTGCCGAATACCGCTGGCTTTGGCGCATGGGCGCTGACGTGGTAGGCATGAGTACTGTGCCGGAAGTGATTGTTGCCAAACATTCGGGTATGGATGTTTTTGGAATTAGTATTGTTACCGACTTAGGAGTGGAAGGTCATGTTCAAACTGTAACGCACGAAGAGGTATTACATATTGCCAACCTACAGGAGCCGAAGATGGCTTTGATTATGAGGGAATTGGTGAGGAGGATTTAGTCTATGCGCTACCAAAAAAAGAGTTATAAGAGCATTGTCAAAAAAACAATAATTCCCAGTAACTTAATTTTATTAGGGGGTGTTTTAATTTTTAATCAGTTTTTCTGTGACCATTTTTCGTATGTAGCCAACTTGAACGATATATACACCATCAACCGCTTCAGTGAGATTTATCGGCAGTTCATATGTTGAAATATCTTTGTTTTGATAAATCACATTTCCTAACAAGTCAATTACTGTAACCGTTTTGGGGTGTTCAGCTGAGTTATTTAGCTGAATTCTAAAATGGCCGGTGGAAGGATTTGGCATAATTATAAAATCATAATTATTCTCTTCGCTAATATTAGGTTTTGATCGTTCCATTGCTGGTTCGATAAAAGCAGCTTCTTCATTAAAATTTGAGAGTCTTGCTCCAATACCAGAACAAGAAAGGCCAATATAAGCGTTATAAACAACGCCATAAATATCAGTTGTATTTATGGTGTTTACTTCCTTTGAAGAAGTAATATTAATATTTCCTCCACTTGCAGTGTAATTTTGGTGTAAAACAATATTATTAAAATGATAATTTGTTGATGTTACGTCGGTTCTATTACCGACCAAAATATACGGCATAGTAGTTATGGGTGCACTTCCGATACCAACAGCGTACCATGCCTCAAGTATCTGAGCCATTTCCGGTGACTCATTACCATATAAAGCCGCTGCCATAGCAATGGTTTCTGATCTAAGATCAGCAAATGTTGATGTATTATTAAGATAACCCCAGTTTATTATTTTGTACAAAATATTTTCAACGTTCTTTATTCCGATTTTTTTAACACAGTATGGATTGCTTGAAAAGTTTGTGCCTGATTCTCCTTCAGATAACATATATTATTTATCTGTTAAATAGCTACGTTTAGATAGGTCGATTTATTGAAATGCACAGATTACTGAGTAACCCGTTTATTCTGACGAGTGAGCAAGAAAATTTTCAAAAAATAGTGCGATCTACCACAATAACATCCACAAAACTTATTGTAAAACGAAAAACTTGTTCGCCAGTATCAAACCATTCCCTTTTTTAAAATAGAACTGCACTAAAATACTGTCTGTTGGCATTTCGGCAAGACCGTTTATCATGGTCTTAAACTCATAACCTTTCGCAGGCTTGCTATCAAAACCGTTTGTTTCTTTTCGCGTGTAAACAGATTCGTATTTAATTCCCTTTAGGTAGCTTAGGCGGACAATGCTGTCGTTAGCGGTTTTTTGAAGCTGCCCGTTCTCTACCTGAATGGAGATTTGGTGTTTGAGAGAATCAGGCACCACAAGGTAAAACAGATTGTGCACAGATTTTGAAATACTATCACTCTTACTACCATTCTGGAAAAAATAAATAAGGGAGTTTTCTTTTTTGAATTTTAATTTGTCGACTGTTTGTGAAGCACTTTTGTAAGCGACACAGCAACTAAAAATGAAAAGGAGTTTTGGGAAAAGGTTTTTCATTTGGGGTTTCATTTCTCGACTCCGCTCGAAATCATAATCAAGTGGCGCACTTGGCTGTGATCTTAGGAAGAGTCTTTTTGTAAGGTCTTGGCATTCGTTTCATCTCGAGTGGATTTGCGTGTCAGGGTGCAGGTTCCAACAACTATCAATCCTATCCCTGCTTACTGCGACTCCTTCTCTATTGTTTTTTTTACTTCCTGAACTTGTTCGTTGATCTGGTCAGTAATTCCACTCGTACTTTCTCGAATATCTTTTTGAAGTCCATCGGTGGCATCTTTAAATTCTCTGATACCTTTGCCTAATGTTTTAGCAATGCCCGGAATGCCTTTGCCCCCGAATAAAAGCAAAATCACCAGCACTATCATCACCACTTCACCTCCACCGAGGTTTAAAAATAATATAAATTGGTTCGCTATCATTATTTCTTTCCTCCGCTCATAAATTTAAAAACAACCACACAACCCGTTATAAAAACCATAGCTACAAAAGCTATAATAAAAAGATCGCTCAGGTCCGCAGAATTTCCCATTTTGTAAATTTACGCAATTTTAACCTTCCTGAATGCCTATATGAATCAGTGCAGCACCCTCGTTAACCACGGGTTGGTTGTTGATCCCAACAATGTAGCCATCTGCGGGGCTTAACATCCTTTCTTCCGCATCTCCGAACGGATCGTGAATAATTCCCAAAAGATCGCCTTTTGAGACCGGAGCGCCATTGCTCACGGTCATGTGAAATAATCCGCTGCTATTAGCACGTACCCAGGTGTCTTTTTTGATCTTCACTGAATTGTTGCCCGGACCTGCAAAATCAATCATCCCATAAGAGTTCATTAAACGCAGACAACCGTTAATTCCTTCCTGAATGGCGGCATAATCAAAGCGCATGCTTTCCCCTCCTTCATAAACCATTACAGGTTTGTTTTTTTTCGCAGCTTCGTGACGAAAAGTGCCTTCGCGGTAGGGAGAATCGATGATAAGCGGTGCAGAAAATCTTTCTGCCAAAGCCACGTTATCCGGAAAATCGAATACGCAGCGTAACTGCGGAAAGTTGCTAATCTTGGAACCGCCTGTATGAAAGTCAATTCCAAAATCAATGATCGGCAAAATGTGTTTCATAAGGTCGTACGCAATGCGGCTACCAATTGATCCTCTTTTATTTCCCGGGAAACAACGGTTTAAATCACGGCCATCGGGCAAGTCGCGACTCCCAAATAAAAAAGAAATAACATTAATAACGGGAATGGCGATCAAAGTTCCGCATTTCAGGTTCTGAACTTCGTTGGTTGTAATTACTTTCCGGATGATTTCAATCCCATTAGTTTCTTCGCCGTGCATGCCTGCACTCAACAACAAGGCCGGACCTTCTTGTTTTGAGTGAATAACAATGACAGGAATTTCAAGTTTTGTTTTGGTGTGCAGTTCATACGAGTTCAGGATCACTGTTTTTGTTTCTCCCGGCTCTATGTTTTGTCCGTTAATAGTGATTGTTTTTTGCATACGTTTACTCGCCAGGTTTTGTAAATTCATTCCGTTCTACGTACTCAATAATTTTTCCTGCAATGTCAACGCCCGTTGCACCTTCAATGCCTTCAAGCCCCGGCGAAGAGTTTACTTCCATCACCAAAGGTCCTCTGCTGGATTGCAGAAGATCAACACCGGCGATACCGAGTCCTAATTTTTTTGCAGATTTAATTGCGGTTGAACGTTCTTCTGCAGAAAGATCAATTAGCGATGCAGAGCCTCCACGGTGAAGATTACTGCGAAACTCGCCTTCTTTTGCCTGGCGCTTCATAGAACCGACGATCTGTCCGTCTACCACAAACACACGCAGATCAGCACCACCTGCTTCCTTAATAAATTCCTGCACAAGCATGTTGGCTTCCAGTTTTAAAAATGCTTCCACTACACTCTTCGCTGCTTTTTGATTTTCGGCGAGAATCACTCCAATACCCTGCGTTCCTTCCAAAAGCTTTATTACACAGGGTGCGCCGCCTATGTTCTCAATTACACTGTCAATGTCTCTGTCTTTGGGTGAAGAGGCAAAAGCGGTTTTCGGAATACCAATACCGGCGCGCGCCAATATTTGAAGACTACGCAGCTTGTCGCGTGAACGTACAAGCGCCTGCGATTCTACCGCGGTAAAAATTTTCATCATTTCGAACTGGCGCACCACAGCTGACCCGTAAAAGGTAGCTGAGGCCCCAATTCGCGGGATCACTGCGTTAACACCAACAACTTCCTTCCCATTAAAATAAATATGTGGGCGGCCTTGTTCTATAACCAAAACACACTTCATGTGATCGAGCAGAACCATCTCGTGCCCCCTCTGTTCTCCGGCCTGCATCAGGCGCTGAGTGGAATAAAGATTTTTATTCCGTGATAATACCGCGATTTTCATAATTGTTCCTGCTTTTTATAATGGGTTATTCCGGAATTTTCTTAAACTCATTCCGCTTGTATGAATTTGATTTACGTCAATTAAAAATTTTCCTTTTAAAACCCTTCTTCCAATTAGCACCGGGTAACGCATGTTATCCCTGTTACTGAGAGAAATGGTCAGATTTATTTTTTTCTTACCAATATGGATGAGTGTTTTAATTACGTACCGCTCTTCCATTTCACCAAAAGAGTTTTTTATTTTCTTCTGCGTGTAGTCTTCGAACCGGAAATTTTTTACTTCTCCCTGATCTATAGTAAAATAAAGGATTGGTTTTGAATTTTCATAATTTATAGAGATATTTTCGACGTGAATAGACGAGGTATAAGCCCCTGTGTCTACTTTTCCCTCGATATTTGAAATTCCCAGTGTGGGGAAGTCGACAAACTCCCGGCGACCGATAAGTTTCAACTTAGTTTTTTTCGTCATTTAAGAGCCTGTTTAAAATTTATCTAATAATTTGTTTATGCTTCTTTTTGACCGCAACATCGTTAAATTTTTCGACGTAGTACGTCCATTATGTCTTAATCCCGATAACTATCGGGAGCCTCGTTTCACTCAAAAATAAACTATAAACAATTTTACAATATAAATTTAAACAGGCTCTAACCTGTAAAATCTTTGTACGTCCACTTCGGGATTTAGTTGCTCTTTTTGTAAATAGAAATGTACAAAGTTTTCTGAGAAAAACGGTGCCAGCATCACACCTTTTGTTCCAAGTCCGTTAAAAACAAAAACATTAGGATGTTTAGGATGCGGACCGACGATGGGACGCCTGTCTGATGAGGAAGGGCGAATTCCCGCGTCATGGCTCACAATGGAATAGTCGCAGCTGATCATATTTTCTACTTTTGCCTTCAATTCCGCCAATCCATTTTCGGTAGGCTGCTCAGTCAGATCATCCCAGGCGTAAGTAGCGCCAGTTCGGTAGGTTCCCGCACCAATTTCCATTAAAAATCCATTCCGGTTAAAAATGCTGCTTCCGAAATTTAGCTTCGGAGCTTTGATAGTGAGGATCTCCCCTTTTGCTGGTTTCAGTGGAATCCAATTAAACAGGTAATTGTCTTTTACCAGATGCCCTTCGCAGAAAATAATGTTTTTGGCTTTAAGGTCTTTATATACGACATCACCTTCCTGAATCTTAAGACTTTTGTGATCAAAAATTTCGTTGATAATGTGCTCTTTAAAAAAAAATGAGCTCCCTTCTAAAAATCCCGCAACATCTAAATTGCCGGATTTTTCGACAACACCATACCCGTTAGAAATTTTCAAATGTTCTAACTGGGGCGTTGTGTTTATATGAACATCCTTGACCAAAAAATTCTTAAGCTCCGCATTTGCTTTTTTTACCCAGAGGTCTTTTTCCTGATCTTCGGTAAAGGGTTTAATGAGCTGGCGTTGTGTGATTATTTTTTTCTGAATCTGCTTTTCGCACTCTGAATAAAAAGTAGTGAGGCAAGCAATAAACTCTTCTGCCATCCAGCTTTTGGTAAGGCGTTTGAATACAACCGGATTCCAGATTCCCGCTGCCACTTTTGAGCAGGCACTTAAAGAGTTGTCACCAATGATCTTAAAAGAAATACCGTGTTTATGAAAAGTGTGGGCAATTGTTTTGGCGGCTAAACCTCTTCCCACAATTATAAAATCAATCATTTGGGATTTTCTGATCTTACATTAGGATTAAAATTCCGCTTAGGTCCTCTGTATGCTCCTGAAAAAAAGGCAATTATTTTGATACCAAAAATTCTTTGTCGGGAGCTGATCTCGCCAAATAATTCTGCGCCGAGCCCAATATCATAAGTAAATTTAGTTACGGCCTGCAGCGATACGTACGCCCCCACGCCGGTGTAAAATACGGGTGAACTTGTAGCGTCTCCGATAACGCCGGTAAATAAGGTGGGGCCTGCATAGAGGGCGAGGTTATTCCTGGTCTTCTCTCTGCGAATACCATAACCAACATGCCCCTGAATGTTATTGTTTGATCCAAAGGATTCGCCACTCATCATGGCGCCCATCTGAAAATTCAGCTTCCTGATCGGGAACTGGAAGTCAACACCGATTGTTTGCTGAAGTCTGTTCCGCATGCTCGACTGCAAAAAACCTGCACCTGCTGTAAGATAACTATTGTGGATTTTGTACCGTTTTCCATCGTAAATAATTTCTTCCTTACCGTCGAATTTAGGCGCTTCCTTTATGACTGGCTTTTCCTGCGCATAAGCGCCCAGGCTGGCCAAAAACAAAAATAAGTACAATTTAAACCTGTTCATGTGCTGTAAATTTAAGTGAAATTTAGCTGATTAAAAAAGGGTTGCTTGTTTTTTCAAATCCTATTGTAGTTGCGGGCCCATGACCACTATACACTTTTACATCGTCGCCTAAAGGAAAAAGTTTTTCTTTGATGGACCTGATTAAAGTCTCGTGATCTCCCATGGGCAAGTCGCTGCGCCCTATGCTTCCCTTGAAAAGAACGTCGCCACTAAGGAGTAATTTATTTTCCTTGTTATAAAAAGAAATGCTACCGGGGGAATGACCGGGTGTGAAAATGCAATCGAATTCATATTTTCCCAACATAATTTTATCTCCTTCTTTGATAAATTTTTCAGCCATGGGCGCCTGTTCGCAATTAACACCATACATGCCTGCGCTTTGCATCATACGGTCTATAAAGAAAATTTCATTTTCATGCATTTCGGGCAGCAAGCCAAACGTATCAAAAATGTAACGCGCGCCTAGTATGTGATCGATGTGCGCGTGTGTGAGCAAAAATCTTTTCAGCGTTAGTTTCTTTTCTTCAAGAAAATTTTTCAACTGCTCGTTCTCTGAATCCGTTGAATTTCCCGCATCAATCAAATACGCAGAACCTTCATCATCATAAACCAAAAAAGTATTTTGCTGAAAGGGATTAAAAGTAAATGATTTTAAGTACAACATATTAAGCGATCTTTTTTAAGAAATTAATTTTTGAGTTTTTTGTATCAATCAGATTTAAGCCTGTGTTTTTCCCAGGAATGAATTGACCATACTCGCCTGAAATGCCAAGGGCTTCGGCCCCATTGATTGTTAAGGCCCGTAATAAATCTTCGGGCGAAAAAACGTTTGTATCTGACAAAATTAAATTTGCTTCTCCTGAAACATTCAGGGCATCATTACTTGCGAGGCTATCGGTACCAATCACAATTTTATTCTTCTTGTTTTCAAAAATAGAAAAATCAGGAAGACGGTTCCCTATGTATTTATTTGCACCGGGGCAAAAGCACCAGTAAATATTTTTATCTTTTGTAATATCAATTTCCGATGACTTTGTAAAAGTATTGTGAACCAGCAGCGAAGGTTTGTCGCTCAACAATTCCCAATAATGAAGTAGGCTGGAAGTGCCGGGAGCCCTATACCAGGAAAGATCCAATCCCAACGAACGGTAAAGTTCCTCGAATCCATTTGGCTGCCCGTTAAAAAATTTCGACTCTTCTTCACTCTCCTGATTGTGAATGCTGAGCGGATGATTTTTTTCATTATTATATGCGGAAATCATTTTTATCAATTCCCTTGAAGTGCTATACGGAGCGTGAGGTGCCAGACTTCCCGACAAACCCATTTCATTTAAGATTTTAAGAAGTCTGAGTCCTTTCTCGTAAATAGTTAAATGATTGGAAGGATTTAAACCAATGAGTTCGACAAATGTGTGGTAGTAGATTTTGCAATTTATTTTTTCCTCAAAGCTGTCCTCTGTATTACTAATGTCGCCCACAGCAACAATGCCATTGTTCCACATTTCAAGATTGGCGTGCCGCATTGTTGCTGAAATTTCTTCTTTGCTGACAACATCGCGAACCGTAATAATTTGCTTTGCAAAAGAAGGTAGTCCAGTATGTTTGGGAATTCTTCCTTTCAGGTGGCTCAACTCCAGATGGCAGTGTGCATTTATAAATCCGGGCGTAATAACGCCTTCAAATTTTTCAATATCATTCGCCTCAAGCGCCTTTTCGGAAACAAGTTCTTTTAACACATTTTGATGATCAAGCACCAATACCAGATCTCCTGGCAGAAACTGCCGCCCATCGAAAAGCTTATCGGCTTTTAAAAAACGCATGTGTAAAGTTAGCGAAATATCATGTGAACCCTAAACAGGCGAGGGAAAAGGCTTCATGAAAATGTAAGTGGTTGCCCGGGTTTTTTAAGTGGTAAGTTGAAAGCCTCGTAATGCACACTATCCCCGTAAAAAATGGTATCTTTGCAGGCACTTTATGGCAAAAAAAGACATACGCGCTTTGTCCCTTCCCCAGCTCACAGAACTCTTTCAGGAGATCAGCGAGCCTGCGTTCCGCGCAAAGCAAGTGTATGACTGGCTGTGGGCAAAAGGGATGGTGGACTTCAGCCAGATGTCGAATCTTTCTAAAAAATTACGCGATTATCTGGAGGAACATTTTGCCATTAATGCCGTACAGATTCATGAATTGCAAGTGAGCTCAGACCGCACGATTAAATGCGCCATGAAGCTTCACGACAATTACGTGGTAGAAAGCGTGTTGATTCCGCACCACGAAAGGATGACCGCCTGCATTTCTTCGCAGGTGGGGTGTAGCTTAACCTGTAAATTCTGTGCGACCGGAAAACTAAAACGCATGCGCAACCTCAACGCCGATGAAATCTTCGACCAGGTGGTGCTTGTGAAAAACACTGCCTCCGAGCGCTACGAAGCTCCTTTAACCAACATTGTTTACATGGGAATGGGTGAACCGCTCTTAAACTACGCGGAAGTTCTAAAATCCGTGGATAAGATTACCAGTCCAACAGGTCTGAATATGTCGCCAAAACGCATTACCGTTTCTACGGCCGGCGTTGCTAAAATGATCATGAAACTTGGGGACGATAAAGTGAAATTTAATCTTGCTTTGTCTCTGCATGCCGCTAATGATGAGAAGCGCAACAAGCTAATGCCGATTAATGAAACCAATACGTTGGATAAGCTCGCAGAAGCGCTTCTTTATTTTACTGAAAAAACAGGATCACGTCCAACTTTTGAATACATCGTTTTTAAAGATTTTAATGATTCGTTACAGGACGCGCAGGAGCTTGTAGAATATTGCAAGCGTGTAAAAAGCAAAGTAAACATTATAGAATACAATGCTATTGATGGTGGAGAGTTTCAGCAAACCAGTACAAGTCGCCTGCTTGCCTTTACAAAACACCTCGATAGTCACGGCATCATTTGCAATGTACGTCATAGCCGCGGAAAAGACATTGACGCCGCTTGTGGCCAATTGGCAAATAAAAACAAACTCATTTCTCCCGAATTGAAATAAAGGGTAAATTAGCCTTCGTGTCGAAAACAGTTGATGAAATAAAAAATCCGGTTGCAGATCACATGGCGGTCTTTGAAGAAAAATTCAAGGATGCCATGAAGAGTTCTGTGCCTTTGCTGGATAAGATCACCAATTACATTGTAAAGCGGAAAGGGAAACAAATCAGACCCATGTTCGTGTTTTTATCGGCACAGGTAAGCGGCGAAATTAACGACAGTACGCACCGTGCTGCAGCCCTGATTGAATTACTTCACACCGCTTCTCTGGTGCATGACGATGTGGTGGATGATAGTAACGAGCGTAGAGGATTTTTTAGTCTGAATGCCTTATGGAAAAATAAAATTGCGGTTTTAGTGGGCGACTTTTTACTCACTAAAGGGCTTTCTCTTTCTATCGAGCACCATGATTTTCATCTTTTAAGTATTGCTAACGATGCCGTTCGTGAAATGAGTGAGGGTGAATTATTGCAGATAGAAAAAGCTAGACGTCTGGACATTTCCGAAGACGTTTATTTTGACATCATCACTAAAAAAACCGCGGCGCTTATAGCGGCTTGTTGTGCTGCGGGAACAGCGTCGGTTACTAAAGATGAAAAATCAATTTCTCTTGCTAAAGAATTCGGAACGCTTACGGGTGTTGCCTTCCAGATAAAAGACGATCTTTTTGATTTTGGAACTGACGATAATATTGGCAAGCCAACCGGAATTGATATCAAAGAAAAGAAAATGACTTTGCCTTTGATTTATGCTTTAAACAATAGTACCTGGCTCGAAAAGCGCAGGATGATCAACATTATTAAGAATCATAACGAAGAAAGCGAAGAAGTAAAAAAAGTGATCGACTTCGTTATTGCCAAAGGAGGTATTTCTTACGCTAACAAAATAATGCATCAGTATAAGGACAAAGCGCTTTCGGTTTTAAAAGAGCTTCCTGAAAACGAAGCCCGCCAAAGTTTGGAGCGCTTGCTCGTTTATGCGATTGAAAGAAAAAAATAGTTCTATGAAAAAACCAGCTTATTTAATTTCCTTTTTTTTATTTGTGTTATTGCTTGCAAAATGCGATGGTTCGAAAGAGGAAAATTTGAGTGCCGAAGAAAAACGTTACAATGATTCTGTTTCCATAGTTGAACAACGCGCCAAATCTGATTCCCTCCGTAAAACAAATCCGTTGCTCATTGTTCCGCCAGACAGTATGTACACCGGCGAATACGTAGATAAATATTCCGATGGGATCACAAAATTCAAAGGAAATTTTCGTTTTGGTGAGCGCCATGGTCAATGGATGTCCTTTTATCCAAATGGCTTAGCGTGGAGCGAAATGCACTATGACAAGGGATTGCGCCACGGTACAAATATTGCCTACTTTGAAGACGGCAAAATGAGGTACACAGGCTTCTACAAAAATGATCAAAAAGACAGCGTCTGGTCTTACTTCGATTCACTCGGTGTGATGGCGCAAAAGGTTTTATTTTCAAAGGATAAATTTGTGAAAGAACTTCCTTTGAAATAGTTTACTCTTTGTCCTTTTCTAAGCCAGCATTAATGGTATGAAGCCAAAAAAGCAGATCACACTGATCTGGCTTCTTTACTTTGTGTTTTTTAGAAGGTGTTAAGCTTTTAAAAAGCCTAAAATCTTCTCCACGCTATCTTTAGCATCACCATAAAGCATTTCTGTATTGGATTTGTAGAACAAAGGATTTTCAACACCTGCGTACCCTACAGACATAGAGCGTTTCATCACAATCACTTTTTCTGCTTTCCATGCTTCTATAACTGGCATACCGTAAATAGGGCTCGAAGGATCATCTTGCGCGCCGGGATTAACAACGTCGTTAGCGCCAATCACCATTACTACATCAGTATTAGGAAGATCTTCGTTGATCTCATCCATTTCCATAACAATATCATAAGGCACGTTTGCTTCTGCTAATAACACATTCATGTGTCCCGGTAAACGACCAGCCACAGGGTGAATAGCGAACCTTACTTTTTTGCCAGCCTTACGCAATACTTGAACCATATCATAAATAGGATACTGCGCCTTCGCAACAGCCATTCCATACCCTGGTACGATTACCACTGACTTGGCTTCTTTTAATAATTGCGCAACCTCTTCGTGGCTTACGGCAGTTACTTCACCTTCAATCGCTTTTGCATCGCCGTTGGCAGCAGGTGTATTTCCAAAACCTCCTAAAATAACAGAGAAGAACGAACGGTTCATAGCTTCGCACATAATAATGGAAAGAATGGCACCAGAGCTACCTACCAAGGCTCCTGTTACGATAAGTAAATCGTTACCCAGCATAAAACCCGCAGCAGATGCCGCCCAACCAGAATAAGAGTTCAACATAGAAACAACAACCGGCATATCTGCACCACCGATCGCCATCACCAACATGATGCCGACAAATCCTGAAATTGCAGTCATTGCGTATAAATACATCAGACCATCTGTGTTCTTAGCACCCGCAAACATTACTCCTAAAAAAATACAAGTACCTACCATTACGATATTTACAAAATGTCTGCCCGGATATAACAAAGGCTTACTTCTTACTTTACCTTCCAGCTTGCCCCAAGCAATGATAGAGCCTGTAAACGTAAGCGATCCAATAAACACCCCAATAAAAACTTCTACCAAATGAATAGTGCGCTCAGCGTCTTCCAACATTTGTGTATGCGGATCGAGGTATGAACCAAAACCAACCAACACAGCAGCTAAACCTACAAAGCTATGCAGAATCGCCACTAGCTGAGGCATAGAGGTCATCTCTACCTTACGTGCTAATAATAAACCAATGATGGACGCAAGCGCTATGGCGCTAATAATGTAAATATGGCCTTGAACACCCTGGCCAAGAATCGTCGCCACGATGGCAATTACCATTCCAATAATACCATAGAGCACGCCACGCTTTGCAGATTCCTGCGAGGACAAACTTCCTAAACTTAAAATGAACAAGATACTTGCAAATAAATATGCTGCTATCTGAATTTCTTTAACGATCATAATTACAATTATTTTTTAAACATATTCAACATACGGCGGGTAACCACGAAGCCCCCAACGATATTAATGCTGGCAACCAAAATGGCGAGAAACGCGAGGATGGTCATCGGACTTGAAAAATCATCTTTGGTCTGCAACAAGCCTCCAACAATGATGATACCGCTAATGGCATTGGTAACAGCCATTAAAGGTGTATGTAATGAATGTGATACATTCCAGATTACCTGCCATCCGATAAATACTGATAATACGAACACGGTAAAATGCTGCATAAAATCGGCCGGTGCAAATTGACCTAACAATAAAAGAAGTAGTCCAATAAAAGTTAAACGAATGGCCATAGAACTTGCCTGTTGCTTCACTTTTTTAGCTTCCGATATTTTTTCATTTTCTGCGGTAACGGCTGCCGAAACTTTTAGTTTGGCGGGACTAACCGGGAGTGGTGCAGGCGGCCAGTTGATCTTTCCGTCATGCGTTACCATGGCTCTTGATACTACAGCGTCTTCCATATCAATTTTAAACTTTTCCGCTTTGCCCATGTCGTCTAATAAGTGACATAAGTTATTTCCGTAAAGTTGCGAAGCCTGACTTGGCAATTGGCTCAGCTTACCAACAATGGTAACACCGTTATCGGTTGTATAAACTTCACCTGGTTTTGTAAGTACGCAATTACCACCCGAAGAAGCTGCGAGATCGACAATAACCGAACCCGGTTTCATTGCCGCCACGTGATAATCTAAAATTAATTTTGGCGCTGGTTTTCCAGGAATCTGTGCGGTTGTAATTATAATGTCTACTTCAAGAGCTTGTTCTTTGAACAAAGCCATTTCAGCATCAATAAATTCTTTACTCATTTCTTTAGAGTAGCCTGATGATGTTGCGCCGTCTTCTTCCAACTCTACCGTAAGAAATGTTGCGCCCATCGATTCAATTTGTTCTGCTACTTCTTTACGCGTATCAAACGCTCTTACGATAGCACCTAAGGAGTTGGCTGCTCCCAGTGCCGCTAAACCCGCAACACCAGCGCCTATCACCAATACTTTTGCGGGCTCTACTTTACCAGCAGCGGTAATTTGTCCGTTTAAAAATCTTCCAAAATAAAATGCGCCTTCTATAACCGATCTGTATCCCGCTATGTTAGCCATAGAAGAGAGCACGTCCATTTTTTGTGCTCTTGAAATACGAGGAATCGCATCCATAGCCACTGCATTTACTTTTTTATCTGCTAATTTCTGAAGCAAAGCCTGATTCTGCGCCGGCCATAAATAGCTCAGCAAAACCAACCCTTCGCGCATCATTTCTATTTCAGGAATTGTAGGCTCTTTTACTTTAAGAACAATGTCTGAATTCTTATAAATGTCTTCTGCGTTTGGAACTATTTTAGCGCCTGCTTCTTCAAATGCTTTATCAGAAAAATTCGCTTTTACGCCGGCATTGTGCTGTATATAAACTTCGAATCCTTGTTTCTGTAGCCGCTTTACCGTTTTAGGGGTTGCAGCCACCCTTAGTTCATCTGGAAAAATTTCCGCTGGAATTCCAACTCTCATAGTGTACAATTTATTTTTATTTACTGAATTTCCCATTTATACCTGTGAGGCTCCGGGATGCTAAAGCTTAATTCAGAGGGTCAAATAACGCAAAATTATTGGGAAAATAAAACGCTGGTTCTTTAATTATTATGCTTATTTCAACAGGTCGGGACGCCTTTGTTTTGTGCGCTCTAGACTTTGCTCATGACGCCATTTATCAATGTTAGCACTATGTCCGCTTAATAATATCGGCGGAATCTCCCAGCCGTTATAGGTTGAAGGGCGGGTGTAAACCGGAGGTGCCAACAAATTATCCTGAAAAGAGTCGCTCAGGGCCGACGTTTCGTCATTTAACACTCCAGGCAGCAAACGAATGATAGAATCACTTAAAATGGCTGCTGCTAATTCTCCCCCACTTAATACATAATCTCCTACACTAATCTCGCGGGTTATTAAATGCTGCCTTACTCTTTCGTCCACACCTTTATAATGTCCACATAAAATAATGATGTTTTTTACGAGGGATAGCTGGTTACAAAGTTTCTGATTTAACAACTCTCCATCGGGGGACATATAAATAACCTCGTCATAGGCATTTTTAGATTTCAGATCCTTAATACAGGCGTCAATGGGTTCTATCATCATCACCATGCCAGCGCCTCCTCCGAAGGCATAATCATCCAGTTGTTTTTGTTTGTGGGTTGAATAATCCCTCAGATTAATGAGGTTTACTTCCACCAGTTTATTGGCAATTGCTCTTTTTAAAATGGAGTGACCGAATGCGCTGGTCATAAGGTCGGGAACGGCACTAATTATATCGATACGCATGCTGCAAAGGTAATTTTTTGCAGGAATTCGGCCTTAACAATTTGGTAATATTGAGATAATGATAAGTAAAGGGTCCCGGTTTAATTTTGAATCAGTGAAAAACTTACTTTATATCTTCTTAGTTGTTGCGCTGAGCCATGTTTCTTTTGCTGGAAATGCTGGCAAAGAAAAAATCTCTACTAAAGTTGTGGCTGGCAGAATTACTGATGCTTACGGCGAATCCATTCCGGGAGCAAAAATTTTGATCGCAGAAACCGGCGAGACGTTTTTTGCAGATATGGACGGTAATTTTAAACTTTCCGTAAAGACAGATAAAGACTATTCTGTAACTATTAATACGATTGGATTTGAACCTCTGCGGGTAAAAGCTTCTCGTTTGACTGCTTTTTCAGATCTTTCTCTTAAATCACTTTAGTTAAATTCTTCAAGATCTTTATCTATGGCACTTTCAGCCATCTTCACTCTTTTAAAAGTAAAGTTAAGGTTATCTTTTCATTAGGCCATTGTTTCCAAATGGTTATCTCAGTATCTTTGATTTAACAAATTGATTGTTTAATTTTTTAAAACATCAGGTTATGAAAAAGATAGTTATCACAGTTTTATCAGTTCTGAGCATCGGGTTGTCTAGCGCACAAAAACTAAATGATAAAGGATTATATATTAATGAGGGTGAAAACAGTGCCAATTTATTTAATGGCAATTTGTTTAACGGAGTCCTTTCTGAAACAAAAAACGGCATCAAGTCAGAACTTACTGTGAAAGAAGGGGTGGTTGAAGGAGAAGCAACTTACTTTTACGCTTCTGGAAAATTGATGGAAAAAGGTATGTTCACGAAAGGTCAAAAAGATCAGCAATGGACCCGTTATAATGAGAACGGAAGTACCTCGGCAATTGCATTCTACAATCTTGGTAAAAAAACAGGCACCTGGTTAGTATACGATGAAGCTGGAAAAAAACGTTTTGAAATGAATTATACAAACGGCGAAAAAACCGGGATTTGGACTAATTGGGATGAGAACGGTGCTGTAGCTGGTACAAAAGATTATAGCCGCCTTAACTAAAATAAGTTTAGAGTTTTTAAAGCCCTGCCTTCGGTGGGGTTTTTTGTTTTCTACCTTGTTTACACCATATAAGTAACATAAGGGCATATAAGGGTTCTCGCTTTTTTTACAATCACCTATAGGGTTTATTTGGCTATGGCTTCCACCCGTTTAAACCACTTAAGTAGTGTCTGTCCGAAAACTAGGTGTTTGGATGGAAAAATTCAGTTTCGAGGCGTGTTAAAAAAAATAATTGTGAGGTTTACTGGGGTAAATGAGCGATTATTTTTTTTGACAACGGCTTTTAATTCAACAACAAGTATATTCTCAATAAATAAATCGCAGCGGAGTTCCGTGTCAACTTCGATTCCTTTATAATTGACGGGAACCGATAATTCTGATAAAAATCCTATGCCCAAATGTTGTAATTCCCTTTTCATACACTTGTGAGATACACTTTCTAATAAGCCTGGCCCTAAGGCTTTGTGAACTTCAATTGCAGCCCTGTTTACCTGGTAAACAAGGTCTTTTAAAATTGTTTTGGTCATGATCATTTTTTTGGATTTATTTTATTTCTAAATAACGTAGTCTGGGTTTTGGGTGTGGATAATAGTGGCATAAAAATAAGAAAATCCATAAAAACCAGGGCAAACGCATCTAAATTATAAAGCCTTGATTTCATTGGGAAGTTCAATTTTAAAAACCGGAAAACACAATTAATTTAAAATAGACATTTGTTGATTTTACTGTATCTCACGTCATTAT
>Ga0105046_10002512_pt1 | contig 28961 bp, 29 predicted proteins | sample MAT03_FD_78385 | JGI IMG/M metagenome (GOLD analysis project Ga0105046, IMG submission 78385) | Freshwater microbial communities from Lake Fryxell liftoff mats and glacier meltwater in Antarctica - MAT-03 (megahit assembly) | ecosystem: Environmental > Aquatic > Freshwater > Ice > Liftoff... | reverse complement strand
GGGCCCGAGCGGCGCGGGCGGAAGCGGCAAGACGAGCCCCGGCAATGCAGCAGACGCCACGAGGTCGACCGGGGCAGCCGGCGCCGCGGCTGGCGCCAGGAGCGTCCAGGCGCCGAGTCGCCAGCGACCGCCGTCATCCTGGGCGAACGGGACGTCCCTGGATCATCCGCCGGAGCACGGGCCGGTCCCATCCATGACCCACTCCGGGCCGCCATCGGCGTCGTCGCATCGCAGGATGGTGTCGCAGTCACCGGTCGGAACGACGCAACGTCGGCCCGTGAGCTCGCACGTCGTCGAGCCGAACACGACGCCGTCGCAGCCACCCTCCTCGCAGAGCACCGCGGGCTCGCAATCGAGCGAGTAACAGGTGCTTCCCGCAGGACAGGTCTCGACCTGGGCGTCGCCAGCCGGACACACCGACAGCTCGCAGAGGTAGGCATCGGCACCGCCCGACCCCGTCGAACCAGTCGTCGTCGTCGATCCCGTGGTGCCGCCGGAGCCGCCGGCGCCGCCGGAGCCGGAGGTGCCGGAGCCGCCGCTGCCGGCCGTGGTGTCGTCGCCGCAAGCCGTCAGCGCGAGCACGGCGGCGAGGGACGGTGCCAAGAGGATCTTCATCTGGGTCAGCGTACGCCAGCGCGGAGGGCCGCCCTACCGTCGTCGGCCCTCCCGCGCCCCGACGTTGGGCTCCTCCCGAGCTCCCGCTGCCTCAGGCCGCGGGCCGAAATTAGTTCTACTTCGCCCTCCGATACTCTCGCTGCGGCCGGCGGACTCGTCGCTGCGCTCCTCAGCCTCCGAGAGCAGGCTTCCGGTGCTCGCTCCTCGTGCGCCAGCCTCGCTTCGGTCTCGGCGTGCTCGTGACGAAGTAAAATTCGGCCAAGTGCCTCAGCTCGGCAAGCCCAGGTCTCGCCACCGGACCATGCCGCCCGCGAGGTTCGCGATCGCTGGTGTCCGCGCTGGCCGGGATGTGCGCGGCCGGCTGCGGCATCGCCGACTATGAGGTCGAGAGCGCGCGAGGGTGTTTGGCGCCCCCGCCGACGTCTACGATCTGGCCGCTGGCAGCTACGTCTCGCTGCGAAGCAGTGAGGCGCTGTCGGGTCTCGAGCTCGAGGTGAGCGGCGACTGCCCGGGCGGCGTGGCTGTGGACCCCGACGATCCGACGCGCGCCACCATTCAGGCTTCGGCCACGTTCCTCGATCTCAACCACGTTGGCAGCGGTTGGTGCGAGCTGACCTCGAGAGCAGAGCGGCTCGATGGGGACGCGCGCTCGCTCGATGTGTACGAGGTCCAGAAGGTGAAGGTCACGGCGGTCTCGCCCCCGATGGTGACCACGGCCGCGGTCTTCGGTGGCGCGAGCCTTCAGGTCACCGCGCTCTATGGCCGCGACGTCGATATCAACTCGGAACGCACGTACACGCTCAACGGTTTCGGGCTGGAGACCTGGACGATCACGGAGGCGACGACGGTTCGCAGCGATCCCCGCCGCCGACTTCAGGACCTGGTCGTTACGGTTGCGGCGAGGGTGACCATCACGGCATCGGTGCCTGGAGCACTCGACGAACCGCTCACCCTGGAGGTGGTGCCCCTCGGGGCCATCGCAGGGCTGCGATGGAGGAGTGTCGACGGAGCGGTCTCATTCTTTTCGCACATGACGAGCATCGAGCTGCTGCCGGTGACGGATCAGAACGTGCTCATCCTGGGTGACGTCGAGTACGAGATCGAAGACGCCAGCAGTGGAGCGCTCCTCGCGTCGGGGACCGGCAGAAGCTTCGAGACGGCGGCGATCCGCGCTCACTTCGCCAACCAGATGACGGGCGAGCTTCGCGTCCGCGTGGCCGGGCACGTCGAGCTCCTGCGCATCGTGCTCGTAGACTGACCCTCGCTTCGTCGGAGAAACGACATGCGTCGAGGCGCGCTCGACGCGATCGTTGGCGCGCGCTGCCCAGCGAAGCGCCCGTGGGGAATCGCATGAGACGCACGGTTCGCGCTCGGCGATCACCGGTGACCGCCGGTGACCGCCGGTGACCGCCGGTGACCGCCGGTGACCGCCGGTGACCGATAGACGATCGAGGAGGTCTCGGCACCGCAGTAGGCTCGCCGCATGAACGTCGCCGCAGCGCTTCTCGCCACACTCCTCGTCGCGTGCGGAGCCCCGATGGAAGCGGGTGGCGACGTCGACGCCCCCCGGTCGACGCGCCGCCGATCGCGCTGTCGATCCCTAGTCGAGCGCCGCCTCCGGCATGCCGGTCGAGCCCGGTGCATGGAAGGTGACGTTCTCCATCGCGGCCGGGCGCACCGCACGGGCTCGGGCCATGATTCGCACGAGCGTCGACGGCGAGTTTCACGGCGGCCTGCTCGACCTCCGCATCTACATCCCCGAATGCCTCGTGGTCGACGAGCCGATGGCCGCACACGCGATCACCGCCGCGACGGCCGCGTCCGATCCATGCGTGACCGCGCGGATCGACAGCTTCTTCGAGACGCTCGCGCAAACCTTCGAGCGAGTAGGGATGTTGAACCGCGAAAGTGGTCCGAGGCTACCTGAACCTGAACGCCCGGTGCGTTCGCGGGGCGCGTTTTCGGGTCCGAAGGCCGCGGCCAGAAGGGTCGTGGTCGAGTCGGCGGGCGGGGCTCATGCCAAGCGGGCTCAAGCCAAGGGGAACGCGAGCCGGAGCTGGCCTTTCGGCGGCGGCTTCGGTGGCGGTCTCGGGCCCAGGCCGTGCTTGGCAAGAAGTCTCGCGATCGCGTCGGGCATGGCCCGGGCCTCGAGCCACTGCATGACGCCGCCGCAGCGGGGACAGGTCGTGACGTCGATCTCGAACACGTGACGGAGCAGCCAGGCCCAGGGCTTTCGTCGAGGCTCGGGTGCGAGGACCGCGTCGGCGCCTCCGACGGTCTTGTCCCTTTTGAAGAGCGGAGCTGCACCGGCAGCTCCTCGACGTGTGGCACGACTTCGGACCGCGCTTGGGCATGTGAGCTCAGCACGCCGTGGTAGCGCACCATATCTCTCTATGGCTGCCCGCAAGGGATTGCGGGACGTGGCGGCGGGTGAGCGCGCAGACTCTGGCGAGCAGATCGAGCGGTTCGAGCACGATGGCGACGGTGCCGTCGCGCCACGGCCTCTTCAGGGATTATCTGGGCTTGCCATGTGCCGTTTCTTCAAGGCGCTCTTGCGCGATGGGCGGGCGGCAGACGTAGCGGCAGAGGCGCTCGAGCCGAGCGCGGTCGCGCGGTGGGACGGCGACCTCGGCGTGCACGCTTTCGCCGCCGCTCTCGCCCACGCGCTCATTCTTGCGGGCGCGTGACGGGTCCACGACGCGAAGGAGCGGCTCGCCCGCTCGATCGCCAGCGAGGCCGTGGCCCGCAGCCGCTGCACCGCAGAGGGCAGCGAACGCGAGTTGCTCTCCGTCCAGCCGCGAGTTTCCCGAGCCTGAGGCGGCGGTCGTGGTGATGGGGGGCGCGCACGTTTCGGGCTACGTCAAGGCGCTCATCGACCAGCACGGGTTCATCCCGGCCGAGCTCTGAGCGGCGGCATTCCGCCAGAGCACCTCGGCGCGCCGTGGCCCTATGTCGACGAGCTGGAGGTCGGCAACACCCTCGAGCACGCCGGCTACGCGCTGACCGACTGAGTCGCCTGTCGCCGCGGTTCTGCCTGCATGTGACCGAGATCGCCCTCTCGATCGCAAAATCGCTGCACGAGGAGGTGAAGGTTGCGATCCGATCGCGGTTCGACCCGATGGAGCCGATGAGCTGGGCGCGATGAGCTGGGCGTCAGAACGTCAGCGCCACCGAGAACCGATTCACCACTCCGCTCGTGTCGAGCGCCGCCAGCGTCACGCCTCCATAGCGACGCGGGTCCTCTTCGTCCTCCGCCGGTGCGTGCGACATCTCCGCTGCGCCCGTGAAGGCGTATCCAACCTCGCCCACGACCCACAGGCGGAAGGCCGGCGCATCGGGGTCGCCAGCGCGCGCGATGAGGACTGCCGCGCCGCCGGTGGCGTCGAGACCCCAGGTGATGCTGTCCGCCGAAAGCGGTCGACCGATTGCCGGATCATCGATGTTGCCCGAGACGGCGAGGATCGACGGCGCGACCTTGGCATGCAGGTAGACGCGTCGTCCCAATGCCAGGCGCGCCTGGGCGCCCAATGACATGCGATGCACGAACAGCGAGGTCGCGGCGCCGCGGGCGCTGCCGGTGCTCCCACCCGGATTCCATTCGCCGACGAGCCCGAATGACAGGGGATCGACGTGCAGCGGCATCCACGTGGCGGTGAGCGCGAACGAGGTGAGGGCGTCGTCACCGGAGTAGGGGTCGTAGCTCGAATCGGTCGCCACCACGTTCCGGACGCCGGCTTCGACCCCGAGATCGTATTGCCGATGCTTGGTGAGCGGCGTTTCCGGCTCGGGCTCGTAGGCCGCGTCGGACGGAGTCGAGGGCGACGCCACCTTCGGGAGGGCCCCGTCGGCAGGTGCAACCGCGTCCGGCTGCGCGGCCGGCGCGACCGACGGATCGGCCGTGGGGTCGGCGGCTGCCAGGGTCGGCACCGACGGGGCGGGCGTGACCGGCTCATCGGTCCATGAAGCGGGCGGTGCGGAGGCAGGTGCGGAGGCAGGCGTAGGTGACGCAGCGGCCGCCGGGGGTGCCGGCGCAACGGGTGCTGCGGGTGCGACGGGTGCTGCGGGTGCCGGACTCGCCGGCGCCTGACCGAATGCCGTCTCGGTGACTCCGCATACCGAGGCCGACAACGAGAGCGCAACCAGACAAATCGGGAGGTTTCGATGGCTCACGGAAGGTCTCCCAGAAGAACGCCGGCGTATTCACGGGCCGTGGAAAGGGAAGGGTCGAGCGCGTCGAGAACGGTGAGGCTCCCCGTGCCGACGCCGTGCATGGCGATGACGGCGCGCCCGCCACCGCGACGGGTGATATCGAGCGCGTCGAACACCCCGTGGCTCAATGCGAGATTGCGAGGATGCAGCGTCGCGAACTCGACCTGGGCAATGGCTGAAGCATTGGGCGAGGTCAGCCAGGCCCGCTGACCGTCGGGCGACGTGGTGAGCCGTGCACCAGCCGAAGCGACCAATGGCGACGCGGTGCGCGCGAGGAGATCGAGCACCACGAACTCGTGGCCGTAGGTCGCCGCCAGCACCCGCAAATGCTGGTTGGGCGCGGCGACCGGGATGACCTGGGAGACCGCCCGGCGGAGATCGAGTCGCTCGATGCTGCGATACGGCGTGCCCACCGCACCACCGAGCGCCACCAATGCGACCTGCGGGCTGGACGATGACCACAGCAATGCCACGTCGCCGCCCGCTCCGGTCGCGCCGACCTCTTTGGTGACGACCGAGAGGCTCTCGAAGGGCCCGCCCAGATCGATCTCGTCGATGCTTCCCGTCGCCGGGTCGATGAGAGCGAGCGTCTGCCGCGATGGAACCAGCGCCGCGAGCCGCAGGCCACCATCGGTGGCCACGAATGCGATGTCGGTCGGCACGCCTCCCACGAAGACCACATTGGGGAGCGCGCGGAACGTCTGGGGCGTGCCTGCGTCGGCCTCGGCCGGAACCGGCGCGAGGTCCACGACGATGACCTCGGGCTCGGACTCGGTGCGTACCGCGATGCGCGCGTCGTCGTCGCGCTCGGCCGCGCCGTCGCTCACTGCGATACCGGTCGGGCGCCGCGGTGTCGTCCCACTGGTAAGGCGAATGGTGATCTCGGGGATACTCAGATCGGCGAGATCGAGCAGCGCGACATCGCGGTCGGTCTGCACCACCAGCAGGCGACGCGCGCCGCCGGGGAGGCTCAGTGGATCGGTGAACGTGAAACCCTGCGGGCGCCCGCCAAAGCTTCGGAGCGTCAACGCAATGGGGTTGGTCGCACCTGGCTTACGCCCGAGATCGACCACGATGAGCTCGTTGGGGTTCTGCACGAACGCCACGTCGCTCTCCGACGGATGGATGACGGCGAACTGCGAGATCGGATCGATCGCCAGGCCTGAGAGTGGATCGGCGAGATCGTAGGTCGCGGCGAGGCGAGGCTCGGTGCCGCCATCGATCAGGCGCAGCGAAGGGCCCTGATCGGAGGCCGAAAGGCGGGGGACGACACCGCGCGACAGGACGAGGAGCCTCGCGTCGTCGGCCGTCGTGTCCGCGGTCACGAATCCCTCTCCGATGGGAATGCTCGTGGTAGCGAGGGTGAGATCCTCTTCGACCGCGAGCATCATGACCCGCTCGGCCGGCGCATCGATGAGCGCCACGCTGCCGGTCAGGCCCAGCGCACGGACCGGCGATTCCACCTCGGCGTCCCAGACGTTCGGCTCAGAGTCGCATCCGGCGAGCAGCGCGCTCGACAAGACCAGGGCCTGCAGGACGATCGACTGCGGTCGCTCGGTCATCGAGATCCTCTTGCGCGCGCTCATTGCACACCGCCGTCGACGACCTGCGCGGCGAGCTCGAAACCGGTGAGCGTCCGGACCTCGTCGGTTGCGAAATCGATGAACGTGATGCGGCCGTCAGGGTGCTCCTGCGAGACGTATCCGCGATTGGCGCCGGCCACGATGCCCGCGGAGATTGGCAAGCTACCCAATGAGTAGGCGTCGACCTGGAGCGACGGCATGTGCAATGCGACGAATCCGTACTTTCCGAGATCGCGATCGCCGATGGCGACCAGCGCCTCCTCACCATTCGGTGCGAGCGCAATGGCGATGGTCTTTGCGTCGAGCCCGACGATCTTCGGCGGCAGATTCGCGCTGATGGGCACGACGCTCACCGCACCGGGGTAGCCGGTCGCCCCCAGCTCGAAGGCAGCGTGGAGAACCACGGCATGCTCGGCGCCCGGGGTGGGGAACACCGCCGCCACCGGCGCGCGCAGCAGCAGGCTCCGCGGCTCGGGGCTTTCGTCAGCCGCGTCGAAGATGGTGAGTACCGGGCTGGGCACCGCATTGGTGTAGAGAAACCCGGTCGAGCTCTCCTGGGCGAGCGCCGCCGAGCCGACCACGACGTCGTCCACCGTGAACGACTCGTAGTCTTCCGGAGACTCGGCGATTTCCGGGATGGGCAGGAGCGCGACGAAACCGCCGTCGCGCACGACGACCACGGCCACGCTGCCGTCGGCCGAGAGATCGAGGTCGGTCGCGGGGCCGGGCAACACGACGTCGGTGCGCGAGCCATCCTCCAGTGAGTGCACGGTGACGGTGGCGTCGCCGTCGCGCCGTACCAGCGCCCATGCGCCGTCCGGCGTGATCGCGACGTCGCGGGTGAGCGTGCTCTCCAGCGGATCGCCCGTGAGCGCGACGTTCTCGACGACCTGGGGGGAATCGCCCTCGAGATCGATGACGGTGATTCCGTCCTGGGTGACGGCAAAGGCGCGTCGCCCTTCTTCGTCGAACGCCACGGCGACGGGCCGGTAGCCGACGGTGAGGGACGTCGACTTGCCGTCGCCCGACAGGTCGAGGACGGAGATGTCCTGGAAGCCGTCGATCGGGTCCGCGCTCTCGATGGCGCGCGCGTCGGTCCAAGCAATCGCCCACTGCCCGTCCGGCGCCATGGCCCAGGTGTTCCCGGCGTCGGGCACCGCATAGGTGCGGGTCGAAAGCTCGCCCGTCGATCGATTCGCCCGCAGGAGCGTGGCGTCGTTCGAGGCCACGTTGAGCACCAGTGCGACGTCGTCCTCCCCGTCGGGCACGGCCGCGAGGTAGGTCGGCTGGTTGCCCGCGAACGTCACGCGCACCTCGAGGGTTCGCGCGTCGATGTACGCGACGCGCCCGCTCACCGGATTGGCGATCCACACCAGGTTGCCGGTGGCCACCGGCGCCGTGAAGCTCGACTCGAGCTCTTCCTCGGGTGGCGCGCCGCCCCCCACGCCGGCGCCCGTGGCCGCGTTGCCGGCGACCACTTGGTTTCCGCCGGGCTCGCCGCCTCCGCCGGCGCCGCTATCACCACCAGCTTCGTCGCTGGCGCCGCACGCGGCGAGGAGCGCTGTCGCGATCCAGGCGAGGAGGAGTGTTCGGTCGCGCTGGGCAGCGCCACGCCGAGTGCAAGCATTCGCGGCACGGAAGGACCGTGCGCCGTCGAGTCTCATGGGTTCGACCAGAAGGGTGAAGGGAAGAAAGGCTCGGGCGGCGCGTAGGCACTCGCCTCGTGGCCATCGCGCAGCACGTTACGTGCCCGTCCAGTCGAGTCCGACACATGTGGCGAATCAGCGATGTTCCAGCCGGTTTCAGCGCAACGCGGTCACGGCCCTCGCGAGCCGACCACCGGCATCGATGTCATGGGCGGCCCGGTCCGGCACGATCGCCAGCGTGTCGCGGGCCCTGCGGCTCGCCCTGCTCGTCCTATCGCAGAGCCCACCAGAGGCGCGCCACCCGCGACAGCACGTCGGGGACCCGCCGGACGAGATCGATCGACGGCGGACGCTTCTCGGCGATCGACACGGGGATGTCGCGCATGCGGATCGCAGCGCGCTCGGCGCGGAGCACCAGCTCGCTGGCGAATACGTCCTTGTCGACCACGCACGAGCGCACGATGGGGAGCAACGCGCCGCGACGGAACGCCTTGAGCCCGTGCGTGTCGGTCCCGCGCAAGCCGAGGATCACCCGCAGCAAGCGGCTGTATCCGAGGCTAGCGAGGTGGCGAAACACCGGTCGTCGATCCCGCGCGCTCTTCATCAGCTTGGAGCCGATGACGAGATCCACGTCGCCTTCGCGCAGCAGCTCGAGCGCCCGCGCGAGGAACGCGGTGTCGCAGAGATCGATCTCCTCGCAGACGACGAAGGTGCCGCGCGCAGCCTCGATGCCGGCGCGCAGCGCGGCGCCGTAGTTGGGCGTATCGATGGTCACGACGCGGACGTGGCCCGACGAGTCGCGGTGCGCGAGCTCGCGTGCGATGCGAAGCGTCGCGTCGCGCGAGCCGTTCTCGGCCAGGATGATCTCGAACGACAGCTCCATCCGCACCAGACGGTCGCTCAGCTCCTCGACGGCGGCACGAACGATGCTTTGCTCGTCGAAAATCGGGATGACAATCGACACCTCGGTCTCGCGCGAGGGGTCGTCCGGTGGGTGAAGTCGCTCAGCCATTGCGCTTGCAGCTCGGTCGTTTCCGGCCAGCATTTCCGGCAGGAGGCAGCGCTTTTAGTACATCGGCCCGGCGCTAGCGAGGGAAGTTCCGAGGGCTGATCTCTCGACGAGACGAGATCGTTGGAGCTCCCATCAATGGGGTCCCATGCGAGGCGCACCCCAGCACATAGGGCCCTACTGGACTTACCCGGGGCTGCGTTTGCGCGATTGACGGCGTCCGTGAGGGTGATAGCCGTGGACAATGCGCCCGTCGGACCCTGCGCCGCGAGTCTCGCCGGTCCCGGCGATGGGCTCGATCCCGCCGCCCATCCCGCCCGAAGGCATGCTCCCGCGCGGGCTGATGATCCCGCCGGAGCGTAGGTCGTCCGCGCCTCCGCGCATCTCCTCCTGTGATCATCATGGCATCCCGATCGACGCAGTCAGGGTCGCGCGCACCTCGGTCGCCCCGCGCATCTCGGCCGCGCCCAACCGGTCGTCGATCTCGTTCGGTCCTCATCGCTCGCCCGGCTCGATGCCGCCGCGGCTGTCGCTCGATTCGGTGCGCAAGTCGATTTTGTCGATGTTGCCGCCGCTGCCGTTCTCGCGCGCGGCGGCGACGGGCCCGCTCGCCGCGATCTCGGTCGTCGTCATCCTGGTGATCTCGACCGCCGTGTGGGCCTGGTCCACCGGTCGCATGCCCGATCGCCTCGCGGTCGTCCTGCACTTGCCCAAGAGCCCGAAGGCCGCGCCCGAGGCGACGCCGCAACCCGCGGTGGAGGAGGACGCCGAGCCCGAGACCGACGGCCCTTCGGTGCGGCTCGGCCGTTCGCCCGTCGCCGGGGGGATCCTCGCCATCCCCCAGTCGTTCGCCCCGGCGGAGGACGGCGGGTTCGACCTCATCGTGCATTTCCACGGCAACACCGATCTCGCGCTCGAGAGCTACGACGCGGTAGGGACCGGCGCGGCGATCGTGGTGATGAACCACGGCGTCGGCTCGGGCGCCTACGAAGACCGCTACTCCAACCCGCAGGCTCTGAGCGACGTGCTCGAGCGCTCGGCCCAGGCGGTCAAGGCGCGCGGCCTCGCCAATGCCCACGTGCGCAGGCTCTCGCTGGTCGGATGGAGCGCGGGCTACGGCGCCGCCCTGAAGATCGTGGACCATGCGCCGTTCGCCGATCGGGTCGACGCAATCATCCTCCTCGATGGTCTCCACATCGGCTTCCGCGAAGGCTCAAGCGTCGTCGACAAGATGCCCCTGATGCCCATCGAGCGCTTCGCCAGGCGCGCCGCCGACGGCGACAAGCTCTTCGTGATCACCCACTCCAACATCGATCCGGTGAACTACCTCGGCGTGAAGGCGACGACCGACGTCCTGCTGAAAGACCTCGGCATCGAGCGCAGGGCGATCTCCGGCCGCACCACGCTGCCGATCCTCAGCGCGATGCACGGCGTCCTGCCGAAGGACGATCTGCGGGCGCTGGAGCGCCGCAGCGAAGCGCACAAGGGCGGCCTGACGATTCGCGGGTATGGCGGCGATTCTCCGGCCCATCACATCGCGCACCTGATGCAGATGTCGCAGATTGCCCTGCCGTTGCTGGTCGAGCGCTGGTCCGCCAAGTAGGGCGCTAGGGCGAACTTTCCGTCAGTTGGCGACCCAGCCGGCCGCGACGCGACCCATCAGCATCGCATCTTCCATGCTGGCGTACGTCCACGTGCCATAACGCCCGGTCGACTGGATGTCGTGGGTGGCGAGGAACGTGTGCACGGTCCGGACGGCGCTTTCGTGGTGCCGATCGAATACGACGTAAGCGCTGTCGATGCAGCGCGCGCGACAGAATCGGATGCGCTGCGGGCTGGCGATGAGTCCCATGTCGACGAGGTGCGACGCGACGGCCGGAAGGAGTGACGAAACGTCGGGCTCCGCCCGCGAAGCGAGCTCCACATAAAGCGAGCTGGCGCCTGGCGGAGCCATCGCCCGGGAGAAGCTCGAGTAGCTGCCCACCCGATAGAACGGGATCGAAGGATCAGGCACATAAGCCCAGTGCCAATCTCGCTCGCAAGGCCCGTGCAGCGCTAGATCGAGGTACCAGAGCTTCGTGCAGCGCAGGCGCGCCGCAGCCTCCCTTACGTCGTCCGGCGCGGAGTCGAGGAGCGCCACCAACGCCGGCAGCGGGATCGTCGAGACCAGCTTGTCGAAGGGGGCGACCTCGCCATCGTCAAAGGTGAGTTCGCGCCGCCCGAGATCGAGCCGCCGCGCCCTGCGACCCACGTCGACCGGCGCGGCTCGTTCGGCGAGCGCCCGCGTCAGCTCGCCGATGCCCAGGCGCGGATAGTAGAAGCGCGCGTTGTAGCCGAGCGCAGGAGACGCAGCCCCGAACGCGCCGGCGACGACATCCTCCAGACGCGGAAGCGGAACGAAGCGCCCCGTCCACGACGACGACATGTCCCGCGGGTGTACCCCCCAGATCTTCTCGTTGTAGGGAACCATGAAGTGGCGCGCGATGCCGTCGCCGAAGTGCCGGTGCACGAAGTCCTCGAACGTCGCTGGGGGCTCGCGCGACGCAGCCGCCGGATCGCGCGAGGCATCGCGGGCGCGCAGGTAGCCGAGCAGGCACTCGCTCGCGACCTCGGGGGGAAGGCCGAAGAGGTTGGCTTGGAACGGGTAGCGGGTCACCGCGCCGTGCGACCACACGACGCTCGTGCGATCGATGGTGAGCAGGGCGTCGCCCAACCACTCCTTCACCATGGTTCGCAGCGCGTCGTCGCGCAAGTGCAACAAGTGGCCGGTGCGATCGAAGCGAAAGCCCGAGTCTTCGATGGTCGTCGCGTGACCGCCGACGTGGGCCGCGCGCTCGAAGACGCGGTGCGCCACGCCGCGCTCGCGCAGATGCATCGACGTCGAGAGCCCGGCGAGCCCCGCGCCGAGCACCACGGCGGGCTGTCTGGGCTCGTTCTTGGTCATGGTTTCGGGGGCCGCGGACTTGGCGCTTTGGCGTTGCGGAGCTACGTCAACAGACATGGCCCGCCGCACCTCCGTCAACGTCCAAGGCCGCATCCTCTACCTGACGAAAGACGACGAGGGCATCAAACGGCAGCTCGCCGGAGAGACGCTCTGGGGGCCGGCGGCGGGGCCCGGTGCGGGGCCGCGACCCGAGGTGGACGCGCTGGTCGACAACATCTCGACCGACGAGCTGACCCCGGGTTGGGTTTGCTACTACTACGACGAGACGCTGGCTCGCTATTGCCTGGTCGGTCTGCGCGGCAACGTGATCCAGCGCGATGGCATCAAGTCGGGCGGCTTCGGCGTCATCGTCTCCGGTCGCTCCAAGGGGTGCGGCAGCTCGCGCGAGACCGCGCCCTACTCCGAGCGCGAGTGCGGCGTGCAGGTCGTCGTAGCCAAGAGCATCGAGAAGATCTACGGCCAGAACTGCCAGAACATCGGCCTACTCACGACGACCGATTTTTCGATCCTCGATCGCATCGAGCGCGGTGAAGAGATTCCCATCGAGGAGTTCACCAAGGGCCTCGACCCGATCAGCCGCGACGTCGTCGTGTACGGCGGGCTCTTCGACTACAACCGCGCCCGCCTCGCCGGCGAGGTGACGCCGCCCTCCATCACCACACCAGCGCGGCCGATGACAGTCGCCGAGAAGATCATCGCGGCGCACGCGGTGGTCGACGCCAAGACCGGGCAGCTCGGGGTGACCGCCGTGCAGCCGGGCGACGCGCTCTTCGTGCGCACCGACGTGCGCTTTTCGCACGAGTACGTCACACCGATGGCCGAGTCGCTCTTCGTCGCAGCGCTCGGCAAGGACAAGGCGGTCACCGATCCGCAAAGCGTGTGGGCCTTCCGCGATCACCTCACGTTCCTCGATCTGGTGATGCCCAAGGCCCACATCGACATGGGCCTGAAGGAGCAGGCGGCCTCACTCGCCACGGTGCAGGAGGGCTTCACCAAGAAGCACGGCATCAAGCTCTACGGCGAGGTCGAACGCGACGGAAAGACGGTCGGCTCGGAGGCCATCTGCCACAACAAGGTGATCGAATCGATCGCTCTGCCCGGCCAGATCGTCACGGGCACCGACTCGCACACCTGCATGGCGGGCGCGCTCGGGTGCTTCGCCTTCGGGGTCGGCGCAACCGACATGGCCAATGCTTGGTACACCAAGGATGTCCGGGTCGCCGTCCCCGCGACCGCGAAGTTCGAGCTGACCGGCTCGCTGCGCCCCGGCGTCACCGCCAAGGACGTGATGCTCCACCTGCTGGCCCAGCCCTTCTGGCGCTCGGGCGACGGGATCGGCAAGGTCCTCGAGTTCACCGGCGACGGCGTGCGCGGCCTCGGGCTCGACGAGCGCGCGACCCTCACCAACATGGCGGTCGAGGCCGGCGGATTCACCGGCATCGTCGAGGCCGACGACGTCATCGTCGACTACCTCGTCGAGCAGCGCGGCCTCGACGCCGACACGGTCCGCAAGAGCATCGTGCGCGCCGACGAAGGCGCAAGTTATGTCGCGACGTTCAGCGTCGATCTCGGAGCGATCGAGCCGATGGTCGCGCTGCCGGGCGACCCGCGAAACGGCATCCCCCTGGCGACGCTGGGCGCCACGCAGGGCGGCCACGTGAAGATCGACATCGCGTATGGCGGCTCCTGCACCGGCGGCAAGAAGGCCGACATGGACATGTACGCCGAGGTTTTGGGCGCTGCAGTCGCCGCGGGCCGCCGGGTGAAAGATGGCGTGCACCTCTACATCCAGTTCGGCTCCCAGGACATTCGCCGCTACGCCGAGGACAAGGGTTATCTCGAGCTCTTCGCGGCCGCTGGCGCCGAGCTCGTCGACCCGTCTTGCGGCGCGTGCATCAAGGCGGGTCCCGGGGTTTCGCAGACCGCCGACGAGGTCACGGTCAGCGCGATCAATCGCAATTTTCCCGGCCGTAGCGGCCCGGGGAAGGTCTACCTCGCGAGTCCCTTGGTCGTCGCCGCGAGCGCGATTGCCGGCCGGATCGCCTCGCCCGAGACGATGCTGGCGCAGGACGAGTCTTGATTCCAGACCCAGGGGTGTGGCATGGGCCCCCGGCCTGTCGACGATCCACTGGCAGGGGCCTCTGGTCGGGCGCAGTGCGCTCGTGTAGTGTGGCGGTGGGGAAACTGCCCGAAAGGGCGTATGCGCCGGGGAGACCTTCGACAATGAACGACCTGAAGAACAACGACGCGTCGAAGACCGACAAGAGGAAGCAGAGTCTCTACTTCCCGGAGTCGATGCTTCAAGAGATCAAGGAAGAGGCAGCGCGCCTCGACCGTTCACTTTCTTGGGTGGTTCAGCGCGCTTGGAAGCTGGCGCGCCTCGAGATCAAGAAGCTGCCCAGCGTGAACGACGTGAGCGGCGACGACGACGACTCCACAGATTGAGCGAAAGATCTCGTCCGAATCAGGAAGCCGGAGTTGCGACGTGCCTGAAGAAGCGAGCGGGACGGTCGTAGGCTCGACCTTCGCGCAAGACGGCACGAAGCTCTTCGTCCGAAGGCGACCCGGTCCGCCGGGCGCAACCCTCACCGCCCTGCTGTCGGACGGCATCGCGTGCGACGGATTCATCTGGAAGTACCTGTGGGATGCGCTCGCCGAGCACGTCCACGTTGCGCACTGGAACTACCGCGGCCACGGACGCAGCGCACCACCCGCCGATCCGGAGCACATTCGCGTCGAGGACCACGCAAGTGATCTAGACGCTGTACGGCGCTTCCTCGGCGATCCCCCCGTCGTTCTGATCGGTCACTCCTTCGGTTGCCAGGTCGCTCTCGAAGCGACGCGCCTGAGGCCTGAGGGGATCCGGGGCCTCGCGTTGTTATGCGGCGCGTCGGGGCGCGTCACGCACACGTTTAAGGGCTCCGACGTCCTTGCTCAGGTCCTGCCCCGCATCATCGCGACGGTCGAGGCGCACCCCTACATCGCGCGCGCTTTGTGGAATCGGGTGCCCGCCGAAGCGGTGATGAAGATCGCGGCGCTGACCGGAGAGATCGATGCCAAGCAGATGGATCCGCGCGACCTGCTTCCCTACCTGACGCACATGGTCGACATCGATCTGCCGATGTTCCTGCGGATGTTGCGGCTCGCTGGCGAGCACTCCGCGGCCGACTTCCTCCCGCAGATCCAGTGCCCGGTCTTCGTGCTGGGCAGTGATCGGGACAGCTTCACCCCGGTGGTGGAGGCCGAGAAGATGGCGGCGGCGATCCCCCACTGCGAGCTGTTGCTCGTGTCCGGGACGCACGTTGCCCCGATCGAGCAACGCCAGCTGGTGGAAACGCGAGTCGTCCAGTTCCTGGAGGGGCCGTGCACCGAGTACGCGAAGGAGGTTGCGACCGCCACGACCGCCACGACCCGCGAGATGGATCGGAGCCCGCCGCATGCATCGTCGTGACAACCTGGCCGAAAGCGTCCCAATCAGCAGGGATGCGCTCGAAGCCTGGACGCACGACCTTCGCAACCCGCTCGCGGCGCTCGTCGCGAACGTCCACCACCTCCGTGAGACGCTGGGACCGCACCTCGACGACGAGTCGGAAGAGGTGTTCGCCGACTGCCTCACGCTCTTCGGGCTGATCGAGCGGTACACGGCGAACCTCGACGTCCTCGCCCAGGGCGACGACGTCCTTCCGGAGCGCGGCAGGCCCGTGCCGCTCGTCGATCTGACGAACGAGGTGGCCAAGCGGCTCTCTCCCTACGCGAGCGTGACCGGCCACCACTTTCGCGTCCTCGTGCAATGTGCCAGCGAGCCGAGCGTGACGAGCGACCGCGCCATCCTCCGTCGCGTGCTGGAGAACCTCACGGCGAACGCGCTCGAGAACTCGCAGGGTGGGCCGGTCGATCTGGTGGTCAGTGTGCGAAGTCGACCCGCGAGCGCCGGCCAGGCCAGCCAAGAGGAAGGCTGCATCACGGTTGTCGATCAGGGTCCGCCTTGGCCGGCCGTCGCAACGTCCACGACGACCCACTCGTTGAAGCGATCACCGGGCTCGCGCTACGGCCACGGCCTCGGGATCGATGCGGCGAAGGTCGCTGCGCGCACGATCGGCGCGACGGTGGAGCTCGGCGTTTCTGCGCGCGGCGAAGCTTCTGCCGCCCTGGCGGCGCCGCTCTACGGCGGTAGCTCCTCGCTTCGCGAGGGCGCCGCGCGGGTCGACTCCGGCGCCGCATCGCCCACGGTGAGCGAGTGACCGACTCGCGTGCGATCGCAGGATACATTGCGTCGATCGGCTGGTCGGTAAAGCGGGGAAAAGCCAGCGGCGCGCTCCTCGTCGCGCCGCCCGACGACGTCGAGGGGCCCGATCGGCTGCCACCCTTTCGCGTCGAGGTCGGCGAGCACTGGGTCGAGCTCATCCTCGGACCCGTATTCGGATCGACCCAGGCAAAGCCCCCCGATCTTGCGCTCCGCCTGCTCACGGTGAATCGCGATCTGCGCATCGCCAAGTTCGCCCTCGACGAACGCAGCCAGGTCGTCCTGTGTGCCGAGCTGCCGGTCGAGTCACTCGATCGCGAGGAGGTCATCGACGCCGCCACACGCATCGTGCGGTATGTCCGCCACTACCGCGCGTTCCTCTCCGGCGACAGCTGACGGGGCCACCGAGGAGGGCCTGGTCTGCATTTCTCAGCGCCCTCCGAAGCGACCACTGACGCGCCCACGTCACTCCTGGGTGATGACCACGCGATTCTCATCGCGGTAAGCGATCAGACCGGACTCTCCCGCGCAGCCCCAGCAGCTTGCCCAGGACAGGCGGCGCTTCACCGAGCCGTCATACCCGAGGACGATCGGACCTTTCTCCTTGCGCAGGACGAGCGAGCTGCCGATGCGGTACCGCTCCTCGGGCAACCGGTAGAAGGCGACGATGAAGGAGTCGTCACCAGCGTGACCGACGACCACCAGGATCTCCTCGCCTGGCAGCGGGTTCCACAGAAGAGGTGATGTGGTCAGCTCGATGCCCCTCGGGGCGTCGCCCGCGTCGGCGCGCGCCACGACCTCCTTGGCGGCGGAGTCCTCGAAGTAGTGGACTCGATCGGCCGATTTGGCGAGCTGGGGGACGCTCTTGAGCATCTCGGCGAGCTTGGCGGCCGCGAGGTCGACCTTGCGGAAGGTCGGCTGCCACTTGGGCGCCGGCAGCGTCTGGACGTTGGCCTCGCCGCCACAGCAGCGAAAGCCCAGGTCGTCGCTCTTGGCAGTCGGGCTGACGGAGGATCGATGCGCGCAGCGGTGATCGACATCGCGCGCATCGCCGCGGCCACCTCGCACCGAGGCCGCACCGGCGACGATGTCCTCCACCGGCGCGACGTCGCTCGCCGTCCACTCGCGGATCGACGTGCCCATCGAGAGCACGCCGAAGCCGCTCGGGCACTCGGCGGGGGCACCGGCACACTTGGGATCCCATGCAGTTCGACCGGCGAAGACGTCGCCCTCCGGGCCCTTGCAAGCGCGCTCCCACTCGACCTCGGCGCAGAGGCGACGACCACGTTCGGCGCAGAGCGCCGCGGCCTCGCTGCGGGCGACCGAGGTCCGCGGACGCTCGCCCGGCTTGTTGGGGTAGAGGTCGCGGTCGACGTCGAACGCGCCGAATGAAAGCTCGAGCTGCGTGGCCTCAAGCAAGGGGTCGCGGCCCTTGTCGCCCGGCGTGCTGCCGAGCCTGGTCGTTCCGGCGGGGATCTCGACGACCTCCTTGTCGGCGGCACGCGCGCTGGAGCTGGCGGCAGGCGCCGCGACGTTCTCGGCGGCCTCCATCACGTCGCCGCGTGGCGCGATGGTGGAGCCGGCCGGGCCGGCGTCGGCGAAACCCGCGTCGCCGCTGCCGCAGGCGACGCAAGTCGTCGCGAAAAAGAGCATGCCGAGCGATCGAGCCATCGACAGGCAGCGTTGCCAAAGCCGACGACGTGCGTCAAAGACCCTGGCTTCGCATGGCGCGATCGTTTCCCATGCCTCACCCCGCGTGATGCTCGACGAGTTCCCGCTCTGGTTTCTCCGGGCCTTCGCGATCGCGTTCGGCCTGATCTGGGGGAGCTTTCTCAACGTCGTCATCTACCGGGTGCCGCTCGGCAAGAGCGTCGTCCACCCGCCATCGCACTGCACGAGGTGCGGCGCGAACGTGAAGCCATGGCAGAACCTGCCGGTCCTGTCCTGGGTGCTGCTGCGCGGCAGGACGGGTTGCTGCGGCAAACCGCTGTCGGCGCGCTATCCCCTGGTGGAAGCGTTGGGGGGGCTATGCGCCTGGGGGATCCTCGAGACGCGCGTCTTGACGCTGTCGCCGACGACGTCGGTCGCGTTCGGCGGGGCCGTGTTCCTGTCGTTTCTGGCCGTGACGCTGGGCATGGTCGCAGCTGCGTTCATCGACGCCGAGCACCTCTATCTGCCCGGGAGCATCACCATCGGTGGGGCGATCCTCGGCGGGGCGACGGCGTCGCTGCGCGGGATGTCGTTCGTGGAGTCCGCGCTCGGCGCAGTGATCGCCTTTCTGGTCGTGTGGGTGCCCTTCATCCTGCTCTACGAGAAGGTGCGCGGGCAGCCGGGCATGGGGCTCGGCGACGCGAAGCTCCTGGCGCTCGCCGGCGCCTGGTTCGGCTGGCCGGGCGCGCTGTTCGTCCTCGGTGCAGGCGCCGTGCAAGGCGCAATCGGTGCGGGCGTGCTGCTGCTGACGCGAGGCAAGCTCGAGGACACCGAGGCGGTCAAACGCGAGCGTGAGGCCGTCCTCGCGGAGATCGCCGCCCTTCCGGAGGAGGAGCGAGAGGAGGCGCTCGCCGAATGGAACCGCGATCCGATCGCCCACGAGGCCCCGGACGCACTTCGTTCACGCATGCCTTTCGGACCGTTCCTCGCCCTCGCCGTGGTCGAGCTGGTGATGTTCCAGACCCACATCGCCGACTTCCTCCTCGGCGGGCTCTGATGACCTCGATGGATCGCGCGTTCGCGGTGAGCGGGTGAACGGTCGGCGACGGGGGGCGACCGTGCTCCGGGGCTGCGCCGCCGCCGCGTTGTCCGTGCTCTCGAGTTGCGGCTCCACGCCGGTGCCGCAGCCGATCCGCGAGCCGCCCTGCATGCTTTCGCCCTGCCGTTCCGCTCATCAAGGACAGGAGCCGATCCAGGTGCCCTTTCCGCCGCCCTCCGCGAAGGTCGATGTGATCGGCAATCCGCCGAAGGACATGTTGGACCCGGTCTGGGTCGACGGCCAATGGCTGTGGCGCGGACGCGCCTGGGTCTGGGAGTCGGGCAAGTGGTGGGCGCGGCCGGCGGCCGAGTACTACGCCGCCCCGGCGATCGTCCGGCGCGCCGACGGCAAGCTGATGTGGTTTGCGGGGTCGTTCCGGCCGTTCGACGGGATCGGGCGGGCCGCCCCCGCCGCGGGGCTTCCTTCGGCCGAGCTTCCGAGAGAAAAGGCCCCCCAAGCTCCATGATGCTGGCCTGGTCCTTTGCTGCGAGGATGATCGACGAGGTTGCGCGGCTGCTCCGCGCGCTCGGCAAGAACCGCTACGTCGCCGAGGTCGATCATCGGATCCACTGGACGGTCGACGCCGCGCTCGCCGATTTACCGGCCTTCGCGCCGCATGCGCTCGCGTTTGCGGTACGGCGCGATGACGACCCGAGGCTCGAGGTGGGGTCGCGTGATCCGACGTTGTGGCGAGCGGCGACGATCGACGAAGTCATCGCGGTTCTCACCGCATTCTGGGCGCCGGGCGCTCAGGCCGAGGCCTACCAGCTGCGGCTCGCCGAGCTGCTGGAGGAAAACGGATTCGAGCTGCCCGAGCACGACCCCTTCGCCGGCGATCCCGAAGCCCCCTCGTTCCCCGAGCTCATCCTGCTCGACTGGGTGCTTCTGGCGGTCGACGAGCTCGACGCCGATCAGCACGCCGGTGCGCTAGCGGCCCTCGAGGCGTACGGTGGCGAGATCGAGACGCCGAGCGATCCGGTCTACGTCGAGGGTCCCACCATCGGCCTCGTCGAGCTCACGGCGGGGGCCCCCCTGGGCGTCCTCGGCAGCGACCTCGAGATCTGGGCCGACGGACCGTTCGGCTACATCGACTACCTTTTCCGTGGCGTGTCGAAGGCGGCCAAGCTCGTCGACCCGCCGGTCGCACAGGTCGAGGCCGAGACGGAATGATCGGGCGAACCAAGGACGCCGCCACTGACAGCGGAAGGCCGAGGTGGTGGCACCAGGACCGCGACGAGGGAGGCTTGCTGACGAAGCAGCGAAACCGCAAGGCGTGGGAGCCGTCCATCCAGGGAGCGATCCCTCGATGTTTGCCCTGTCCGCTTCCCTCTTCGATTTCGAGACCGCTCTGCCGGCGCCGTCCCAGGCGGGACTGATCCTCGTGAGCGAGGAGCACGCCCCCGACGGAGGCCGCGCCGAGGTGGACGGCGCCATGGGGCGGTACGCCGAAGGCGACGACTCGGCCTTTGCCACGATCTACGCCGGTCTCGCGCCACGCCTGCGCATGTTCCTCCTCCGCCTGTCGAAGTCGCGGCCAACTGCGGATGATCTCCTCCAGGAGACCTTCCTGCGCATGCATCGTGCCCGCGCATCCTTTGCGGTCGGGGCGCGCGCCTTGCCGTGGAGCTACGCCATCGCGCGGAGCGTCTACATCGATCACGTGAGGGCGCGTGCCGTCCGCAAAGAATCGCTGGTCGACCGCGACGACGCCATGCCCGGCGTCGACGTCGCCGGTGGCGTCGATGCGGACGGGGAGGCCATCGCCATCGCGCGGCAGACGGCCGACCTCGTCTCTGCGATCCTGGACCGCTTGCCCGTCAACCAACGTGAGGCCTTCGTCCTGCTTCGCTACGAAGGCATGAGCGTCGCCGACGCCTCACGTATCCTCGGAGCCACCGAGAGCGCCGTGAAGCTGCGAGCCTTTCACGCCTACGAGGCGTTGCGAAAAGCCCTCGACATGGAACACCGCAAGCGAGGCGCGAAGAGCGACCCTGCCCGCAAGGAGCAACGGAGGTGAGCGCGCGCACCAGCGATGCCGAGACGGGCGTGAACGGCGACGAGATGGCCGAGTTCGATCTGTCGCGACTCGGTGAAATCCCCGATCCAGTGTCGAGCTTCAGCGGGAGCGGCACGCCTCCTCCGCCGACGCCCAGCACGATGGGCGACGCGCTGACCCGCGGCGACATGCGCCGCCGGCGCTGGCTTGCGATCGCCGGAAGCGCCGGCTGGCTCGTCGCCGTGTCCGTCGCCCTCGGCATCCGCGGCGACATGGGTCACGGCGACTCCTCGCATGCCGCGCTGCGCACCATCGTTCAAGTGCTCTTGCCGGCTGCCGCCGGCGCGACGGTCCTCGTGGTCGCGATGTCGGCAGGCGCACGCGGCCTCGGCTCGCGGACCCGCATCCTCACCTCGGCGTTCGCCATCGCGGCGACCATCTTCCCCCTGGCTGCGCTCATCGGATCCGGCGTCTTCTTCGATGATCGCCCCGGAGTGATCCGCGCCATCCTCACCTGCTTTGCGCTGGTGCTCGTGCTCGGCGGCGTGCCTCTCGTCGCCCTCGGCGTCGCGCTGCGCCACGCCTTTGCGGCGAACGCGCCCTGGCGCAGCGTCCTCGTCGCCGGCGGCGCTGGCCTCGCCGCAGCCGCCGCCCTCGGATCGCACTGCAGCACCCAATGCGGCACACACGTCGCGGTGGGCCACGCTCTGCCCGCCGTGTTCCTGGCGTTCGCCGGTGGAGCGATCCTCCACCGCGTCACGCGCGTCTGAAGCGCCGGGCGGGAAGTCAGCCCTTGGCGATGGCGCCCTGGAAGGCGCGCTTGAGGTCTTGCGGGGTCATCGTGGGGCGGCCGAGGTCCTTGCGGGCGCCCTTCTTGACGCGGATCTCGAGGAGCGCAGGGCCGTCGGTGCTGGCGAGCGAAGCTAGTCCGGAAGCTAGGCTCGCCGCGTCGGTCGCGCATGCGGTGGACTTGTAGCCACAGGCCTTGGCGATGGCGCAGATGTCGATCTGAAAGGCCACGGTGGGCTGACCGCCGACGCTGTCGTGCGCGCCGTTGTTGAGGACGACGTGCTTGAAGCTCTTGGGGCCGAGCTGCCCGATCGTCGCGAGGCCGCCCATGTGCATGATGACGGCGCCGTCGCCGTCGAGGCAGTACACGGGTCGGTCGCCGGAGCGGAGCGCGACGCCGAGCGCGATCTGCGAAGCGTGGCCCATGCCGCCGACCGTGAGAAAATCGGTCTCGTGCGACTCCTTGCGGGCCTCGCGCACCTCGAAGAGCTCGCGGGACGGCATGCCGGTCGTCGCGACGACCAGCGCGCCCTTGGGGAGCGACGCGACCACGCCGGCGATCGCCTCCTCGCGGGTCATCGGGTAGGCATCCTTCGCCTTGTTCTGCAGCGCGTACGCGGCGAACGTCCCCTTGTCGACGATGAGCGCGTGCGGCGCCTCGCGAGCGACGACATCGGCCACCGCGGCAGCCATGGCGCCCTCGGCCTCCGCGGGGTCCTTCGGGAGAACCGTAGAGCGCACGCCGATCGCCGCCAACGTTTCCTTGGTGACCTTGCCCATCTGCGCATGCTGCGGCTCGTCCTTGTCGCCGGGGCTGCCGCGCCAACCGACCACCAGGAGCATCGGTACGCCGTACACCGCGGGGTCGGCGAGAGACGTCAGTGGATTGACCGTGTTCCCCAATCCCGAGTTCTGCATGTAGACGAGGCCGATTTCGCCCGTGGCGAGCCAATGCCCCATGGCCAGCGCGATCGCTCCGCCTTCGTTGGCAGTGATGACGTGACGATCGGCCGGGGCGACGTCGGTGACGTAGGCGCAGAAGTCTTTGAGCAGCGAATCCGGCACGCCGGCGAAGAAGGTGACCTTGGCGCGCGCGAGGGCTTCGTAGAAGGCTTTCGGTTCGATCACGATCGGAGGGTTAGCCGAGCCGTCGCTCGAAGGGCAGCCTCAACCAGCCGGCTCGCGCCGATCCGCGCTGGCGTCGGATACCCTCGCGCTGAGAGGCGAGGGCCGATGGCGCGCCCGTGAGGAGACGACGTGAACCGAGCGATGTGGATGCTGGCGGCGGGAGCGCTGACCCTTGCGGGTTGTCGGGGCGAGGAGCTGACCCGCGTGCAGCTCGCCAAGGCGGGAGACTCCGCCCAGGCCAGCTGGAAGACCGACGGCGCCGTGACTGCGCAGGTCTGGGCCGACTACGAAGGCGAGTGGACGGGCGGCGACAAGCCTGGCCTCGACTACGCGATCGAGCTGCTCGACGGCGCCACCGTCGTCCAGACCCAATCCTGTCAGACAGGCACCTGTGGCACGAGCGTGTGCCGCAACACGACCCGCATCAACGACAAGCACAGCGGCGCTTGCGAATGCAAGATGAGCTGCACCCTCGCTGCGCCCAAGGCCGGCGCCTACACCGTCAAGGCGACGGTGAACGATCCGGGCGGCCATTTCACCGCGCCGAAGAACCTCTCCTTGGTCCTGCGGAAGTAGTCACCCTGCGCGTCGCCGAGTCAGCGCCACGAACGTGGCCGCGGCGCCGCGAGCGGTCACGCGCGAGCGGTCACGCGCGAGCGGTCACGCGCGCGAGGCCAGGTACGCCGTCATGTTGACGATGTCGTCCACGTCGGCGTCGATCGGCAAGGCGGCGCAAGGCTTGCGCAGCCCGAGCAGCATCGGCCCGATGGCGTCGGCGTGGCCCAGAATTTTGAGGGTCTGGTACGTCGCATTGCCAGCCGCGAGCGTCGGGAACACCAGGATGTTGGCGTTCTTGGTCAGCCGCGAGAACGGGAAGTGCTCGCTGCGACGGCTCTGGTCGAGCGCCACTTCGGGGCGCATCTCGCCGTCGATTTCGAGATCCGGCCGCAGCCGGCGCACGATGTCCACCGCGCGCGCGACAGAGCGCGGGGCGGGGTGCGCGACCGAGCCGAAGTTCGAGTACGAGATCATCGCGACCCGCGGCTCGATGTCGAGCGCCTTCACCGCATCGGCCATCTGGACCGCGATGTCGGCGAGCGTCTCGGCGTCGGGCTCGATGTTGAACACAGTGTCGCCGAAGAAGATGACCGAGCTCTTGAGCACCATCATCGTCATCCCGACGGCGACCTTGGCGCCTTCCTTCATGCCGAGGATCTGCAGGGCCGGGCGGATCGACTCGGCGTAGTTGAGCGTGAGGCCGGTCACCATGCCGTGAGCGTGCCCCTGGTCGAGCATGAGGCTCGCGAAGTGATTGCTCTTCTCGACCAGATTCTTCGCGGTGGCGCGGGTCAGCCCCTTGCGCTGGCGAAGAGCGAAGAGTCGCTCGGCAAATGCCGGTCCGAGCTCGGAGGTTCGCGGGTCGATGATTTCGGAATGGTCGAGCAGATCGAGATCGAGCTCGCGGCAGAGCGACTCCAGCTCGGCGCGCCGCCCGAGGAGCACCGGCTTGGCGATGCCGGTATCGACGATCTGCTGGACGGCCCTCAGCACGCGCGGTTGCGCCGCGTGCGGAAAGACGATGCGCTTGGGTGCGGACTTGGCGACCTGCACCACTTGGCGCATGATCGCGTACGCGGCATTGGCCGACCGCGACATGAGCCGTTCGCGGTACTCCGCGATGTCGAGCGGCGGCTCGCCTGCGGCGGTTCGCGCGACGCCCGATTCGATCGCGGCCTGGGCGACCGCCGGCGCGACCCACCAGAGCACGCGCGGATCGAACGGCTTGGGAATGAGATAGTCGGGCCCGAACTTGATCGGCTTGCCGCCGTAGGTCTCGACCACCGAATCGGGCACCGGCTCGCGGGTGAGCTGGGCCAGGGCGCGCGCCGCCGCGACCTTCATGGCCTCGGTCACGGTGGTGGCGCGCACGTCCAATGCGCCGCGGAAGATGTATGGAAAGCCCAGGACGTTGTTGACCTGATTGGGGTAGTCGGACCGACCGGTGGCGATCACGGCGTCGGGCCGAGCGGCGACCGCCAGCGGGTAGGCGATCTCCGGATCGGGGTTGGCCAGCGCGAACACGATGGGCTTGTCGGCCATCGTGCGAAGCATGTCGGCCGACACGACGTTGGCGACCGATAGCCCCATGAACATGTCGGCCCCGACCATCGCCTCGGCCAGCGTGCGACGCCCGTCATCGAGGCAGGCGAGCTTCTCTTTATGGCGGGTGAGGTCGGTGCGCCCTTTGTGGACCACCCCCTTGGAATCGACGAGGACCACCCCTTGTCGAGATAAACCGAGACTGACGAAGAACTCCACGCAGGCGATCGCGGCCGCGCCGGCGCCCGAGACGACAAGCTTGATGTCGCCGATCTTCTTGCCCACCACCTCCATCGCATTGAGGAGCGCGGCGCCCGAGATGATGGCCGTACCGTGCTGGTCGTCGTGGAACACCGGTATGCGCAGCCGCTTGCGGAGCTTCTCCTCGATCTCGAAGCACGCCGGGGCCGAGATGTCCTCGAGGTTGATGCCGCCGAACGTGGGTTCGAGCGCCGCGACGATGTCGCAGAACTTGTCGACGTCGGTCTCGTTGACCTCGAGGTCGAAGACGTCGATGTCGGCGAACTTCTTGAAGAGGCAGGCCTTGCCCTCCATCACCGGCTTCCCAGCCGCCGCGCCGATGTTCCCGAGCCCGAGCACGGCGGTGCCGTTGGAGATCACGGCCACGAGGTTGCCGCGGGAGGTGTACTCCCAGCTCTTCGACTCGTCGGCCGCGATCTCGAGGCAGGGCTCGGCGACGCCCGGCGTGTACGCCAGCGACAGATCGAGCTGACTGACCAGCGGCTTGGTGGGGACCACCTCGAGCTTTCCCCGAGGGTGCCGCCGATGGTACGCAAGCGCGTCGCTCTTCAGGCTCATGGGGGGAACCCTAATGAGCCCCGCCCCGAGCGACAAACGGTGTTTAACGTCGAAGAGTCGCAGTGGGCCGGCGCCGGCCCCGCAGTGCGGCTCAGTGGCGAGCGCGCGTGGCGAAACGACGCGGCGTGAGCGCCGCCGACACGGTGGAGGCGATGTCGCGCAGGACCCGGCCGTCGGAAACGCGGAACTGCCGATCGACGCGCCCCAGCTCGATCATGGCCATCATGCCGCGCGAAGTCGCAATAGGAACCATCGCGACGCCGTCGATCTCGGCAGTGCGACCGCCGAGACGCCAGGCCGCCGCACGAAAGGCGACGTGGTCGCGTGCGGCACCGAGCGCAAGCTTTCGGGTGCGGGCGATGTGCGCGAGGTAATCACTCTCGAGCAGCGGCGCGCCGAGGCGGAACGTGGCGCCCTCGCCGAATGCGTGGCGGGTCACCGGGATGTGGTGGCCCTCTTCGAAGCAATGGACGTAGCCGAAGTCGGCGCCGAGCTTGCGCGCCGTCACGCGCAGCGCGAGATCGAAGGCGTCGCGCGGCGAGTCGCAGAGGCGCAGCAGCGCCTCCAGGCTCTGTGTCTCGGTCTCGCCGGCGGTCTTATGGACCGGGCGACCACCCATCGCGGCGCGCACCTCGCGGATGTGCTCGAGCCTTCGCCAGGCCGCCATGCGATGCGGCTTGGCGATGCAATCGTCGGGGACGCGTCCGAGCGCGATGGATCGGACCAGGTTCGGCGTGCTGACCGGTCCCGCGGACCGCTCGCCGCGCGACACGATCCACAGCGGTGGCAGCTTCGGGCGATGGCCGTCGGGAATCCAGGTGGGCAAGTCCATGGATGTAAGTGTTTCGACCACCTGCTCTCGCGTACAACAAACGCGTCGAGCCGCGGGTGACCGCTCACTTCGCTTGGCCCACGGCCGCGCTTCGAGCGCTCAGTAATACCAGGGGAACTTGTCGAAGCTCGGGTCGCGCTTTTCGAGAAAGGCGTCGCGCCCCTCCTGCGCTTCGTCGGTCATGTATGCGAGCCGGGTGGCCTCGCCGGCGAAGATCTGCTGCCCGACCAGCCCGTCGTCGATGAGATTGAAGGCGAACTTGAGCATGCGCTGCGCCGTCGGGCTCTTGCCGTTGATCTCGGCGGCCCATTCGAGCGCGACCTTCTCGAGATCGGCATGCGGGACGACCGCATTGGCCATTCCCATGTCGAAGGCGTCCTGCGCGCTGTAGGTGCGCCCGAGAAAGAAGATCTCGCGGGCGCGCTTCTGGCCAACCTGGCGCGCGAGATAGGCGGAGCCATAACCGCCGTCGAAACTGCCGACGTCGGCGTCAGTCTGCTTGAACTTCGCGTGCTCGGCGCTGGCCAGTGTCAGATCGCACACCACATGCAGGCTATGGCCGCCGCCGACCGCCCAGCCATTGACCACCGCGATCACAACCTTCGGCATGAACCGGATGAGGCGCTGCACCTCGAGGATGTGGAGGCGCGCCAGCCGCGCGGGATCGATCTTGCCCTGGGCCTCGCCTTCATACTGATAGCCAGCTTTGCCGCGAATGCGCTGGTCGCCGCCGGAGCAGAAAGCCCAGCCGCCGTCTTTGGCTGAAGGTCCGTTGCCGGTGAGGAGCACCGTGCCCACGTCGCTGGTCTGCCGTGCGTGGTCGAGCGCCGCGAACAGCTCGTCGACCGTCTTCGGGCGGAATGCGTTGCGCACCTCGGGACGATGAAAGGCGATTCGCACCGTCCCTTGGCCCTTGGCCCGGTGGTAGGTGATGTCGCTAAAATCGAACCCGGGGACGCTCTCCCACCGGCTCGCGTCGAAGATCTCGCTGGGCATGCGGCGGACCGTAGTGCCCCGAGAGCCGCGCGGCCAGGCGCCCCGCCGACGTGCCGCCTCGCCTCGTTGGCCCTCCGTTGACCCTCCGTTGACCCTCCGTTGACCCTCCGTTGACCCTCCGTTGACCCCCCGTTGACCCTTTGGCGGGCGGCGCCGAAGATGTCGCGATGCTCCGTACCGATGCGCCGTCTCGCTGCTCGCGCTGGGGGGTTGTCGCGTCGTACGGCCTGATCGCAGGCTGCGCGAACGTCGTGGGCCTTGATGTCCTCGTATTCGACGGCGAGGGCGGTGCGGGCCCCACCGGCGTCAGCTCGGCGAGCAACACTGCGGGCGCGCTGGCGACGACCGACGCGGCCTCCTCGAGCGGGGACGCGACCGATGCCTCATCCTCCGGCGCGTCGTCGTCGGGAGAGACCGCATCCTCCTCGTCCGGATCGGGAGGCAGTGGTGGCAGCGGCTTCGTCGTGACCGGCGACCACGAGGCGTACCGTGATCTCTTGCGGGACTACGGCGCCTCGATCTGGCACTTGAACGAGGGCGACGGGGAGCCGGTGGCGCGCGACGACGGGCGCAACTGGGACGGCGACTATCTCGTTGAAGAAGGGACCCTCGCTTACGAAGAGCCCGGCGTGTTCGGTGACGATACTGCGGTGTCCTTCGTGGGCGGCGCTCGCATCGAGGTACCCCTCGCCGATGACAAGGGCTACTGGTTCCACCTGCGCTCCGAGAGCGAGCCCTTCGCCATCGCGTTCTTCGCGAAGCTCGACGGGGCGCCGGCCGCGCCCATCACAGTCATGTCCTGCTTCGACGAGGCCCTGCAGAAGGGCTGGCGCATCCTTCTGGGTGACGAGATCGTCCTCGAGCGCCGCGGCTTCGGCAACGTGGGCCAGGGCAACAGCGAGCTCACCGAGCCATTCCCCTTTCCCACCGATGGGGAGTGGCACTTCGTGGTGGTGCTGAAAGCCAGGCAGGATGGCCCTCTGCGCGGCTATGTCGACGGCGTACGGCTGATGGAAGAGACGTCGATCGTCCTCGAGATGCCCTTTACGGAGGCTCGGCTCAGCATCGGAGCCGACCCCGGAGCCGATGCTGCGACGCCGGCGCTCGCCCTCGACGAAGTGGCGTTCGTCTTCAGCGGTCTCGATGGCGAATCCGTCGAGGACTTCGAGTTTGGCGATGCCCAGGTCGACAACCTCGTAGAATGCCTGCAGGGCGGCAGCTGCTTTCGGGTCGACTGAGCGCGCACTGGTGACAAGGCGTCCTCGAGCGCCCCTTGAGCGCCCCTTGAGCGCCCCTTGAGCGC
>Ga0105046_10002510_pt1 | contig 28968 bp, 15 predicted proteins | sample MAT03_FD_78385 | JGI IMG/M metagenome (GOLD analysis project Ga0105046, IMG submission 78385) | Freshwater microbial communities from Lake Fryxell liftoff mats and glacier meltwater in Antarctica - MAT-03 (megahit assembly) | ecosystem: Environmental > Aquatic > Freshwater > Ice > Liftoff... | reverse complement strand
GCGAAGCGGATCGGCTGCAATATGGCAGAGCAATAACACCACGGTCTCCAATTCCATCTTCTCCTTTTCGCAGGTCTTCAGCGGTTCGTCGGATACCATTTCGGTGAACAACATTCTGAACCAAGCACCCAACACCATTTTCGTGAATGAACTTGACGGAGCTTACCAGTTCACCGATGATGTACACCTGGCCGGTGGCGCTCAGAACGGCATCGGACTGTACGGAGGCTCCCCTCCCTACAAGCCGGGCGCGGTGCCACACGTGCCGCACTTCCGGCAGGTGGATGTGGCTAAAGGCACAGCACCCAACGGCGAATTGCTGATGAACGCGAAGGTGGCGGTGCAGCCGAACTGAAGACCAAGTTCTTGTCGAATGAAATAGGGGCTGTCTCTGACGAGGCCGCCCCTATTTCATTAACGATACACTAGGCCGATCCATCACCGCCTGTCACTCGGATCTTCCTACCATCCTTCCTTCAATAGTAACCCTGCTCCATTCGCGCCTTTGCCCGTTGAGCACGGGTATGTGCAATGATCCGTCGAAGTTGCTCAACGCTCAATGCCTGTTCTCTTCCGCGATGCATGATCAAGTGGCAATTGGGGCACACGGGGACCAGGTCGTCGACGGGATCCAATACGTACTCTACCTCCAGCAAATGCAACGGATGGGTATGGTGAACGGGCATCGCATGTTTTCCCAGTATGCCATAAGTAAGTTCCAGATCGACATTGCACACAGCACACAGTTGACCCTGAACCCTTATGCACTTGGCCCGCGCCATTGGGTCATGCTCGTACCTGTTCACCTGGATGGACACCGCATGGGGGCCATCCGCATATTCCGGGTCCACCTCGTCCGGAGATCGTTCAAGAACAAGGTCCACCTTACCCTGACCACACCGCTTACAGGGAATGACCTTCAACAGGGGTGAGCGTCGATTGGACGATAGGTGTTCAACAAGCTCATGATAGAATGGGGCGCAAAACTTGATGCCGGTCCGTTCCGTGAAACTTCCAGGGCCGCTCTGGTTCCTGACCACACGGATGTGCGCGCAATCTGCACGATGGATACTGCATATGCGAGTACCATCCTGCCGTTTCATGTTCAGCACAAAACCTTCCGGATGCTTTTCGATCCACGTCAGGTAGCCCGCATCATCACCATCGAAAAGGTAAACCATCATTGATCAAGCCATTCACGGAACCGGAGTCGGACCACGTGCGAACGGACCTTGGGTTGCGGCCAAATATATCGGGACATCGGGAGCACTTGAACGCCTTCACAGAATGTTAATGATCATTTAAGATCGAATGGTTCCTTGAGCACTGCGCGCTGATCCAATGGTCCTTACAGGTATTCGATCAAGGCGAAATATTAGATCAATGGTAATTGAATGCTAACAGGTCCTGGAGCAGGTCCGACAACCTTTGCGCCCCACCCTCGGACCAATGACCGGAATGCGCGCAGCTCTTACCATACTAGGGACCTTTATGCAGTTCATGGTCTTGTCACAAGGAGTTGTGCGTGGGCGGATCACCGACCAGAAAGGCGAAACCTTGATCGGTGCGAACATCGTGATCAAGGATGAACCGGGAGTCGGTACCGTCACGGACCTGGATGGCGCTTATAGCTTGCGGATCGAGCGTTCGGGAGCGATCACGTTGGTCTTCTCCTTCATCGGAGCGATCACTGAGGAACGCGTGGTCACCCTCGCGAATGGGAATGTGTTGGTGTTGAACGTTGAAATGAAAGACAACAGTGTACAGCTTGGCATGGTGGAGGTAGAGGCAAAGGCCAAGCGCACGGGAGATAGCTATTTGGATAAATTGAAGATCAATGCCGGGGCTTCGATGGACTATATCTCCTCGGACCGCATGCTTCGTACCGGTGACAGCGAAGCTTCGCAAGCGATGCGAAGAGTGACGGGCGTATCCACGGTAGGGTCCTTCATCACTGTTCGCGGCTTGGCGGACCGTTACATCGTAACGAGCATCAACGGAAGTCGGATCCCCACCATGGATCCATTGACGAACAACTTGCGCCTCGACCTCTTTCCCACGGGTCTTTTGGATAATATCGTGATCACCAAGACCGCAACCCCCGACCAGCCCGGTGATTGGTCAGGGGCCTACGTATCATTGAACACCAGCGATTACCCTGATCGGCTACGCGTGAGCTTTAGTACCACCTTCGGATACAACCCAAATTCGAGTTTCAAGAACGTGGTGATAGGGGCACGGAGTTCGACGGACTGGCTGGGGCACGACGACGGTTTGCGTGGGATCCCGAATGGCGTTCCTGCGGACATTGAGCAGTTCCCCAATTTCAAAGAGCCAAGCCTGTATGAGCAACTCCAGCTGCTGGGCCTGGGGAACTACCTCAACAACTATGGGATCGTATCCAGCACGCCCGGTTTCCAGGGAACTTCGATGGCCACTTCGGGAACGCTTCAACACCTGTCGCTCACACAACTCGGTCTATTAGCACCGGGCCAGATCTATGACGGGAACGCGGTATCAGCTGCGGTGAGCACTTACAACAGCACGTACGACCTCGCGTACTTCTCACCCACGGTGAACGGCGAGTTGGCACAAATGAACACGCGTTTCAACAACGCGAACTGGCGCGTGAAGGACGCTACCGGAAGGCCGAACTTCAACCAATCCTTCAGCATTGGGAACCAGGTCCAACTTTTCAAGAAAGCGAAGACCCCCAAGACGCTCGGCTTTCTGCTAGGCTTCCGCTATTCAACGGACACGGAATATGATGGCGAGGCCACGCTTGGAAGGACATTGGAGCGATACAACGACACGGACCCGGGCAGCGACTTCCTTCGCAAAGGGACGCAGCGGATCAGCACAGAGTCGGCCGGTTGGAACGCGCTCGGCAACCTTGCCTTCAAACTGGATCGCAACAACAGTTTCTCCCTGATGGTGATGCCGAACGTGCTTGGCCAGAACAACGCACGCGTATTGACTTTCCTAGCACCGCCGATCAGCGGGGAGACCTTCATTAGCGAAGACCAATTCTATGAAGAGCGGAAACTCTGGGTGTACCAATACGGATCGCGCCACTTGATCCCCGCGCTCAACTTGAAAGTGGAGACCGATGTTTCCTATTCCGACGGCAAGCGCGACGTGCTCGACCTGAAAACAGTGCAGTACATCAAACCGGCGGACGGCGGATCCATCGATAACGTGGACGGTGCACTCACGCCCCCTGGCCGCATCTACCGATTTTTGGATGAGAACTTACTGGATGCACGTCTTTCATTCGCCCTACCGATCGGTGACAAGGAATCACTACCCCGGACGCTCAAATTCGGTGGTGGATATCGCAGGAATGAACGTACAAACCAACAGAGCTACTTCATCGTGCTAAATGCGCCGGCACCAACTCAGTGGGAACAACCCGGTCGTTTTGAACTTGGCCCGGATGGCCGCTTCCCATCGCGCTATAGTCCATTCGGAACGTTCAAGGACAACGACATCGGGATCAGCGAGGTCCTGGCCGCTTATGTCATGGGTGACTATGCCATCACCGAACGCACGCGTGTCATTGGTGGCCTTCGTGCAGAACACACGGACCTGCTTTCCGACATATTCCGCTTTCACGAACTCGGTCTGGCAGCGGATGACACTACGCGCGGAACCGTAGGCGATGTCTCCGCAGGTGGAGGAGGATCCGCTGAACCGAAACCGGCGATACCGGGCACGATCGATCAGTGGGACTTCCTTCCCAGCATCAACGTTGTACACAAGCTCCGGAAAGACCCAAATGGTCCGATGAACCTTCGCCTGAGCTACTTCAGATCGTTGGCCCGGCCCAGTTTCCGTGAGTTCTCGGTGGTGCAACTGTTCGACTATGTCCTCAACGCACCGGTCTATGGCAACCCAGCCTTGAAAATGCCGAGCATCGATAACTTCGACATTCGATTGGAACGTTTCTTCGCCAATGGGAACAACGTAACGGTGAGCGCCTTCCACAAGGAGTTCAAGAACCACATCGAACTCCTTTCCACCTCGGCCGGTGGCTTCACTTGGAGGAATGCCGACCGATCTATTGTTGATGGCTTGGAACTTGAAGGACGCATCGGGATCCTACGTGGATTGGAATGGCGCGGAAACGTCACATTCATGCGATCCCGATCGGACCTCACCTCCACCGCGACGGGCAGCGAGCTCAAGATCAGCACGCCCATGTATGGTCAAGCACCGTACATCGTCAACAGCATGTTGAACTACTCTTTGGACAGCCTCGGTCTGGTGTTCAGTGTCTCCTACAATGTTCAAGGGCCGAAGTTGTTCGTGGTCAATTCGGAACTCGACCCTGAGGGGATCCAAGCGTATGAAATGCCACGGCACCAGATCGACATCACTGCGACGAAGAATTTCGCAAAGCACTGGGGAGCTCGGTTCCGCATCAGGAACCTGCTGAATGCACCACTCCGCAGGGCGTACAAATTCGAAGAGGGCTATGTGTTCGATTTCGACAATTACAGGTACGGCTCTGAATACGCACTCACCATTTCCTATACAATTCGATGATGGGAGCACTTTGCAAAGTGAGATCCAGGGTGACAAATTGGACCCGTTTCCTTGTTGCGTCGTTCTTCGTCTGCCTCGCACTCTCGATACACGCGCAGAACGAGATCGAAAATGTGTTCGTTGAGACCTACTATATCTCCGACGCGAACGATGGAACCGACGACATAGGCGGACCGCTTGCAACCGGCTCCAAAACCTTCCGTGTGTACATCGATCTATGTGCTGATTGTTCACTCCGATCCATTTTCGGCAGCCCGGAGCATCCGCTGGTCCTCGAAAGCACAGCACCCTTCTTCAATAACATCGATCGCGGAAGGACATTTGGTCATGAGATCAACAACAGTGCCTTGGATGAGAACACGGTCGCGCTCGATTCATGGCTTTCCTTCGGAGCAGCGAGCAACCAGAAGTTCGGCGTGCCAAAAGTGGATGACCCGGATGGATCGATCATCGGCGGCTCCAACAATGATGGAGGCAGCACGAATATCAGCGGTGGGCTGCTGGTGAATTCTGACGCGGAGGCAGGTGTTCCCTTGACCGAACAGGACGGCCTCACACTATTGGATGGCACCCCCGCTTTGCCTCCGAACTTCCAAGTGACGGGCACATCGCCCGATACGGTATTTGCTTCGGAAACCACCTCGGGCATGTTCAGCAGCACCAACACCCGCATGCTATGCAGCGTTCCAGGTGTTCGCGGGCCGGATGCGAGCAACAGGATCCTTATCGCACAGTTAACAACTACCGGCGATCTTCAATTCCGGATCAACGTTGATATTCAACGCGGTGATGGATCGGTGTTGCGCTTCGTATCAGGAGTCTCCGTACTGCTTGAAGGCGAAACCCCAAATGGACTACTGTCCTATCCACCACAATGCGGCTGCACGGATCCCGCCTTCGTGGAATACGACCCGAGCGCGGGTTGTGATGACGGTAGCTGCCAGACGGCCATTGTTTTCGGCTGCTTGGATACTTTGGCCTGCAACTACACTTCCGCGGCGAACTTCAACATTAGCGAGCTCTGTTGCTATGGGCCGAATGACTGCAACGGGTTGGACGTTTCCATTGTCTGCCCGGAGGTTGGTATCGAAGCGCTGGAGAATGGAATGGGCATCAACCTTTTTCCCAATCCGGCAAGCGACCTGATCCATATCATCGCATCAGGGAATACACGGATCGGATCGGTAACCGTCTTTGATGCTATGGGTCGGACCGTGCTCTACGACACAGAACGATCCAACACGGACGGAAGGACCGAACTTGATCTAGGTGATCTAGCGACCGGGGTGTACCGATCCGTTATCGTCACTTCGGAAGGGCGCGTCGTTCGATCCTTTATCAAGGTCGATCAGTGATCAACGGACCATATTTCGGCTGGGCCGTAGATATCACGATCACTTAATGTAGAAGTTCCATCATACCCGTGGAGCGCGAATAGTTTTGCCCGCTCAAACACTTGGCCATGCGCATCACGTCCCTCCTTTCCGCTTCCCTCTTGACAATTTCAAGTGCTTTTGCGCAATATGCACCACCAGATGGTTCTGGTTTGGAGGGCGTTATTGTTGAGCGATACTACCAAGCAGATGCGAGCGATGCGGCCGATGAAGATGGAAGTACCGGCTTGGTCGAGGGGGCCATCACCTACCGGATCTTCGTGGACTTGCTCCCAGGGTACGAATTGCTCACGATCGGTGGATACCCGGACCATCCGATCACCTTCGCCTCGAGCACCACCTTCTTCAACAACGATGATCGCGGCGAGGATTTCGGCCACAACGTCAACGACACTTATTTGGACAATAACACTGTTGCTCTCGATTCGTGGATCACCATCGGCGCAGCGTCCGATGCCCATTGGGGTGTGTTGAAGGCAGAAGATACGGATGGATCGATCATCGGTGGATCGAACAATGATGGTGGAAGCAATTCGGTTCCTGGCGGACTTCTGGTGAATACGGCTGGTGGTACCGGCATACCATTGACAGAAGCGGATGGCCTCTTGGATGCAATGCCGGCACAAGTCGTTTCGGTCGGCGAACTCCCGACGATCCTGACCTCCGGAACCAGCTCGTACAGTTCTGACAATTTCGCATACGCGGTGCTCGGGGGCCTTGCCGGACCAACATCCGAGAACAAGGTCCTTATTGGCCAATTCACCACCGATGGTACGTTCGAGTTTTGCCTGAACATGTGGCTCCGTATTCCAGAGGAGCTTGTTTGCAATGACCCGAACTGCCATGAATTTTTGGAATACTATGCGCAATTGCTGCCAACGGACACAGCAGGCAAGGCGATAAGCGGCGACAATAAATTCACGCACCCTACCCTTTGCTTCAACTCTTCGTCCGGCATTGTCGATTGCCTTGGAGTTCCCAATGGAACAGCCACGCCGGGCAGTGCTTGCGATGACGGCAATGGCGACACGAGCAACGATACGTTCAGCAACGGTTGCGAATGCCTAGGCGAAGACTGTGAAGGTGTAGCAGGTGGAGCCGCGCTACCTGGAACGCCCTGTGATGATAACGACCCACTGACCTTGGATGATACTTGGCAGACCGGCTGCCTCTGCGATGGTACTGTGGGTGTTGATGAGCGTGTTGGCCTGGCCGCTGATGTGAGCATGTTCCCGAATCCCACATCCGGCTCGGTTCGTGTCGTGATCGCTGGCAACTTGGAAGCGACTATTTCCTTCACACTTCGCAATGCACTTGGACAGAAACTTGGCCATGTGGTTCCCGGCCGTATCGAGAATGGTTGGTCCGGCGTAGTTGACCTCTCAGGCCAAGCCTCCGGCATCTACTTCATCGAAGTCGCTTCCGGTTCCTTGCGTCATACCGAACGGATCACGAAATATTGATCGACCATGAAATGGTCCTTTGCTTCCTTGGCCATTCTTCTTTGGGGCAGTGCATCCGCCCAGGGTGTGGAGGGTGTGCTCGTGGAGCGAACCCATGTTGCCAAAGCCTTGGACGGCGCGGATACCGTCACCTATCGATTGTACGTGGACCTCGCCGAGGGCTATCAGCTTCAACTTGCCTATGGGGATGCTGCACATAACCTGCGTATTGCGAGTAGCACTGACTTCTTGAACACGCAGCCAAGCGCGATCTACGGGGACGACCTGAACGATCGCGACATGCTGCCGGAGAACATCCATGGTGATTCCTGGTTCACACTCGGTATGATAGGAAATGCCCACTGGGGCGTGCCATGGTCCATGGATATGGATGGAGGTGCAGATGACCCCATGGAGTCGGATGGAAAGATGACGGCAACGACGGTCCGCGATGTGGTCGAATTCAATTTTCGGCCCGGCTATTTGGGTGAAATTGCAGGTCACATCATTGAAACGAACAATGGTGGTTGGGCCGTGCTAGGAGGCATCAAAGGTGCGACGACACATAATGCCGTATTGATCGCACAATTGCGCACATGCGGTGAACTCACCTATGAATTGAACCTGCAACTCGCGGCACCGGATGGGAGCATCGAGAAGTACGTTGCCCGGAACGCGCGTGAAGGGGAGATCCATGCACCGTTCTTGTGCCATGGTCCCTGCGGTATCCAACCCTGATCATCCTTATTGCCAGTATGTGACCGCAATGATCTGTGGTCCAGAGAAGCGTTCCCTATAGCGTTGTGGTACCATGTTAGATCCATCGGCGCGCTGGATGAAGCCGTCGTTAAGCGAAATAGGGATCCGGCCCGGATCCTTAAGACAGAGCAAGGAATAGGATGACACAAGCATAGTGTGTCCGTAATGACAAGGGCACACCGCCCTGGGACTTTTGCGGTGCCACATAAACCAAGTGGTAGATCCCAAATCCCTAAATGTTCAGAAAGATGAAGAACCTGACGAAACTAGCACTAGCGGCGACCTTGGTCTCCGCGGCAGCGGTAAGCGGAACGGCCCAGAGTATCGGGTCGGCTTGCGGTTGTCCAAATGTATCATCCCGCACGACGGTCAACCTCTCCACCCTCGCGGATGGAAGCGGTAACCTGACAGCCAGCGCAACAACGCTGACTTGTAACAACCTGTACATACTTAATAGCAAGATCTATGTACCGGACGGAAAGGACCTCTTTGTTGAGCCAGGCACTGTGATCAAGTGCAATGACAACGCCGGTGCCAATGCCAATGCACTTATTGTTACGCGTGGAGGCCAGATCTGGGCCAACGGTTCCGAGAGCTGCCCGATCATCATGACCTCCAGCGCTGACCCATTGGATGGTTCCTACTCGGTTACCAACCGTGGTAAGTGGGGTGGATTGATCATCCTTGGTCGTGCATACAACAACGTTCGCAATGCCGATGCATCGGTATCGGTTACCGGTACGGATGGTGTTGGTTTGATCGAGGGCCTTGTTGCTGGCGATAACCGCCACTTCTATGGCGCGCCTATCGGAAGCGAGAACAACGATGACAACTCCGGTATCCTTCGCTACGTGAGCCTTCGTCATGGCGGCGAACTGCTCGGAGCGAACAACGAGATCAACGGTCTCACCATGGGCTCCGTGGGTCGCGGCACCACCATCGAATACGTGGAAGTGACCTCGAACCTCGATGACGCCTTCGAGTTCTTCGGAGGAACAGTGAACGCCAGCCACTTGGTCGCCATGCATTGCGACGATGACTACATCGATTGGGACCAGGGGTACAGCGGCAAGTTGCAATTCGTCTATGGCCTGCAAGGTCCGGACAATAGTGGTGGTGCATTGAACCAAGGTGATAACGGATTCGAGTTGGACAGTGATGACGCTGCCACCAACAATGGTCTCCGGTCCACAGGTGTGATCTACAATGCCACGATCATCTCCCGCACCGGTTCCATTACACCGGTCGACGAAGCCATCGAAGCAAAAGAGCGCACACAAGGAACGATCGTGAACAGCATTTTTGCTGGCTTCCGTTCCGGGTTGAACCTCGCTTCCAACGTTACAGGCTTCTGGCAGGGTGGTCAGTTCCAAGTGAAGAACTGCACGTTCCAAGCCTGCACGAACCCACTGCGGATCAACGGTGTGAATACCACCTCGGGCACGGATTTCAACCAATTCACGATCACGGATGGCAACCTCGCCATCGCGTCCGGCCTTATCGACAACACCTACGCCATGAGCTTGGTGAACAACAGCGTGACCGACCGCGTGAACCCTGTTCCTGCGGCTGGTACCGCCACGACCACATTGACCCCACCGGTGGATGGATTCTTCACCGGCGCAAAGTACCGTGGTGCGTTCCAACCTGGTGCTGAGCCTTGGACGACCGGTTGGACCTTGGCTTCCCAGCTCGGAACCGATGTGAGCGCTGCTGCTGGTTGCACGGGCGACCTGAACCGCGACGGCCTCATCAACTCGGTTGACTTCTCCTTGTTCGTAAGTGCCTTTGGCGGCAACTGCTTCTAAACCAAAACGTGTGGTATTGGGGTGATCCGTGATCAACTCCGTGCCATACAACAACAACCAAACACATGAGAACAAACATCAAAAAGTTCCTCCTCGGCTGTAGCTTGGCGCTTGGCGGTCTCACCGCCGGTGCCCAAGGTCTTGAGGGCATTATCGTGGAAGATTTCCACACGGTCACGCAGGCCGACGCAAATTTCATCAACGGTCTCGGCAACAGTACATACTCGATCGTTGCTGGGTCCAAGGTGTACCGTGTCTATGTGGACATGGCACCCAACTATCGATTCCTGACGGTCGGCGGAAGTGTCCCTGACGACGGCATTGGGGTCCACGCGTTGGATTTCTCAACAACAACGACGTTCTGGAACGACGACAACTTCGGAACGGAGTTCCCCGCTCAGACCCGTCGCGCATCGACCGGAACGATCTTCGACACCTACATCACCATCGGCTCCACGGGTATTGTTGGCGGCGCCTCTCCCTGCGGTGCACTCGGCTCGGGCCTTGCCCAAGTGGGTGTGCTTCGGACGGCGGATACCAACGGCGACTTGACCTCCTGCGGTGTGTTCCCCGGCTTTACAGGAAACGACGGCAGCATCCCTGGAACGGTGCCTGCGCTGACAACCAACCTTTCAGGCATAATAGATTTCACGGCCCTTACAGGAAGCGCGAGCAGCTTCGTGATCGGTGGGAACAGCGGAGACTCCTACGCCACCCTTCCAGCCAATACGGGTATTGACCCTACCAACACCAACCGTGTGTTGATCGGTCAGTTCACCACGGATGGTGTGTTCTCCTTCCACATCAACGTGGCGATCCAAAGTGCGGCTGGTGATGTCGAATTCTACGTATGGTCCAACCCGATCCTGACCGAAGTGGTTTCGCCCTTCCTTACTTACCCACAAGCAGCATGCAACCCGCCCGTGTTCTCAGCTTCCGGAAGCAATGGCCCCCTTTGCGCTGGCAGCACATTGAACTTGAACGCCTCTGCCACGGGTGATGCAACCATCGCCTATAGCTGGAGCGGTCCGAACGCCTTCAGCAGCACCATTCAGAACCCGACCATCGCGAATGCAACGAGCGCTGAGACCGGTATGTACACGGTAACGGCCACCAACGGTTGCGCACCCGATGCAACAGCCATGGTGAACGTGGTCGTGAATGCTGCACCGAATGCTGGCAGCAACGGTACGTTGACGATCTGCGCAGGCAGCACCGTTACCACCGCGCAACTGTTTGCACAACTCGGCGGCGCACCCAATGCAGGAGGAACGTGGAGCCCGGCTTTGGCCGGTGCTGGTGTTTACACCTACACGGTTACAGGTACCGCGCCTTGCACGAATGCGACCTCGACCGTAACGGTAAGCGAGCAAGCACAACCCAACGCTGGAACCAATGGTACGTTGACCATTTGTGCAGGCAGCACGGTCACAGCTTCACAACTCTTTGCACAGCTCGGCGGAAGCCCGAACGCTGGTGGAACATGGAGCCCGGCTTTGACCGGTGCCGGTGTATACACCTACACGGTGAATGCGGTTGCTCCATGTACGGGAACGGCCTCCGCAACGGTAACAGTTACCGAGCAAGCACAACCGAACGCAGGTACGAACGGAACTCTTTCGATCTGCTCCACCGCCTCTTCAACAAGTCTATTCGCACAACTCGGTGGTTCACCGAATGCAGGTGGATCATGGAGCGGCCCCAGCCCAGTGGTCGGTGGCAACTACGATCCAAGCACCATGGATGCAGGCGTTTACACCTACACGGTGGCCGCAGTAGCGCCTTGCACCGGTGCTACGACTGCGACAGTGACGGTGACAGAAACCGCTACAGGGACTTGGTACGAAGATGCTGACAACGACGGCGCTGGTGACCCCAACGTGGTGTTGGACCAGTGTGATCAACCAGTTGGTTACGTTGCCAACAACAACGACCTCTGCCCTGCCGATATGAACAAGATCGCCCCGGGCGCTTGCGGTTGTGGTGTGGCCGATGTTGCTGCAGCCTATTATGCTGACACCGATGGTGACGGCTTCGGTGACCCAGCTACGAGCCAAGTCGGCTTCACTTGCTCGGTACCTACCGGTTTCGTTACGAACAACACCGACAACTGCCCCACCACCTTCGGCTTGATCGGTGATGCGTGCGACGATCTGGATGTGAACACCAACAACGATGTGATCGGTTCGAACTGTGTTTGTGCAGGAACCCCAGTAGGAGTGGATTGCGAGGGCGTACCGAACGGTCCTGCCTTGCCAGGAACCGCTTGCAACGATGGTCTTGCTACCACGGGTAACGATACCTGGACCGCTGGTTGCCAATGCGTAGGTCTGGTGATCGATTGCGAAGGTGTGGCCGGTGGCTCCGCCCTCCCAGGCACGGCCTGCAATGATGGTCTGGCCACGACGGGTAACGATGTATACGGTGCGAACTGCGTTTGCGCTGGTCAGCTGATCGATTGCCTCGGTGTGGCAGGTGGCAGCGCGCTGCCCGGTACGCCTTGCGATGACAGTAACCCGAACAGCACCAACGATTTGTACGATGTGAACTGCCAGTGCTCCGGCACTCTGGCGAATGACTGCCTGGGTGTTCCAGGTGGAACGGCTCAGCCCGGCACCGCGTGCGACGATGGTCTCGCTACGACGGGAAACGATGTGTACAGCGCCAACTGTGTGTGTGCCGGTCAAGTGATCGATTGCAACGGCGTGATCGGCGGTCCTGCACTACCAGGCACCACTTGCGACGACAACAACCCGAGCACGATCAACGACCTTTTCGGTACCAATTGCACATGTGCAGGAACCCCGGTAGGTCCGAACACGGAGTGTGTCTCCTTGGAGATCACCACGGATGCGAATTCTTCCCAGACCAGCTGGGAGATCGTTCCTGAAGGAGGCGGTGCCCCCTTGTGCAATGGCGCAGCTCTTCCACCGAGCAGCACCATTACCGAAAGCTGCTGCTTGCCAGTTGGTTGCTATGCCCTGCGCGTGCTCGACAGCGCCGGCGATGGTATCGCCAACGGTGGTTACGTGCTTCGTGAAACGGCTTCCGGTGAGCGTATCATCGACAACCGTGGCAACTTCAGCACGGGTGCGGAAAGCTCCATCCAAGGTCTGCAAGGTTTCTGCTTGCCGATCGGAGGTACGAGCTTGATAGGCACCAGCTGCGACAAGCTCGATTGGGTGAACTTCAAGTACCTGGTTTGCCAGCCTGACCCATCCGTTGCGAACGAATGGATCAATGGTGGAGCGAACAACGTACAAGACGCGAACAGTGGTTACGAGTTCTGGATGTTCGATCCGAACGGCACATACAGCTATCGTAAATTCCGTTCGCACAACGTGAGCGATGGCAAGTCGCCAGCGAACGCCAACCGTGCCTGCCATATGAAGATCAACAACTGGTTCAACAGTGCCCTTACCCCACTGATCCCCCAGAACACATTGATCAACGTACGTGTACGTGGTCGTGTCAACGGGGCGAACAGCGTCTTCGGTCCAGCTTGCACCATGGTGATCGATCCAGCACGGGCAGCTTGTCCGCTGATCAAGTTGTTGGATTCCCCAGGCGACAGCAGGTCCTCCTGCAATGCTACCCGCACTTACGGCAATGGGAATTTCGTGTGGGCAACCCCGCCGCAATTCATTCCGGCGGTGTCTGCTGCACAACTCCGTTTCCAGTTCCGTTTCCGGAACATGGCCGAAGGTTTCGAGACTATCCGTACGAGCAACAGCTATGTTCTTCCGCTCAACTGGACCGGTGCTGGCATGCTGAACTGCGGAACCGAGTACACCGTTGATGTTCGTGTGAGCAAAGATGGTGGCGCAACCTGGTGCATAGATGGAACCACGCCTGCAACCCCATTCCAACCTTGGGGAGAAGTGTGTACGTTGACCATCGCACCATGTGCAAGCAATTTTGGTACATCGACCTCGCTTCGCGGGGAGAGCAGCCTCACGATGTATCCGAATCCGAACAGTGGCGGTCAATTGTTCATCTCCCTTAGCGAGGTGGCCGCTGATGTCAATACGGTGAGCATGGACATCTTCGACATGACCGGCAAGCGCGTTGCAGCTCGCACGATCACTGTTCAAAATGGTTTCATCAACCAGTCCGTGGAACTGAACGGCGAGCTCTCCGGTGGTCTGTACATGGTCAACATCACCGCTGGTGATAAGACCTTTACTGAGCGCTTGGTGATCCAGCCATAAGGTCAACCGCTAGATAAAGCGAACGCCCCGCGCCGAAAGGTGCGGGGCGTTCTGCATTCGTGGTTCGGGTGGACAAGTGGCTTCACATTGAAGTGTACCAAGCTTCAAGATCTCTTGGCAAAATGATAGCCTCCGTGGATCCTACCGGTAATGCACCGGACGGAGTTTTGCATCATCCTAACAACCCTAACTGAACATGAGAACACATGAACGTATCCGTGCCTGGTTGGCACCCCGAACAGCGTCCTGCCAAGACACGCAGGAACTGACGCTCTTCAAGCCGGAGTCGGGCCTTGGAGTTGCTCTGGCAGCAGGCCTCATGGGCCTTGCAGCGCTGGCCTTTGGCCAGATCCAACTTGCGCCATTGGGCACTTATGCCACCGGCATCTATGACGCCAGCGCTGCAGAGATCGCCGATTTCGATCCTGCGACGGACCGTATCTTTTTCACAAATGCACAAGCCAACACGGTCATCGCACTCGATGCCGCTGACCCCACAGCGCTCTCGTTCGACTTCTCCATCGACCTATCACCATTCGGTGGCGGTGTTAACAGCGTCACCGTATTGAACGGTGGTATAGCCGTGGCCGTGGAGGCCAGCCCCAAGACCGATCCCGGGGTGGTGGTCTTCTTTGATCTCGATGGCACGTTCATCAGTCAGGTCACAGTGGGTGCATTGCCCGACATGGTCACCGTATCTCCCGATGGCACCAAGGTGCTCGTGGCCAATGAGGGTGAACCCAACAACGACTACACCATCGACCCGATCGGAAGCGTTAGCATCATTGACATCAGTGGTGGATTGGCTTCGCTTACGAACGCCAACGTCACCTCCATCGACTTCACCGGCTACACCCCGGCCCAGTTGCCCGGTGTGCGGATCTTCGGACCTGGTGCCACTGTGGCGCAGGACATGGAGCCAGAGTACATCGCAGTTAGCGACGACTCACAGCTCGCCTTCGTGGTATGTCAGGAGAACAACGCCGTGGTGCGTATCAACCTGCTGACCAATACCATCGAGCAGATCACCGCATTGGGCATGAAGGATCACAGCATCGCTGGGCAAGGTCTCGATCCGAGAGATGCTCCGGCTGGCATCAATATCGCCAACTGGCCGGTAAAGGGTATGTATATGCCCGATGCCATTGATGCCTTCACCGTGGGCGGACAGACCTACGTGGTATGCGCCAACGAAGGAGATGCCCGTGAGTACGGTATCGCCATCGTGGAACCCCGTCGTATCGGCAACGCCGGCTATGTGCTCGACCCCACCGTGTTCCCGAACGCGGCCACCCTTAAGCAGAACGCCAACCTGGGTCGCCTCAACGCCTCCACCGCTTCCGGTGACCTGGACAACGATGGCGATCTCGACGAGATCCATGTGTTCGGCTCTCGCTCTTTCTCCGTGCGTGACGCGAACGGTGCGCTCATCTGGGACAGTGGTGACCAGTTCGAACAGATCACCGCTGCGGCCTATCCCGCCAACTTCAACGCCAGCAATACGAACAACAGCTTGGACAACCGTAGCGACGACAAGGGTCCCGAGCCGGAGGCCATCGTCGTCGGGGATGTCTATGGTGTACCCCACGCCTTCATCGGCCTGGAGCGCGTCGGTGGCATCATGGTCTATGACATGACCAACCCTGCCGCACCAGTATTCGTGCAGTACATCAACAACCGTATCTTCTCCGGAACGCCCTCCGCTGGCACCGCCGGTGACCTTGGTTTGGAAGGCCTTGCGTTCGTGTCTGCTGCCGAGAGCCCCAACGGCATGCCGCTGCTCATTGCGTCCAACGAGATCAGTGGAACGGTCACCGTGTTCGGCATCGAGCCGCCTCCCTTCCAATTGCAGATCCTGCACGCCTCCGACTTCGAAGGTGCCGTGCCTGCCACGCAGGATGCACCCCGCTTTGCCGCCATTTTGGACAGCTTGGAGCATACCTACACCAACTCGCTCACGCTGAGCAGTGGCGACAACTTCCTGCCTGGTCCCTTCATGAGCGCCGGTGAGGACCCCAGCCTGGTGACCCCGTTGAGGAACGCTTACATCCACTACTACGGTGGCGTATTCGCCAACAACGACTTGCGCGCAGGTATCGGTCGGGTGGACATCACCATCCTCAACATCCTCGGCGTACAGGCCTCCGTGTTGGGCAACCATGAATTCGATCTGGGCACGAGCGAATTGCGCAACATCATCGCAGGCCAGAACAGCGGTACTAACATCCGTTGGTTCGGTGCGCAGTTCCCCTACCTCAGTAGCAACCTCAACTTCGGTGCTGACGCAAGCTTGAGCAGCCTGTTTACCGCGACGCGCGAAGAGCCCAGCTTTTTCCAAAGCAACCCAGCGATGACGGCCGCTGCCATCGTCGCAACGAAGAAGCTCGCCCCGAGCACCATCATCAACGTCAACGGCGAACTGATCGGTGTGGTGGGTGCCACCACGCAGATCCTCGCGAGCATTTCTACACCTGGCGCAACGACCATCATCGGGCCCAGCTCGAACGACATGCCTGCGCTCGCCGCCATCCTGCAACCTGTGATCGACTCGTTGATCATCGCAGAGGGCATTGACAAGATCATCCTGCTGAGCCACCTTCAGCAGCTCACGTTGGAGAAGCAACTTGCGTTGTTGCTGAACGGCGTGGACGTGATCATCGCTGGCGGTTCACATACGCTGATGGCCGACGCTATGGACCGCATGCGCACCGGTGACATCGCCGCCGAGACCTATCCGTTCTTGACCACCGGACTGGATGGTAGACCTGTGGCCATCGTGAACACCACAAGCGAATACCAATATGTAGGTCGCCTGGTGGTGGATTTCGATACCAACGGTGAGATCATCCCCGCAAGCATCGATCCCGCGATCAGCGGTGCCTACCCTGCAGACAGCCTTGGCGTGGTGGAAGTATGGGGCGACTATGCGTCCGCCTTCACCCCTGGCAGCAAAGGCCAGCAAGTGAGGAACCTGTGCAATGCAGTGGAGAACGTGATCATTTCCAAGGACGGCAACATCTTCGGCCGCACCGATGTGTTCCTCGAAGGGCGCCGCAACTTCGTGCGCACCGAAGAGACGAACCTGGGCAATGTGAGCGCCGATGCCAACAAGTGGATGGCGCGCCGTTACAACCCGAGCGTCACCATCAGCATCAAGAACGGCGGCGGTATCCGCAGTGCCATCGGTGTGGTGAACGCGGTGGGTTCCACGGTGTCGCTGGACCCCCCAGCAGCCAACCCGATCGCCGGCAAGCAACAGGGCGATATCAGCCAATTGGATATCGAGAACTCCCTGCGCTTCAACAACCTGCTGAGCGCCCTCACGCTCACCGCAACGAACCTGCGTACCATTCTTGAACACGGTGTGGCCGCCAGCGGTCCGGGCCAGACGCAAGGCCGCTTCCCGCAGATCAGCGGTGTGCGTTTCAGCTATGATGAAACACTGCCGGCCAATGCACGCATCTTGAATGCTGTGGTCACCGACAGTGCCGGCATCACGTTGGATACGCTGGTACAGAACGGAGCGCTCTACGGCAACCCGACCCGCATCTTCCGGGTGGTCACCCTCAACTTCCTTGCTGGTGGTGGTGACGGCTATCCGTTCAACACCCTTGGCACCGCACGTGTGGATCTGAACACGCTTTCGGATGCGGGACCTGGCGCGGCCGCTTTCGCGATCCCCGGCAGCGAACAGGATGCCTTCGCGGAGTTCATGAAGAGCTTCCACAATGTGGCGCCGTACGCGCTTGGTGAAACACCGGCCTCTGCTGATGAGCGCATCCAAGAGGTGAACGATCGGCCGGATTGCATCCTTCCACCGCGCTTCTATGCCGATAGTGATAGCGACACCTATGGCGACCCGAACGACTTCGTGACGGTATGCCCCGGTAATGCGCCTACGGGCTACGTAACGGACAGTTCGGATGACTGCCCGACGACCTCTGGTCGCAACGGCGATGTTTGCAACGACAACAACCCGTTCACTATCAACGATGTGTTGGTGGCTTGCGGATGCGCCGGTACACCAGTGCCTTGCGATACGTGGACGCTAGAGCTGAACACCGATGGTGCAGGCAGCGAGATCGGATGGAGCATTGAGGAGGCGACGAGCGGTTTCGTACTGGCTTCGGGTGCATCCTACCCCAACAACACCACGGCGGTAGAACCCATCTGCATTCCGCAGAACAACTGTTTCAACTTGATCGTGACGGATGGTGGTGGGAACGGTATCTCCGGTGGTGGCTATGTCCTGCGCAGCAACACGGGCGCCCGCATCATCGACAACGCCGGCAATGGGGCGGCCTTCACCAGCACCAGCCAGGCAGCACAACCCTTCTGCACGGACGTGTCCGCCACAGGACTTATCGCGAGCAGGTGTGACAAATTGGACCACCTGCCGAACAGGTACATCGTGACCACAGCGATACCTGCTGTTAGCGCAGAATGGATCCTAGGCGGCGCCAACAACGTGCAGGATGTGAACAGCGGGTATGAGTTCTGGATCTTCGACCCCAACGGCGGCTACAGCTTCCGTCGCTTCCGCAGCCACAATATGAGCGATGGTTACTCACCAGCCACGGCAACTCGTGCCTGCCACATGAAGATCAATAGTTGGGCGAACACGGGCCTCACACCGCACATCCCCAACATGGTGTTGATGAACGTGCGTGTTCGTGGACGTGTGAACGGCACCAACTTGGACTTCGGACCCGCTTGCCGCTTCAAGATCGATCCGGTCCGTGCTGCTTGCCCGCTGACGAAATTGTTGGTGGCCCCCGGCGACGCACGCAACAGCTGCGGCGTGGTGCGTTCGTTCGCCAATGGCAACTTCGTTTATGCCACACCGGTGACCTTCGTACCCGCTGTTCCAACGGCCAGCGTTCGTTACCAGTTCCGCTTCCGCAACGCGGAAGGCGCGGAGATCATCCGCACCAGTTCCACGTATACCTTACAACTGAACTGGACCAATGCACCTGCATTGCTGTGCGGCCAGGTGTACCAAGTTGATGTGCGCGTAAGCAAGAATGGCGGTGCCACCTGGTGCGTTGATGGCGCAGGCGCTTGGGGCGATGTATGCACGGTAACGATCACCGCATGCCCCGATGCACAAGGCATGCCGATGCAGAACGTGGATGCAACGAACGCGACCCTCACCATGTATCCGAATCCGAACAGTGGCGGTCAATTGTTCATCTCCCTTAGCGAGGTGGCTGCTGATGTCAAGACTGTGAGCATGGACATCTTCGACATGACCGGCAAGCGCGTTGCAGCTCGGACGATCACTGTTCAAGATGGCTTCATCAACCAGTCCGTGGAACTGAACGGCGAGCTCTCCGGTGGTCTGTACATGGTCAACATCACCGCTGGTGATAAGACCTTTACTGAGCGCTTGGTGATCCAGCCATAAGGCGATAAAGCCAACCTATGATCGGACCCCCGCCAGCAATGGCGGGGGTTCTTTCGTTCAATTGCACCCGATGGGCGACGTGAATGGACGATGCACCGATCCTTATGGACGAGTGACCCCGGGGGGAAAGTAATTCCGGCCAATTAGTGATCCGCTTATCAACGACCATGGACAGCAAGGGGATTGCACCTGTTCCCGACCATCAGGATGTGAACAGATACACTGGATCAAACACTACCTTCGCTCCATGCGCTATTGTGCCATGATCCTTTTCGGCATCGTGGTATTATTTGAGCAAGCTCAAGGCCAACTTCCATTCCAACGGATCAGCGGCAACGATGGCCTCAGTAACGACGCCATCACCTGCATCCATGAAGACCGTGCTGGCTTCATGTGGATCGGCACCGAGAGCGGCCTGAACCGCTATGATGGTAATGTGGTGTGGCAAGTGCCCGGTACACGGGATCATATCGCAGGGATAACGGAAGATGCAGAAGGCGTGCTATGGACGGCCACCACGGATCATGGACTTCTTCGCTTGGATGCCAAAACCCATGCGCTGACCCACTACCGGCATTTGGATGCGGATCCACGGAGCATTGCAACGGATCAACTCTCCTGTGTCTTGGACCTCAACGACACCACCCTCCTGATCGGTTCGCGCGAGTCGACGTTGATCTTCATGGACAAGCGGACAAGGGCTTTCAGCTATTGGGTCGACAGCTTAAGCATCGATCCGGCCTTGGCACATAGCCAGCCACCCTCCAGGCCGAGCTGGTGCCATGCTCTGATCCCGTTGAATGATACGCTTCTCTGGATCGGCCAACTCAATAATTACACGAGCCTGATCGCCGACCGACGCACAGGTAAGGTCCTCCGACAGGTCGTGGTAAACCGCGTAGGGTCTGAGACGGCAGTAACAGCAGTGCTCCAGCAACACACGCTTTTCCAGGGCGGATGGCAGAACGGGATCGATGCTATCAGTCTCCCCGATAGTTGGTGCGATACAGAGCGATGGACGCCGAATATTCGCGTGATCGATATCCCGGATGAAACTTTGGCACTTGCGCCTTGGACCAAAGGGCGGATCATTGCAGGAACGCGGGGGTCGGGTTTGCTGGTGATCGACCCATCAACTGGGCGCATTGATCAGTACCATCGCCAACGATCCGATCCAGCCTCCCTGCCCAGCGACCGGGTTCGTTGTTTGCTCGTTGATCACAACGGAACACTCTGGGTGGGTACGGCGGAAGGATTGGGTCGACACGTGCCTTCGTTGTGGCGGATGCACTCGCGTGACCTGTTCGCCGGACGCACCGACCCACCGGAACTCACCTTCCACCGTATTGACCCTGGAAACCAAGGAGCAATGCGCGTGTTCACTTCCGAAGGCTTTTTCGAGATCGGACCACTGCTCGACACCGTGCGACACTTGGACGTGTCGTACCACGGTGTCAAACTTCAACCGACGGTGGAAGAACTTGATCACAAAGGAGGAAGAATACTTGGAACCGAGTATGGAATTGTGCGCAGTTCTGATTCCGGAACGAATGATCGCATGCCCTTTGAACCGTTCGAAATTGGAGCACAATCCTTTGTGGTCGGGAACATGTACCAGGTTCGCGGGTTACAGCCGGACACGGTACAGGGAAAACCAGTGTTCGTCATCGCTACGCTTGGCTTCGGCGTGCATGTAGTGGATGCGATCACGAGGCGGATACTTGGATGCGGTATGCCTTCAGTGGCCAACTCCGCGCGATCGTTCAGCTTGGTGAACAGCATGGTGCGCGATGCACGTGGAACCTATTGGTACGGCACTTCGGGCGGGGTACTTCGTTGGGATCCCCGCAAGCCGATCATCCAGTTGGTGCTCAATGGACCAAGTATGGACAGCTCGGTGGATGTGCCGATGAAAGGCGAGGATGTACGCCAGTTGATCCTTCGAAATGACACCGTGTGGGGTGTGGTACGCGGTGGTGCGCTCTTCTCCATTGCCAACGGAACTGTGGCCATGAACAGGCCTACGACGGAACTGCAACTTGCGTTGCTGGGACTCACGTTCGATCGGCGCGGTAAGCTCTGGATCACCACCGACGATGGCCTGCTGCGTTTCGACCCCACCGAAGGCACCTTTACACGGATCCCTGTCAACGATGGTGAGGAATTCCGCAAGCTATCGCGTGCTATCACGGCGCTTTCTGACGGCCGCATCGCCTTCTGTGCGAACAATGCTGTGATCACTTTCGACCCGACCGAGTTGGAAGACCTTCCGTCAATACCGAACGCGTACATCACATCTATCCATACGGCTGGAAAGTCAATGGCGATCGTGAATGGATCGGTCGAACTCCTGTATCGAGCCAGCGTGATCGACATCGGGATCAGCGCGTTGTCGCTTCAGCAACCGCAGCCGCTCCGCTTCGAATACCGCTTGGATGGAGTGGAGACCGAATGGCGCACGATCACAGCACGTGAAGTGATCCGATACGCGGGTATACCCGTGGGTTCGCATGACCTTCTGGTCCGCTTACGCGACGCATTCGGTCGTGTGGGAGCGGAACAGCTGTTGCTCACGATCACGGTCGTCGGACCGATCTGGCAGCAGTGGTGGTTCTACGCCATCGCGCTGTTGCTGATCGCTGCTGGCATGTACGCGCTATATCGCTATCGTCTTACACAAGCACTGAAGCTGCAGTCCGTGAGGAACCGCATCGCCAGCGACCTGCACGACGAGGTGGGCTCCTCGCTCAGTTCGATCACCATCGGGAGCCAGTTAGCTTCAAAACTGAGCACGAATGAGAGTGAGCAAGTGAAACACTTGATGGCGCGCATCGGCGAGACCAGCAGCGAGAGCCTGCGCAGCATGAGCGATATCGTATGGGCCATCGATCCGAAGAACGATCAAGGAGATGCCTTGATAAAACGTATGCGGCGCATCGCTCAAGAGTTGTTAGCGAGCAAGGGCATTGAAGTTCCATTCTCGATCTCCGGCGGCGTGGAAGAGTTGAAACTGCCCATGAACGCACGTAAAGACCTGCTCTTGATCTACAAGGAAGCCGTACATAATGCGAGCAAATATGCCGATCCACGAACCGTCGCGATCGATCTAACGCGCGTGAACGGATCGCTCATGCTCAGCGTGAAGGATGACGGTAAGGGCTTCGACCCAACGCTTCATCCGGATGGCCACGGGTTGGGGAGCATGCAGCGAAGAGGTGCGGCGCTCGGAACACGAGTCATCATCCAGAGCGTTGCGGGCGAAGGCACAACAGTATCGATCCGGGTGGACCTCACGAGAATTCGGGATTGATGTCATCGACCGAATACCGTCACTTTGCGGCATAGCCCACGTCTATGCGCTCACGGAACACCGCCCTCCTCTCCATTGCACTTCTTCCTGCGTTGCTGCATGCCCAGCAGAACGAGATCGAACCGAACGAGGCCACCACCCAAGCCACCCCATGGACCTATGGGCAGACCATGAGCGGCCAGGAGTGCCAACCCACACTGGGCACGGACTACTTCCGCATCGTATTGCCCACCGATGGCGTGATCAACTTCAGCGTCACCAGTCAGGGAACCGGGATCGGGCCGGGCGATCTGCAGTTCGCGCTCTTTCCGAAGATGGGATTCTACCAGCAATACCACACACTTCCGGGCGCATCCACACCGACCAACGCCACGTTCAGCCATAGCTGCCTGAGCGGAGACACGATGTATGTGCGCGTACAGTGGCAGACCATCTTCCAGCCGAACTCGTGCGTGGCCTACACCATGTCGTTCACGGTGACACCCGCGCTCTATGTGAACGATGTCGGCAACAACGCTGATATCAGCACGGCACAACCCGTCGCGCTCAACACCCCCATCAACGGGCATCTCGATTTCCTGTACGACAATAGTGCTGACTGGTACGTGGTGACCACACCCACCGATGGAAAATTGCGGATCATCCTATCCTCGGAGCACGTTGAGGCGAACACCGACGGCTTCGTGCAGATCTCCGTTTCGGAATCGAGCTCCAGCTTCAATGCCACACTGGGCGCGTCGGGTGTTGCCGAAGCGGACACCTTCCAGGTCACCTGCCTCGCTGCACAACCAATACACGTGCGCTTGCAGAATGGCAATAGCGGCGTGTCCTGCGGCATCAGTTATCAACTACGTTTCGAGCATGTACCGAACGTGTTCGCGAACGACCCGTTACCGAATGATGACGTGAGCAACCCACAACAAGTGGACTTGGACACGCCCTTCGAAGGCCACACCTCCAACATCGGGGACCAGACCAGCGACTTCTTCGGATTCACACTGCCTGACGACGGCACACTGCGCATCATCGTAGAAGCGGAACATCAGGGCACCACCGTGGGTGGGCTGGAGATCTACGAGCCGCACAGCAACACATCCCCTATGGCCACGGTAGGTGCATTGGGCATCGTGGAAGTGGACACCATCTTCATCTCATGCGCCCGCGCAGGTGACGACTTCATCAGAGTGCAGAACAGCAATTCGGGAGTCGCATGCGGCATCAGTTATCGCATCACCCTCTCCTTGATCCCGCCAGCCTTCGGCAACGACCCGGAGCCCAATGAAGATATTGCTGATGCCGTTGTGGTCGCACCGGATACCGATCAGGATGGGCACCTCACCTACATCGGCACCAGCAGCTACGACCACTTCAAGCTTTGGAAAGGCTTCGCGGGCACCATGCGCGTGGTATTCTCATCCAGCACAGCAGGGCTGTCACCTGCGCTGAACATTTCGACGTTCAACACTGGACTGAACACCACCATCACGACCGGAGAGAACGGGGCCATCGCTTACGATACGGTGTACATCTACACGGCAGACCCGGACACGATCCAATTGCGCGTATCCGCCACGAGCTTCAGCTACTGCGGTTCCTACCGCTTCCGTTACGAGGGCGCACCGGTCGGGATGGATGAAAACGCCACTGCCGTGAGCGTCCTTTCCGCAATACCCAACCCAAGTGCCAGTGGTTCGTTCCGGATCCGTTCCGCCCTTTCGCGGATCACGCGCATCGAGGTCCTCGACACCAACGGACGCGTTGTTCACAGCGGGACCGTGAACGCCGCGAGCGATGTTCCCCTTGACCTGACCGCGCTCTCGCCCGGAATGTACATTGCCAATGTGCGCCAAAGCGACGGCGTAGCAAGCAACCTCCGATTGGTCATCTCCCGTTAGTAACAATAGTGTTCCTCCATGCAACCCATCCGCGTGATCGCATTCGACGACAACAAGGACCTGCGGGACATGTTCCGTATGCTCGTTGATGCACAAGAGGACATGGTGTGCGTTGCCGTGCATCCGGACCTGAACCAGATGATGCGCGATCTGGATGCGGCCAAGCCGGATGTGATCGTGATGGACATTCAAATGCCCCGCATGAATGGAATTGACGGGGTCAAAGCCATCCGATCGCGATACCCTGATGCTCGGATCCTGATGCAAACCGTATTTGAAGATGACGACAAGATCTTCAACGCGATACGTTCTGGAGCAAGTGGATACATGCTGAAGACTTCGAGCGGGGAGGAAATGATGAGGGCCATCCGCGATGTGCATGCGGGAGGCTCCGCCATGACACCGACCATCGCTTACAAAGTGTTGGAACATTTCCGATCCAATGCAAAACCGAACGAGCGCCCTTTGGACCCCGGATTGAGTGGACGAGAGAAAGAGGTATTGACCTTGCTTGTAAAAGGCCGCAGCTATAAAATGATCGCGGAGGAGTTGGGGATCAGCTACCATACTGTGAATAGTCACATCCGCAGTATCTATGAAAAACTGCATGTGGCCAGCGCCACTGAAGCGGTCAGTAAAGCCTTGAAGGACGGCTTGGTGTGAGGGATCGAACCCTTCCGCAGGATGCGGGTACCGTATTGGTGAAGAGCATCCCTGTAGATTCGCTCCAAATTCCTCGATAGATGAACACGACCCGTATCCTGGCCATCATTTCTTTCTTCTTGTCCGTGAATGGGGCGAGATCCTCCGACGGTGAAAAACCCATAACCAGCAAGATCACCGAAGCCAAGGTCTTTTTGAGCGGGGCCCAGGTAACGCGTACGGCAAGCACGAAAGTCCCGGCGGGAATGAGCACCTTCCTCTTTACCGGGTTGGCACAAGGCGTGGACCCGCAGAGCATACAGGTAACTGGAAAAGGCGGATACCAGATACTAAGTGTGAACCACCGGATGAACTACCTAACAGAAAGTCCGAAAAAGAAGGAACTGGAAGAGCTGCAAACGCGGATCAAGAAACTGGAGAAGGACTACGCGTACGAGAAAGCCATGCAAGATGTGTGGGTGAATGAAGAACAATTGTTGCAGAAGAACGCGAGCATCGGTGGGCAACAGAACGGCATTACGGCAAGCCAGCTCATGGCAGTGAACGATTACGTGCGTGAACGGTTGAAGGCGATCAAAACGAACTGGTTGTTGCAACAAGAGAAGCTTGATGCGTTGAATGAAGAAGCCAACAAACTGCGACAACAAGCGCAAGAATTGCAAGGGCAAGCACCGCGCCCCACCAGCGAGATCGTGGTGGAGATCAGCAGCAAATTGGAAGTGAACGCGAGCTTCACGTTGGACTATTTTGTGGGGAATGCAGGCTGGACACCGGCCTATGACCTGCGTGCGACCGGCGTTGGCCAGCCCATCGACCTGTTGATGAAAGCGCAAGTGACCAACAACACCGGCGAGGATTGGGATAAAGTTGACCTTAGCCTGAGCAGTGGCAACCCGACGTTGGGTGGGATCATGCCAACACTGACCCCTTGGACCTTGTACATGCCACAGATCATGCAGACCCAAGCGTTAAGCAATAGGGCAACTCGACAGAAACCGATGATGGATGCCGCGCCGAGCGTTGCCTCCGGTGGTGAGTACAAACTGTTGGAGGAGCAGGACGCATCCATTGTGAATTGGAACACAGTTGAAAGCCGCACCACCACCATCGAGTACGTGATCCAAACGCCGTTCAGTGTGCCGAGTGATGGTATCCCGCACATGATCGGCGTAAGCAGTCAGAGCATTCCCGCAACGTACAAACACTACACGACACCGAAGAAGGATAAGGATGCCTTCCTCTATGCACGCACCACGGGTTGGGAAGAGCTGAACCTGTTACCCGGTGAAGCGAACGTTTTCTTCGAAGGCACCTTTGTCGGGCAGAGCTATTTACAGTTGGACATTCCGAAGGACACGTTGGAGATCTCCTTGGGCCGCGACAAAGGCGTTACCGTGGAGCGTGTGAAGCGCAAGACCACCAACGAGAAAGCATTCATCGGTGGCAAGCGCACAGTTTCGATCGGCTGGGACATTACGGTGCGCAACACCAAAAGCACCTCCGTGGACCTTGAGGTACGTGACCAATATCCACTTAGTCCGCAAAGTGAGATCGAAGTGAAGTTGGAAGAGGACGGCGGCGCTGTCGTGGACAAGAACACGGGCCTGCTCACCTGGAATATCACGATCGCTCCCAAGGAAACGAAGAAACTCGGTTTCAGCTACACGGTGAAATACCCGAAGGACATGCCGGTGGTGTTGGAGTAGAGGAAGAGGTGGATCGTGAATAGTGAAGGGTGAAGGGTGAAGGGTGAAGGGGATCCTGGTCCGAGTTATCAGAGCCGGACTTGCAATTATTATGGAAACCCATATTCCTGTATCTTTGCATAGATGAAAACCACCTTGGAACTTCCCGATGACCTTATGCGCGAGATCAAAGTACGGGCGGCGGAGGAAGGCAGGACCATCAAAGATCTGTTGACCGAACTTCTTCGCCGAGCAATAGGGCCATCCAAGTCAAAGAAGAAGCGCATCCTCAAGCACAAGGACCTTCCCATTCGCAGAGGAGGAAAACCGGCGACACCGGGAATGGAGATGACCCCGGATCGCGTGGCGGAGATCCTTTGGGGAACGAGCAAATGATGGTAACTTGGCTTGTGGACACCAACGTATGGTTGGCGTTACTTGAAGAAAAGCATTCGTTGCATGGCGCGATCATTGCATGGTGGCAAGGTCTTCAAGAAGAAGACCGCATCTTGTTCTGCCGATCAACCCAGCAAAGCTTTCTTCGCTTGCGTGTTACAGATGTTGTTTCCACGGCCTATGGCTTGAAACCGGATACGAACGCGAAGGCATGGCAGACATACACTGCACTTTTGAAGGATGAACGCATTCAGCTCGTTGATGAACCCGTATCGGTGGAACGTAAATGGAAAGAGTTGGCCTCGGTAGGCACGGCTTCTCCAAAACTTTGGATGGATGCATACTTGGCAGCGTTCGCATTAACCGCTGGATACCGCTTGGTGACCACGGACAAGGCCTTCAGGCAATTCAAGGGACTTGATCTTTTACTGCTTCGTTGATCCCATGGAAGAATGGGTTTTCGGACCCAACTCGATACTGACCCCTTCGAACGATCCGGAATTTCGTGTTGGGCCTTATCTTTCAGCGTGCCGAACATCAACTTACAGCCGACCAACACGATCCAATGAGCGAAGGTTTCCAGGACATCTCTACTCAACTCGTCGATTCCCTTCAAAGCAGTTGGGCGGCATTGATCGACCAGATGCCCAGGATCATCTTGGCCATCTTGATCGTAGCGCTGGGACTATTGATCACCAATAGGCTTGGCCGCCTTTCCAAGGGTGTGATCTCCAGTCGCACGCACGACCCCTTGATGACGAGCTTCCTGACCAAGACCATCAAATTATTGCTCGGTGGACTCGTGATCATCTTCGCCTTGCGCACTGCTGGCTTGGGCGGAATTGCCACGGCGTTGTTCACGGCGGCGGGTGCATCAGCGGTGATCATCGGCTTCGCGTTCAAGGACATTGGCGAGAACTTCATTTCGGGCATCATCCTCTCCTTCAATCGTCCCTTCAACTTGAACGATACGGTGGAGATCGGCGATATTTTCGGCAAGGTCACTGCGTTGGAATTCCGCTATACCAAGTTGAAAACCTTCGATGGTCGGGACGTGTACATACCCAACAGTGATGTCATCAGGAAGCCGGTGTTCAACTACACGGAAGATGGATTCTACCGGCTCGATTTCGTTGTGGGTATCGCTTATGAGGACAAGATCGAAGCTGCGCAGGACTTGGTCATGGCGGTGGTACGGGGTACCGAGGGCGTCGTTGAGGATGTCACGCACGAGACCTTCATCGTAGTGGACGAATTGGCGGTAAGCACCGTAAATCTGAAAGTCCACTTTTGGGTGGACACCAAGGAGTACCGGAAGCAGGCCCGCGTTATCCGTGGCCGGGTCATTGCACAGGTGAAGGAAGCGCTTGAAGTCGGCGGCTTCAGCCTACCGGCGGATATCCAAGAGATCAAATTGTACGGCGGTCAATCCTCGATCCCCGTTACGTTG
>Ga0105046_10002509_pt1 | contig 28973 bp, 27 predicted proteins | sample MAT03_FD_78385 | JGI IMG/M metagenome (GOLD analysis project Ga0105046, IMG submission 78385) | Freshwater microbial communities from Lake Fryxell liftoff mats and glacier meltwater in Antarctica - MAT-03 (megahit assembly) | ecosystem: Environmental > Aquatic > Freshwater > Ice > Liftoff... | reverse complement strand
GTATATTTTATTTAGCAGCTACTAGCCCCTAAGCTCGGTTTGCATAACTGTCGGTAAGGTGAATTTATATTCGAGATGAAAGGCTACCACTCCGTATTCATGGATATGCTTAAATCCTTCTATTTCGAGAAATTTATTTTGCCAATCTTTAGCCATATTTATTTTATACCTTTAAATCTCTTAAACAGATTTACAGCTTCTTTAGAGCCTCCAAGGTTGGCTAACAACTCAACAGCAGAATATAGGGAGATGTTTCCGGAGACTTTATCATACTGATCTCCATTCAAAATAACAAAAGTCGGCACATGACTTATTCCATACTCTTCAAAAAGTTTGGGATTAATCTGTAGGGGTGCAGAAAAGCCCTTTTGATCTAGGGCTTTAATTTTTTTGTAAAATTCTTTGAAACTGTTTTGGGGTAGGCCTCGAACTACAATAACTCCATTTGCTTTATTTACTTCTTCAGAGAGAGATAACCAAGCTGCATCTGTGACAGAAAATGATAAAAAGACGTAAATTTCATGTTGTTGAGTATCTTGTACCAATGAAGAAACTTTGCACTTTTCTCTAGAAAGAATTTCAATAGCTTCTTGTGAATAGCCTAAGGCTGGGGATTTATCCTTCTTCAAAAGTTCCCGCATCCAAGTGACTGTATCTTCATCAATCCTTTTTTCTGCTTTTTCAAGCCAATCTTCAGCAAGAACCTGTAATGACCATAAGAGAAACAAAACTCGCATTATAAACATGGCAACTCTTCAATCTTCAACTTGAGGTCATCTTGCGATACTAGAGCAGGAATAGACATAATCCCTAATTGCTTAGAGATCTTACCCATTTGATCGAAATACACGGGACGATTTTCAGCATTTTCAAGCTCTATGGGTTTGCCGTTTGTCAAAATCCATTTACCCTGGTGCTGTTTTGCCCATTCAAGATGTTTCGGATTTTCACCATCGAAAAAAAGTAAGCTTTCACTAAGAGAAAAAGTCGTTAAAGGATTATAAGAAGTGCCTTTTGCAACAATGATTTTGCCTTCAGTGTCTTTGATATCACTAGAAGAACAAATGGTCGGGTCATAATAGAAGCATCGATAGGACTTACAGGCTAAAAGACCAACTGGATGCGGCTCCGTTATTCGTTTAATATATTTAGTTTGTAATTCAGCTTGAAGCCTTTCCAGATCGACCTCTGAAAGTTTTTTCATTCTTCCTTTGATATATTCTAGAAGACTAGTCTCCAAGATCGGAAAGACGTTCCCGTAAATACCTAAGTCTTTCGCATGAAGACTAGTTATAGCTAAACCAAAAGAGACTAAAATTTTTAGAAAATGACCCATAATCTCTCTTTAATCCAGTCCATGTCCACAAGTCCAAATTCCTCATATTTTGAGTCAAAACTTTCAGCGTCAGAACCAAAGACAAAGACATATCCCGCGGGAATGGCTTCCACTGAGATCGGTGTATATTTTTGACCTGATTTTGATGAGGGAAGTACTTTACCGGTATAACGATAATTCACAAAAACATGCCCATTGCGTACTTCAATAGGATCACCTGGGAGACCGGCAACAATTTTCACAATGGAAATTGATGAATTTTTAGGGTGATTGATTAACACCAACATATTTCTTGTGATGTTTTCTACCTTACTTGCCCAGAATAATGAATACGGCAGGCTGTGAGATCGATTGATTCGAAAGCCATACCCTGAATAGTGGATTGTCCAACCAGTCAGAAGTATCACGCTAAAAAAACAAATCGTAAGAAAAAGGCTTCTTTTTTTAGTCACGTTTTTCACCTAGAATTTTTTGTATGGCTTCAACGAGTGACTTTCCTTGCTTTCTAAGTTCTTTAATTCTTGAATACTCTTCAGCCTTAGTACTGTAAAGCAAGCGTGAGAAAGGGTCTAAGATAAGCCGACAGATGGAATAATTTTCTTTACCATTACAGATCATAATTTCTCTGTATTCTTCCGCACGAGAAATACTCTCTAGCATCTTTTGCTTTGAATCACTAAAATCTTTATTGGTTTCTGTATCTTTTTGAGCTAATAAGCACACCCAGTCACTATTTTCATAAGCTGCTTTTGCTCCTGGAGTAGTGCGGAAATCGTCCATACTTTGAGTCCCAACCACTAATGAGCCCCTGTACTTTCTAAGTCTCCGAGCTAAAGTTTCGATAAATTTTTCAGTTTGCTTTGCTCTTAGAAGATCCCAAGCTTCATCTATGCAAATATAAAAGGGAGTTTTCCTGTCACCTAAGAATGCCTTGTTAGCAATGGTCATAATAAACAGCTGCAATACGACTGTTTGCAAATCTGGTTTGTTCTTTAATTCTTCGAGCTCAATTAAAACCATTGCATTTGAGAAATTTACATTATTCTTGCCCTCAAAGTACTTAGCATAACTTCCGTCGCGTGTATAGGGACTTAGCATTACACCTAATTTACTGGCGACACTATCCCCTTGAGTACTTAGCCAATCGGCTACATCTGAAACTGTGGAGTTATTTTTCTTTTGATTCCATACTTCTTTAATGGCCATTTCAATGAGTGAATTTTCATGATCTGTTGTCCCCTGTGTCGGAGCAGCCATACAAGAAATAATGGACTTCAAAAAACTAAAATAGGTATCGCGCTCTTCTTCATCGTCTAGGGAGATATTACTGAACGGATTGAGGCATATATTGGATTTCTTAGAAAATTCAATGTGCTGACCTCCTAATAATTCGCATGTTTTTTCAAAGCTCCGACCTACATCTATAATATAAACGTTTGCACCCATGACTAATCCACTAACTGCAAGTTCTTGCATAAAAACAGATTTTCCAGAGGAGCTTGTTCCAACCACTATGCAATTGAAATTCCCATTCTTATTATCAAATGGATTCCAATTCATTAGCTGACCTCTTCTGCCAACTAAAAGAACACCATCAGCTGAAGGTGTGCCTGTCCACTCCCCCTGAATAGGGATAAAGTTAGGACATTCTGTTGAGATTGTTGTCTTAAGAACATTTAAATCTTTTAACGCCTGTGTGTATTCCCCCCAGCCCATTGGTAAAATCGATAAAAAATGGGGCAAATGGAGGCAGGTGTTTTCTTCTAAACGGATCTGATTTATTTTGAATAAATTCTTTATAGACTGACTTGCTTGTTGTATCTCTTCAGAATTTGCCCAAACTCCTGCTGAAAGTTGAGTCCAAACAAAACGAGATCCTTGGTTTGTCGAGCGACGCACAAAATCACATTCTTTTAATTCGTCTGCCAGTTCTGGTATTAGTCGGATAAGGGTGTACGATTTTCCCTGATTTTCAATGAGATGAGATCGCCTCCAAAAATGGCTTTCTGCTTTTGCTTGATTTGGGAAATGCACGCCATAATGAAGAAAGAATGGATGGTTTATACGAAATGTATCTCGGAAAACATCGCCTATTAAGCGCTGCATGGCAATTGGTGGCCAATGGGATGGCGTATCTAAAACCCGAAATGTTTTAAGAATTGGATCTTGTTTTTCGCTTCCCCATGAGAGTTTTTTTTCATCTAAAAATAGCTGCCCCCCGGCAGGAATTTGATTGGATAGATTTTCATATGGGTTCCACACCCTTTTGACATATTCAGTGGAGAAATTGAAATTAACTAAACCTCCAACAGTTTCTATAAGGTCTTTCGGCTTCCATGAAAATGCATAGGTAATAGCTTTCAGAGATTTAATAATTTTTTCTCTGATCTCCACCAATTGTTTTTTTCTGGTTTGACTATCAGATACTAAAGGCAGTGTATAAGAGAGAATAAAACGAAAAAGCCGAGGAGCAAAAAATTTTTGATGCTTAAAAAATTCTACTCTATGTTTAGCAATTGAGGCATGCATTTCATTGCCCTGTCTCGCGCTTTCCCACGTATTTAAGAAATTATCGATGCGATGGTCAGCCCATAAAAGGCATTGTATGGAAGAGCCTTCTTCAAATGATTCTTGGAATAATCCATTTATAATTTTATATGCATCACTATCTCCCCCAACCAGAGGAATCGCTTCAATGACAAACCCACAAGAGTCATTATTTATAAAAAGATTACATTCCTCATCAAAAGCCACATAGGGAAGAGCATCTGCAAACGGTGTTGCCGAAAATATGCTTTTTTTTTGTGCATCCGCATTGCTTTTGTCAGGGATACCTATTGAAATATCCCCAAACATTCCTACTAGCTTTTTACCAAGACTACTTAAAGCTTCAATCATATTTAGTCCGGAATATAAATATAGTAGCCTTTAGAACCACATTCGTCTGGATTGTCGTTCACCCAAATCTTTTTCGCACAATAAGGCGACATCTTTTCTCTTACGAAAATATCAGGTCCTTCATCAGATTCAATAATCATCTTCTCAATTTGAGTGACAGAGGTACAAGGAACGCCTTCACCAGGAGGACAATCAAAAACCGTTTTGTAAGACTGACAGGAGGTCGTTAGGCATAAAATTAAAATCACGGAGAGTCTATTCATGAATCGCCTTTAAATACTTCTCCACGAAAGAGCATTCCGGAATTTCTTCTGGGAAAAATTTACCATTAATTTCAACTGAAGGAATTGTTTTGACGATATCCTCCTGCTTCAGGAATGTGAAAGCAGATTGAAAAGCAGGCTGATCAGAAATAAATTCCTTCTGCTCTAACTGCGGAATCGGTTTTTTTAATATTTCCATGGCTCTTTTCATAAGTTGTGAAGTGATGTCAGGATCTTCCATATCCGCTTCTTCTAGAAGAACTTCTAGAAATAGTCTTTTCTCAGGAAGAGATAGATTTTCAAGGCAAATCATAGCTTGTACTGTCTGTAAATCAACTGGAACTGGATGAAATATCCAACGAACTTGATTCTGATTTATTAATTTCTCTTTTATGTTTGAAAAATCTTTTCTGAATAGTGCTACGCAATGGGGACATGCAAATGAGAAATATTCGGTTATTTTGTTTGGAGCGGATTCATTTCCAAATGACACACAATATTTATCAGCGAGCGGCTCCCATGCATGCAAGGTTATACTCAGAAAAACGAATGAAAGGATTAGGGTTCTAAGCATGCCTTCCCTTTGCTTTTAATACGTATTTCCTTGATTTTGTTTTTTACGTGCAAATCTCCAATCTCAGATCCATGTGTAAATGTGATGTCTACAATTCTTCCAGCTGTAACTTGTATAACGGGGCGAATTTGTTCAGCGCGTTTAATATAGTAGTCAGTTAATTTATCAAATGCAGACCCGCCTCCCCTTGCACCACCCTGCACTAAGACATCACTGTTGTTGGCATCAACAGTTTCGTTTCTATAAGAGCTATTCCAACCATGACTCGCCTTTGCTTGCAAATAGTCCCCTACTTCGCTGAAGAAACCGCTTAGAGCAGCATTTCCAACCATGGTAAAACTCTTATCAACAACGATTCCTCTGACGCCGTATTTTCCATCTTCCCCTGTCACAAAGCCAGCAATCTCTGTTTCTGTAAATTCTCCATTACCTTTAACCTGAGTCAATCTTTCCAAACGCATATAGACACGTTCACTAGATAAATCACCGTGAACACTTGCGATAATAATCCCCCCTTTCATTATGACTTCAACGCCTTTGGGAAGATGTCCATCGTCTAAAATGCGTAATTTAACGGGTTGGGGATCTGAGTGTGCAAAAACACCGCAAGGAGCATCAATGCTTGAAACCAGAACAGCTTTAACTGTAGTTCCGGATGGGATAACTCGGTCAACATGCATAACCTTGTTTTTACTTCTATCTGCAACGATTTCAGCTAGAGGAAGCTTAGGGATTACAAAATCAGTTTCCATGTTGCTAAAGGGCTCATTATGGGTAAAAACTTCATTTGGGTAACCAAAACTAGATGGATTCTGTATAAATATCGGCTCATGCTTTTCAGCTTCAGCCACTGACTTAAGCTGAGTTTTTAATTTAGATATTTCTGAACGTAATTCATTGTTTTCCTGAACCTTCACGACTTCATTTTTTTTTGATTCTAAAATCAATTCTTCTAGATACCTGATACGCTGATCAATCATCTTATTTTCCGATTCAAAACGGGTCATCCAAAGATCTTGCGGGTCTAGTTTGTCTCCTGGCAAATCAGTTTTTTTTGAAATCTGCACTGTTTCTTTCTCGTTAGTGAAGAAAAATATAAATGCACAGGTAACGGCTAGCCCGCCCGCAACTAAACTATAAAAGACTTTCTTTTGCTTTCTAAAGACATCGTTAGAAGAATTATTCATAGTTATCTTGAGCAGTGATCGCGAAAGTTTTTTCGTTTCTTCTCAAACAATTTTTGGCTAAATAAACCCAAAGAGTTCCTTCAGTAGCAAGTTCACATTCGTAGATTGTTTTTTTAAAGCAGGAGAAATTTTGAATTTCCCAAAAATATAGCGTATTATTTGGGCCAACAAATTTGGCTTTTTTTTCAGCCTTTACACCATTCTTCACAACATTGCTAACACAACTCATTTCAAAAGACCTATATCCTGTTGGAGCTCGTCCTTTCAGAATATCTTCTAGTGTTGAAGCGATATCTTGATCAAACGCATTTCCGTTATCACAGACTTTATCACACTCTTCAGGAATATTCAGGATTAGAATTTCGCTGGATTGATCCATAAAACTGATTTCTATGTCTTGAACAAGTCCTTCCTCGGTAACGACCGAAAGTGTGGTGGGCCAAGGTTTAAATGTTAAAGATTGGACGAACACCTGCCCGCTTTCTTCTTCAAGTCGTATTGAAACATCGGTTTCACTGAATATCACTTTTATAATCGAACCTCTGTTCAAAATAATTCGATTATGATGCTTAGCGGAAAATGTACACTTGATTAGGGACGTAGTGTCTAAATCACAGTAGATTGTCGCTTGCACATGACAAAAGTGCATCATCATGCTCAAAAGAAAAATGTTAAATTTTTTCATTTTGAACATCCTTTGCCGCAATTTCTTTGAGCAATAAACGAGACCCAACGTTGGAGAAGCTAAGAATATAGCTTTCTTTGACAGTAGAAACGGCTTTTCCTCCCATTAGCAAAACTCTTTCGCCTGACATCAAAACTTTTAATAGATGGGGATCTGCTTGAATATCGAATGGGTAAAAGATATAGGAGGCTCCCTGCTTCGCTAGCATTTTCTCTTCTTCAATCAGTTTTTGATTAAGCATCTCAACATAGGCAATCTCAACATGCTTCAATAGAATCTTTCTTTGGGCGGGAGCGGATTGAGCAGTCTTTTCTAAAACCAGTTTTCCAAGAAAATATCCCATTTGTTCCAGATAAGTGGCTGAAACAGTATTTCCTTCAATCCAAAATTCTTTTTCAATGACAGCTGGAACAATGATTGTTCTTTCACTTTTCCAAAACAAAAAAATTGAAGTTATTAACTGTGAAATGCCTAGTAAAAGTGCCAAAGCAAGAAATGCATTTCTTTGAAAATTAAGTGAAATAAGATTTTTTTTGTAAAATTCAACATTCATAAAGAAAAGTGTCTCAAATGCGATCCAGGAATATTTTTTAATTTGCCAGATTTTTCAAATGCATCTTTTGGTAAATTCCAGTACAACCTGTGCTGTAGAGTACCTGTTGGATATTTTTTGAGAGCCTTTGTGTAGAAGTGTTTTAAAAATGGGCCTGAGATTGTCACTAAGATACTTCCTAAACAAACACCGATGAAAAATGGAAGTATCATCACAATAAATTCATCCATTCTCCAAAAAATTACTCTAGGCATATTATCGATGGTCTTAATCACCACGAAGGAATTTTCAAAATCCATGCTAAGTCCTTAAGGCAGCAATATGGAAAATGCACTCTTGATAAATTCAGGCAAAATCACCACTGATGTGCCAATTCCTAAGAATATAGCGAGGCGTTGGTAGTTGCTTGTTAGAAGTGATGTAAATACAACAAATGCAGCCCCTACTACAGCTACTAGCTTAGCTATTGGACCAAAAAAGAATTTCGAGAGAGATTCGGCATGCTTGTTAATAGCTTGTGATCCAAAAGCTGATTCTGAAGAATCTACTGCAAGCAAGCTTTCAGGGAATATAATGACAAGTGCGGATATCGCTAAGATTGTAAATAGCACAATTTTCTTCATTCTAAAAATTCCTATCTAAAGATTAAATTTTGATTTAATACGGATATCCAATATTTGTCAAATTTTATATATCTAGCTAAGATTTTTTTCAAAAAAAGACATGCATTTAATGTCTTTTTGGATATGCTAAAATTTTCTGTAATCGCATAAAACGCACAAAAAATGTATGCTTGGGAGGGGTTTTGATCGCCTGTTGCGAATAATTGAAACCTGTAATTTGAGATATGCCTTAAGGAAAAACGATGGACCACGACGAAGATTTAGATGATATCCCAATTCCAGGTACTGCGGGATTGCCATTAAGATTGGATTCTAACTTATTTGAAAAACTTGAAAATCATTTGTACTCTTTAAAAATTCTTTGCAAGGGCGTCTCTAGAAACAGTTGGATCATTGAAGCTATCACTGAAAAATTAAACGATGACGTAATAGATGATAGAATTCCCAAAATGCGTAGAATCCATCTTGAAATCCCCTCTCCTGTTAAGAAAAAGCTCGAAGCCCACGTTCACAATTTAAAGAAGATTCATCAGGGATTTTCTCAAAAGCAGCTCATTATTGATGCAATTTATGAAAAATTTGATAGAGAACAAAAAGAAGTCAAAGAAGAACTACGAAAGCTAAGAGAAGCAAAGTCTAACCAAACAGAAGATTGTCGACCTAAGAAAAAAGAAAGTCATGGCATTCCTCTTGATCTATGCACACAGCAAAGTGAAAGAGATTGAACATCAATTCTCTGATTTTAATCCACTAACTTCCGGAATTTCTTTTTACCTAGACTAAAAATTATTGATAAACTACTTTATCTTCAAAAACTTTAAACAAGATAATCGGAGTCTTATGGAAGCAGCACTACCTTTAAGAGGGTTTGAAGAAAATTTAGATGTTTTTTTCCGAGAAGATAATTCATGTAATGAATTAAATTTGAAAATACTTGCTTATCTTTCTCCAAAGGAAATTATTTGCATGGGACTTGTGAACAAGAATTTACGCATATTAACGCAAGATGATTTTTTGTGGAGAATTCTTTTTATTAGAGATTTTGGTTATAAACCATCATTAGTAGCAAGTGAAGGTTCAGTTTTAGATAGATATAAAAGTATTGTTCAAGAACGACGTTCATCTTTAGAAAATTTAAGAAATAATGATTTTACTTTATCTCATTTAGATTTTTCGATTGATAAACGTTATAGGAATCTCCAAGGTTCAGAATTAATCGCCATTTCTTCAACTCATATATTTTTTGTGTGGAAAGGAAGCTCTGAAGTCAGAAAATTTGATCGCACTTCTAAGCAAACAACATTTTTTTGTCGACCAGATATAGCCGTTCTTGGATACGTTCTACCAACGCTTCGCTCGATCAAATTTCACCGTAATGAACTTTTGATTGAAGATTCTGCTGGAAATATAAAATTTTTTAATGCTTTAGATGGAACTTTCATTAGATCTTTTAAAATGGATTTAGGCAGGTCATGGCAGAGTGAGGGTACACTATTAGACAACCAGATTGCCAATGTGAGAATAGATAAAGAACGCCGTCATTTTATTGAGAATTATTGTTTAAACAGCGGCCAGAAAGTTCAGTCATTTGAAATTCCTGATGCAAGCCATATAATGCCCTATAAGATTACCTCTAAAGCTTGTTTTTACAACAATGGTTATAAATGGTTTAAGACAGATTTGGAAAAAGAAACCGAAGAATTGTACTGCGAGTTTATACATAAGGGATGTGACTGTGTTATTACCTCAAATAAAGTGGTATTGGTAAGGCCAATTGAAAATCAAAAATTGGAATTTTTAGATCCTAAAAATGATGGAATTGAAACCTATTTCGATCCAAAACTTGAAGGATGCAGACTTATATGTGGGGATGATCAGGTGGTGATTTTGTTGGGAAAAGAAAAATTTGTCATCATTTTTCGTAAAACCAAGGAAATTATTGAAAAACCTTTTTCTAGCGATATAAGTTGGGCTTTACATGACTACCTTAAAACATCTAATATTGCACACTATAATTCAGGTTGTATTGTTGTTGAACATGTGTCAGGGGCTATGATATTTGATTTCAATACCTAGCAGAGTCAATCTTTAAAAAGTAGATAGACCCCGGGGGAAAAAAAGACTTGTCATGGAGGTTGTTAGGGAGGTTGTTAGGGATGATAAGCGCGATATTTTGTGGCTAACAAAAGGGAAACACACATCAGTATGGTCTAAGACACTTGAGTATGAAGTTAGGATTGAAGATCTCGTCATTGCCACAAAAGTAAATCTTTAATTTACTCGAATTGTTGCTGGTTTCGTACCAGCAACACAAAAATTCTCAAACACGTTTTTTGCGAGAAGGTTTAAGCCCGGAAGAGGAACTGAGTAACTGCTGTATGCCTTGTTTAATCCAAGCATTTAAACTAAGTCCATTGCTTTTAGCTTCATTAGCAGCTCTCTCATGAATTTCGGGCGGAAGGCGCAATATTAGCTTTCCTGAAAAAGGCTTTTCGGGCGCTCTTTCCAACTCTTTGCAAAAGTCTAAGTATTCATCAATAGAGTCTTCAAATGCTTGTTCAAGCTCTTCCACTGAAGTTCCTTGGAAAGTGATTACATCCCTTAGTCCAACGACTTCACCATGGAATAGTTTGGCCTCTTCATCATAATTCACGTGTCCGTGATATCCTTTATACTTCATGGTTTTACTCCTGATTCTTCTAAAAAACGACGCACTGAGACCAAAGCCCCCTTATCCGTTTCTTTCTGAGGGTGCGGTCTATGAAACACAGCCACGCGATCATTTAGATAAATTTTTACGCGTGAGCCTCGTCCTTCACTAACCTTACCTCCAAGGCTCAAAAATAAAGCTTCAATGTCGCTCCATTTAACACTTGAAAGGATAGGCGTGTGGAAGATGGCATTAAGTGTGTCAGAATGTTTTTTTCTCATAAGCTTATGATATCAAATAATGATACTAATGTCAAGTGTTCGAGAGGGTGCTGAGACTAAAAAACAAGCAATCCAGTTTTCCAGAAAAAAAGATATATTGAAAATAATCTTTCAAGATTAATGTAAATACAGCTAACCATACATATATTTAGGAAGCCGGTGATATCTGTTTGTCACTCCCCTCATCTACAGGAGATAAGTTATTAAAGTTTAATCGGATGGTTTGCTGGATGTCCAGCAAACCATCTATATGTACATACAGCCATCCAAATGGATTTACAAAAAAACAACAATAAATCCGTAAAAACATTTACATAAATGCACTATGTCAAGTAGGTTTATGCAAAGATCATTAAACTACAAAAGGTCTCAAACCATGTTTAAAATAGCCATTTGCAATCAAAAGGGAGGTTGTGGAAAAACAACCTCAAGCATAAATCTTGCAGCGGGACTTGCTTATGAAGGGAAAAAAGTTTTGTTGGTCGATTTAGATCCTCAAGGTAACTCTACCATAGGTTTAGGAGTTTCGACCGAGAATCGGCAAACCATTGCAGAGTTGTTGTGTCAAGAAGAGTGTGAGGTGAAAGATATTGTGCAGGACACTTATATCGAGGGTCTACACATCCTACCATCTGATATCTCTCTTTCCGTCGCTGACATTAAGTTAGCTCAAATTCAAGCCAAAGAATTTGTCTTACGAGCAAAACTGGCAGACCTACGATATGATTACTTGATTATAGACACTTCACCTACTTTCGGAACATTACTCACAAATGCGGTCTTAACTGCTGATCACATTATTTTACCTGTGGGGTTAGATTACTTTAATCTCGCAGGAATGCAAAACTTCATGGATACAATCAACAGAACTAATAAGAAAGTAGGACAGTTGGTAAACCATAGGGCTGAAATCTTGGGAGTATTGTTTACATTTTTCAAAATGACCACAAAGCATTCGAAACGAATTTTTGACGCAATCAGTGAACTTTTCGGGGACAAAGTTTTTAATACTCGCATACCCGAAAATGTCAAAATAAAAGAATCTCAAGAAGCCGCTAAGTCGATCTTTGATTATGCTCCAGGAAGTACAAGTGCGATTGCATATGCTGAATTTACAAAAGAATTACAAGGAAGATTAAGTTATGTCAGGAATTGATGCGATTAAGAAAAAAGCAAAACTCTCGATGGATGAAATGTATGAAGATCAACCGGTTGGGAAACCAGGAATCCAGAATAATGAACAACAAGACATCCAGAATAACAGCCAAACAGACATCCATATGAACATTAAGCCAACAAGCCATACATTAGGAAATCAAAAAATCCAACCATCCATCCAGTCAGGAAAAATTCAAACACAGACAACGTTTCAGGATACCATCATTCCTAAGGTCGATTTAAGATTGCAACATGCGGTAAATCAAAATCCAACTTCAGAATTTCATGTTAATAGGGAAATAGATCAAGTCTTAACACGACAGCCCGTCAATCTCCCTAGCAGCCAAACCCAAGCCTCGAAAATGCAAACATACAAGATGACCTTTAATTTACCTGAAAATGTTTACAAGGCATTTAATGATCTTTATGCGCAAAGAATGCTGCAAGGTCGGAAAACTGAAAAAGCGAATCTAATTTGTGAAGCTATAGATTGGTTAGTAAAAATGGAAAATCAAAACTAAGGCTGTATTGAAGTCGATTGAAATTCGACATTAAATTTATTTTGAGAGTTTAGATAAAGGATTAATCATGTCTCTAATTAAGAATCTTCCAAATGAAAAAGAATCTGAAATGCTTGTTATAGGTTCTATGCTAACCAATAATGACAATTTTAGCATTGCTGTGAAAACTTTGGAGGATTTTGATTTTTTTTACTCAGAACACAAAATTATATTTAATGTTTTGAAATCCTTGCATGGCAGGGGATTGCCCGCCGAAATTTTTCTCGTCTGTAGTGAGCTTAAAGATGACAAAAAACTGGAGACCTTTGGTGGCGTTGCTTACTTAACTTCTCTAGCACAAATGGCAGGACTTAGTGTTCACATTGAATATTATATCGAGCAGCTAAAAAAGTTCTCACGTCAAAGACAATTAATCAATTTAGCAAAAGAAATTGAAAAACGAGCTTTTGACAATGAAGATCCTAACTTTATCGCTATCGATGCTTTAGAAAAGATTAAGCAGGTTGAGAGACATAAATCAGCTAAAGAAAAAATACCGATCCAATTTCTAAATGAAAGAAATGCTAATTTTTTGTTAATGCAGCCTCCTAAAAAACCCATGCTGTTGGAAATTGCAAAATCAAATGGGGAACCACAAGGTTTTCTACCAAAAAGCATCGTTGCAATGTTAGTAGGAGCAGGGGGGGTAGGTAAAACCCATTTATTAGCTCAACTTGCTATCTCAATTGCTACAGGAGGGGAGTGGCTAGGGAGTTTTTCAACAACACAACATTGTGGGGAAGAAAAAAAAGGAAGTGTGTTCTTAGGACTAGGAGAAAACCAGGAAGACGATATTCACCGAATATTGTTTAAAGCATCTAAAAACCTTAGGAAAAATCAAGGAATATTGTTTGACAATACTTTAGAAGCAGCGAGTAAACGCATTTGCGCTTATTCATTTTGCGGACAGCAAGCAGCATTTCTTGAAAACAACAAACCTAGTCATTATTTTCGACATTTAAAAATGAGGTTAGAAGATAAAGCTCCGAAAGAAGGATGGTCGCTTATAATCCTAGACCCCATCTCAAGGTTTCTCGGGGCGGATGCTGAAATTGATAATGCATCTGCAACACAATTTATAGCATTATTAGAGGAATTGACAATAGATCTTCCAGGAAATCCAACGGTACTTTTCGCACATCATATGAGTAAAGCAGCAATAAAAAGTACTCAAGAAAACAAAACCGATCAGACTGCTGCAAGAGGATCTTCAGCATTGACAGATGGTGTTAGGTGGCAATTGAATGCTTTCAAGGGATTAAATGCAGACGATATGATTTTAAGCCTTCAGAAATCTAATTTTACAGCTATTAATGAACCGATCTATCTTAAAAAAGACTATGAAGGGTTTTTAGAAAGATATTTCCCTGAGTCGATTTCTCAACCTTCAAATGTAAAAAGCGAAATCAAAAAAAGTGAAGAAGTTATAAAGTTCAAGAAAATGTCTCTAAGCGAGCAATTTCTAAATTAAGGAAATTTTATGAGCCATAATACTCTTTCCCCTGTAGCTGAAAGCACTCAGTTTTCAAATCATGAAGAATTTATAAAAATTCTTGAAGATAACAAGGGTTCTATAGGAACAGATCTTTTTGAAACAATTCATAAATTTACTTTGTTGAAAGAAGAAATTGCAAAGCCTCAACTTCCACATACTTCTTGGCAAATAATTGAAGCTTTTATGTCGATTGTTGCTTCACAAGACCCCACATGGTTTCACTTTGATATTGCGCGAAAAGTATTGGAACATGAGACACCAGATGCTTTAAAAGGAAAAACTGCTGTAGACATCCTCGCGAGGGAGCTTGTAGAGAAGTGTAAAGAATTAAAAGCATTGGTCCAATGCCCTGTAGAACTACAAACCATTAAAGAAGAAAATAAAAAAGATAAACTAATTGAAATTTTAGAGGTGAAAAACTGCGGCCCTAATTTTGAAAATCTTTTTTTAAACGAATCTTTTTTAAATTGGGATAAGGAATATATTAAATTAATTTCTTCGATTGGAGCAAAGGGCAAAGAGTTTTCACAAAAACTTTCAGCTAAGTTGAGTTACGAAAACAACAAGAACTTTCTTTCCTTCTGGTTTGAGCCAATTAATAAATCTCAAAAAACATATTTTTTTCATTCTCCAGCTTTTATAATACTAGGAGAAGTGCTGTGGACAGACGTTGTCAAAACCAAATGGGAAAGACAAACAAAACATACTCCTGCGATTGCCAAGGGAGTCCTAATGTCCACCATTAAACCGCCTCTTACAAGAGATACTAAGATCGAAGTAAAAGATTCAATAATCACATGCTTCTCTGAGGAAGGAAAGATAATTTCAACAGTTCCTTGTATTGATCCAAAGCTAGTAAATCTTATCTGTAAAGGACTACAAGCCTTCTCTTCACTTTGTGGTCACAAATTGCTTCGATGGCAAGTTCAGACAGGGTTCAGCAATTGGGTAGAAGGCAATAATGATCCTCGATTGATTTGTACTTCTGGAGGTTATCAAGGAATAGCTAATCTTATCGGTTGTGGAGGAAGTAATAAAACACCTTCCGAGGTAAAAGCAATTTTACACGCTCAAGCATTTGGCCATTTTAATTTTCCTCAGGGCGGGGCGGGGAATATGATAATTTTAAGAGAAATTGAAAAAGCAAGAAACGGCGAACCATCAAAAATTAATATTATTCTCGGTGAAATGCTTCTTCCTAATTTTACTCATTTAATGCCAGCAGGGGAGAAAAGACGTTTAGTACCAATTACTGATCTACCTCCTCTTATTGGCTCAAAAAATACCCATGCAGCCCAAGCAATGCTTCAGATTCTGATATTGGAAGAATTTTCAAATCAATCAGATAAACTTGCCAGTTCAGGAAGCATTGTGTTGCCTATTGATAAATGGAGAGAACTCGCGGACCAAGCCAAATTAACACAAAGCTATGTTGAGAAGATTATAGCAGGGTGGACTGAGGATGATCTTTTCTCAAAAGCTTTTCTGCAAAAACAAGGCGATGAATATACTCTTGGCCCTTCGTACTCATTAGTAACTAATTTTCTAGAATACCAAGGCAAACAAAGAATTGAAGGCTCAAAGGGTGGTCATAAATCTGCTGAAATTAAAAAGGGGCTTATTAAACGTAAATACTCTAAAACAAAACCAACAATAGTTAATTAAAACAAGTACCTTTACAACAAACAATACTAATGCGATATTTTTTGGGTTCATTCATAACCTCTATGATATTAAATTAACTTTTTTGCTAGCGTTGTCTGAACGAGCGGATTTATCATAAGCTTAGACCATCTCCGATGTCGCATGTCCCGTGACGCGCATAATATCGCTGTCTTAAAATCCTTGCTGTTTAAGATAAGTCACAGTAGATGCTCTCAAGACGTGTGGGGTGATTTTAAATGGGATCCCCGCTTTTTTCCCTGCTTTTGCAAGCGTCACAGCCACTTGATTAATCATCACAGGCTTTCCAAATCTAGTTATAAATACTGGCCCTGTTCTATGGCCAATATGTTCTTCCAAAAAAGAGATTGACTCTTCGCTGAGCGTCATCGTTGACTCCTTTGTTTAATCATTTTTATTGCTTCAATGCCAAGTTTTGTGCCATGTCTCATATTCAACGTTGCGGATACGATGTCGCGCAATATTGCCCTCGTGTAAGCTCATGATATCCCTTTCAACAGCCTCGACAAAATGTACTTGATCTTCTGGAGGGATAGAAAGCCGTGCATATTCCCTAATAAAGGCAATTGCTGCTGTTTTATCCATACAATCGCGTACAATACGTGCGACCGTCTCAGTAATAGCATTTCGATATCGCATTCTAAATGGATCAGGGTCACCAAGCTCTTTTCGCGTGATGGAATAGCGAAGACATGAACGCTCATATGCCCATACAAACACGTCTCGCAAAAGTTCTATGCGATTTAGTTCGTAAATTCCCAAAAGGCCATTGACATACGTTTGCTGTGGGACATCTACAAATGATAATGGACACAGATTGTTTTGAATAAGAGGAATATTTGCTGCTAGACGTGATACGCGCTTATTCACATCTTCAAAAGGTTGTAAATAGGGTAAATGCACCATTAAAAAAAAGGCTTGCTCAAACGGATTTTTAATTGCATTCGCAGTATCTACAACTTGTTGAAAAAGCTCCTGAATCCTCTGTGGCATCGCTAATGGCTGATAAACAGATTTCCCTATACCAACGGCTATTGAGCGCAGACGACCACAAGCCGCAAGATCGACCATTAAATCATTAGAGAGAAGCGCATGTAGATTCAGAATGATTGGACGATTGATGCCAATATCAGATGCCGTATCAATTAAAAACTCGATAGCATCCTTGTGATTTAAAATCATCCAGGCTTCACGGAGATCCTTTCCATCAGCCGTTTCGCTTAATGCAAACAGGCGCTCAGTCTCCAATAGAGAGTAGGTGTTGCCCTCTAAGCGACTTGAATTCCATGATAAATCAATCAGAAGACGCCCAAGAATTTTTCTAGCATATGTTCCAGCAGGTTGCTCCCCATCCGTTTTTCCCATTTCAAAAAGTCGCCGGCGTATGGTTTCAGAAAGGTAGTTGGTAACATTTGGGCGGTATTCATCAAGAAATTTGATATTATACCCAACAGGAGTTCGCGCTTGAATAGGTCGGCTTACTTGCTTTTGAATAACTTCAGCTTCAGGTGACAACGAAATGGCATGGGCATTATAAGATTCTAAAGAAACCTGCCCCTCTTTTTTTCCTTCCGAAGGAAGTTTGTACAACCTGGCACGGGCTCTTCCCTCAGCAAGTAGTAGACCATTTTTTACGAGAAAAACAAGTCGATGCTGAACATTACGGCGGGAAATGGGAATGCTTAATTTTTCCGTAATTTTTCCTAACGAAACGCCATCGGGAAATCTAGCCACAATATTTACAATGACATCCAGTTCATTTTGGGCAATTTGCTTAGGCATGACTCTTTCCTCAAGGATTGTGGTGTAATACGGTCTAAAGTACAGCAAAAATGAGTTTATGTAGTGTATTAATGCTTAATAAACTATAAAAACACTATAATATAGTGCATTATGCTTAATGCACAACAAAAAATGCCATAAGATAGTGCATTAAAACCATCCTGCAAAATTTTCTACAGCTCCATGCGCTGCCAGATGTCGTTTTTTGGCCAGACTTGTTTATAATCTGCATTATAAAAATAGCCACAAAGGCAACTGTAGATTCTAAATATCTTAAAATTGGTTGGATTGGATCAAGAAAGGTTATAAAAGAGGGTATCGAGGGAAGTGTAAGTGTTGCTGATCTTTGGGAAGCAGTCCTAAAAAGGCCCAGTATGCAAAAAATGCTGAAGAGCTAAGTAAGACTAAGACTAAACAGGCCGTAGAAAATCTCGATGAATCCGCGAAAAAAAAACTGAACGAAAAATTCTTTCCTAGAATGCTTCATTTTTTTACCTCATTTCTTTGGAGGGCTTTTTTCGAAGCAGAAGCAATATAAAGAAGAAATAGGAAAAAAAATTGTTATGCTGACTGCTCAAGTATCTTCTAAGGGATTAAATCCACCGAAAGATACACTTACTTCTGATAAGCAGCAACCGTCAATACAAATATAGTATCGTATCCAAAGCTTTTGTCTGCGAGAACGTTGCAATTCAGTACTGATGGCGATCTTTCAAAGGTTTATTAAACACTGTAGCTGCTAAACAAGGTTCATTTATATTCACATCAAAGCTCAATAAAAAACATTTTCAAATAGAATTAATTGATTCTGTCTTAAAAGGAATGGAAGCAAGCAAAGGAATAGCCTTCTATAAACGAAATTTTGGTATTGGTGGACATACATTACGTTGTATCTTCTGTTATAGCCTGTAAAACATAATTTTAATTATTCTTCGTAAGTATTTGAATTTGAGTTTGTAAATGAGAAACAAATACTCTAATCGGCTTTGTACAAATTTTGACCTTTAAGCGTGCGGATAATTGTAACCATCTAATCTAGCCATCTCATAAAATTTTCTGATTTTGTTGGATCATTTTAAGCCCCCCTAACTCTAGGACACCTGTCAATGATTCTCAATAGCTTATATAAAAATCTTCTCAAGCCTTTTTCAAAAATTGCTGTAAATGCCTTTTAGCTTTAAGCCCCCCTAACTCTGATGTATCCCTCAATGATTCTTAGCAATTTATGCTAAAATCTTCTCAAGGCCTTTTTTAAAACTGCGAATTTTGGAGGCGTTTCGTTTTTTAAGCCCCCCTAACTCTATGTCACTTTTTTATAACGCTTAGGACTTTATACAAAAACGGGTTCAAGGCCTTGTCGAAAACAACTAAGTTAAATGACTTTTAGGTTTTAAGCCCCCCTAACCCGACAATTTAATTAAATGATACTTAAACACTTATGATAAAAACACCTCAAGGTCTTTTAGAATTCGAAAGGTGAAGTTACTTTTAGGTAATTTAAGCCCCCCTAACTCTAAAGCATTCCTCAGTGAGGCTCAATAACTTATACAATAAACTTCTTAAGGCCTCTCCACAATTGTGAGATGTTCTACCCTTTTACGTTTTTAAGCCCCCCTAACTCTAACACATCTACGCTTGAGGCTTAGTTGCTTACGTAAAAATCATGTCAAGGTGAGCTTAGAATGATATTAGAATGTTTTAAGCCCCCCTAACCTTAGACATTTAGAGATAATTGTTAACGATTTAGATGTAAAATATAAAAAAGCAAAGCAAAATAGGATAAAATTCCATTTTTTTAACTTATGACTTCTCTAATTCGTCTAAAATAGCTGCTGATTCTTAAACACTTAGGGGAGATATTGCAGATTCATCTTTAAATGAGGATAAAAAAGATCATTTCTTATTACTTAAGCCCCCCTAACTCTAGAGTATGTATAAGCGTGTTATTTAGTGATTTATGCAGAAATTTACCTAAGATATTTTAAATAAATAACAGAAAAAATTTAAAAGTTAAGCCCCCCTAAGCTTATTATTTATGTGCCTAACCATTAGGATGTTATGAATGTACAAATCCAAGTCTTCTTTAAAGAAAAAGAGAATATCCTTTAAGCCCCCCTAACGTATAATCATATCTCATTAAGTATAAACAATTCGTAAAGGATTTAATTCAAGGCCTCTATATGGAAAGTACTTAGTTTTAAAGCCCCCCTAACAAATACCCAAAAATGTTGGCTTTAAGTATCTTAGTGAAAAAATCAATTAAGGCCCTTTTTTGAAGATCTTTAAGGGTCTTCATATTTTTTAAATCTGTTAAATATTATCATTTTTAAGCCCCCCTAACTTTTTTTATAAGGCTTTTGGTTTTATAGTTTTAAGAAAAAAGACTACCAAGGTAAGTTTCATGTTTTTTGACAAAGCATATGTGTTTTAGATTAAGGTCCCCAAACCCTTCCTGTGAAGCCCCCCTAACCCTATCTCCTGAACCCCCCCTAAGTGTGAAAGCAAAAACTTTGATTTTAAACAGTTTATAGAAAATATTAGCCAACGGTAACGGTAACGGCATCGTTATTTAGCGACGTAGCCGCTTCGCCTTTATGCGAGCGGCTGCATCTATAGAACTAAAGATTGTGAATTGCGCAAAAGTTTGTTTTTACGAAGAATTAAAAAGGGTTGATTGAAACTGTAAAGGCCGTCTGGTCTAACAGACCACCTTATGTATTTATGAACATCCATGCAACCAGCTTTCTGGTAAACCATACAGCCGGCTTGCTGGATTTCAAGATCTTCAGTTTGACATTTTAGAGATCATCAAGGTGATAAAGACGACGACGAACTAACCAATTATTTACTTGATTTGCCCATGTTCAAGAAAAATTTGTCCTGGAGGAGAAATGCTAACGCCAATCTCAGCACTACTAACGCCACGGGGTTTGTAGTAATAGCTATCAAGCTGGTCGCTAAATTCTAACTTAGACGCAAGCAAAACAGTCTTGCAAAAAGCAGTATTGACTTTTCGAATTGCTTATAGTAGCCTTTTACAAGGTTTTTAAATCGAAATCTTACTTAAAAAACATTAAGGAGTCAAAATGGCTAATTTTGGGGATTATCAAAATCAAACAATTCCATCTTTTTTAGCTTTTGAGAACAAAGATGAGATTAAAAAAGAATCGGTATGCTTAGATCATCTGATTACTGAAAATATTTTCCATATTTTTACTTTTTTACCAGTAAAAGACCTAATACGGGTTGGCAGTACATGCCATAGATTGAAACTAATCTCTGAAGATCCATCTATTTGGAGAGTTTTTAGCAATCGAATGGGCCTTTATCTGGAAAAAATGCCGACAAAATTAGTTGTCGTGGGAGAAATTAAATCTCTTGTCGAGGATACAAGAGAAAATGGCTCTGAAGCTGCTTTGCAAGCGCATATTACTTTAAGTAAGTTGGAATTAAGTTCTTTGGAAAGAGCTTTTGAATGTTCAAAATCAATTAGAATAACGGAAGAAGAAAAGAGTGCACCTTCTTTGTCTCCATATCATTGCGAATCTTTTTATGATAAGTGTTTCTCTCTTGCTAACGAATATCTTTCAAATGATGACCTTATTAAAGCAGAAGAAATCATGCACGGCATGATTCCGAGCACAATTCGTGGCGCTATCGCTTTTAGTATTTTAAAAATTTACCTTAGAAAAGGTGACTTTGAAAAAGCCTTAGCAGCAATGAGATGTGTTTTAGACAATAATCATGAAAGTTCGCCTGCTTTGAGCTTATTTATATGGAATACAAAACAAGCTAATGATTTAGATTTTACGCTGAGAGCGCTAAAAGAATTTTCAAGTTTTAAAGTTTTCTCTTCCTGTATTAAAGACTATAATGAATTTCTTATAGAAAATGGAGAATTAGAAAAATCCAATCATTTACAAAGCCTTTATCCTAAAGCTTTTGAAGAAAATACATTGTCCGATATTGTGTATTATGCACATAATGATCAAATTGAAAGAGCCATTCAAATTGCACTTTCATCATCAAACCTGAGCAAAAAGTATACAGCTCTTTGTGAAATTAGAAGAATAATGAGAAAAAGAAGGCATACAATGCTTAACGGGATAAAAGGACTAGAGGAAGCTAATCGAGCCAATAGTCTTAAGAGCAAAATTAAGGCTCTTGAAAAAGATGTATGGAGGTTACCGAAAAATTTGAATGAGAAAGGACTTGTTGCATAAACACTCTGCTTGGCATTTATGTAAATGCTTAAAGAAGAGGAACCTAATAATAAATTCTTTCGACCACCTTATGTATTTATGAACATCCATGCATCCGGCTTTCTGGTAAACCATGCAGCCAGCTTGCTGGATTTCAAGATTTCAAGCTTTTTTATTTAGCATATACTACAGGCAAACGAGTCCAGGTAGTAGTATTGTGCAAAAACTTCATTTCAGAGCGTGATTTCCAGCTCTGATTTATCGCTCTCCAAAACTTATTCGAACATGATCATAGTTGATCAATGAGCAAGTTTGTGGTTGGAAGCTATCAGGCTTCCAATTTCATTTCCTGCCGCTTGCGATTTGCTCGCTGTTCAACCCCCGCAAAGCCTAGTGGAGTCCGACAATTGGGGGTTCCAACCGTAATGGATAGTAATGCCATAACTTTTAAGGACTTACATTTTTTCTAAAGGTTCAAATGTAAAACTTGTAGGTGCACTATGTCTAGGTGTATTACGTATAGGGAATCGAATACCGGCATCCAAAAGCATTTTTACTGTTTCACGTGCAGCCCCATTTTCTAACGCAAGCTTAATTGCATCTTCAGGAAGCTTAGCACCGGCATCCCAAAGCATTTTCACTGTTTCATGTGCAGCCTTATTTTCTAACGCAAGCTTAATAGCATCTTCAGGAAGCTTAGCACCGGCATCCCAAAGCATTTTCACTGTTTCATGTGCAGCCTTATTTTCTAACGGAAGTTCAATTTCATGTGTCGCCTTATTTTCTAACGCAAGTTTAATTGCATCTTCAGGGAGTTTAGCGCCAGCATCCATAAGCATTTTCACTGTTTCACGTGCAGCCCAATTTTCTAAGGCAAGTTTAACAGCATCTTTGGGGAGTGTTGCACCAGCCTCTACTAACACTTTCAGCAGGTCATCTGAAGCAAAATTTTGTAATGCATTCTTAATTGCGCTTGCTGGAAGTTGAAAACCTTTATCTACTAGCAGTTTTATTGTTTCATGTTTAGGCTCTCCTGCTAATGCATCGTTCATTGCACTTGATGGGAATTGAAAACCGGTATCTTCTAGCAGTTTTATTGTTTCATGAGTAGCTCCATGCATTAAGGCATCGTTCATTGCACTTGCTGGGAATTGAAAACCGGCATCTTTTAGCAGTTTTATTGTTTCATGAGTAGCCCCATGCATTAAGGCATCGTTCATTGCACTTGCTGGGGGTTGAAAACCGGCATCCATAAGCACTTTTACTGTTTTATGTTTGGCAGGACCTTGTAATGCATATTGAATGGCATCTTCGGAATATTTAGCACCAGCATCCAAAAGCATTTTTATTGTTTTATGTTTAGCCCTACCATTAAGTGCATGTCGAATGGTATCTTCGGGGAGTTTATGACAAACATTCATAAGTAATTTTACTATATCATATTTGGCCCTATGTTCTAACGCATTGACTATTGCGTTTTCTGGGAATTTAATACCCACATCAATAAGCACTTTTATTTTCTCATGTCTGTCACTGTTATTTAACACCTTTTTAATTCCATCGGAGCAAAGTTGAACATCAGTATCTATAAACATTTTTAATGTTTCAAGTGCGGCCCCACCATCTAAAGCAAGTTTAAGTACATTTTTTGGGAGTTGAACGCCAGCATCCAAAAGCATTTTCACTGTGTCATGTGTGGCCCTGCCATCTAACGCAAGCTTAATTGCATCTTCGGGAAGTTGAGCGCCAGCATCCATAAGTATTTTTATTGTTTCTGGAGATTCCCCGAAGTATAATGCTTGGTCTAATCTTCGATTAAGCCTATTAACTTTTATTTTGTCATCTATTGATTTAATTTGTTCGTCGATTAATTTTTTAGCTGCAAAAGCATTTGAAGAAATACGCATAGCTGTACAAATATTTGCAGCTTTTGTTAAGGAACCACATAATACATCTACAATTTCAGGCTTAAATTGTTGTTTAAATATTTCAAATAATAAGGAATTATATCTTTTGACATAATCTAGGTTCTTTTTCTTATAATTTCCCTTCATATGCATAAGATTTTTCGATTCTAAATTCTTTTTCCATAGAATGTCATCTTCAACGACTCTATTAAGCCTCCTGCTCACCAAACTAATGCTAAGTAAATCAGATTCTTCAAGATTAGAAAAAATATTCAGTTTAAGTTCATCAGGTAAACCAATCATTCGATTATCAATTGAGTTCATATGCATATCCATATCTTTTTAAATTATTTTTTCACCAAATAGCAATATTTATTCCGATAGCAAATAATCAAGTTTACGCAGGTGAAGTGCGTGGGCATTTTGTTGTAAGCAAACCTTTTTTTCAGTAAAAGAAGAAGCTTAAAGAAGTCTAAAACTATCCATGGATGAATGATCTACTTAGGATTTATTCTCACAAACCCAAACATGGGATTTGGCTCTAACATCAACATCCTTTTATTTTCATCTAAAGTTCGTAGCTAATGAGTTTTTATAAGAAATCACACCGTTATACCGAGTCTTACCCAGTGCCATTATCCCAATTTATCCACCCATTATATCCAATAAATATTTTACCAAATTTCAACATATGTTAAATTTCACAAATCAAGACGTGACTGTAGTTGTCAGTGGATTCGACTTACAAGCTCCGATTGAAACTTCCGATAACAGACGATTAGCTTGATCTGATCTAATCGTCTGCATTTCGACCTGTGTTAAAGCTTAACATTTTTTTGAAATGTGCTTCAATAAAGGACAATATAAAGCTTCCAAGTGAGCCTAGTATATTCAAAAATGGAAGAGGAATTTTGAAAATTAATAAATTTTTCTCGGCACATCCTGTATTTGCATTCAGCATTAATTCGAAATCTTGAATAGTACTTATCTTGGCAACCTTACAATAGTCTTTTATGAATCCATTTTGAATTAGTAAATGGTAAGTTCCTAAGGCCCCACCAATTAAAGCTAGAGACATTATGATCAAAAGTAATGATCTCTGATTTGAAGAAAAAAAAGCTAAAATCGCACTAAAGAAAATAAACATCCAGATAAGGCGCTGCAAACTGCAGAGCGAGCAAGGGGGCATTTGAAATAAAAATTCCGTACAAAAAGAAATTAGTAAGGCACTTCCGGAAATACCCAGATTTATTAGGTTGCTTCGTTGATTAAAAAATTTAGACAATTTACCCGATGTGTTCAATCTATAACCTCAATCGAAACATCTAAACCTTTTAATAAATTTGTTAAGTCATCTTTTGTGCCACGGCCATAATATTCGCCCCTAAAGCTGTTCCAGCGAAAATTTATTTTTTTCAGTTGATCTTTAATTTTTTGGGAAGGAACTGTTCTGAAAGAAATTAATATTCGTTTTAAACAGGTAGTATCATTTTTGACTTTTTCAGACCTTTCAATCCAAGCCTGTATCGATTTATTATCTTGTGATTTCTCTGCAATTTCAAGAAAAGCACCTAATAAAACTTTTTCATCTAATGAGTCAAGTTTAGCTTTATAAGCTAGTCTACCTAATTCAGAAAAACGTTTAGTCTGAGAAATTTTTTCCTGGTTTTTTATCATTTTTTCTTGTTCTTTGAGTTTTTGCTTCTTTAGCGAAATCTTTTCCTTTATAGCTTCAAGAACCATGAATCATTCTCCATTTGAAAGTTAAAATTTTGTTTTCAATCTACATTTGTAATGTTTTTATGTCAAAAAATTTCGAATACATAGGCTGTCATTCGCATTTAACCGAACGCGCTAACCTTATCAAAAATAGACGTAAATGTTCGAAACCCTACGATAAGCCGCACGTGTAAATTGTTATATACGCAATATGCATTGTAAACAATGCGCGGCAGAATTAATTTGACTACGTCAAATTGGCATGGTAAATTCAAAAAAACATTAAGTAGGAATATAATGGCTATCGGATTCTGTCGTGTAGAGTATGTTAAGCGATCTTCTGGAAAAAACGCATGCTATAAAGCTGCTTATAATGCTCGTGCCCAAATTCAGTTTGAAGGGACAAGCACCATGCCACCTCGTTCATATGATTGGAGCTCAAGATCAAAACCTGTATATCACGAAATTCTTCTTCCGGAAAATGTTGACCAAAAGTTCAAGAACAAAACTTATTTATGGAATGCTGTGGAGCTGGCTGAAAAAAGAGTGGATGCTCAAGTGCAAATTGAATTAGTAGCAGCATTACCTGATGATCTAGTTATTTCGTTAGAAGATAGAATCGAATTGATAAGATCATTTGTACAGCAAGAATTTATAGCCAATGGACTTGCAGCGCAAATTGATATACATAAACCTCAAGAAGCTTCGATACACAATGAAGAGACTGGAGAGTTCGAAGAAAAGCAACAAAATTGGCATGCACATATACTAGTGTCTACACGAAGATTTAATGAAAATGGCTTGGAGTTCGAGAAAACAAAAGCGCGGGATTTAATGCCGATTGTAAGAAACGGTATTGTAGTTTTTGGTAAAGATTGGGGCAAGGAGTGGGGGAAGCATCAAAACACATATTTTAAGAAAAAAGGAATAGATTTACAAGTCGATTTAAATGGAATAATCTCTCAACCGCATTTAGGGCCCGTAAGAATGCGAGGAAAAGCAATTTCATTATGGGAGCAAAAAGATCGTGCTGTAAACGAAAATTTGCTTAAATCACAAGATACCACTTTGATTTTAGAAAAACTCACTGAACACCAAAGCATATTCACCCCGGAAGATCTAAATCGATATCTTGAAAAATATATCGAGCCGGAAAATATTTTAGAAATTAAACATGCTTTTTGGTCAAACAGCGAATTGGTACAATTATTTGATAAACAACAAATCGCTTTGACAAAATTTACTTCTAAAAAAGTTATAGAAGAAGAAAGGAAAATTATCAGACTATCAGAAAGACTTTACAAACAAAAATGGGCTACACCTATAATTTCTCAAGAAGCTTCAAGGCATTTAAATAGTGAACAGATGATAGCATTTAGAAATATAATTTCGGGTAATGGCATCTCATGTTTGGAAGGACATGCAGGTACAGGAAAAAGCTATTTACTGGCTGCACTTAAAACGGAATACGAAGCAAATGGTTTTACTGTTAGAGCACTGGGTCCAGATAATGCAACGGCAAAAGTCCTAAAAGAGCACGGATTCTCTCAAACGGACAATCTTTATCATTTCTTGTACTGCCTTTACTATGAAAAGGGCATAAATATAACAAAAAATCATGAAGTTTGGATCGTTGATGAAGCTGGAAAAATCGGAAATAAAGTTTTACTTGAATTGCTGAAAGAAGCTGAGAAAAATCACGTAAAAATTGTTCTCTCTGGAAATTCATCACAGCTAAGTTCAGTGGATAGAGGGGGGATGTTTAAGCAATTTTGCCAGCGTTATGGTTGCGAAATTTTAAGTCATATTCAAAGGCAAAAAAATACTATTCAAAAAGACGCTGCTCAAAAACTTGCTCTTGGAAAAATCAGTGAAGCATTCAATCTTGTGAATTCATTTGGGGGTTTTGTGTGGTCTAAGACAAAAGACGAGGCTATTGAAGGGCTTATTAAATCTTGGGCTAAAGATAATGCTTTCTTTTCAAACGAATCCTCAATCATCATTGCACATGGAAATGCTGAAGTGAGAGTGCTGAATGAAATAGCGAGGTCTTATCTTAAGGCATCGGGGAGAATCAGTGCAAAGGATTATGCTTGCGATATTTTAATAGGGTTTTCAAAAACTACAATTTTTGTCAGTGAAGGGGATATACTAGAATTTCGCAAAAATGATTCAAATCTAGGTGTAAAAAACGGGGATGTTGGGATTCTTAGAAAAGCTTCGACAGGTGAATTTATCGTAGTAGTAAAGGATCGAGAAAAAGTTCGTGATGTGATTTTTGATCCTAAAAATTACACTTCATATCAACTGGGATACGCGACAACATGCTTTCGTGCTCAAGGCAAAACATTAGATCGTGCGTATGTTCTACATAGCCCTTATCTTAACAAAGAAATGTTCTATGTTAACATGACACGACATGTACACAATGTGCAATATTTTGTACCAAGAGAAGAGGTTAAATGTCTTGCCGAACTTAAAAAACAGGCTCTGAGAAGCGGTTTTAAAGTAAATTCTGTGGATTTTTACACTAAAGAGGAAATTAATCAACAACAGGAGCAAACAAAACTACACCAGAAAATTAAATCATTAGAAAATTCAAGCATGTTCTTTGATAACATAAAAGGGCTAAGTCTTAAGACATTTGATTCTGCAAAATCTAAGTTTAAAAATTTGATTGGAGAATACAGCGATCGAATGTCTGATCATAGATTTTATAAAGCTAATCTGGTGGGACGCAAACAGATAGGTAGAGTTATATTAGTTGAGGATAAAATTGAAGCTTCGATTTCGGCTTCAGAAATTGCAATAGTCCAGGAACAAACTTCTAGTGTGAGAAAAAAAATGCAGATAGGTCATAAAGAAGTACGTTCTGATGCTTTTAAACAGTTAGATGATCAGTCTAAGTTATTGATTATAACTTATTTTCGCAATGTTGAGTGTGCGAATTCATTAAATGAGATTGTAAAAGCCGAGAAAGAATCGTCTGGACTTCATGAAAGCAAAACACCCCATTACATTCCTTGGTTAGAAGCTTGCAAATCTCGAAATGAGAGCGCTCACATTGCTTATATAGAAATACCTAAAAAGAAATTGATGGGAATATTCAATCAGCGTTCCTATATCATTTTAGAAGATCGCTGTTATCGTCATAAGGGTGATTCAAAAGAGACAAACTTCGATGTAGAAGACCAATTGAAGCTAAATATTGAATCTCTGGTGCATAGGCTTTTTCCTGAAGGGCCTACTCGAACAGATGCAAATGGATATCGCTTTGGAAGAAAAGGCTCTTTTACAATCTCTATGAAAAGAACTAAAGTGGGTAGCTTTTGTGATCATGAAAATGGTCGTGGTGGTGGGCTGCTTTGTTTGATGGAACTAAAATTCGATAGGGGTAAAAAGACTGCCTGGAAATGG
>Ga0105046_10002508_pt1 | contig 28975 bp, 16 predicted proteins | sample MAT03_FD_78385 | JGI IMG/M metagenome (GOLD analysis project Ga0105046, IMG submission 78385) | Freshwater microbial communities from Lake Fryxell liftoff mats and glacier meltwater in Antarctica - MAT-03 (megahit assembly) | ecosystem: Environmental > Aquatic > Freshwater > Ice > Liftoff... | reverse complement strand
TCTGCGACTCGGACCGCATGACTACGAACATGCGCGTCGGCGTCCGCCAACATTTTCAAGAGGACTTCTGCAGCCGGCGGCTCCAGATTCGCCCAGGTAGATAAAGCCTGGATGCGCACTTCAGGACGCAACGAGTCCACGCATAACTGTCCCAACGCCGGAATTGCGTCTCTGTCGTTCTGCCACTGAATCAGTTGCTGTACAAGGTCACGCTGGGTCCCGTTGTGTGAATCCATCGCCGCCGCCAATTCGGCACCATGCAGCTGATCGAGCCGCGGCATTTTGCGGACCGCATGGCCTTCCGGCACGACACGATAGATGCGCCCCATTGTGGCCCCGGCACGAGGATCCAGTGTGGCCAGCGTGTCGGGCGGAATCCAGATCGGATGTTCAATCACGTAGCGGTACATATCGACAACCCACAACGCACCGTCCGGTCCTGTGCGGGTCTGGACTGGACGAAACCACGGATCCGTCGATGCCAGAAACTCGCGGTCAAGTTCATCGTCATCGCGGCGACTCGTAAACGTCACTCCGCTCGGTGCCAGAATCTGGCGATGCACAAGATTGTTGACCGGCTCGCACGTAAATGCATTGCCCGAATAGCCACCACCCAACAAATCGTCTCGATAAATTCCAAGGCCACACGCGGCAGTTGGCCGGTTCGGTGGCCCTGACAACATGAACAGCACCTGACTTGAAATCGAATACAATCTCTCAGGATCCGGCCCGGCTGCAATTCCCACGACCGTCTGCGACGGGGCCAAATACGGATTGCGACGCAGATATTGGTCAGCCAGAGGATAATGCATCAGCATCGTTCCGTTGTTGCAGCCGAACCAGTCGCCCCAGTCATTGCGAACGCGCCCCTGTTGAGTCGATCCCGTGGCGGGCTCGAATACTCCGGTATCCGGCTTGAATCGGAAATCCCGCTGGCTCAGCGCGATCACGTCACCGGTCTGCACGTTGGTGATTTCGCCACCAAACAATCCGCACGAACCATAGACCCAGCCGTCAAGGCCATATTCCAGACTGTTAACTCGGGCCTGATAATTATGAGTCGCAAAGCCCGTGAACAGCTTGCGCACATCATCGGCCTTGCCATCTCCGTTTGTGTCTTCTGCATAGAGGATGTCAGGGGCGGCACACACAAGCAGACCGTTTCGCCAAACCGTGACCCCTGTCGGGAACGGAATACCCGTCAGAAAAACCTCCGACCGATCATAGTGACCATCACCGTTGTCATCGTACACACACCGAATCTGCCCTCCATCGTCCGAAGCGTCCGGTGAATCAGCAGAACTTGACGATTGACCAACTCCAACTTCTGTTTTCGCCTTTACGCTTTCCGTTCGCCCTTGCGGATAGTCGTTCATTTCTGCGACCCACAAGCGCCCATCGGCACCGAAGGCAATCGCGACGGGACTTTCAATCAGCGGTTCAGACGCCACAAGTTCTGCTCGAAAGCCTGGCTTGGTTCGCAGCGACGCAAGGGCATCGGACGGTGTCAGTGGGGGCACTCCATTGGTCTTCGCTGTGTCCACAACAGCCGGGATTTTTGTCCTGAGCTGCGTTTCCACGCTGTCAACGATCGATTGCTCAACGCCCGTTGCGTACGGCGCGGGAATGTCGTAATAGACCATCGCCCCACCGCCTTCGTAGCCGCCTTCACGCAGAATGCGTTCCGACGGAACATAGCCCGGACATGCGTTGGCGTACGCATTCAGCCACAATCGACCGCCGTCCAGTTCGCGCTTCAAACGCAATGCGTAATCGACAACGACCTCTCCCGGAAGGAAGACCCATGCGAGTTCGTCACCAAAGGAAATGCTTTGAATCGGATAACTGATCTCCGTCATGAGAGCTTCGCCGCGATCCAGTCGAGCCAGTTGAGTTCGCGCATGATACCCGATCGCGTTTTGCTGCTTCGCCCGCTCTTCCCACTGTTCCCGAGTCGGCAATTCAGCGAGCTTCAGAGTCACGCGCTCAATCAGGGATTCGGGAGCCTTTGTCAAAGTCTTCAGTTGTGTCGAAAGCAGACGCTGGACCTCTTCCGCAAGTTCCTGGCCGAGAACTTCGGCAGCGTCCGCGCGCGATCCCAGGACTCCACCGCGAGGATTGGAGTCCGCCCCGCATCCGATGGAGATCAACGCCTGGCATCCGGGATTGCGGCGATGAATATGATCCATGGCATATCCGGCCCAGTCACCGCTGATCATGTCATCACTCAGCGTCACGCAATGGCAGGCATAGTTCGTAAAGACGGCTCGCAGTTTGCCATCAGGATCATGCACAGCCAGCAGCGGGAGGTCGTGATCGACCGGGCCGCCTTTCGTGCGGCGATTCATCGCAAACGTGACCTTACCGATTCCCCACGACAATCGTGCTGGCTTCCTGTCCGCCAGAGCCGCGACCGCGACCTCCTCCAACTTCGCTTCCAGTTCGTCAGTGTACTTCAAAATCGTCTGCCACTGATCGTCGGCGATCGCCTGGCCAAACAGCGTATTCGCGCAGTTTCGAATCATGGGTCCGCTGTGCGTATGAGACGCGCAGATCGCCAGGCGACTGCGGTCGATTCCCATTGGCTTCAGCTTTTCCGCCAGCCGCTCCGTCATGTCGTCCGGAATTCCCAGCGTATCGACCGTGATGACAATCACCGTATCACGTTCACTCGTTTCGACCGCAAGAGCCTTCGCCTGGATGTGTTGACGAACTCCTGTCGATTCCTTGGTCCGACCACCAAAACCGTTCAGACGGACCGGATAGGTCGGCGTGATGTCTACCGACGCAACACCCACAGAGTATGGCAAGGGCTCCGGCGGTACCGCCAGTGTCGTCGCAGAAATCACCGATCCGATCAGCAGGAACAACGTTCTCATCATCTGCGATGTTTCCTTGTCAGCCGACTACGATGGAGGCGAGAAGCCGTCTCATCGGAATTATCGCGATCAGTCCGACCTGCGCCAATCACGTCAGGCAACTTCGGTGCTTTATATCGGTCAAATGATGCTGACGCAGATTGTTCGTACGGCGATGAAAAGCGGATGGTGACGTCGCTGACCAGTCTGGTGCGACTGACTTGATCGCAGATGATGCTCCGCCAGTTCGACAAAGGCACTCGCAGGTGCAGGTGCTGTTATTTTCAGCGGATGCTGGATGCTTCACGAAATGTCAGCAACCGGTCTTCTGCGGGGTCCCAGAGTTTCAGACGCAGACAGCGAACGATGTCTGATGGAGACAACGTCGTGACGGCGGGTGACTGCAATTCCCGCAGTCCAGCCATGGCTTCCGGGAGACGATAGAAGGGAATCTTTGCATTCAAATGGTGTACATGGTGGTAGCCGATGTTGCCGGTAAACCAATGCATGATTGAGCCCATCCGCATAAAGCTCGACGAGTTCAGTGCGGCATGCACATGATCCCAGTCATTGCCGTGCCGACGTTTCATTCCGGGGAAATTGTGTTGCGCATAGAACAGATAGGAACCGAGGCATGTGATGATGGACATCGGCAACAGCATCCCCAGAAACAGCGCCTGCCATGAAATAAAACTCAGTGCGGCGGCAACGCTGACGTGCAGCACAATTGAGACCGCACCGTCGAAATGTTCTTTGGGCTTCGAGATAAAAGCGAGAAGAGTCATTTCCCAGAAGAAGATGGTGATGTAGCCCGACAGGATCGTGAGTGGATGACGCGTGACGGCATACATAAATCGTTGCCTTCGTGACGCCTGGGAATACTCTACCGTACTCATCACGGGAAACGTCCCCAGCGTCGGTCCCAGTTTCCGGGAATTGTGCTTGTGATGATCATCGTGGGAATGCTTCCAGATCTGCGGAGGACTGAGTACCAGTAGTCCGTAGAAACGCAGGAAAGCGCCCGCGAGTCGCGAGTCGCAGAGAATCGCACCGTGCATGTAATCATGATAGATGATAAACAGCCGCACCAGTACAAGGCTGGCCAATAAACTGCTGGCGATACACACCGGCAATGGCAGACGCAGACACGCAACCGTGAGCAGAGTTACTGCCAATGTCAGCGTTGAAACAAGGTGCCACCAACTCTTCAAACGTTGTTCACCAGCATACTTGTTGCTGGCTATCAATAACTCTTTACCGCTTCGCATCTTCGCCTTTTCTCTGATTTACAGCCGATTATCTGCCGGTTCCATAGCGTCAGCAACTGCATCAAAGATGCCTTGACACACGCACTGCCACTTTGAATTTCCTGAATGTCATTCAGTCTGTAGTTATGTTATGCGATATTAATGCACTGGACGTCGGGGTACCGTAAAACTCTTGTCAAATCTGTGTCACCCCGCCCTGAACGGGGATCGTTTGGTGGCGGTCTGACCGCGAACTGGTGCCATTCGCCGCAGTCTCATTGCGCCGGCAACGCCGCTTCTGTCAACTCCGGAGCCACATCTGACCGCCATGACTATGGGACCGGACGACGCCGGTGTTGCTCAACCCGGCGATTCAAGCCTGAGCTTCGCATCGGGCGGTTTATTACTGTCGCATCAGCCGGAACGCGTTAGCGTCCGGTTCCGTGAAAACCGTGAGCTAGCGCTCAACGGCTGATTTCGACGAGACACTTATTGACCGCTCGATGCTGACACGCATGCGACGCTTGATGACGCAGGGGACACTGAAGTATTCTGCTGGTCGCGCCAGTTCCGTCGGTCTCGTGTCGTCATTACTCACGACGGCTGCGGCTGCCGTCCCGGTGTCTCCCCGTGTCCCTTGAATTGAAGCCAGCCAGCAGGTCAGTGATCCCTGAAGTCATCGCTTCAATGGTCGCCTCCAGGCTGCCGCGGTCGAATGGCGTTTGCCAAACTGGATAGATGTCTTTGTCATACAGATCCTCGGGCGGCAGATAGCCGATGGAGCCGTTGATGAGGTTCATGCACAAAATCGTATGCCCCGGAAACCGGCGGCGAAGTTCCTGTTGCAGAACAGAATAGGGTTCACAGCAACTGCCGACGAGGATCGCGTCGCCGATGCGCCAAACGTAGATCGGCAGACGGTATGTTGATCCATCGCCGACGCTGCGACGAATGTCACGCTTGCGGCGAAGGCGTTCTTCCAGTGCTCTGTCCTTACAGGCCGATCGCTGTTGTTCAAGTTCTTCAGCGGAAGGCCAGGTCTTCAGTGGCAAATCCACCGTGGTCTGTATCGCACGCAATTCCCTGGACAACTCGCAGGGTTCATGCTTCCAGACGGCGAGCGGTGCCCCGGATTCCACGGTTTCGGCGTAGGCCAGCCGGGTGCCCGGTGGTTCCATGCCGTGTAACGTCGCCAGCGCCGCGAAGCCAAGTTGCCGTCCGTGGCGGTCTGCGATTTCCGGGTCGCCGACGTACTGATAACGCGGCGCCAGTTCGCCACATGCTCCAAGCATGAACAGCGCGGGGGCGTCGGTGGACTGCTGAATGGTTGCCCGCATGGCTCCGACGTAATCCGGGGAGATGGCTTTGTTGTCCCATGCCAGCGTTGTCGGATGACAGGCATAGTTGACCAGTGTCGCACGAATTCTTCCGGTCGCATCCGTGACGCGACCAATCAGCAGAGTGTCGTCCGGCTTTCCATCCGGATTGTAGCCGCAGACGATTCGATTCTTCGCTGGATCAGGGTCCGGCAGATCACGAACAGTCGCCAGGCCACATCGTCCCTGATGCCAGTCCAGAGTCGCATCGAACTGCGATTTCAGCGCTTCGCGGATCGCGTACACGGTCGATTCGAACACGTGTTCCATCCACGTTCGAAGCAGGTCGCTGCCCGGCAACGAATCGTCGGCCTCCATCAAAGGCGGACCAGCGTGCGTGTGGCTGAGGGCAAAAATCAGATTCGCAGATTCAAGTGATAGCGTTTCCAGCAACCGTCGCTGGAAATTATAAAACGTCTGCGGCGTCTTCCACCAGCCAAGATCCGCGTCCACGAGGATCAGCGTCGCTCCGCCCGCCAACGGCGTCAACGTCAGGGCGGTGAGTGTCAATGACCGATGAATCGATTCGGCCACATCGTGTTTCGCGGCCCCCCAGTTGCGTGAATAGATGCCGATTGGCGGCGTAACATCGGTGCGTGCGATCCCGATGCGACCATGGAACGACGCATGATGAAAATTCTTTGGGGAGACTGACTGCATCGTTGAAGTTCGCCTGGAAAATTGTTGTTCTGTTTGTCGTCGATCCCATCAGGTTCGGCATTCCGACCAGGCAGGAGTCGTACGTAGGATGGACATTCATGTCCGTCGTCCGACCAGGAAACGCCGTCGAAGTGAAGTGTCTCGAGCCACAATTGTTTTGCGCCCGTTCCACGTTGTATGGCGAGGACTCGGACATGAATGTCCAAGCTACTGAAATCGCAGCTTTGGACCACCATTACGTCGCGAGTTCCCTACCAATCTCCTGCCGCACCGTCGCGGTAGAACACCCGCTGCGGGATTTCCTGTTGAAACGGATGTTTCCGAATTTCTTCTTCGTTGATTGTAATGCCCAAACCTGGCCTCGTGTTTGGAGTCACCGTGCGGGTCGCGGCGTCAATGGAGAATCCTTCTTCAACGATGTCCTGTCGCCACGGGACATCGTTGTGGACCGTTTCGCAGATAATGTAACTGGGTTGGGAAAAACCAAATTCCAGCGACGCGGCAGTGCTGACCGGTCCCTGTGGATTATGCGGTGCAAGCGCAATGCGATACGCATCCGCAAGTGCAGCGACGCGACGTGATTCGGTGAAGCCGCCGCAATGCGTAATATCCATCTGACAGATTTCGCATCCGCCTGCCGCGAACAGGTCGCGAAATGCAGCCAGATGTGTGCCTCGTTCACCTGTGGCGATCGGCGTTGTCACGGCCGCATTGATGGCGGCCAGTCCCTCAACGCTTTCCGGCCAGCAGGGTTCTTCGAGAAAATACAGTCCGTAGGGATCGAGCGCCTTGGCGAACTGCAACCCCATGGCAGGCGACGGGCGAGCGTGGCAATCGACCATGATATCGATGTTGTCACCAACAGCATTTCGCATCGCGGCGACACAGGCTTCAGCAGCCTTGACGGGCTTCCGACCCTCGATAGGCATGGTGGGTGGAACCGCCATCGACTTGAACGCCGTAAAGCCATCCGACACCGCCTTCTGAGCCAGTTCAGCAAACTGCTTCGCATTATCAACGGGCGTCTCGTAAAAACTCTCCATATCTCCACCGCCAAGGTGACAGTACAGCCGGATTGAATCGCGCACCGGGCCACCCCATAGCTTGTGGCATGGAACCCCGTGAATCTTTCCAACAATATCCCAGAGCGCCAGATCGATCCCGGCAATCGCGGTCGAACGCACAATTCCGCTTCCGTGCCAGAAATGCTGTCGCCACATCATCTGCCACAAATGTTCGACTCGAGTGGGATCCGCTCCAATTAACAACTGAGATAGATCCTCCACGGACCCGACCACGCCACGCGTATGCCATTCGAGCGTCGCTTCACCCCAGCCGAACAGCCCCGGCTGATCTGTGAGCACCTTCACAAAGACCCAGTTTCGCATTCGCGCATGGCAGACGAGTGTTTCAATCGAGGTAATCTTCATGGGAGTCCTTTTTGTCGCGGCTGGCAGGTGTGAGATTCAATTGCCAATACGTTGGCGTGCAGAATACTGAACCGCACGCGAATCGCCACCCACAAACACCAGATGCCGCAACTGAGATATCGCACGAATCCGGCTGCTTGGTTGCCCCGCAGGCGGTCTCTGCGTACCGTACGCATCTGCGGACGCTCTCATGCGTCGGCGTGCGAACCAACGGACGGGCAGGAATGCCCTACAGAAACACAGTTGTGATTGTCTCTTTTTGGAGCTGCCCGATCGTGCCTCAGGTTTATTGCCGGATTTTGGTTGTTGCAGGATTGCTGTTGACGGGTTTGAGTGACACCGTGAAGGCACAGGGGCCTTCGAAGGAATTGGCGATCAAGCTCATGGCGCTGCCGCCGCGTCCCAAACGCCCGGACCTGCCTGCCAGCAAACTTCCGCTGGAATTTCGGCAGGGCGAACGAGTCGCGTTTCTGGGCAACTCGTTTGCCGAACGCATGAACCTGTTCGGGCACTTTGAGACGCTGTTGCACACTCGGTTCCCAAAGAAGGAACTGGTCGTTCGCAACTTCGCGAGACCTGCAGAAGAAGTCGGCATTCAGCAACGATCAGCCGACTATACAGCGCTGGATGATCCGCAATTGGCCTTCGGTGCTGACACATATTTCTGTTTTTTCGGATTCAATGAATCCTACGCCGGCCCCGAAGGGATAGATGGATTCAAGGAACGTTATGGTAACTATCTGGACACGATGGCCAAACGTTATCCGCGCGATGACACCAACGCTCCGCCGCGCTTCATCCTCGTCTCTCCGATTGCATTCGAACCCACCGCGGATCCGTTATTGCCGGATGGCTCAAAAGTAAATGCAAACCTGAAATTGTATTCAGCTGCCGTCGCAGAAGTTGCTGCCGCGCGCAAGCTGGCATTCGTCGATGTGTTCGATGCGTCAGAGAAAATGCTCAGCGGCAAGCCGGGATTGCAGTACACAATCAACGGTTGTCACCTGAATGATGCGGGCGATCGCGAAATCGCGAGACTGCTGGATGAGAAGACATTCGGTTCAGCGTCATCAGCCAGCTTCGGCAGTCCTGCATACGAAACATTGCGAGCGGCCATCAATGACAAGTCATGGGTGCATCTGCAGGACTATCGGATGCTCAACGGCTGGTATGTCTACGGTGGCCGACGAACGTTTGACACCGAAACGTTTCCGCGAGAATACATCAAGATCCGCAGGATGGCAGAAGTGCGCGACCGATTGGTCTGGGATCTGGTTCAGGGCAAGCCAGTGTCCGACACGCCGGATGATGGCGGGACTGGCGAGCTGATCATCCCGGCAACTCGATTCGGAGAGCCAGGTCAGGATTATTCTGAAGCTGAGGAGCTGCGATATCTCACGCCGCAGCAGTTGATCGCTGAAACCAAAGTCCCTGAAGGATTTGAGATCCAGGCGTTCGCCGACGAAACCATGTTTCCGGAACTCGCGAAGCCCGTGCAGTTGAACTTTGACAATAAAGGTCGCCTGTGGGTTTCCTGTATGCCGACCTATCCCCAATGGAAACCAGGTGATCACAAACCGGATGATCGGCTGCTGATTCTGGAAGACACCGATCACGATGGCAAAGCAGATTCCTGCAAAGTCTTTTACGATAAGCTGCAGTGCCCGACCGGTTTTGAATTCTGGAACGGCGGAGTTCTCGTCGTCGATCAACCCCGTTTGTTGTTTCTGAAAGACACGGACGGTGACGACAAGGCCGACGAAATCGTGCATCTGCTCGACGGCTGGGCATCCGACGACACGCACCATACGTGCGGTGCATTTGAATGGAGTCACTCGGGAAAGCTGCACATGCTGGAAGGTATCGCCACCAGCACGACTCTGGAAACACCATGGGGCCCGCATCGCAGTCAGGGTGCCGGTGGTGCGTATGTGATGGATCCTCGCTCCCTGAAGATTCGCCAGTTCTCGTTACCCGGTCAGTACAACATGTGGTGTTACGTCTTCAATAATTGGGGACAAGGGATCGTCGGTGACGGTACGACAGCGAATCATGCCTGGGATACTCCCTTGTCAGGTGCGCAGTTCGGAGGCCGCACCGGCCTGAACTTTGTCTTCAACAACGAAGGCATGCGACCCGCGCTCGGCAGCGAGTTTCTGGTGAGCCGCAACTTCCCGGATGATATTCAGGGACAATTCACATACGCCTGTGTGATCAACATGAACGGTCTGCCTCGGTTCACTGTGAATGACGATGGAGGCGGATTCCACGGCGATCGCTTGAAAAACGCGGACGGCAGTCCGGATGATCTCATTCGTTCCACCGACAAACATTTTCGGCCTGCCGATCCGCAAATCGGCCCTGACGGTGCGCTGTGGTTTGGCGACTGGGCGAATGCTCTGATCGGTCACATGCAGTACAGTCAGCGTGATCCGAGTCGCGATCACACGCGCGGCCGCATTTATCGACTTGTTTACCCGAGTCGTCCGCTGGTCACACCGGCGACGCAGTTCGGAAAATCTGTTCCGGAAATCCTGGAACAACTGCGCGAATACGAATGGCGCACACACTATCGCGCGCGGCGCGAACTGCACGATCGATCGGCTGCAGATGTGCTTCCGCATGTGGCTTCATGGGTGAAAGGGCTAAAACCCGATGATCCGGAATACGATCGTCTACGCACCGAAGCCCTGTGGATTCAACAGGCTCATCATCAGATCGATGCCGATTTGCTGGCGGCTGTGTTGAAGGCATCGACGTTTGATGCGCGAGCGGCTGCTGTTCGGATCCTGTCGGATGAACACGAATCCATGCCTGATGCTCAGGCGATGCTCATCGCCTCATCAAAGGATGCACATCCTCGTGTGCGGACTGAAGCAGCTCGTGGCTTAAGCTTCTTAGACAACATCGAAGCTCAGACAGCGTTGCTGACCATGACCAGTTTTCCGGCGGATTACTGGGTTGACTACACCGTGCAGCATGCTCTTGGGGCCAATGAAAAGATCTGGCGTGGTGACTATATCGCCGGCAAGATCCCGGACTTGAGTTCGCGTGCGGCTGAGATCGTGACAAAGCTCATGGAAGCTTCGAAATCAGGGGCCGTGGCGCTGCCGTTTCTGCAGACGCTGATGTCCCAGCAACCGAAGCCCGAAGAAGAACGCAACAAAGCCATGACGGCGTTGTCGGATCTGAAGGGCGATGCCAATCGTGGTCGCGAAGTCTTCGTTCGCAACTGCACGGCGTGTCACAAAGTCGGTAATGGTGAAGGTCGCGAATTCGGCCCGAACCTGGCTGGCGTGGCGAAACGCATGAACAGGTTCAAGATCGTGCAGTCCGTGGTGGACCCGAATGTGGAAGTTGCTGAGAAATACCGTTCGACGCTCATCGTCACGAAGGACGGCATGCCGACGGCAGGACTTGTGCTTTCTGAAAATGACGTTGAAGTGGAACTTTTCGATGGCAAAGCCGTTCGGAAAATTGCCAAAGCCGACATCGAAGACCGCGTCACTCAGCAGCAAAGCAGCATGCCCGAAGGCGCGCCAGCAACCCTGGCTCCGTCAGAATTTGTCGATCTGATGGAATACCTGAGTTCACAGAATCAGGACGTTGCACCAAAGTAGGTCCTTTCTGCCGGAAAGGACTTTCGCCGAAAGGCGGACCGCCATGGAGCGGACGTGAATTACACGGCCTCGGGTTGTGATTGTTTCGAAATTGTCTGGTCGCTGGTCGCGGCAAGCCGCGAAGTCCTGCCCGGCAGGCAGGACCTACTTTAAAATGCAACGTTATCAACGCGTCTTTCTTTGGGAACGCCGCATTTTTATGGTTTGCGCAGATTCGAGATACGATCGCTCACGGGCTGAACATTGCACCGGCGGAACCCGGCGCTGAATGAACGTCTTTCCCGGTCCAAATTGCAGTCGTCCTTCGCGCAGCAATTTGTTGAGCCTGATTTTCACTGCAGCGTTGTTTGTGCAATGACTCTTCGGGTATCATCTGTGTCGCCTGTTTCCACTTTTTCCACGATCAAAGGAGAATGATATGTCTTTCGGCAACCGAAAATCGAATGCGCGTCCGGACTGCAATCCGGTGAATCGACGTACTTTTGTGAAGACAGTGGCAGGCGCTTCTGCGTTGGCTCTGCTTTCCACGCGTTCACTGAGTGCCGGCTTGTTCTCCGGCCCGTCATTGACCAGTGCTTCGGAAACAGCGGTGAGCGAGTTCTTTAAGACGTTGACCGACGTGCAGAAGAAAACCCTCTGCTTTCCGTTTGAGCATGAACTCCGAAATCACATCAGTGCAAACTGGCATGTTACCGAACCGACGCTGGGAGAGACCTTCTACACATCACCTCAGCGCGAAATGATCGGCCGGATCGTCAAAGGCCTGTGCAGCGAAGAAGGTCACGAACGCATGGAGAAGCAGATGAACGACGATGCTGGCGGGCTGCACGAATTCAGTGTCGCCCTGTTCGGCGAACCAGGCGCTGGAGCGTTCGAATTCATGCTCACTGGTCGTCATCTGACGTTGCGTGCCGACGGCAACAGCGTGGACAAAGCTGCGTTCGGCGGGCCCATCGTGTACGGCCACGACCAGGTGGAAAAAGATGCGTCAAAGAATATCTACTTTTACCAGACGCAGCAGACGGACAAGGTCTTCAAGTCGCTGACAGAAGATCAGGCGGCAAAGGCTCTGTTGACCTCGGCACCGAAAGAAACAGAAGTGCAGCTGCAGGGCGATTCCGGGAAATTTTCGGGGATCAAAGTGGCGGACCTGAAATCGGAGCAAAAGTCCGAAGTGGAAAAGACGCTCGGCATCCTGCTGGCACCATACCGCAAAGAGGACGTCGAAGAAGTGATGGAGATTCTTAAGGAATCGGGCGGTGTCGATCATCTGCACATGGCATTCTTTCAGCAGGAAGACATCGGTGGCGACAAGACGTGGGATATCTGGCGCGTGGAAGGACCGTCCTTTGTCTGGCACTTCCGCGGTGCGCCTCACGTTCATGCGTACATCAACATTGGTCATGCGAAAAAAGCCTGAGGCCACGGCCAGGGGCGAGGCACGACCGGGCAGCCTCGCTGTTGGCTCGGGTTAACCGCAATACCGTTCAAAAAGTAGCAGGCACACTCCGTGTGCCGTCCGGCAAGCTGCGAAAAACGTTGTTTTTCTTGCGGCTACGGCACATGGAATGTGCCTGCTACTTTGAATCATTGAACGGTATTGGGGTTAAACGATAAAACCAGCACGCCAAGGGCACCGTGCCGCTTGCCGGAAGTTCGCGAAAAACAAACAGGGAACAAGAATGCAACCGGATGACAAAGCTCGCCACCTTGGCATCAATCTCGAACCGCTCACACCGGGATATCTGAATCTGTGCATTCGATCCGGCCAGCAACTGATTACTTCCGGTCATGTGAGTGACCTCAAAGGCGTGCTGGGAACTAATCTGGCCGTCGAAGAGGGCTACGGAGCAGCCAAAGACTGCGCTCAGAAAATACTGCGTTCCGTCTACAACGCTCATGGCACGCTCAATGGACTGCGTGTCATCAAGGTTCTGGGCTGTGTCTATTCCGCCGGTGACTTTACGGATCAGCATCTCGTGATCAACGGCTGTTCAGATCTGCTGCATGAAATCTTCGGTAAGACGACCGACGGATTCCATGCCCGTAGCGCTTTGGGCTTCGCAGCGCTCCCGACGGGAGCGGCCGTGGAAGTTGAAGCAGTGTTTGAAATCAAGCAATGATCCGGATGCCGGCAGATCCCTGTGATTTTGAATAGAATGGTTCACAATGTGGCCGGAAGGTGAACAGACGCAGGATTTGCTGAAGGATGTCGAAAACGGAGATCCTTCAGCGGTCAATCGCTTGCTGGATCGTCATCGGGAAGCTGTACGCCGGATGGTCCAGATGCGACTTGACAAGGCGGTGGCGCGGCGTGTGGATGCCAGTGATGTCGTACAGGATGTGCTGCTGGAAGCCTCGCAGCGGCTGTCGGACTACATTCGCAGTCCATCCATGCCCTTTCATCTGTGGCTGCGTCAACTGGCGAAAGATCGCATCATCGATATGCATCGTCGGCATCGAGCAGCTCAACGCCGTTCCGTGGATCGCGAGCAGAATATGAGCAGTTTTGCGTCGGATGATCAATCCGCCGCCGATCTCACAGCGCTGTTGCGCGATGCGGAACTGACGCCGGCGGCGTCGGCCTTGCGTAAGGAAATGGAAGAACGCTTCGTACTGGCACTGGATCAGTTGGACGAAAGCGACCGCGAAATCGTCATTATGCGACACTTCGAGCATCTCGGCAACGGTGAAGTTGCGGAGGCTCTGGGCTTGAGTGCTCCGGCGGCGGGAATGCGTTATCTGCGTGCGATCCGCAGGTTGAGAGAATTGCTGGGAACAGACGACGTGTCGGTCGACGGGTAGTTAAGAAACAGCGGATGATGCGGTTTGTTTAACGGCAATGCCGTTCAATTATTCAAAGTAGCAGGCACATTCTATGTGCCGCAGCCGCAAGAAAAACAACGTTTTTCGCAGCCTGCCGGACGGCACACGGAGTGTGCCTGCTACTTTTTGGGCCTTAAAAAAAGGGTCAGGAAGAAATAGTGCGGAGCACCCTCCGGGCCATTTGACTATTGGTTCCTGACCCCTTTTTTTAAAGCTAGCCCGCGACTGCAGACAAAGCCGTAGAGGAAAATCAGATGTTCTGGCTGGGATGGATCGTCTTTGCATTCATCGCACTCTGGACAATTCCTGCGATCACTGCACTGGCGGTAAAAAAGCTCTTGCCGTACGAGCCGGGGCTCAGCGCCGCAGAATCGCCCACAAATGACGAAATCGCATCAGTTGCACTTCCGAAAATCAGCGTGATTGTGCCCGCGCGGAATGAAGAGGCGCAGATTCGCAATGGACTCACCACGTTGCTGCAATCGACCGGTGTTGACCTGGAAGTCATAGCCGTCGATGATCGATCTACGGATTCCACCGGGCGCATCATGGACGAAATCGCGACGACCGATCGCAGACTGAAGGTAATTCATATCACGGAATTGCCGGTAGGCTGGCTCGGAAAAAATCATGCCATGCATGTCGCGTCAGAAATGGCGACGGGCGAACTGTTGTTGTTCACCGATGGCGACATCATCTATGAACCGGCGGCGATTGAGATTGCCGTCCGTCATTTCGTCAAAAAAAATCTGCAGCACCTGTGCCTGTTGCCTCGGATGCTGCCGGGCAGCATCTTTGAAAATGCCGCGGTCGCATTTTTTGGATTGGCATTCGCGATTGGAATGCAGTTGCACCTGATCAAAACCCGTTGGCCGCTTTCGTACGCTGGCGTGGGGGCGTTTAATCTGGTTGATAAAAAGTTCTATCGATCGATTGGAGGCCACAATCCGATCGCGATGGATATTCTGGATGACGTCAAACTTGGAAAGCTCATCAAGAAGAATGGCGGCACGATCGATTTTCAGATGGCTCAGAAACTGCTGTCCGTGCGCTGGCAGCCTTCGCTGTGGGGCGTCGTGACAGGACTGGAAAAGAACGGATTTGCGTCGTTAAATTATTCGATCCGGCAACTGCTGATCGCCACGTTCGTGTTTCTGCTGACGATGGTTTTCCCGTACGTGTCACCGCTTGTACTGTCGTGGCAGGATGCTTCAGGTTTTGTCGCCACGGCGATCCTGTGGCATTTGCTGTATGCGTTTGTCGTCTTCCGTCTGCCAGGCGGAGCCCTGTTGACTCCATTGTTTCCCTTCGGTGCCGGGCTGATGGCGTTTGCGTACTGGAGATCTGCTGTCATCACGCTTCGCCAGGGCGGTGTCCGTTGGCGTGATTCGTTTTACCCGTTGGCACAACTCCGCAAACGGTTGTACTATTAACGTTCTGTACTACTAGCGGGCGATGCCCGCGCTGTGTCGCCTGTGGTAGTGCGAGCGGCAGATTTCTGGTTACCGTCGAAAACCGGGGGCTAGCGCTCTGCGGCTAATAAAATCAGCCGCCACGCGCTAGCGTCCGGTTGTTCGACCTGGTAGTTTCTAATCTGCCGCTCGCCTAAGTGAATACCTCAAATCTCGGTTTTCATTTTGAATCTGGTTTAAAAGGTGTTTTCCTTTGATTCAACAAATGACGTGTCCGATCTGCAAAAAGCCGCTGGAAGTCGAATTACCAGATTCGAAATCGTTTCGACCGTTCTGCAGTGATCGTTGCCGCAAAGTGGATTTTCATCGCTGGTGGGACGGGAAGTACGCCATTGTCGAAGAGCTTGATCCGGACGCGATCAATCCGGATGCGCTGGATCTGGAGATGGAGCAGGAATAGCAATACAGATATCCTCAAGCGAACAACGACGCAATTAGAAACTGGATGGCCGCAAGGCACGCGGCCGCGTAAATCCCGGCGACCACATCATCGGTGATGATGCCAAGGCCACCGGGCAGTTTTTCAAGTTGTCTCAGCGGCCATGGTTTCACGATATCAAAGAAACGAAACAGCACGAAACCGACAATCAGCCATGTCCAGTTGAGTGTGGCAAATGCATAGACCATTGGAAACGCGGTGATCTCGTCCCAGACGATGCTGCCGGGATCTTTGGACCTTCGCAACTCGGCAGCACGCTGGCAGATTGCAATGCCAGGCAGGAACAGCACGCCGCAAAGAGCGATTCGCTCGACTGGCGAAGTTCCCAGCCGCCACAAACCCCAGCCAATCAGGACCCCCCAGAGACTGCCAAATGTTCCGGGTGCGAAGGGAATTCGTCCGAGCCCGAAGCCTTCCGCCAGCAACAGCGTCATGCGATCAGCCAGCGCGAAACGCGGCGAGGATCTCTGTTCGGTCATCAAGAGTCTCAGTGTTCTGCAATTCTTACGGACTAAGCACTTGTTCACAAATAAATTGGAATGACCGCAGGAATCGCAATCAGGGGACTGACGTCCCCCGCTCGCCGGGACCAGGCGAGCCGTGAGACGTCAGTCTCCGGTTTCGGCGTTCCCAAACCACTTTGATACACTCAAACTTGTCCTTGGGTGCTGATTTCAATGGCGTGGACTTAAGCAAGCCGACCACCGAGCCGGTTACGTAAGTCCCCTGATTTCCGCATCATTCGCAACAAATCAGGGGATTCACATCCCCGCTCGCCTTAAGTCCACGCCATTGGTGCTTATTCCATCGGCTTCGGCTTCGTCAGATTGAGATCTTCTGAAATTCCTGAGGCTGTTACGGTCCCTATTTGCGAAGCTGTGGGAAGTCGTCCAGATTAAATGCATTTTCTGCAGCCTTGCCGGAATCCTCGTAATGCGGGCTGTTTTCCTGCGGTCTCAGGTCGCGGGGATAACATTCGTCCTCGAAGCAGCGACCGTGTGTTCCGATGCTGGCGAACTGTTCTTCCACAAAGCGAATACCGTGTGTCTCGAGGATCGTACCTGTCTGAAGTTCCAGGGCAGCGAGTTCAGTGTTATACGCTGTCAGAGTCTGTGCTTCGGACGCAACGGAATTTCCCCAGTCTGTAACACCCTGCAGAAAATTGAGAAAAACAGTCTGTCGGTTGTTACGAACCTGTGCCGCCTGAAACTCCAGATTCTCTTTAGCCGCCTGACGAGCGTCGCGGTATGCTTCGTACTGCAGGAAGTTTTGATCGACCGAACGCAGCGAGGTCGCCAACAGATGTTCAATCCGGTGCAGGTTCTGCTGGATGTTCGCGCGGTCCTTTGCGATCAATAATTCCTGATTTCGCACCTGAGCGCGGGACTGACGCAGACTGAGCGGGACTGAGAAATTGACGCCCATCGTCCAGCTGTTGTTTTCATCAAGACCGGACGTAAGTCGGTTACCGTTGAGAACTCGACCGCTAAGACCGTTCCACTGTTGCAAGGCCACGGCATCGAGTTGTGGTTGCGCCAGATTACGATTTTGTATCAGGCGTTGCTGATCCGCCATCAGGATCAGATTGAGTTCAATCAGATCGGGGCGACGTGACTGAGCGGTCTGATTGATTTCTTCCCAGACAAACTCAATCCGATCGCGCGTGGGGGGCGTGGATGGTACGATTCGTCCATCATCTTCGGGTGGCAGGCCAATCATATTCCGGAGTGCCGCTTCGCGCTGCAGAACGTTCGCTCGCGCTGCAATCACGTTCGCTCGAATGTTCGCATATGCGAGTCTTGACTGTGAGACGTCCCCCGCATTTGCCAGCGGTCCCAGCCTCGATTCACTGAATTCCAAAACCCTGCGCAATTGTTCCTCTTGTTTTTCCCGCGCCCACAATTCGGTGCGTGCCTGCACGAGAGACCAATAGGCAGAAATTGTACCGCGGACCAGTTCCTGCATTGCGTCCTTGAAGAAAAAGTACGACTGTTCCTGCTGTAATCGCGCGATGACGATCGGCGCGGTGTTCGCATCGCGGCCGAAGCCAGCCAGCAACGGCTGGGTGTAGCTGAGTGTCGCCGAAGGCGCGTTGCGGTTCAGAAAGCCCGCGACAGCCTGGTTGTCCAAGGCATTGTCAAATCCCAGTCTAATTGTGCCGCCTGATGTGTTCTTGTCACTCAGCAGGACGCCTGTGTCGTTGCCCCCGGTCTGACGTCCGATGATCGCCGTCCCCAGGCCATTGAGTCCTGGAAATTCGTTATGACGGAATGTACTGTTCGCTGAGAACACCGGGTCGAAGACTGCCTTTGCCTGATCGTTCGGCGTTGTGGCGATGGCGGTGTCGTAAATTGTCTGACCGGAGGAGACGGCGGAAACTCCGGTGAGAACGCGAATGACTTCCGAATGCTGCAATGTCAGTCGAATGGCTTCGTCCAGCGTCATCAGGCGCTCAGACTGTTCGATCCCTTCGGTAGCAACTGTCACCGGTGCCGGGCCGGTATCTCGGTGGAAGACCGAGACACTTTCTTCCTGATGCCAGCGAATGTGGCGTTCGTCGTCCGGCAGTATTTGCGCGTTGGCGACTGACGAGCCAGCCGCCAATGCAGCCAGCACGAACAGAACCATCCTTGGCGCGTGTTCGATGTAGGGAATCATGCTGCATGGAATCGACGGCGGAGCATCGATTGAATGATTCATTCCGACTGTTCGGGGTGCACGACAGGTGTCTCTTGGTCGGTTGGTACGGTTTCGAACGCATGTAACGATTCGAACGCATCTTCGAATCGTGTTGTATCCATTTCAATCTTCCCATCCCGCATCACCAGAATTCTGCGGGCGTGGCGGGCGACGTTGAGGTCGTGTGTGACCAGAATGACGGTAATTTGCCGCTCTTCATTCAATTTTCTAAAGAGTCCGATGACCTCGCGACTGGTTTTCGAATCCAGATTGCCGGTCGGTTCGTCGCCCATCAGCATCGACGGATTCGTGACCAACGACCGGGCAATCGCCACACGCTGCTGTTGACCGCCAGAGAGCTGTCCTGGATGATGATCCAGACGATCCTCAAGGCCAACCATCGCCAGCATTTCCCGGGCACGCTTCTTGCGAGCACGCCCCGACATTCCCATTCCGTACAGCAGCGGCAATTCCACGTTTTCCAGCGCAGACGTGCGCGCCAACAGATTGAAGTTCTGGAAGACGAAGCCGATGTGCCGGTTACGAATCGTCGCTCGTGCGTTTCGGTTGAGCGTCGCAATTTCCTGGCCGTCCAGCAGATAACTGCCGGTTGTCGGTCGATCCAGACAACCCAACGTATTCATCAAAGTCGATTTACCGGACCCGGACGGTCCCAGCAGGGCCACGTATTCCCCACGCTCAATGAACAGTTCCGTCTCACGCAGTGCATGAACCTTGACTTCGCCGAGATCGTAAGTCTTGGTGATATTGCGTAATTCAATGAGCGGCATAGGACTGTTTCAGATGCAGGCGAAGGATTTAAGACGAGTGACGGATTCAACCGTCCCGATCCCGTAGCTGAATTCTCAAGAATTCAGAAAGGCTCGAAATTCTCACGAATTCAGCTGTGGCAAATTCTACTCTGCCGCACGCCTAAAACTTGGCGCGGGCTTCGCCCGCAACCGAATTGTGCTTCTCACGCGACGTCGTGAGTTTCGTGGCAGTGCATGGAGCCGCAGTGGCAAACACAATCAGGGGACTGACGTCCCCCGCTCGCCGGGAATCGACGAGCCGCGAAACGTCAGTCTCCGGTTTTTGCGATTCTGTTGTTCCAAAATCTTCTCAACAATACAACTTTCCAACTGTCTACGGTGCAGGGAGCAGCAAGCGTTTAAATTGACGGCTCGGCAGGAACCTCGCCCTCCCATCTATCCAACGGCCTTAACAGGAATGGCGCCGAGCGGCAATTTCTGAGTGCGCAGAGTATAGCCAGCTACAATGCCGATTACCGATCGATAAGACTGCCATTTTAGCTAATGAACACATAAATAAGCTATTACGGCAGTACTGCGATAGGCTCACGATAATGCCATTATGGCATTTTATGGCGGACAGTAGGCGTTTACCGATCGGCACCTGCATCGAACGTTGTTCCATAAAGTGTTTATTTATAACTACTTATGTTTGAAACTCTCCAACGGGGTGCTCGTCGTGACAATCATGAAACGCTCTGAAGTTCTGCCACAAAAGATCCAGATTCGTCGCAGCGGATCAGAATCGTAAGGCAATTCACAGGAATCAATCTGCAAATCTGAAGCCCGTTTTTTGCAAAAAAGCCGGGCTTCTAAGCATGCGTGCATAAGTTTCTTCGTTTAACCGCGTGGGCATCGCCCCGCGCTTTCGCGAGTAAAACGCGGCCCGATGGGCACGCGGTTAAACAAGTTGTATGCGAAAATTTGTGCGTGGGTGCTTACATGGATTCGATCCACTTCTGCGCGGCCGAAAAGAATTGCACGTAGAACTGCTCGCGACCGGGGTCCTGCGGCATGGCGTGCATACCAGTTTTAGCGAATGCGGACGCCTCGTTTAGACTTTGAATCGCCCGGTCACGATCATTCCGGCCTCGGTGAATCAGAAAATCGTAGAAGTGAACCACAACCCTGCAGAAACTCTGCGCGGCGACTTTGTGCTGTCCCCAGTCCGCATTTCGTTCTTTCGGAAATCCAGTCACCAGCGGACGCGAATCCTGCGGGCAAAACGGCAGGGTTGCGTTCAGGTTGTCGCGGAAGGTTTCGTTGTATTGGTAGAACGACAGCGGGGAGCTGAATTCCAGTATCGGATCATTGTCAGTATGCAGCGGAACCTCACCGCAGAATTCCCGGTAACCATGTTCATCCAGATGCAGGCTGTGAACGATCTGCAATGGATCCGTCACGCCAATCAGTTTCAGATTCTCAGCGACAGCGGGCATTGAAAAGGCGCGCTGCATTCGCTGGAAGTCAATGGTCAATGCCTGAGGTGTCCCGATCAGGATGCCGAAGTTGGTATGCGTATGATTCAAGTACCAGAGGGTGGCATGTGGAAAGACGTGCTGAAAACTCTTCATCAGAATTCGCAGTTCGCGGGTATTGATCGCAGCCATCGGAATCCATGCGCAGGCGATTCCTCCGGGACGCAGTTTTCTTTGCATGAGCTGAAAATACTCTACTGTGTACAAACTGCTGTTCTGCTTGTACTGCAGATTTGTGACATCTGTGGCAATCACATCGTACGGCTGATGACCGATACTCAGGTGATCCCGGGCGTCATTCAGAATCAGATGAAATTTCGGATGGCTTAGCACGCCGAAATTTTGCTGATCCAGCAAGCTGGCGGAACGTGGAACCTCAGGCTCAATCTCAACACAGAACGCTTCAATTCCATACGTGGTAATTGCGTGACTTGTCCCGCCGCTGCCGAATCCCACGGTCAACTCGTCGATCGGATCAGGATGCAACATCAACGGCAGATGAGCCAGCATCAGGGCATCGACGCGCGCTTCCATATTTGTGGATGCGACAAGCTGATCATCGACGTAGACAAGATACTCATCGCTGCCCTGCTGCTTTTTGATGATCACTGTCCCGGAACTGCCAGCCTGGAATCTCCGTATTTCGGAAACCTTTGAATCAGGATTGGCGACGGAGAATTCAAACCAGCGTGCTCCAACCTTTCTGGACGTAAACTCCCGCAGTGCCGGACGCGCTTCTACGGCAATGGAAACGGCCCAGCAACTCAAGGCAATGCCCACACCGGGAGCCACCCAACGCCTGGAACCTGTGTGTGTCGTCACCCACGACAGACAGCCAATGCCAGCCGATGTTATGACCAGCAGTGCAAATGCGGCGTGCAGACCAATCGACGGAATGATCCACATCGACACCGTCAGGATTCCGGCAACGGAACCAAGCGTTCCCAGAAAATACGAAGTGCCTACCCACCGTGCCCGCCCGGCGGAAGTCGCATTCAGTGAATGACAGGCAGCAGGATAAATCAGCCCCATGAATAATGCAGGCATGAACATCAACACTCCGATGATGAGTGCTTCCGTCGCATAGATGTCTGTGAGCGTCAGAGTGCCGTTGGCGGCAGGTTCTGTGATCCTCCGGTAGTTGAGTACTGGCGCGGCGTAGATCACTGGAAACGTGAGTAGCGAAGCAGACGCCACCGCGAGATTTCCCATGGCGAAAATTGTTTTCGCCTGCATGAAGCGGTGAAGGATTGGAAACAGGATGAGGCTGCCCAGCCCCATCGCAAGCAGATACACGGCCAGCGTCAGAGAAAAAGTCACGGTCGCGTTTGCATTGACAATCCCCAGCAGACGCAGCCACACGACTTCGAGACCAAGCGCGACATAACCGGCGGCAAAATACAGGACGCTCAACAGACGTCGGGAAATGCATCCGAAATCCGGAGAATTCGGTGGCGTCACCGAAACAGCAATTGGTGGATCTGCACGATGACCAGCGGCCCGTGCTGCAAACAGGGCCGCAGCGATGTTCAATCCCGTCGCGACGAATCGTGTCTGTGACATCCCCAGAATTCGAATCAGAAACAAGCCGGTCAGCACCGCGCCCAGGACCGCGCCCAGCGTGTTGATGCCGTAGACTGTTGATACTCGGCCCCTCCCACCGTCTGACAATCCAGCCACCATGACGGGGACCGTCGCACCCATGCACAAAGTCGCCGGCAACAGAAGTCCCACCGCCAGGGCGAATCGAACGGCACTCAGCAGCGGGTTTGCTTCGCCAAGTCGGTGTGCCATGAAAATGTACAGCTCGTCGGTAATCGGAAGCAGGAACGGGAGGCAGAATCCCCAAACGCCGATTGTCGTCTCCATGCATGCAAATACGATCAACGGATGCGGAAAACGATGTGTGAGCGGGGTTGCCATGAGGCTGCCGAATGCGATCCCCAGAAAAATGGCTGTCAGCACGGCAGTTGTCGCTGGGGCGCTCGCGCCAAAGATCAGAAACATCTGCCTCTGCCATAGTATCTCGAACGTCAGGGCGCTGGCACCTGACAGAAAAACGGCCAGCAGGCATCGCAGCTGAAAGGTGGAAGGCAACTTATGTATCCGTATTGAATGAAAAAATCCGGCCAATTATACGCTAGCGAGGCTTGACGGCTTCGCCGTTCGCCTCAGACCAATGCATTTTACATCGCAGTTGCGCGGTCCGACATCGTGTCGAATCGCCGTCGCGGCGTCCTGCTGCGAAAGTTTATCGCATTATGGCCAAATCCGGAGTGAGGGTTTATAGTGAGCAATGAACTCACTGGCAGTTCATCGGCCCCACTGGCCCTGTGCCAGTGGTCCGAAGGTTTGGGAACTAAAAAATGGACCCGCAACTTGTTGTCACAGCCCCACTGGCCTCGTGCCAGTGAACTTCGGGTTTGACAACTCGCGTTGAATGTAGATCCACCGTCTCCGTAGTCGTCAAACCTGCGTTCCGCCGGCATGAAGCCGGCGGGGACCAATAGGCGGGATGGCCACGTTCTAGTTTCCAAACCTCGATTCCACCGGCATGAAGCCGGATGGGGTCGCCGAATTCCAAAACTTGACTCATCTGCAACATGTTTTAAAGGGTAAGCGCAGCTACGCGGTCATAAGTGAGAGAATTGGCGAGCGGCATGTGTCAGCTTTCCGGTACAAAAACGAGGTACCGGAGGGCTTACGCCGCTCCGCTCGCCGAACTCATTTCTGGCCGCGCGGAGTATAGAACCTCGAAAGAAATAAACCCGTGTCGGCCGCAGCAGCAAACTCAGGACGTTTTTGGTGGATCGCAGGTTGGTCGGGAGGCATCCTGGTCGTGATGGCCGTTGCCTTCATCAGCCTGCGCCCTGACAACCCGGAACCGATGACAGCCGTTGATCCCCTGGACGATCCCGGCCCAATCTCGGCGGTCGAAATGCTGCAAGGCCCACAGGATCACGATCAATTTGTCGGCAGCAGTCAGTGCGCCACATGTCATGCGGAAATTTCCGCCGCGTATCAAATGCATCCGATGGCGAACTCGATTTCGCGCGTCACCGATCTTCCGATCGGCTCTGAAGAGGCATCACGGACCGTTGCCGGACTGACACGCCAGTACAAAGTGGTGATGCACGACGGACAGATGTTTCATCATGACGAAATGTTTGATGCCGCAGGAAATTCCATTTTCGATCAATCCGTCCGGATGGATTATGTTGTGGGATCGGGGCGGCGAGCCTTTGCGTATCTCACGCAGCAGGGTGAGTTGATGTTTCAGTCGCCCCTGAACTGGTACTCACAGGATGCAAAATGGGATCTGTCGCCCGGATATCGTCCGGACGACGAACGGCGCTTTCGACGTCGAATTACAGACGACTGTCTGAGTTGCCATGCGGGCCGAGTGGCAACCGTGAAAGACGCGCCAAATCGTTATCAGCAGCCGGCATTTCTGGAAATGTCAATTGGATGTGAAAAGTGCCACGGGCCGGGCAGACCGCACATCGAGTTCCACCAGGCCGGGACCAACGCGAGCGACCGAACCGACCCGATCGTCAATCCGGGGCATCTTGACATTGTGGAACGGGAAAGTGTGTGCAATCAATGTCATCTCCAGCCGGCCGCTCGAATTCCGCGCTACGGACATACTGAGTTCGATTTTCGCCCTGGTCAGAAGTTCGAAGAAAACTGGACTGCATTCGATGCGGGGACGGATATTTCCGACGATGGTCGCACCCGAGCGGTGAATCATGTGCAACAAATGCGGGACAGTCGCTGCTACGTGGAAAGTGAAGGGCGACTCGGGTGTATTTCCTGCCATGATCCACACCGCCTGCCTGCAGAAGACGCGAAAGACGCCTTCTATCGGCAACAATGTTTGAAGTGTCATACGTCAGTCGACTGCAGAGAACCAATGCCCCGCAGAACCGAACGTGATGATTCATGCATCGTCTGCCACATGCCTCATCGTGATTCAAACAATATCTCTCATGTGACTCAGACGGATCATCGCATCCTCCGTCAGGCAGTCGAGGAATCCGGCACGGACCGGAAGGGCCAGGTGCAATTACGGTTCTTTGACGGGGCTCACAAGCGCATGCCGAAATGGGAACAGGACCGTGCAATGGGCGTCGCGATCTGGTCATACCTCAGCAAGAAGGGACAGCAGTCGCCTCTTGACCTGGCACGTCTGCTGGAATCAGCGTTAGCCGTTCATCCTGCAGATGGTCTCGCCTTATCAACACTCGGGGCGCTGGCAATGCAACACGGGCGAACGGAACAGGCCGTGCAATATCTGACGAAAGCTCAGAGTGTTCCACTTGCCGAAGAATCCGCAGTCGCCGGCCTCCTGGATTTGTCGTATCAGCAGGCCAACTGGAGGAAGTCGCTCGAATATGTTGATCGCTGTCTTGAGATTGACTCTGGCCATCCGGGATATCATGCGATACGTGCGGATGTCCTGATGAATTTCGGAAGGCTGAAGGAAGGCATTACAGCCGCTGAAAAATCGCTCGAACTTGATCCCACTCGAATCCCCGTGCGAGCCTGGCTTGGGAATGCTTACGAAAAAGACGGTCGAAAATCGGATGCGGACGCCATGCGTGAGATTGTTCGCCGCATGCAAACCGCTAAAGTGCCAGAGACGAACCCATGAGTGTGGCTGACAACAAATCGACGCAGGCAGATTTCACGTCGGGGCACTCTGCCATCCGGATGAAATGGCTCGCGTGCGGATTTGTCCTGACGGTCAGCGTACTAGCGATGGGCGTGTATTATTGGCCGGAACAACCAGTGGCGCTGCCCGCAGGTGTGTCACTGATTGCCTACGAAGAGGCGGAACGTGAGTTTGTCGAGTTGTTTCATCGTGAACCAAACGAAGTGGATGTGATGATGACGCTGGCGGAGACGGCGGTCCGTAACGATGAGCCCGACGTGGCCGTCGCCTGCTTCGCCCGAGTTCCGTCGGAGCATCGCCGGTACGGTGCGCGTGCCCGCCTTCAGGAAGCAGAGATTCTGCTGCGGAGCAATCATGCAGACAAGGCGGAGGCAGGCTTTCGCACGTTTCTGCAGTTGGCGGAAGCTCAGGATGCGTATCCTCAGGAAGACGTGAGACTGGCTCGCGACTGGCTGGTGTTTTTACTGGCTGTTGAACTGCGATTCGAAGATCGAAAAGCAGTCCTGCAGCAGATGATTGAGGATCGACAGTTTGATGCGTATGACGCGAAACAGTGTTATTTTCCAACATTGCTGATCTGGCAGTCGACATTGGGAAGCAATCGTCTGCGTGAATTTCTGGAGCAGGCTCCGAGTAGTCGTCGATTGCTGATTGCTCAGGCCCGATATCTCGTCGGCGAAGGAAAAATTGATGCCGCCAATCAAGTTCTGAAGTCTCTGCGACAACAGTATCCCGGCGATCTTACCGTCATTGCGGCTTCACTGGAATGTTTCCATGAACAGGCAAACTGGGAACGGTTCGATACGATCTTTGCTGCGGTGCCAGCTTATCGGGACGACGAGCCGTGGCTGTTGACACAGATGCGGGCCGAGTTTGCTGCCCGTTCGCAGGACTGGACCACAGCGGAGAGATACTTTCGACAGGTACTTACAGACGACCCGGCGAATCCCGCGTGTCACATGGGGCTCGCAAAAGCCCTCCATGGTCTGGGAAAAACCGAAGCACGAAAAGCCATCCAGGAACGTTCACTGATTTTGGCGAGGATTCGCGTAAAGCTTGCCGCAGTTGACAACAAATCGGCGATTGCCGCTAAGGCACTTGCACAGGACGCTCGGCTGCTGGAAATGCATGATGCAGCGGCTTCGTTTGAGTCTCTGGCCGAACAGATGGAACGTGGAGCCCGATGATGTTCAAAGATCTGCAGTGGCACCGCAAAGCTGCCGGGCTCTTAATCGGCCTGACCGTATTCCTTTCAGTTGCCGGCTGTTCACAACAACCTGCGTCCGTCGATTCGCCTGCAATCGTGCAGTCGCCACAGGTGAACGACATTGGGGATGATGTCGCATCTGCTGCTGAAGATCGCGGCACCGTCGCGGACGTTGAAACCTCATTTCGATTTCGGGAGATCGGCGCAGAATCGGGATTTGATTTCCAGCGTTACGACGACATGCAGGGACAGCGTCGAATTCTGGAAGTCAATGGCGGTGGAGTTGCCGTGTTCGACTTTGACCAGGATGGTTTGCTTGACATATTCATGAGTAACGGCTGCCGATTGCCGCTCATTCAGGACACGAGAGAAACGCCGGGGAAGCTCTTTCGCAATCTCAATGCGATGACGTTCCGTGACTGCAGCGAAACTTCAGGCCTGCGTCAGTTCGGCTTTTGCTACGGCTGCGCCGTGGCGGATACGAATGAAGATGGATTTGAGGATCTCTATCTGACAGCGTACGGCGGCAATCAGTTTTGGATCAATAATGGCGATGGAACATTCTCTGAGGTGGCATCGGATAACGGCACGCTGACAGGCGTCTGGGGCTCCAGCGCCGCATTTGCAGATCTCAACGGTGATTCCTGGCTTGATCTGTACGTTGCCAACTATCTGGACGAGTCCGACACTAATCCCAGACTCTGTCCTGAACCCAGCAGCCCTGATGGCTACGTCGGATGTTCTCCCGCAATCTTTAAAGGCGTCCCCGACACACTCTTTCTTTCCGATGGAGCCGGTGGTTACCTCAATGCCTCCGCAGCAGCGGGATTGAACGAGCTCCCCGGAAAAGCACTTGGAGTTGTCATTTGCGATCTCGGTGGAGACGCCCGTCCTGAGATTTATGTGGCCAATGACGGCGAACCCAACTATCTGCTGACGGTGGAACGGGCTGGATTACTCGAAGGGAATGTTCAGGGAATCCGATTGCATGACGAAGCAGTAACCGCAAATGTGGCGTTGAATGAACAAGGCTACGCGCAGGCAAGTATGGGAGTCGCGGCTGCGGACTTTGATCGCAACGGCGCGCTGGATATTTTTCTGACACACTTCTTCGGCGACACGAACACGCTGTATCTGAATCGCACCGAAGGAGAGAGCATGATGTTCGAAGAAGCAACACGTCAGTCTCTGTTGGGCCCGCCGAGTCGCAGTGTACTGGGATTTGGTGTCGTGGCGATGGATGTTGACAACAACGGATGGAAAGACATTTTGATTGCAAATGGCCACGTCGATGATCGTACCTGGATGAAGTCAGGCCAGCCTTTTCGAATGCTTCCCCAGGTTTTTGAGAATCAGCAGGACGGTACATTTCGAGATTCCTCTGGCGCAGCAGGCCCGTATTTTCAAAAGCCGACGCTGGGGCGTGGTGTGGCCATGGGTGACCTCGACAGAGATGGCCGCCTTGACGCCGTTATCTCGCATCAGTCAGCTCCGTCTGTGATCCTGAAGAACGAAACGCAATGCGGAGATTCCGTCACGCTGCGATTGATTGGGACAACGTCAAGTCGGACTCCCGTCGGAGCAAAAATCCGGGTCTTAGTTGGACAGGGCCACTTTTTGGGCGGTAGTAGCCCGAAGCGTAAGCAAGGGAACGAGTTAGGTACAATCGCTCACTCACGCTTCGGGTTGCAAAAACGCTCGGTTTCCACCAAAACTGCCGCTGTCCAATTAGGAAGTTTGCTTCGCACGAAAGAACAATTGATCGGTGGCGGGAGTTTTCAGGCGGCATGCGCGAACGAGATCACCATTGGAGGCATTCCAACGACGGCGTTGAGCTTAGAAATCACGTGGCCGAATGGTTTTGTTGAAAACGCGGAAATTCCCGGCAAGGGCGGATGGATAATTCGCGAGCAAGGCAAAAGAACCGCCGCAGGATTTTAGCGTCAGACGGCAAAATTGGCGTTTTACCGGTCGCTTCGCCGAAGTCGATATCAAAAGCGGTCTCCATTCCATCACGGTTCTACCGTGCGCGTTCAGGATGGACGCCATCGAAGTCAATCGATTTCGTGTCCCTTCTCCCCCCGAGATCGGGGGAGAAGGTGGCCGGAGGCCGGATGAGGGGGCTGACCGGTTTATTGTTAAACGAAGCTGAAGAACAAATGTAAGATTCCCCCTCACCCTAACCCTCTCCCCCCG
>Ga0105046_10002507_pt1 | contig 28975 bp, 21 predicted proteins | sample MAT03_FD_78385 | JGI IMG/M metagenome (GOLD analysis project Ga0105046, IMG submission 78385) | Freshwater microbial communities from Lake Fryxell liftoff mats and glacier meltwater in Antarctica - MAT-03 (megahit assembly) | ecosystem: Environmental > Aquatic > Freshwater > Ice > Liftoff... | reverse complement strand
GGATGGAGCCGGGGCCTTTGAGGACCTCGAAGCGTTCGACGTTGGCGGTGTCGCGCAACGTGTAGAAACCGAAGTCGCGGTAGCCGTTGCGGAGGGTGACGAAGCCGGAATCGAAGCCGCGGACGATCGCGCCGAAATTCTGGACGCCGCCGTAACCGAGTTTGCGCTGCGCGCCGGAGACATTGTCGAGCGCCTCGGCTAGGAACGTGATACGACGATCCTCGATGAGCTGGCGTGGGATAACCGCGAGCGAGATCGGCAAATCGCGGAGAGCGGCACCGGTCTTCGTGCCAGTGAGAGCGTCTGTGGCGCGGTAGCCCTCGATGGGCTGACCTTGGACGAGGAATTTTTCCAACTGCACGGATTCTTCCGTGGACGGCGAGCTGGATGACGTTTTTTGGGCCCGCAAAACGGGCAATGAGGCGAGGAGGAAGGAGACAAAGAGAATGACGCGAGTGTGCATGGCTAGTCTGAGTTCTGGCGGTGAGCGCAAACCGTGCGCAAAATGGCACGGATATGCAGAGAAACGCAGAGTCGCGCGGGACTCTGGTGTTTAACGAAACGAACTCAGACCAAGGGAGGTCCGCAGACCAGTGGCAGCTGATGATCGACCGAAGCGAGAAGGACGACTCGCTCAGGAAAAATCGAAACGATGCGAACCAGTCCGATCAGTAGCAGCAGCAAAATCGGCGCCGCAAGAATGTGTCCGTGCGCAAACTGCGTTACGACACAGGCGTCACTGTCAGTGTCGTTGTCGCTATGACTATGACCGGAGCACCCTTGATGTGTGGCGGTCTTATTATGCTCGCAAAGGGCTTCATGCAGATCGGGCTGCACCGCCAAAACGTTCAAGATCAAAACTAAGGCGATACCCAACATCGCTACCAAGCGATGAGGAGCACTGAAGCCGAGTTTGATCGTTGGAGACATAAAAGGACGTGTAAGCCATAGAATAGCAAACCCGTCAAGGGGCACCGATGACGCGACCGAAGGCTAAGTTCAAAACAACCGTAAAGCGGCGTGCTACGATCGAGATTGGCAGGAAGAAAATTCGCCCCTGTTACTTCAATTCACTCCGGAGTCGTTTAAAACTGCAAAAACGAATGACTGCCCGCGGCCCACCCTTCCTGGGACCGGCGCAGCCAGTGCTGCGCGTGATGTTCATCGTAGGGCTGCCCGCCGAAGAGTTCGCGAAAGAGCGATTCGTAAATCTCGGTTTCGCGGCAAAGCGCGACCATTTGGGACACCGCGGTAGGAACCTCCGCGGAGTCGATCGGCGGAACCACCGTGTACAGGCGCCGATCGATCGGGTTAACGACGGTCGTGCTGATCTGCGCGGGGAAGGGCATAGCGTCAAGACAGCGTGCGTCCGACTACTCTTACGTCGCGATGCGGTGCAGCGACATTCTCCGAATCGATTCCCGAGACGCTTGTATAGGACGGCTTAGCTCACTTCCGATGAAATCCCAACGACTCGAGTTCGTTCATGTGGAACGGAGCCGAGGAGACTACCTCCTGCACCTTGGCGAGAGCTTCGGTCAACGTGGGGAGGTCGCAAAGGGCCGCGCCATCGTCGCTATCGTGCAGATGGACCGACCATCCGCCGGTCACCGGATCGGCACCGAGCTGGAGTAAGGAACCGTAGAGATAGTTTCCCGCGATGCCGGGATTGGGACCGGCGCCGGGGACCAGGATGAGGCTGTGCACAGGGTCTTGGGCGATGACGCCTCCGTGTTTGCGGTGGTGCGAGAGCCGGCCGGCGACTTTCAAGCGCAGGGCCTCTGCTTGGGCGCGCAGGCCGGTGGGCAGCGAGGCCACGTAACGGTCGAAGATCGTCGCGTTCGCTTCCAACGCTTCCGGCGCGATCGTGCCGGCGACAAGCGCGTCCAGGTTATTTGCGTGGAAACAGGGTCGGGCGCTCAAGGAGCGCGCGGTGACAAAGCCGTTCTTATGGTCGGCATCGGGGTAAATCTGCTGCGAGGTTCGCAGGCGCCTGATCGCCTCCTGGTAGGACGGGGTCATCGGAACCGCACCCACCGGACTGTGCTCGATCATCTCTAACACATTATGGTCGAACTCGGCGTGGATGTCGGGGGGCATAGCCCTCTTCTCTGCGAACCCGGGCGAGAAGACGAGGGGATTCAAACTGCGGTCTTGCGTGGGAGCGCCTCGGGCGCGTTGGCGCCCTCTGGGGCTTAGGGAGCGTCAGAGTGACCTGGCGCATGTCCATCACGGACGCTCCCGGGATCTCGAGCGCGCGCAAGGTCAAAGGGCCCCGGCCTTGTTCGAGCCGTACTTGGCCGAGCTTGACCGACCGGAACTCCTTGGCGGGAGACTCCGCCGCAGGGCGGGGTATCTTGATTCGTGGCATACGGCGGATCCCACGCGGGCCCGACTTTACCCGCTACCTTAAACACCGCCGAAACTGAGTGCGAGGACGGGTGTTTTCGCGCCTCCGTAGGGCGCGAATACGATGGTGGGTGTCGGTCCGGTCCGCGGTCCCCTCGCGGTCGGGTTTTTCCCTAGAGTGTGGGTCGTGGGTTGCCGCGAACGATCGTCGACGTGACGTGAGGGCAGATGACGTTGGCAGCGCGCAGACGCGCAATCCCGGCCTCGACGGAGCGAGGCCCTCCACGATCGCAGATCGACCTCACTTGGAGGGCCACGGTCTCTCGTGGCCGGGATTGCGCGTGCGACGCGCTGCCAATGTCGCGCAGAGTCAACGATAGGCACGCACCGCGGAAGCCTGGGAAAATCCCTGACCACGAGGACCGTGGCTCTCCATTTGGAGGATCCCTTCGAGCTGACCTTACGAGGAGACCTCCGCCGCCGACTCCGAACCGTTGGATCGGTCATCTGCGCAATCTGCGTAATCGGTGGATCCAATCGTACGGATCCGGAGTTTAATCCGCGGATTACACAGATGGACACAGATTTTAGGACGCACGACCACAAACCTCCCGGCATTTTCCCAGGAGCACGCAATGGAAATGGAGAGTGGAACGGGGGAAGCGGTCAGAGAGCGGCCTAAAGGCCGGACTCCAAACGCAGTTGCTGCGCGGGAGGGCTGTCGACAGAGAGACTGTCTCGCAACCCGGCGGTAGCACGGCCGGTAGAGTTTGGAGTCCGGCCTTTAGGCCGTCCGGGGAGACTGCGATCGGGTTTCGGACGGTCTGCTGAAGATTTGCTTTGCGCGGCGGGTAACGGAGACGCCCGCTTCGGAAGCCGTCTCGCAACCCGGCGGGAGCACGGCCGGTAGAGTTTGGAGTCCGGCCTTTAGGCCGTCCGGGGAGACTGCCATCGGGTTTCGGACGGCCTAAAGGCCGGACTCCAAACGCATTTAAAGCGACGAGTGTCTGATCGTTGCGTTGAGGCGGCGATCGACTGGACTGCGAAATCTGTGGAAAACGAGTCCTGAAAGATAGGCTCGACCGTTCCAGAATTCGAGCCGGTCTCACGCGAAACCGCTAAGGGCAGGAAGGTTGCGAATGAAGAGGCGGTCACACATTGCGTCGAAGATGGCTTGGGGATGAATCGAGCAATCACTTCGCGGCTTCGCGACTTCGCGTGAGCACTTCCGAGGTTGCGATCGGTGAAGCGCAAAGCTCCATGACGGGCGGAAAGCCGCGTCGCGGTTGTTGGGAAATCTTTCGGTCCGTACCGCGCGGAAGATCGTTGGGATCGAACGTCAAGGTGCGCACGCGGGGTGAAACGCCGGTCTGACCTGTCTCCGTGAACGTCACGAGGACTTCGCGGTCGTTTCGGACCGCGAGGCGAGGGAAGCCGCTCGCGCGGGCTTGGGACGAGTTCGCAAGAAGTCCGGGAGCGGAAAGCGTCCCGTTCGGCCAGACCCGCCGTGCATAGATACCCGCTTCCTGGCCTTCCGACTTCGCTTCCATCCAGACGATCGCGGCGGAACCGTCGCCAAGCATCGCGAGATCGACTCGCCCCATCGGAGATCCTGCGTCGACGCGAATGGCTGCGCCGAAGGTACGGCCTCCGTCGACGGAGTATTTCGCCTGCACGCGGCCGAAACCGTCCGCAGCCGTAAACCACGCGACTGCCACCGTTTCGCCGGTGGCATCGGCGGCGGGGCCGTTCACCGGACAACCGGCGATGGTCCAGCCGTCGGCGTGAAGGAGCTGCGGACGGCTCCACGACCCTTCGGAAAAGAGGGCGGTCAGATTATCCCTCAGTTCCGATTTCGTGTGACCGCGATAGGCGACGAGAACGCGATCTCCGGGAAGCACCGCGAGCGTGGTTTGACAGCAGGTGCAGACATTGGGATCGATCGTCCAACGTTCCAGGACCTTTCCGTCTGTATCCAAAACACACGAGGACAACTGCATCGAGGGCGCTCCCGCCGTCCTGGCTTCCTTGGTCGAAGGAACATGCTCGAGCCAGACTGCCAGCATTCGACCCTTCGAAAGAGGGGCGAGGCTGACAAATTCCTGGCCCAATGGATTTGGAGAAGTCCAGGTCGCACCGCCATCGGTCGAACGACCGAACCACCCGGAATACCCGTGGGCGTTTCCGTCGGACGGTTTGAGAAACCACTGTGCGGTCAGGGCTCCGTCCGTGCCGACCGTCAGCGAGGCGAAGTCCGCCCAGTTTTCCATCAAGGATGCGCTGCTCACGATCGTGTGCGGGGACGACCACTGCGACGAATCGCGGGCGAGGCTCGTGTGGCGCAGGGCGCGTTCCCCCTCGCGCACGCCTGGCTCGCTCCACGTCAAATGGATCGTTCCATCGGGCGAAGTCGCGAGATTCGAGCACCGCGAGTCCACGACAACGGGAGGCGACGCATCCCGCACGGCCAACGGCAATGGCGTTGCGGTCGCGGGAGCGGCCGTCGCCGAGCTTGTGACAAGCACAAAAGCGAGCAGGGCAAAGCGGATGGTCATGGCACCGAACGGAGTTTGGAGTGTTGCGCCGGATCCCGCAGTCGCGGGGCGTCGGCGGCTGGCGTCGCAGATCTAGAACTGAGCATCGACGCTGTCATTTGAGTTCGAGTGCATCCTATCAGAAGGCCAAGCGGAGCGACAGCTCGGCGTTTCGCGGATCGGCGAGTCGCTTCATCGCGCCGCTGGCGGTGGGTGTTTCGTCGTACTCTTCGTCGAGCAGGTTGCGCCCGCGCAGGGTAACGGTCCACTGCTTCCAGATGTAGCTGGCGGCGGCATCCAGCGTCGTGTAGGAATCGGACCAGAGGCTGTTGTTATTATTGGCCGCGCGTTTTCCGACATAGCGAGGCCCGCCGCTAAGCGTGAAACCGTTGGCGAAGGACTTTGCCACGAAGAGGTTGGTGACGATTTCCGGAACTGCCGGAGGGACCTTGCCGCCGCGCGCGATTACGCCGGCGCCCAGGTTCTCGTTGAAGTCGCGGTACTCCGCATCGGTATAAGCGACGTTTCCCTCGATTCTCCAGCCGTCGCCCGGCGACAACGCCACCGCGAGTTCGGCCCCGCGCGACGCGATCGCGCCGATCTGCTGGGAGACGCGCACGCCGTTGACCACGGTTTGAGTGAGCAAGTCGTTTTTCAGGATGTCGAAGAGAGCGAAGGTCGCGTCGACTTTTCCGTCCCAAAAGGTCCCTTTCGCGCCGAATTCGTACTGCCGACCCTTTTGCAACGAGAAGTCGGCCCGAGCGGAGGTCAGACTGACGAGCTGCGTGACGGGTTCCGCAGCGCGGCTGTAGCTGCCGTAGAGATCGAGGTCTTTGTTCACCGCCCAGACGGCGCCGGCGCGGCCGGTCCACGGCCGATAGCGTTTTCTAAACGTCGAAAACGGAGTGGCCGGGGTTGTTGTCGCGTTGGCCAGAGAGTCGCGCTGGATCTCGATCTCGTCGTAACGCAGTCCACCCACGAGTTTCAACGCGGAGGTGAGTTCGAGCACGTCTTCCGCAAAAAAGGCGGCCGTGCCGATCGCGACGCGCGCTGTCTTCACGTAGCGTCCGGCCGGTCCGTTGGAAATGAGCGGAGCGAGAAGCGTCACGCTGGGCAATGTCGTCGCAAGATTTCCCGGCGTGCTGCCGCGGGTGAGATCGTTCCGGGAAAAGTCGCCACCGACCACGAGGCGGTTTTTTCGCCCGGCGATGTCCTGTTTGAAAGTCGCGTCGAGGCGATTGCCGATGAGGAAGTCATCCCGATAGATAAAAACGAACTCACTTAAATCCACCCGTTGGGTGACGGGATTCCACGTGTTGTTCTCCAGGTTCTTCCAATGCAGAAGCTGGGTGGTCAGATAGGTTTCGTTGCGAAGATCGATCGCCGGCGTGGCGGCGAATTCCGCGCGGAGCCGGTGAAACGAGTTTTTCGCTTTGGCGCTATTGTCGGCGATGTTGTAGTTGGTGCGGCGCGCGCGCGACTCCACCCGTGGATTGACGAGACGGTCGGTGGCGGTGTTCACCTTGCGGACCTCCGGCGCGGCGTCGGGGATCGTGGTGTTGACCGCGGCATCGTAGATCACGGGGTTGCCGTAGTAGGTGTCGACGCTATCGCGAAGGTAGGTGAAGTAGGCCGTCAGCGTGAGCTTGGGTGTGACCTGCCAACCCAGGGCGCCGGAGAAGCCGGCATATTCCTGCTCATTGCGGTCGACATAACCGTCTGTCGAATTGCGACTGACATCGAAACGGAAGCGCAAGGTGCCCGCGACAATCGGACCCCCGACGCCCACGCCGAGGCGAAGCGTGTTCCAGGCACCGAGGCTCGCGAAACTTTCTCCGCGGAAGGTTTTGTCGGGAGACTTGGAGACGTAGTTGATCGCGCCGCCCACCGCGCCTTCTCCGAACATCAGCGAGGAGGGACCTTTCAGCACTTCGACGCGATCGAGGTTGAAGGCATCGATGGTGCGAGCGGACTGAGATGAGGTGTTTTGCCGGATACCGTCTCTCAGGATGGTGAGATTGTTTCCGGAAAAGCCGCGGGTGGAGAAGCCGGGAATCGAGCCGAACAGCGTGCCGCCCGTCATTCCCACCGCGCCTTCCACCGCCTCGACTGCGGTGCGAAAACCCCGCAGCTGGATCACTTCCTGGGTAATGACGCTGATGCTGGCAGGAAGTTCGCGATTCGGCAGACCGAGCCGCGAACCCGTACCGGAAACGGCGTCGAGCGGAAGGAAAAAATTTCGCTGCTTTTCGGCAGTGACATCGACCGTATCGAGCTGGACGGTGTCGTCCTTGGCGATTTTCCGGTCCTCGGCTCCCACGAGAGAAGTGGCGAGCGCGAGAACGGCAAAGGAGGCGGGTAAAACAAGTCCGATAAATCGGTTCACGGCTGGGAAAAAGTTGGAGGAAAAATGAAGAGAGGCACTGGAGGAAAGGGAGGGAACGCGTCGTCCATATCCGTTCCAGGATGTCGTTCGGATCCCAGGTCGAATCCGAAGAATGCGAGGGACGAACGTCGCCCTAACCGGTTCGGCTCGGTGCAGCCAATGCGTGCCGGAGCGCGCAGGAAAAAATCGATGCGAAAAATGGGAAAGTGGACAGGACGAGCACGATGCCACTCGGAAAAATGCGCTGCGCTCGGTGAGGAGGCAGCCGTTGGGTCCGCAGCGAAGGCGGACAGGGCAGGACACAGCGGTCGTGTAGCGACCGCGGGCGACAAGCGATGGCTTAAGCCATCTGCGGAGGCGGTGTCGGCGGAACCGGGCGCTGAGCGCTCACCGGTGCGGGGTCGTCATGAGACCAAGAGAAAGGCTGGGAGACAGGCTGGAAGAAAACCGGCGCTGGCTGATAGACGAAAACGAACTTCGCCTTGAAGGAACCGCCCGGAACCTCGGTGCCGTGTTCCTGCTGTTTGGCGTCGCTGACCGCTTCGCAGACGCGACACATGTTTTCCGGGGTAAACGTGAGCCGGACGGCTTCCGCCAGCGACATCGTTTTGGAATAGTTCGCGATCATGCGCCCCCATCCAAACGTCTGCACCAAATCCCACTGCGCTCCCGTGGCCATGAACCACGCGATCAGCACGGAGACGAGTTGGAGACGCTTAAACACCGAATGGGGGAAAGCGGAACTCCGGTCGGAGGGCAATCCCCGTTTTTGGAAGGATCGTATTCAATCGAGGACCACGAGGGAGAGCCTGTCTCGCAACCCTACGGAAGCTCCGACGCTAGAGTTTGGAGTCCGGACTTTAGTCCGTCCGAAGCGATTGCGATCGGATTTCGGACGGCCTGAAGGCCGGACTCCAAACTATTGGCAGCGAAGGGGAGTCGATCTATGCGTTGTGGTGGCGGTGACGAGGTGCCGCTGCGATGGCCGGCCCTGGAGCGGTTGCGAGATAGTCTCCGGAGCGTGGCAGTCCATCGTACTTTTGGCACCGGAATAATTGAGCGTCTATTCTTTCCAAGCCAACAGCCGCAACGCGTTCATCGCGACGACCACCGTGCTGCCTTCGTGGAGAACGACCGCCACGCTCAATGGAATGGCTCCGGCCATGGACGCGACGAGCAGGAGAAGAATCACCCCCAAAGCGATCGAAAGGTTCTGCTGGATGATCCGCCGGCTGGCTCGGCCGAGGCCGACCGCGAAGGCCAGTTTTCCCAGATCGTCTCCCATCAACGCCGCGTCGGCGGTTTCGAGCGCGACGGCCGTTCCGGCGCCGCCCATCGCGATGCCCACCGTTGCGGCCGCGAGGGCAGGCGCGTCATTCACACCGTCGCCCACCATCGCGATCGGTCCGTGTTTCCGTTTCAACTCGAGAATCGCCGTCAGTTTGTGTTCGGGTAAAAGTTCGGCGCGGACCTCCGTGATGCCGACTGCGGTGGCCACACGACCCGCGACGGATTGGTTGTCGCCCGTGAGCATGACGAGCCGCTCGACCCCTTGCGCCCGCAGACGCGTCAATGCCGCTTGGGCCGTGGGGCGCGGTTGATCCGCCAGGGCAATCACGCCTTGGAACACGCCGTCCGCTTTGACGATGACGGTCGTCAACCCTTCGTCTTCCAACGCGGCAACGGCCTTCTGCAGAAATTCTCCTTTGCGGGCGGACGGGTCCTGAGTGAAGGCGCGTAGGGCTCCGATCGTCACCGTGGCTCCGTCGACCTGCGCGAGAATCCCGCGTCCCGCCAGATTCTGGATCCCGTTGGCTGAGGCGAAGGCGAGTCCGCGCGCTTTGGCCTCGCGCACGATCGCAGCCGCGAGCGGGTGGCTGGACTGTTCCTCGACCGCAGCCGCGAGTTGGAGGACAGACGCGTCGGTCGCAGGCGCGAACGCGATGACCTTCATCACACCGAAATCTCCCGTGGTCAGCGTACCGGTTTTGTCGAATGCCACCGTCTCCAGTCGCCCGAGATTCTCGAGGTGGACCCCGCCTTTGATGAGCACGCCCCGTCGGGCGGCCTGGGCGATGCCCGCGAGGACGGCAGCGGGTGTGCCGATCGCCAGCGCGCAGGGTGAAGCCGCGACCAACACGAGCATGCCCCGGTAGAAACTGGCTGTCCACGTCCAGCCGAAGAAGAGAGGCGGGAGGATCACCACCAAGGCCGTGCCGATGAGCACGGCGGGCACGAACCGGCGCGTGAACTTTTCGGTGAACTGTTGCGTGGGACTTTGTTGATCCTCCGCTTCGGAGACCAGCCGCATGACGTGCGCCAGGGTGTTGTCCCGAGCCAGGGTGGTGACGCGAACGTCGAGTGCGTTGTCCTGATTGATGGTGCCGGCGAACACGTCGTCGCCCGGTTTGCGAGCCACCGGCACGCTTTCCCCGGTGATGGCGCTTTGATCGAGCGTGCTTTCCCCCGCGACAATCGTGCCGTCGACCGGCACGCGATCGCCCGGTCGGACGACGACGATTTCGCCGACGGCAATCCGGTCCACCGGAACCTCCTCAAGGCGGTCGCCGCGTTTTACCCGTCCCGTCTGCGGCATGAGTTTTCCCAGAGCGCCGATCGCATTACGCGCGCGGTCCAACGCGTAGTGTTCGCCGGCATGGCCCAAGGCAAAAAGGAAGAGCAAAAAGGACCCCTCCGCCCATTTCCCCAACGCGGCGGCGCCCGCGGCTGCTGCGAGCATGAGGAGGTCCGTGTCGAACCTACCTTTGATGACCGCCGGGAAGGCGTGACGAGCGACATCGTAGCCGGCGGAAACGTACGAAAGCGCATATGCCGCGAGCGCGACTCCGTGCGGGAAACCTGCGAAACGCTCGCCGAAGAAACCGATCGCCAGGAAGAACCCGGAGGCCCCTACCTGAACCCAGCTCCAGCGAGCGCGGAACCACTGCGGCAAAAATCGCGGCGCTTCGCTCTGCGCATCGACATGGTCGTGGGTTTGAGCGGAAGCGGGCCGATCGTGGGGAGTGGGCAGGTGCGCCGTTGACATGGAAGGTTTCGGGTTGCCGCGATTGCCAGACAAACGTGCGATCGAGAGATCGGCTCCCAGGGCGAATTATAGCGAGACTAAGCGCGGAAGCAGAGAGAAAACCCCTCGAATCGAAGCGGGACGTTGGGCTAAACGAGGGACAGTCGCAACGGTCAGTGCTCGCAGGTGCAGGCGCACTCGTCGTGTTTGCATTCCTGACATCACATGAGATCTACCCCGTATTCTTCCGTGACCGTCTTGGACGCGGCGGACGGTTTGATTTGCACGACTGCGGGGAAATCGTTTCCCGGCGATCCTCTGAATGTCAGATGGATCCCCGGTCAAAAATGTCGTGTGGTCTTGGAGCCGAACCGGCGAGGCCAGCACCGCCAACGGACGAGGGCCGGAAAGAACTTGCGGAGGAAACACACGCAGACCGTTCGAGGTTTTGCCGTAGGCTCACTCTTCCACTGCCACTGTCCGGCAAGCGTCGTCTGCGCAGGGATCCTTGCACGCCGACTCGTGCGTATCGCAAACGCCAAAAAAGGCGAAATTGAAACCTGCCGCTTCGAGGTCGAAGTGCTGCGTTGCCGGAACCCAGAGAGTCAGCATCGGCAGAGCGATGGCTCGGAAAACGGTCTTCTCAGGGCGACCTCGGGACGTTCCGCAGAGTAGACGCGTGAACGGCGTTAAATCGAGGAAACCGCCGGGGAGGGCGCTGGGGGCGGCGATCCGCGCTCCGAAAACGAATATGGATCACGCTTTTGACACCATCAGAATCGCTCCTTGGTCTGCGCTCGAGACCATGCTGGCGTAGCGAGCGAGGAAGCCACGGCCGGTCGGGCCGGGGCGGCGTATCCATTGCGAGCGTCGATGCTGAAGGACGTCGTCGGGAACCCGCAGGGTGAGGCGTCGCGTGGAAATGTCGATTTCGACGACATCGCCCGGTTCGATCGATGCGATCGGTCCGCCGGCGGCGGCTTCGGGGGAGACATGTCCGATCGCTCCACCCCGGGTGGCGCCGGAGAAGCGACCGTCGGTAATCAAGGCAAGGAATCGCCTAAGCCTCGTCCGACTAGAGCAGCGGTGGGCGCGAGCATTTCCTGCATGCCAGGCCCACCCTGAGGGCCCTCGTAACGGATGACGACGACATCGCCCGCTTTAACTTTGCCGACGAGAATGCCGATGCGTGCGGACTCCTCGGATTCGAAAATCACGGCGGGACCGCTGAATGTCATCATGGAAGGCGATACTCCTGCCGCTTTGACGACGGCTCCGTTCGGCGCTAGATTTCCGAAGAGAATTGCGAGTCCACCCCGTTGCGAATAAGCGTTGTCCAAGGGCCGAATGACTTCCGGATCGAGGACTCGGGCGTGTGCGATCGTTTCGCCGAGTGTCAGGCCCGTTGCCATGCGGGCTCCCAGGTGCAGCAGGCCTTTTCGTTCGCCGAGGGTTTTGAGAATCGCGGAGATGCCGCCAGCGCGATCGATATCCTCCATGTGGTAGAGACCGGAAGGAGCAACCTTGCAAAGATGCGGCACGCGATCGGAAATCGCGTTAATCTCGTCGAGACGGAGGGGAACGCCGGCCTCGTTGGCCTCCGCGAGGGTGTGGAGGATCGTGTTTGACGAGCCGCCCATTGCCATATCGAGCGCCAGCGCGTTTTCAAAGGACTCGCGCGTGAGCAGGTCGGGGGGCCTGAGATTGTTTTTCACCATCTCGACGATCGTGCGTCCGGCTTCCGCGAAGAGGACGTCGCGTTTGGGATCCGTTGCCAGGATCGAACCGTTGCCGGGGAGCGCGAGTCCCAAGGCTTCGCACAGGCAGTTCATGGAGTTGGCGGTGAACATGCCCGAGCATGAGCCGCACGTAGGGCAGGCGTGACGCTCGATTTCGTCGAGTTGGCTCTCGGTGATGGTGTTATTGGAAAGTTGACCGACGGCTTCGAACACGGAGGCGAGGCCCAGCGTTTTACCGGTGGAGGGATTTCGTCCCGCTTGCATGGGTCCACCCGAAACGAAGACGGTGGGGATGTTCACCCGCGCCGCGGCCATCATCATGCCGGGAACGATCTTGTCGCAGTTCGGGATGCAGACCATCCCGTCGAAGCAATGGGCGCGGAGCATCGTCTCGATCGAGTCGGCGATGATTTCCCGGGAGGCGAGAGAGTATTTCATCCCGCCGTGCCCCATCGCGATGCCGTCGTCGACCCCGATCGTGTTGAATTCGAAAGGTACGCCGCCGGAAGCGCGAACTGCGGCGCGGACCTTTCGTCCGACCACGTCGAGGTGGGCGTGTCCCGGGATAATCTGCACGAAGGAGTTCGCGATCGCGACGAACGGTTTGTCCCAATCGCTCTCCGACTGGATCGCGCCCGTGGCGCGGAGAAGACTGCGGTGGGGAGCGCGGAGACTGCCGCGTTTGATGGTGTCGCTAAGGGCCATGCCCCAGAATACGCTGAAATCGTCGATAACAGAACTATCGTTTGTGTCGGTTTATGATACCGTTTCGGTATGGATTATTCGTTGCGCGAGTTGGAATGCTTTACCGCGGTGGCCGAGGAGCTTTCGTTTACACGGGCAGCGTAGAAGCTGCATCTTGCGCAACCCCCGCTCTCGCGACACGTCCATGCGCTCGAGGGGAAAGTGGGGGCCCGACTCTTCGATCGGAAGGGCCGGACCGTGGCGCTGACCGTTGCTGGCGCGCTCTTTCACGAGGAGACACGTTCGATTTTACCGCAACTCGTCCGCGCAGGGGATTCCGTGCGACGCTCCGCGTCCGGCGAAACGGCCCGGCTGCGTCTCGGATTTGTAAGTGCCGTGCTGAGTCCCGAGTTGGTCGAGGTACTCCGGGCGTTTCGCGAACGTCACCCGACCGTGCAACTCAGGGTGCAAGACAACCTCCCGGCGGAGCAATTGAACGCTCTTGCGCAGCGGACTTTGGACGGAGGCTTTGTCGGGGTGCAGCCGCGTGCGCGGACTCCGGGAGTGACCTTCATCCCCTGGCGCAAGGAACCGTTGGCCGCCTTTGTGCCCTCGGGTCATCGATTGGCGGAGCGTAGGGAGATCGCCCTTCGCGAGCTCGGCGGCGAACCCTTGGTCGCCGTTTCCCAAGACGCGGCCCCCGCGTTCTCCGCGTTCGTCGACGAGATCTGTCGAACCGCCGGTTTTCGTCCCCGGATCGTCCTGGAGTCCTCGCGGGCCCAGGCCGTTGCCGTGATGGTTGCCGCCGGTGGCGGCATCGCGCTCTTGCCGGCCTCGCTGGCGCGCATCGTCGGGGCCGCCGCGGTGGTTATCCCTCTCAAAAAAATCGCCCTTGATCGTCCACGTCTTCGCGACCTCTCCTCGCGCAGCTTCCTCCGCGATGCAGGCCTTCATCGACCTTTTGACGAACCAAAAAGGGGTCAAACCGAGAATCGAGACAACGCCTTTTTGAATGTCTGTGTGCGAGGTTCGGCACTGCGATTGAATCGACTGAGCAGAGAGCCGATGCCGGTTGGCTCTCCCATCTGTAATCTATTTGCCAGCCAGCGGTTTGACACGGATGTGGTTCGCCTCATAATCGCAGCGATTTGCAGTTTTTCCAAGGCGGATTTTCGAGACGGCAGTGCTTGCAAACGGACCTCCAACGCGGTCGCCACCTCATGAATACGTAACTCCCAAAGGGCGGCGCGTGCTTGCAGATGGGCATCCCGGTCCGCCCCATAGAGCGTCACCCGTTCGTTGGATCCGACGAGTTTCTGAAGCTCTTTCCGAAGTTTACTTATAAATTGAAGCGAACCGATCGCCCATCCACGGCTCAATTCCTCCGACATTAAACTATGGGACTGCGTTCCTTGCTCCGCGATCAGGAGGAGATACTGCCGGTAGCCGTGCCACCCAGCAGCGGTGTCGGCCCAGCCCCCGCATTCTTGCAGGAAGCTCGGATCGAAGAATGGCGGACGGTTGCGTCGCGGAAACCATGACAAGCTGCTCCATGGATACTCGGGAATGGTCCTGGCAGCCGTCAGGCCCCCACGCAAAGGGTTGAGGTGGATGTAGGTTGTCACCCGAGCCAACGGCGCGCCTCGCTCTACGTGAATTGCCTTATAGCGCCCTTGGAAAGGGTGGCCGACTTCAGCTCGATAGCGATTAAATCGGATAGCCCACGTGCATTGCAGCCACTTCATGCCTTCGCTGAGATTCGGTTCTGGGGTTTCCAGCGCGAGGTGGAAGTGATTTCGCATGATCGCAAACGCGTGCAATCGCCACTGGAAACGCTGACAAGCCTCGAACAAGCAGCGTTGGAACGAGTAGGCAGCTCCTTGCTGAATAAACAGAGGGGATCGGTAGTTCCCACGATTGATCACATGGTAACAGGCTCCGCTGAATTCGACTCTTAGTTTACGTGCCATATAGAAGAGCGCGCAGCGTGGGCGTGCGTGTTCTTGGCGAGTCGATGGCGGCAGCGTTGCAGTTTTCAACGAAGCGTTCGTCCCAGTTTAGGGCAATTTATCTCGATTCTCGGTTTGACCCCTTATGCGAGGGTGGCCTCTTCGGGTGTTCATTCGGTAATCGAGAGGTGCGTAGCGAGGCAATCTTACGACCCTGACGGCCTCCCCGTTTATCAATCTGTAAAGACCGTTCCACGTTGCGACTCGAGGCGACGTGTGCGTCTGCCAGGGCGGAACGAAGCGGCATTCACGGGTTCAATTCGGGGATGCCCCACCGGATCGCTGGTTCGAGATAACCTACATCATTTCGCTGTCGCTAGGCGTCGCTCCGCCAAGGAAAGAAATGTCCACGCCACGATCCGGCTTTGTTTTTGTCCGGCGAACATGGGGATCCTTCGCGTTTCGAGAACGTTGGCCTTTGCTAGCGCACGCTGGATCGCGGGGAGGCTGCTTTCCTTCGAGACGAGGGTTGTGAACCAGCGGCAGAGATCGGGTCGCGCGGCACTTTCGGCGATCGTGCGCTGCACGAAGCCCACTTCGCCGCCCATGCACCAGAGTTCGTTGTTTCGCCCGCCAAAATTGAGCACAGGCTTCTGCGGTCGGGCGCCGTGGAGGTTTTTCACCTTGCGGCGAGTGCCGGCGGCGGCCGCTTCCGCCGAGGGGTGGAAGGGCGGATTGCAGATCGAGAGGGCGAAACGTTCCTCGGAACGAACGACATTCGCAAAAATCGCCGACGGGGACAGCTGTCGGCGGAAATCGATTTTGCCGGCGAGGGCGGGGTTGCGCGTCACGAGCGTTCTCGCCCATTCCACTGCAACGGGGTCCACGTCCGTCCCGACAAAGGTCCACCCGTAAAGGTGCGTGCCGATGAGCGGATAGATGGCGTTTGCCCCCGTACCGATGTCGAGTACACGAACGTCCGGTCCGCGAGGAGGCGCACCGCCGGTGTCGACGGCGACGAGGTCGGCGACGTGATGGAGGTAGTCCGCCCGACTGGGCACGGGAGGACAAAGGTAGCCTGGCGGGAGATCCCAGGCGGCGATCCCGTAATGGCATTTCAAAAGCGCACGATTGAGGGCGATGACGGCCTCGGGATGGGCGAAGGGAATGGTGTCGCCGCCCAAGGGGTGCGGGGTAAGAAAGGCCTCCAACTCGGGGGACGCCGCGACCAGACGCGGGAAATCGTACGGCGCGCGATGGAGGTTTCGCGAATGCAGCTCGCCGGTCGTGTGGTTCTTGCGCGGAGGGTGGGTCGCTTTCAGTCGGCAAAGGTAGGCGGACTCAGGAGTCGCACACAATACCGGATCCACCGAGCAATTCGATCGTAGGATCGGCTTCGAAGAGTCGCACGAATTCTATTCCCCGGCGGCGCGCGCTCTGCCAACTTGGTTCGCGGTTTTATCTCCCTCACGTCGATTCGTTATGAAGAATTCCATGCGTTCGTATCGGTGCGTCGCGGCTCTCCTCGGAGTGCTCGGTTGGTCCAGTTCGTCGCTGTTCGCTCAATTCAAGATCGACGAGAAAATCGTCGGTCCCGCCAATGCAGGCGGTGTCTACGGGGTCGGCCCGCGCGGCGTACACGTCGCCTACACCGCCACCAAGGGCAGCCGTCTCGCGGTCTCCTTCGACGGCGTCGAAGGCCCGCTTTTCGACGAACTCTTTTCGCCGACGGGTCAGAGTTACTACGCACCGCCGCAAATGTCGGTCATGCCCGTGTCGGCGGGTGGGGGCAATGCCTCAACTTCGGCCGCCGTCATCTTCAGTACGGACGGCGCCCACTATGCCTATATCGGACGTCAGGGAAACGAGTATGTCGTGATGCACGACGGTAAAGAAGTTGGTCGCGGCCCGCGGGAGATGCTCGCGCTCAACTACGGTCCGCTCACTCTCTCGCCTGGTGGCAAACGGGTTTTCTGGCACGAAATGCAGATGGCCTCGTCGAGCGGTAGCTGGCGGTGCGTGATTGACGGCAAGCCGGGTCCTTGGAGCGGCCACCAGGCCCTCGCGCCGGTGTTCAGCCAAGACGACAGTCGGTTCGCGTACACGGCGGTGAGCGTGGCCGATTCGCAGAAACTCACCTTGATCGTCGACGGCAAGGATGCGGGTTATGTCGGACTCAATCCCGTTTTCACTGCGGACGGAAAACTTTTGCTGACCCAGGCGCTCCCTACTTCGAAGGTTGCGGTCCTGGCGGACGGAAAAGTCGTGGCGACCGGAATTTCCATCGAGAAAGTCGTGCCGGGTCCGGTAGGACGGCGCTACGCGGCGCTGGTCCGGACCAAGGTGGTCAACTCCGAAGGAGTTGCGGTGCTTTACCTTGACGGCAAAGAGGTGGCGGGAACGGAAGGCGCCAAGAGCATTTCGTTCAGTCCCGACGGCAAACGATACGCGCTCACCTGTACGAATCCGGCAGCGCGCTCCGCGTTCATGATTGTCGACGGGAAGAAGGGGAACGAATATCAGAGCGTTTCCGACAAGCCTGTCTGGACGTCCGATTCGTCGAAAGTGCTTTATACCGCCACCAGCGCCGGACGGAGTTTTGCGATCGCCGACGGGCAGGAATTTGCGGTGCACAGCCTTCAGTCACAGGATGGCGAATACTTCGTGACCTCGGGCAAAGGCGGACGGTACGCCTTTGCGAGCGGAGACGGTATGAATCGGAATTTCATCGTTGTGGTGGACGGGCAGCAGGTGCTACCGGCCGGTTTCTTTCCGTCTGCGGGATCCTTTACCTTCAGTCCCGACGGTTCCCGCTATGCCTATCAGGTCGGGCAGATCGGCAATGGCACAGTGACCGGGTTGATCGTCGATGGCAAAGCGGTCGAGGGTTATATGCCCACCGAATTTACGAAGAAAGAGGCGATGAGCATTCGTGCGCGCGCTTCGGTCTTCAGCCCCGATGGAAAAACGCTGGCTCATTTAGGGCGCACCGCGGATCGTGCGAAGTCGGGCATTTATGTGAACGGTAAACTAGTTCATCCCACGGAAAGCTGGGTCATGTTCCCCACCTTCACTCCCGACAGTCGGCATTTTGTCTGGGTTTCGCGCGAGCTCACGCCGGGACAGCCCGGAATCAAATATGGCGTGTACGTCGACGGTCAGTTGGCGATGCGTTTAGACGACAACCCTTTCATGGCGATTCTCGGTGGGTTCGAGATGGGTGCGGACGGTGTATTCACGGGCTTGGCGGTCGTCGGAGATGCGGTGAAGCGCTTCCGGATAACGCCGCCCGCAGATACGAACGTCGAAAAGATGATCGCCAACGCGGAGCGAGCGCAGGCCAAGGCCATCGCGGATGCCGCGGACGCCGCGGCGAAAGCCGAAGCGGAGGCAGCGGCAGCGAAGGCGAAATCGGAGATGGAAAAGGCCGCCGCCACTGCCAAAGGGAAGGCGGACGCCGAAACCGCTCAAGCCAAGCGCAAGGCAGACTACGATGCCGCCGTCGCCGCCAAAGCCAAAGCCCGCCAGGATGCGATCGACGCAAAAACCAAGGCGCGTCAGGATGCCGCCGCAGCCAAGGCAAAGTGAGGTCCTCTGGGCGAGAAGCGTGCACTGACTGAATCGGACCGGTTCGATGACGGGAACGGACCGGTTCGATGGAAGGCCACGTTCCGGAGACTGTCTCGCAACCCGGCGGAAGCTCGGACGGTAGCGTTTGAAGTCCGGATTTTGGTCCGTCCGGAAAGGTTACGATCGAGTTTCGGACGGCCTCAAGGCCGGACTCCAAACACTTTACAAGGCGAGGTCGTCAGTGAACGGGCTCAGTCTCCGATGCTCAGCGTTTCGATTTTTCCTGCCGTGTAAGTGAAGCGGTAGTGGAGTTCGATCGGGCTGCCGTCGAACGTGCCGGAAATTTCTGTCTTTAAGAGGGCCGTTTCGGCGTCCGCGTCCACTTGCAGCGGGCGGAGCGTGGGATGGTATTTTGCACCGACGTCTTCGAACCACGCCGCGATCTCCGCCTTGCCGGTGTGCGTATAATTTTCGTCGCGGACCATGGCATTGTCGGCGAAGCAGTCGAGGAAGGCGGCGGTGTCGCAGCGATTGCTGGCGGCGATGAAGGAGGTGAGCGAGGGCGGGAGAATCGGTGGCATTCGCAGAGGGAGTTAGCGATTCCCGACCGGTTTTTGGAGGGCACCGGTTTTTCTCAGCACGCGAATGCGATGGGCTTCGCTGTCGCCGATGTAGATCGCGCCGTCGGTATCCACAAAGATCCCGTGCAGGCGCGCCATCGCGCATTGGAGCGGATCGCCGTCCCCGCCGTTCCCCTTGGCTCCGGTGCCGGCAATCAGCTCGAGTTTGCCGGTGCGAGCGTCGATCATGCGTACGGTGTGGCTTTCCGTGTCGGCCAGCCAGGCGTTACCCTCGCGGTCGAGGGCGATGCCTTTGGGCCCGCTGAGAGTGGCTTCGCGGGCAGGGCCACCATTGCCGATAAATCCCGCTTTGCCGGTGCCGGCCACGTGATGGATCGTGCCGGTTTTCGGATCGAACCGAAACACCTGGTTGCCCTCGCGCGTTACCAGCCAGAGATTGCCGTCGCGATCGAAATCGAGGGAGCGTGGCCCCTTGAGTGGAGTTCCGGCGATGGGCGATCCATCCGGCGTGGCCCCGGCTTTTCCCGTGCCAGCAAAGGTCCGAATGATTCCGGTCTTCATTTCGACTCGGCGGATCACATGGTTTCCGATGTCGCAGATGTAGAGGTCGCCATCCGGTCCGAACTGGATGCTGTGGGGTGAGCTCAGAGATGCCTCGGAGGCTGGACCGCCGTCGCCGCTGTATCCCTTCTGACGATTGCCGGCGAACGTGGCGATGACCCCCGTCTTCGCGTCGATCCGGCGGATCGCGTTGTTCATCATATCCGCGATGTAGCAATTACCCGCTGCATCGAAGCGGACCTCGTGCGGTTTGTCGAACGAGGCCTGCAGGGCCGGACCGCCGTCTCCTTCATAGCCGGCGGTGCCGGTGCCGGCGACGGTGCTCAGGGTGCCATCGCGGGCGATTTTGCGAATTCGCTGTCCGGTATACTCGCAAAACCAGAGCGCGCCATCCGGGCCTCTCACGACGCCGAAGGGATCGTTGATTTGCGCGGCAATGGCGGGCTGACCGTCACCGCTGAATCCACGTTCACCGGTGCCGGCGAAGGTGGAAATGACCCAATCCGCTGCGAAGCAGGTCGTCGAAACGGGCACGGCAAGGAGCAAGAGCGAAAGCAATCGTGTCACGGGATAAAGTGGGCACGCTTTTTTTAGGCGGGTCGTGCGAGACTTCAATCCCGGTTCCTAGGTTAAATTGACCTTGTAGGGCCACACTGCCGGTTTGGGATGAAACCGATCCGGCACGTTGAAGCAAAACGCCTTCAACTGTTGTAGTGTCTCCCGACCTGAGATCGCTTACGGATTCTGATCGGTTATCTGCGTTCGGAAATCTACCGCTAAGGGAATGGAATGCGGAGCTCGAAAGAGTGGCGATGGCTCATAAACAGATCTGACTTCTTTTTGGGAAAGGGTTGCTTTGGCTCGCGTCGTTCGGCATCGTTCGTGCTAAGACTAGTGTGCTGCCCGCCGGTGTGTGCAGCTCGTTGGGGACCTCGCGCGGGTTGCCCCATCGTCGTGTTGCTCCCGCGTTTTTTTGCAACTCGAAGTTCATGAATCGTTCAGCTCTTACCGCGGCATCGAAGTCCCTGTGGTCGGCTGCCGCGTTTGCGGCGAGCCTGTGTTTTCTCCCTTCCCTGCACGCTGCCTTGACACTCCATCCGGAGTCGTCGTCGCCCTTTGACCTGAAGGTTTCGGGTCTGCTCAAGACAGTGCCCACCGGTGCGGTGAGTTATGTGCGGTGGTCCGAGCTGAGGGCGCTTCCGATCGAGAAGTTCACGCTCACGGGCGAATTTGGTCCGGGTCAGCAGGAGGTGACGGTCGTTTGGTTGAAGGACCTCTGGGCAGCGTTGCCCTTAGGCGAGGGGGCGGATACGCTTTTGGCCGACTGTTCCGATGGGTATGCGTCCGTTTACACCGGGTCATTCATTGCCCGCTTTAAACCCTTCGTCGTTTTGGAGATCGACGGGCGCGGCCCCGAGCAGTGGCCACCGGAGGGATTGAAGTTCAACCCCGGGCCCTACGTCATTTCGGTTTCGAAGACGATCGTGCCGGAAGTGGCCGGCATTCTCGACGTGGGGCATAAGCGACCCTGGGGAGTGATCGCGATCGAGGTCGTTCGCTACGAGGACCGTTTCAAAGTCTTTTCGGAGGGCAAATGGGCGACGCTTTCCGTACGGGCGCAGGAGGGACGCCAGATCTGGGTCGATTCGTGTTTCAGTTGCCATCAAGCCCCCGGGGGCGGCTTGGGAGGTCGCAAATCCGATCGTCCCTTCGAAGTGCTCGCCGCGCATGCCGCCTACAATCGCGCCTACTTTATGCGGTTCGTCCGTGATCCACAGGGCACGATGCCGGGGGCGAAGATGGAAGCGCATCCGCATTACACGGACGTTCAGCTGGATGCGCTGATGGCCTTCATCACCGCCGAAACGAAAGTCGCGGCGGCGCGGTGAGCGCCGTTTCGCCGAACGCTCGGAGCCAGAAGCCCCCGTGGTAAATTTGTGCACAGTTTGGCATTTCCGGGCGCGCGCTCGGAGCGAGCATCGCCCATGCTGTGATCTTCCTATGTTCTCGGTTTCCTCGATCCGCGTCGTATGGGGAGGGCTACTTTGCTCGCTCGCGACGGTGCTGTCCGGAGCAGGCGCCGGACTTGCTCTGACGAAAGAGCGGGCTCTCCCCGACGACATGGCTTTGGTCGGGCCGTTCGCCGGCATTCCAGCGGGCGAAACGCGCTTTCTCTCGCGGAAGGCAATGGGCGAACTGCCGGCGAAAACCGTGCTGCACGAGCGGCTTGTGCCCAGCCTGCCCGAGGTCGACCTCACCGTGCTTCCTTTGACGGCGCTGCTCGCACAGCTTCCGCTGGCAGGCGGAGCCGACGGATTGCTGCTCGTCTGCTCCGACCGCTGGCAGTCGGTCCTGCGATTGAGTTTCGTCAAAGCCTACGACCCGTATTTGCTTCTTTATTACGAAGGAAAAACGCCCGAACAGGGCTGGCCGAGATTCAGCCGCGTCGAGGCCTTCGCCCCTTATTATATCAACGTCAGCTACCGCGCGCACCCGGACTTCAAAGGGGTGACTCCCGAAGGGATGATTTCCGCCACGCAAGTCGTCGAAATCCGCGCCATCGAGGTCGCCCGCCACTACGCGCCGTTTTACGAAGGCAGCTTGGCCAAGCTCACGGCGGAGGCGGTTGAGGGCCGCAAGCTCTTCATCCAGGAGTGCAATAATTGCCACCAAGGTCCCGGCGGAGTCGGCGGCAACACCTCTCAGCGACCGCTGCTCCTGCTGCAGACCCACGCGACGCTCAACGCGGAGTATTTTCGAAAATTAGTCCGTCGTCCGAAGGATTTCTTCCCGGACACCGTGATGCCTCCCCACGAACATTACGGCGAGGAAACCTTCCGCCCGCTGATCTCCTTTCTCAAAGAAAGCCAGGCACTCATGAACCCCGAAAGCGCACAGACTCCCTCTCCCGCAGTTGCGACCGGCGATGCGGTGGCATCCATCCGCCCTCAGCACGAAAAAATCAACACGCAGCGAACGCTCTTGTCGCCCAGCGAAATCGAGACCGCCTTGAAACGTCTGCCGGGATGGCGGGTGGAGAACGGAACGCTGAAGAAGCTCTTCGTTCGGAAGAATTTCGTCGAGGCGATCGCGTTCATCTCGGCATTGGTTCCGGAGTGCGAGCGCATCGATCATCACCCGGAGATCGTCACCGTCTACAACAAGGTGAACATCGGTCTCACCACCTACGACGCCGGCAACCGGGTTTCGACCTTCGACGTCCTGCTGGCCGAACGCTTCGACGCGGTCGCCGCCAGATAGAGCGCCGTTCGAGGCGTCCGAACGAATTTATTTACCTATCGAGTCGATCATTATGAGAACGTTCGAATTTCGTAAAATAGTCCGCGGGGGGGTCCTCTCCGCCCTTTTAGTCCTGCTGGCCGCCACCTCGGGCTGGGCGGCAGCGGCGACCGAAAAGGCCGTGGCGCAGGAAACTCTGCGTCGTTTCCTGAAGTGCTGGGAAACCGGCGACCGCGAGACCTTTGCCGCGCTGCTTCATCCGAGGCTGGTATTCGGATACCCAGGGGGACGGCTGACGCGCGATGGACTGATCCAAACGTTCGATACCTATCAAACTCAGAAAAAGGAAATTAAAATCTACTTTGGAGACCTGTCGGTCAGCGATGGGAAACACTATATCGCCAACTACCAATTTGCCGCGACGGATCGAGTGACCGGCAAGCGTTTCGCGGTCGGTACCGGAGCGATCTGCGAGCTGTCCGAAGGGAAAATCGTCGCTCTCCGGGAATACTGGGATGCGGGAGTGTCCGAGCAACAGAAAGAAGGACTGCTGCCGCTGGACGAAGGCAAAGTATCGCCGTGGCCGATGTCCGTTTGGCTGCGTCCGGAAGAGATTAACTGAATCGACCGAAATGAACGACCCGAACCTTATGAAAAATTCTTCGAACTTGTCCCGACCGATGGTGCTCGAGGCGCGCGCTCCGATCGACGGAAAAAGTCGCGGGCGTGCCCGGCGTAGTCTCGCCTGCTCGTTAAAAGCCGTGTGGCCGATGCTGGGACTGGCGGTCGCACTGTCGTTCGGAGCCGTTGCGGACGTTTGCGCCCAAGAGGCCGTCCCGCCAATGAAGAAGATCACCAACAACTCCGCGGAGTGGATCCCGCTGTACGGCGAAAAATGGTGGAACTATTATCACGCGGATTTCGAGGGATTCTTTCCCGGGGGACGCTCCAATATCCTTCACGATCTCTATTTGGCGAAGGTGCGACGAAACACGGCTTTGACCGTCGACTGGCAGATCTTTGGCCGGGACTACACGTTCGATGGCGAGTGGTTCGCGGTCGAATGGTTCTATCGCGCCACCAATGTTGCCGACGGATTCCAACAATGGGAATCGACTCTGGGCGTGGGGAGGTTGAAGGACGGGAAGATGGTGCTCTGGACCGAATATTTCGACGACAGCGTCGGCGCTCTTCAGCAACTCGGGCTGCTGCCGTTTTATCGGAAGGACGAACCCAAATTTCCCTGGCCCGAAGGCGCGAAGCTCTCGTTGCCCTATCGTCCGTAAGGGGATAAGTGGTTAGGCGGGCGGGTTGCGTGTGGAGTTCGGAGTCCGGACAGGCCGTCCGGAGAGAGTGCGATCGGGTTTTCGAACGGCCTGAAGGCCGGACTCCAAACTTTTTTGCAGCGCAGGGGGGATCGAAGGCCTGATTTTGATCGAACCTTTGCAGCTTTCGCCTCTTCGCGGGACAACGATTTGGATCGGAAGAATCGGACCTGGTCTCGCTAAGGACAGGCAAAGAAGCGAAGGTTCGGACGAGGCATACCCCGTTTCCTCTCCCGAGTGCGATTGCGAGACACCCTCCGGAGCGTTGCCCTCCAACCGAGCATGAGGTGGCTCCGGTGGGATAGGTCCTTGGAGGGCCTCGCTCCGTCGAGGCCGGGATTGCGCTCGTCGCGCTGCCTACTCCGCACCCCCCGTGTCCGTCGCGCGCGCATTGCGGTTTCCGAGCTTTTCGGAGAAATCCCGTCCACGACGGAGAGCGTGGCCTTCCACGGAAAGACGACCTTCAGTCGAAGACTAAGGCGACTTGAGCGCTTCGAGGAGACGCGTCAGTTCGGCGGCCTGGGGGTACTCGATGCCGTGACGTTTGAGGGTGGCAAAATCGCCGAGAACGAACGCGGCTCCCTTGCGTCCGTGGGCAATCTCCTCGGAAGCGAGCTGGGTATAGAGTGCCTTGGCTGCAGCCATCTGCCCGGAAAATGCGAGGCCATGCGCGAGATTGACGCGATGGATGGCATGGGTTGGCTCCGCCGCCAGTCCGATCGCCGCTTCCGTGATCACGCGGGCCGGGTCCTTCATGTAGAGATACAGCTCCGCGGTGTAGGCTCGGTAACCCGGAAAGTCCGGATCGAGCTTGAGCACCGTCGCGTAGTCCGCTTCGCATCCCGCATAATTCTTTTCGATCAGCCGGTAGGCGAGATCGCCCCGGTAGAGGTACGCGCGCGGATTGGTGGGATCGACCTCGACCGCTTTCTTGAAATCGACGGCGGCCAGTTCCCGCTTTTGCTGCGAAAGATAAGTCATCGCGCGTTCGATGTACGCTTCGCTCGACGTCGGGTATGCGGCGATCAGCTCACGGGCGACTTTTTCCGCTTGCGCGAAATCTTTGGCGGACCGAGCGGAGCGCAATTTGGAAAAGGCGATTGCAGGGTCGGGCGCAGCCGCGAGGACCGGTCCGGAGAGGAAGAGAAGACAGGCGAAGGGGAGGAGCGAACGTTTCATGGCGAGACAGGAACTGCGTAAGGGTGAATAGTGGCAAAGAGGGCGTGGGTGGAACCTGCGTCCCGCGGAGCGAACGAGCGCGACCCCTCCGCGGCGGCGGTGCGGACGTTGGATTCCGCGGTGATGCGGGCGATGCGTGTATCCACTTCTTGACGCACCTTGGATTCGTCGAACGTGGTCATGCGCTCGCCGTCGGCGACGCATTTTCCGGCGACGTACACCTGCTTCAAGTTGCGCAGGCTGCATGCGTAGACGTAAGTCGCTTCGGCATCGTGGATCGGACCGGTGTCGGGAGAGCGCGGGTCGACGAAGAGAAAGTCCGCAAACTTGCCCACCGCGATGTATCCAGAAAACGGCTTCTCCTGTCCCTTGGCTAGCGTCGGGAGAATGGCGTTCTCGACCAGCAACGCGGTTTTGTGAGTGGGCGTGGCCTCGCGCGCCTGGGCGGCGACCGTCGCGACCGGCACCAGCAGCGAGGATGCGGCCGAGAGGCGTCGGCGCAGGTATAGAGTTAAACGATTCATCGGTGGACATACAGCATTGCGCGTGCGCCGAGACGCCCATTGGCGGATACGATCTCGGTGTTTTTGTCGAAAATCCGACCGCACCGGATTTGCCGATATTTGTCCATGCCTGCCGCGCACGAGTTCTCGAAGTTCCAGTCTTTCCCTAGAAGTGCCAGCGACGGACGCGTTCTGGCACCGAATCGGTCGGCAAGCTGCTAAGCAATGAGTCGGCGATCTATCGACGTCCCTCTTCCGGCTTCCACCCGGCGAGACGGGTCGCCGGATGTTTGCCCAACACCATGAACACATTATCTAACCTATTGAAATTGAGCGGATGGGCTGGCGCTTCGCTGGGCCTCACTTCGCTTGCCTTTGCACAGGCGGTCGCGCCGGCGCCCGCCTCGTCGGAAACCGTTACCGAACTTGAGCGCTTCATCGCGGAAGAAACCTCGGTCCAATCGCTGGACACGCTTTCGCAAAACAGCCGTCCGATCGACAGTGTTTTTCTCGGGAGTCAAAGCGTGTTCGATACGCCTCGCTCCGTGACGATTCTGACACCCGAGATGATGAAGCAGTTTTCGGTGAAGACCTTCGATGACCTCGACAAAGTGGGCGCAGGCCTGACGCGTCCGAACATCTTCGGTATTCCCGGACTGCCCTTTATCCGGGGCGACAATGCGGCGGTGTTCTTCAACGGAATGCTCCGCATTCCGAATCAGAACGAAACGCCCACTTCGTTCGGTTCGTTGGATGCGATGGATATCGTCAAAGGTCCCGCTCCGGCGCAATTCGGTCCCACCAACGGTGGCGGTTATGTCAACTTCATCCCGAAGTCCCCTTACTTCGACAAGTTTCGCGGCTCGGTGCAACTGACGGTCGGATCTTGGAACTACTACAACACGCAAGTCGACGTCGGCGGCCCGGTCCTGCTCTTCGACAAGCCGGCCGCGTACCGCGTTTCGATCACCAATCAGCAGGCGGAGAGCTACTATAACGAAGTCAAGAACGACTATATCTCGATCTATGCGTCGGCCAAAGTACGTCTCAGCCCTAAGGTCACGCTTTTTACCGGAGGCGAATACTACAATTTCAAGTCGAACGAAAATGCCGGCTGGAATCGGTTGACGCAGGACCTCGTCGACAACGGGAACTACATTATTGGCGATATGGATCCCAACACGGTTTCCTCCGTCTATCGAGGAACGGTCGACCGGACCTTGATTCAGAGCCAGGTCGATATCGCATTCAACACCGGTTACGACCCCAATCTGGCGATCGTCGTCCCAGCGGCGACTTTCCAAGCTCGCTTCGGCGCGCCAACGGGAGCGAACAGCGCCTATACAAGCGGCGCCGCGGCATCCGCGACGCCGATCTTCTTTCTCGGCAAGCTCAACGGTTACAAATACACGCCTGGCTACTTCTCCGCGGGCGGGCAACTTTTCACCAAGAAGATCGAGGGTAACCAGGTGCTTTCCGACCCGAGCGATTATGCGGATTCGAATACCTTCATCTCCTTTGCGGATTTCGCCTACGCGGCGGACAATGGCCGGACGATTACGGTCAAGACACTGTTCGAGAATATCGTGACCCGGAAAATTTCGAGTTATGGTTTTGCCCACGATTCCGATGCGTATGCGTTTATGGAAAAGTTACTCATCGACGAAACGCACGAGATCGGCGGCGTCTCGGTCGCTTTCCAATACGGTGCCGACGTGCGTTACACGTACAATAACGACGCGAACGATTTCGGTGTGGAGCCGTTCAATCGCCGTGACGTCAGCGTTAAAGAGATCGCGCCCCAGTCGGTGGTCTTGGTGGGCCCCGAGATCGGTTGGCGCGAAGGCGTGGGTGGCAGTCGCTCGACGCTCGGTCAGCTGGGCGTTTTCGGACAGTTTGCCGCAAAAATTACTCCGGCGTTTACGGTCTTTGGCGGTTTGCGGGCAGAAGGCGCCAGTTTCGAACTCAAGACGCCGAAGCAGTTCCCCAACCAGGCGAAGGCGCGCACCGGCGGCAAGAATTACGTCAGCGGCTCTCTCAATCCGATCTTCAAGATCAACGACAGGGTGAGCATTTACGCGGCTTTGCAGCAGGGTACCGTGCTCACGCCCGGACAGACGGGCGGCGTCAACGGCGGCGAAGGAAATTTCGCGGAGGCCCCGTTTTACGAGGGTGGCGTAAAGTTCAACCTCTTGGAAGGAAAGCTCTTCGCTTCGGCCGCCGTGTATCAATACAAGAAGGAAACCTTGGCGACCATTCCGATCGGTGGCCTTGATGCGAACGAATACAAGGCCAAGGGCAGCGAATTCGAGCTGACCTACACTCCCACGAAGGCGCTGACGATCATCGCCAACTACGGCGAGCAGACGGCAAAATACGTCAACGCGTTTCCATTCTCGACCCGTCCGTTTACGCCTCAGGAGGTCGCCCTCTATTCGGGTTCGATCCAATACGGACCCTTTGGACAGGGTCCGAAGGGCAGCCGTTTTGCTAACAATAAGGAAGGACGTCGCGCCGGCTTTCCGGAAAAGAGCGCCAACCTCTACTTCGCGTATTCGATGCCGAACGGTTTCGGATTCGGTGCAGGTCCAGCCTACAAGCAGGACTTCTGGCTGAACGACGAACACACGATCAAGCTGCCGGATTCGTTGGTCTGGAACGCCAACCTTTTCTACAAGGCCAAGCGCTTCGAAGTCCTCCTTCGTTTCAGCAACCTTACGGACGAGGATTACTTCCTCGGCTCGACCTTTGCGCCGACCATGATCGTGACGAAGGCCAAGCCGTTTGAGGTGAGTCTCACCACCGCCATTAAGTTCTGATCCGCCGACGTTCTCTCCCCAGTCGCAGAGCTCCTCGGTCGCCCTTCCCGGGCGGCCGATTTTTATTGGTTTAAGGGATTTGCCTTTTTCGATGGAGCGGCATGGTCTCAGGCGGAGTCGCGCGCATTTAGTCGCTCTCGTAATATTCTGACGGACGAGGCACCGAAGAAAGGTTCGTCATGAACGCGAGCGCTTTACGGCAAGGTTCTCTCCACCGACACGGGGGCTAACTGTCGCCGAGGGAGGGCAGGAGAACCGGAGGGAGCGAAGCCGGCGGATGAACTTTATATTCTGCGGGCCGGAGCTTGGTCCGCAAAAATCGGCGAGGCTCGGTTGAAAAGTAAGACCGAACCCGTTCGGCGCGTTGACTGGGCTTGCCTCGAAAAAACGGACACCAAATTAGGCGGCTTTGATGTTGTTTTTGATATACTTGTTTTCGAACGCCACAGGGGAGATTTGGCCGAGGGAGCTGTGGCGCCTCCGGGGGTTGTAAAACGTCTCGATGTAATCGAAGACGGCAAGTTCAGCATC
>Ga0105046_10002506_pt1 | contig 28975 bp, 33 predicted proteins | sample MAT03_FD_78385 | JGI IMG/M metagenome (GOLD analysis project Ga0105046, IMG submission 78385) | Freshwater microbial communities from Lake Fryxell liftoff mats and glacier meltwater in Antarctica - MAT-03 (megahit assembly) | ecosystem: Environmental > Aquatic > Freshwater > Ice > Liftoff... | reverse complement strand
GCCCTCGCTGGCCGCGCGACCCCCGGGAGCCCCGCCGCTGCCTCCTCCAGGTCAGGCCTCACGCCTCCCCCTTCCGCCAGCGGCGCCTCCACGCCGTCCTCCTCCTCCGCCACTCAAGAAGAGTTGATTCGGAGCCGAGCAGGCATTCGCTAGCTAAGCGCAGCCTAGCTCAGCGCCTTCACCGTCAGCCGCCCCGCCAGCGGGTCGAGTTCAGCTCGCGCGCCGTGGAGGAATCCCCGATTGCGCGCGCCATGGCCCACGGGCAGTCCGGTGAAAGCTGGCACATCCCAACCAGCAGCACGCTCGCGGAGCACGTCGAGAACGGGCACGCCAAACTTGCCGGCTGAGCAGTCGGTGAAGTCGCCGAATAGGATGGCGCGCGGCGGCGGCAGCGCAGGGTTCTGCGCTAGTGCGGTCAGCATGCGGTCGACGCGATAACTGGCCTCAGTGACGTCTTCGAGCACGAGCACCGCTTCGTTCGACCAGTTGAGTCGACCAGCCGCGGCTTCGGCAAACAAGACCGTGAGGTTGCCGCCGACGAGTTCGCCCGAGATCGGGGCGCTCGGAACGTCGCCCAGCGGCAAGAGTCCATCGAAGACGTCCGGCGAAAAGGGATCTTGGAGCCTCCAAAGGAGCGCCTCGAAGTCGCCCGCGTCCAAAGCGCCGAGCCCAGTCAAGTTGGGGCCGTGCAGGCTGATCGCTCCTCGCTTTCGCGCGATCTGGTGAAGCGCGGTGGCATCCGAAAAGCCGATGAGCCAGGGCGGGTCGTTCGCGAATCGCGCCGCGTCGAGCGAGTCGAGCAAACGCGCGCTGCCGTAGCCGCCTCGAGCGATCCACAGGGCGCGATGGCTCCGGTCATCGAGTGCGCTCTGCAGCTCGGCACGCCGCTCGTCGTCGCTCCCGGCCAAAAATCCTTGCGTTCTACCGCGCAGCCCGGCCGGGACGATCACTTCGAAATGGGTCGCAAGGCGCGCGACGCCCGCCTCGAACAGCTCGGCATCGAACGGACCCGAAGGGGCCACCACGGCGATGCGATCGCCCGTCCGGAGCGGCTGGGGACAGAGCACGATGCCCGAGGTACCTGGGTCGCGCGAATCTGGCAACCAGGGCCGCTTCCTCTTTTGTTTTGGGGCACGCACGGCTAGCTTGGACCTAGGCCTCGCGGCTTCCGTCCGTCATGAAGAAACCGAGTTCCCTCGCGCGCCTGTCCGATGTGGCCCAAGGCAGCGGCATTCCCTTGCTGGGCCGGTTTCTGGACGGCGCGCGACGTCGCGCGGAGGAGCTGTCCAGGAAGCTGCGCGGCGAAGATTTCGAGGAGCGGGTCGACTGGCTCCGCCGCCGCTACGACGCGCTTGGCGGAGACCCTTTTGGCCTGGACCCCGAGGTCGCCAAGAGCGTCGTCACCGTGCTGTCGTTCTTCCACCGGCTCTACTTTCGAACCGAGTCGTTTGGTCTCGACAACGTTCCCCAGCGCCGCGCGCTGCTCGTCGCCAACCACTCGGGCCAGTTGCCGATCGATGGCGCTATCATTGGCAGTTCGCTGTTCCTCGACTCGAATCCGCCTCGCATCGTACGGGCGATGGTCGACAAGTGGGCCGTCACGTTGCCGTTCGCTTCCACCTTTTTCAACAAGGTGGGGCAGGTGGTCGGCGTACCTGAGAATGCGCGGCGCTTGCTCGGTCTCGAGGAACTCTTGCTCGTCTTTCCCGAAGGCGTGAAGGGCATCGCCAAGCCGTTTTCGAAACGATACCAACTGCAAGAGTTTGGGCTTGGCTTCATGCGCCTCGCCATCGAGACGAACACGCCCATTGTGCCCGTCGCTGTGATTGGTGCCGAAGAGCAGTATTTGAACCTGGGCAACCTGGAATGGGCAGCCAAGCTGCTCGGCACCCCGGTTTTTCCAGTAGTTCCGCAGGTTTTGCTGCCGGGCGGTCAGCTGCCGCTGCCGATGAAGTACCGCATCTACTACGGCGAGCCGTTGCGCTTTGGTGGCGATCCGGACGACGACGATGGTGTGATCGCCGACAAGGTCTGGCTGGTGAAGCAGACGATTCAGGACATGCTCAATCGCGCGCTCGTCGAGCGGAAGAGCTTGTTCTTCTGACGCAGGCTATCGGGCCCTCTTTGACGCTCGAGCGCGTCGCACAAATGCAGAGAGGACCCGCTCCTCTGGAGAGAAGCGAGTCCTCGGTACTGAAAGCCGGCCGTCTTCTTCGACGCCAGCCGGCTCGGACTCATTCGTAGACGTCGTAGGGCAGCGGCTGCGGCCCGGGAACGATGCCGGCGATGTCCGGATCGATTTCCGGATCACGCGGCTCTTCGCTGCCCTTTTCGACTTTGCGCTGTTCGCGCTTCTCCGCTTTGTCCTTAGCTCGGTCCTGGCGCTCTTTTTCCTTACGGCGCTTATCGGCGGTGGGTCGTGCTCTCAAGGGAGGTCCTTTCGTTTCGCGGGGTCGACACCGATTCCACACACCGGCGTCGAGAGCAAACCTGTCCCCGATTGAGGGACCCAGCGGGGTTTGCGCCGCTCCTCCTTTGCCACAGAGCGCCTGCTTTGGCTTTCGGAAAGTGCTGCCCGGCCTCGATTCCGCTACAGTTCGACGCGGCTGGGCCCCTCGAGAGGCCGACGAACCGAGTGACCTGGTGAATCGAGAGCATAAAATCAGGCATGGCGCGGTGTTGATCACGGGTTTTGCCGGCCGTCTGGGCCGCAGGCTCGTCCGTCGGTTGCATCGCGTGCGCCCCGTCATCGGCTTGGATAGCAAGAGCGTCTCGGGCCTGCCGGGCGACGTTGAGCACGAGCCGCTCGACGCCTTGCGCAGTGGCGCCCGCCGCGTCTTTCGTCGCGCCGATCTGGGCGCGATCATCCACTTGGGGGTCCTGCACGATCCGCGCGCCGAACGCGCCGCGGCGCACGCCAGCAATCTGCTGGCATTCCAGCGCGTGCTGGAGCACGCGGAGCGCTACGAAATCCCCAAGATCATCTTGCTCTCGAGCGCGAACACATACGGGCCGCGCCCCGAAAATCCGCAATTCTTGACAGAAAAGGCTCCGCTATTGGCTGGCGGTCGCTTCAGCGACATGCACGCGTTGGTCGAGCTCGACATGCTGGCGCAGTCGGTGTTCTGGCGCACGCCCCAGACCGAGGTCGTCATCCTGCGCCCCGCCAACATCTTGGGTACGGTGCGAAACGCGCCCAGCAACTACCTGCGTCTGCCGGTGGTTCCCACTTTGCTCGGTTTCGACCCGATGATGCAGACGGTGCACCAGGACGACGTGGTTTCGGCCATTGCTGGCGCGCTCCAGCCGGGCGTGCGCGGAATTTTCAACATCGCGGGCCCGCCACCGGTGCCGCTCTCCAAGGCGCTGGATTTGCTCGGTCGGCGGCGCGTACCCGTGCCCTATGGTCTCGCCAAAGGCGGGCTCAGTGGGCTGTTCAAGCTCGGAATGAGCCGCTTTCCTGCGCCTGAACTCGATTTCATCCGCTACGTGTGCATGGTCGACGACGCTTTGGCTCGTTCGACCTTCGGCTATCGGCCTGCGCACGATCTGGCCGCGACCTTGGCTGCAGTCGACGAAGAGCGCTGGGTCTGAGACAAATGCCTGGCCTCCCCAGGCGGCGCGTGGCAGGGTCCCTGCCCTTTCGTGCCTTTTCGGGCGGGAGGACCGCGGCCCCCGGGGCGTGAAAATGACGGCGTGACGCCGTCGGCCAGGACTTTAGAGTGAGCAAATCGACCCAACAGAAGTCGCCCGCATCGAGCGAAACCGAAGATCGCGCCGCGCTGAGCCGGAGGCTCGCGCTTCTCGCAGCCGAAGGCGGCATGGACAAGAAGGCCGTCGGCATCGAGATCATCGACGTGCTCGGCAAGGTCGACTATGCGGATTTCCTCGTGCTCATGACCGGCACGAGCAACCGGCATTGCGCGGCCATCGCCGGGGGTGTCGAAGAGACGCTGTCGCGCGCAGGTCACAAGCCGCTCAGCGTCGAGGGCCTCAACCAGGGCGACTGGGTGCTCTTGGATTTCTTCGACATCGTCGTCCACGTCTTTTCGGATGATGCCCGTGGTTTGTACGATCTTTCGGGTCTGTGGATGGACGCGGGCCGCGTGCCCGTGCCGAGCCGCCCCGAAGACTCGACGGGACCGCGCTTCGAGTGAGCCTCTGCTGCCGTCGACCGAGGACGTCTTGAAAATCTACGTCGTCGCCGCCGGCAAGATCAAAGACAAGTCGCTCCGACTCGTGGCTGATGACTATTTGGGTCGCATCGGGCACTACGCGCGCGTCGAAGAGCTCGAGACGCGCGACGAGACCGGGCTCGAAAAAGCCGTCCCCGAAGGTGCGTTGCTCGTGGCCCTGGAAGTCTGGGGCAAGCAACTGAGCAGCGATGACTTCGCCAAACGCCTGGACGCTTGGGGTCGAGTCGGCAAGGGAGACGTCGCATTCGTGATTGGCGCGGCCGAGGGCATTCCCCAGGCTCTCAGCCGAAAGGCGCGCGAGCATCTGAGTCTGTCGACGATGACCTTGCCGCACCGCTTGGCGCGCGTAGTGCTTTTCGAACAAATTTACCGTGGATTTTCGATCCTACGCGGCGAGCCGTACGCGCGCGAAGGCTAGCTTGCGGAAGCCTGCTTCTTGCGGCTCTTGTCGACGAGCCAAGCGATGCCGATCGAGATGCCATACAGGATGCACAACGGACCGGCCAATAGGATTTGGCTGAGCGGATCGGGTGGCGTGAAGATGGCCGCGATCACGAAGGCCAACACGATGAAGTAGCGGCCGAACTTGATCAGATGTGTGTGGTTGATGAGCCCGACGAAGCTCAAGAAGAACACCACCACCGGGATCTCGAACACCAGGCCAAAGGCGAGGAGCGCTTGGAGCACGAAGTCCATGTACTCCTCGATCATGACCGTCGGTTCCATGAGCAGCGGCGAGTTTTCGGGCAGCTTCGCCAAGCTCAGCAGAAAGTCGAAGGCCGCCGGAAAGGCGACTCGCAAGCCGAAATAGGCTCCGAGCGCGAACAGCGCGCAACTGGCGGCCACGAAGGGGATGGCTACGCGCTTTTCGCGGGCGTAGAGGCCGGGCGCCACGAAGGCCCACGCCTGGTAGAGAATGATCGGCAGCGAAAGCACGAAGCCGCCGAGCATGGCCAGCTTGACGTAGGCGATGAACAAAGAAGCGGGCGCCGGAAAATGCAGTGACGCCTTGGTGCTGCTGTGCGCGACCCAGCCGTCGACGAACGGCTGGGTCAGGATCAGCAGCAGCTTCTCTTTGAACCACCAAGCGACGCCTGCGCCGATGGCAAACGCGAAGACAGCTCGGACGAGGCGGGAGCGCAACTCGTCGAGGTGCTCCCAGAAGGACATGGTTTGAGGTTCGGACTCGGTGGCTGCCATCAAATCGACCCGGGTGGCCGGGGCCGAGCGTGAGCCCCGTCAGCGATGGTCTTGTGGCTGAGAACTGGGCTCAGAGATAGCCTCGATCTCCATGTCTTCTCGAGACGACCGGCGACTAGCGGGGGTCTCCGGGTGCGTGACTGCGAGGGGCCGGGCGGGCCGATGGGGCGCAGGCGGGGCGGGGATGGACAAGAGGCTTCGTTGGTCCCGGGCAGCGGGTAACCGGACGCCCCAGATGCCGCGTGCGTTCAGTTCGGGCAGGAATTTCTTGAAGAACATCGTGACTATACCGAGGGAGGGAGAGCCGGGCGCGGCTCCGAGTGCGCGCCCGCGGACAGGGCGCCCTCGGGTAAGCTGCCCGAGACAGGCGGGGTAGGCGATAGGCTTGCGCCGGGCGCGACGAGATCGTCGGGCAGGGCTCCGCCAGCGTCAGCGCCCTCGACTGGGTACTCCTGACTCAAATCAGCGAGAGCGGCATCTTCGGAAAAATCTTGACGGTCTCTCGACCGAGCGGCGCGATTTTCGCCCCGCAGCATGGCGCGCAGTTCACCGACGCCGTCGATGCCTTCTTCACGCAGGATGTCGTCGATGCCAGTTTGGGCACGCATTTCCGTTGTCAGCCGACGGAGTCGCGCCACCCAGTCGCCGACGGTCCGGAGCATGCCCGGCAGTTTCTTGGGCCCCACGACCAGTAAGGCAACGATGGCCACCATGGCCAGCTCGGTGAAAGAGACTCCGAACATTCACCGTCCCAGAGCGCGGGCGATCACCACACGTTGGATCTGGCTCGTGCCTTCGTAAATCTGCAAGACTTTGGCGTCGCGCATCAGCTTCTCGACCGGATAGTCGCGCACGTAACCGTTGCCGCCGAACACTTGCACGGCATCAACGGCCGTCTGCATGGCGCGGTCCGCACCGAAAGCCTTCGCGTAGCTCGAGACGATCGGATTGCGCACGCCATTGTCGAGGTTCCATGCCGCCTTCTGGTAGAGCAGACGCGTGGCCTCGGTGCCGATGGCCATGTCGGCGATCATGGCCTGGACCATCTGGTGCTCGATGATGGGCTGGCCAAAGCTCTTGCGTTCTTTGGCGTAGTTCACTGATTCGTCCAGGCAGCGCTGCATGAGGCCCGCGGCCATCGCGCCGATGTCTGGGCGCGTCTGGTTGAACGTCTCCATGGCCAGCTTGAAGCCTTCGCCTTCGGGGGCCAGGAGATTGGCTTTGGGCACGACGACGTCTTCGAAATGCACGGCTGCGGTGTCGCTGGCGCGCTGGCCCATCTTGTCTTCGTGCTTGCCGACCTTGAGTCCGGGCGAGTCGCGATCGACGACGAAAGCGGCGATGCCTTTGTGGCGGAGGTCGGGGTTGCTCGTGGCGAACACGACGTAAAACGACGCAAAGCTGGCGTTCGTGATCCAGCACTTTTCGCCATTCAAGACGTAGTCGTCGCCCTTCTTGGTGAAGCGTGTACGCATGCCGGCGACGTCGCTGCCGGCGGTCGGTTCGGTCGTGCAGTAGCTGGCAAACAGCGGATCGGCCGTCAGCATGCCCAGGTACTTCTTCTTCAGCTCCTCGCTGCCGGCCAGCAAAATGGGCGTGAGCGCCAAGGTGTTGGCCAACATCGAGGTCTGGATGCCGGTGCAGCCGTAGGCGAGCTGCTCGGCGATCAGCGCGTTGTCGAGTTCGCCCATGCCGGCCCCGCCGTACTCGGTCGGTACGGTGGGGTTTACCAAGCCAAGCTCCCAGCCCGCCTTGAAGACGTCTTCGGGAAAGTGCGCGTTCTTGTCGCACTCGGACGCGACCGGAATGATGCGCTCGCGTGTGAAGCGGGCGGCCATCTCGATCAGCGCATTTTGTTCGTCGGTCGTGTCGAAGCTCAGCATCACTTACCCCCGGTGCATGGGGCGCGTACCAGCCGCGCCTCCCTCGTTCGTTCGTTCGTTTCAGTCTCCCAGAGCCGTCTGGGCAACACAACAAGGCTCAACGTCGCGATTTCTTGCGCAAACGCTCGAGTTCCTCGCGGACGGCGCGCGCTCCCAGCACATAGCCGATGGTGACGCCCACGAGCAGCACTCCAGGGATGTAGATGAAATGCTCGACCGGCATGGCATCAAGCCTCGGTGGAGGTTTCGTCCAAGCGCGCCAGCGCCTTCTCCACGTCGCGCAGTCGAGCGTCGAGGCGCTTCTGCTTGCCAGCGGTGAGCCAGACGAAGCCGAAGACCACAGCCCACATCAACACGTAAGCGGTCAGCAACAGACCGACAGCGCTCGTGGTTTCTTGGCCACCACTCACGGGCACGAATTCGCTCTTGCGATCGGAAACACTGAGCGCACTAGGAGCGGGAGGGGCTGCATCTTGGTTCATGAGGGGGACCTTTCTCCAGGAGCTTCGTCGTCGGCGCCGAGCACACCGAGGCCGTAAGCCAATTCTTCGGCTTCGCGCAGGCGCGATTCGCTGAGAGCGACGCGTGCGCGAAGCAGCAAGAGCACGACAGCCAGGGCCGTCATGGTGACGAAGCCCATACCGAGCGCTTGGCTCATGGCGGCGCTACCGAGGCCGCCGCCGCCCTTGGTGACAACAGTCGGATGGTTGCCCCCCCAGAGCCGCACCGAATAGTGGATGATGGGCAAGAGCGTAGTGCCGAGCACACCGAACGCGGCGGCGAAGCGCCGCTCGGCATTGCCGTCGCCGGTGAAGCGACGGAGCAGCACCATGGCGAGGTAGAGCAGCACCGAGAGCAAGAGGGTCGTCAGTCGCGGATCCCAGGTCCAGTAGACGCCCCACGCCTTCTTGGCCCAGAGCGGACCGCTGGTGAGGACCATGAGGCCGAACACCACGGCCGTTTCGGCGCCCGCCTTGGCCCACGCGTCGCGCGCGTTGGTGGGGCGTAGAAGGTAAAGGCAACTGGCGACGAAACAGACGACGCCGCTCAAATAGAGTGCGTACGCCGAAGGTACGTGGAAGTAGAAGATCTTCTGGGCGAAGCCGCCGGCCGCCGCTTGGGCCTCGGGCGTCTTGGTGAAGATGAACCACAGATGAAAGGCAAAGCCCATCGTCGTGGCCAGCAGGGCGAAGCCCCAGGCGGGACCGGCCGCGAGGCGGCCGCCGGAGCTGACGCTGGAGGCAGAAGTGGAGGAGGCGACGGACACGGGGCCTTTAGATATCACAAGAAGCCAAGGCCAAGAATGCGATGATTTCTGCACGCACAAGCTCGAACTCCTTCACCGTCACGTCGATCTGCGTTTCGCGCGCGGCGCGCTGGGTGTCGACCATGTCGAAGCTGGTGCCGTTCCCGTTGACGAACTTGACGCGTGTGAGGCGTGAGGCGCTTTCGGCTATGTTGGCTAGGCTCCGCGACACGTCGAGGTTCTGCCGCGCGACGTCGACGCCGCGGTAGGCCTGCGTGACCTCGATCTGCGCCGTACGTTTGGCATCGAGCACTTGCTGGCGCGAGACCTCCAGCAAGCCCGCATTCTGGCGGTGTTCGCCGTAACGAAAGCCGCCCTCGTAGAGCGGCCACGTGAGCAGTCCGCCAATCGACCAGGCAACGGGTCCTCGGCTGCCGGTGGCAAAATCGTTGGTACTTGCCGTCACCGCCGTCAGGCCGTTGATGGTCGGCAAGAAGGCCAAGTCGACGCTGGTCACATTGCGTTCGGCTATCTTTTCGGCGGCGCCGAGCGCTCGCATGTCTGCGCGCGACTCGAGACCGTGGCCAGGGCTACAGGTCTTTTGCGCGTCGCTCTTCAGTTCGTCCAGGCGCACGTTGGGAGCGACCCCCCAGGCGTGGTCGTAGCCGAGAGCCTGACCGAGCGACTCGCGCGCGCGGCGCAGGGTTTCATCCGAGGCGATGATGGTCGCGCGGCTGCGGGCGACCTCTTGCTCGGCGCGCAGTACGTCGATCGAATTGGTGGCCCCGAAGCTCTCGCGTTTCTCGTTCAGCTCGAGCGTCGAGAGCGCGTAACTCAGGTTGAGCCGCGTCACTTCCGCGAGGCGCTCGGCCGTGACCACGCCAACGACCGCTTCGGCCAGACCGGCTATCACCCGCCGTTCGGCTTCCGCCGAGTCGAGAGTCATCTTGTCGATGGAGCGTCGCGCGGTGGCGTAGTCGTACCAATTGCGCGCCGACAACAGGGGCACGATCAGATCCGCGCGGGAGGTGAAGACGGTGGCCGGAAAGAACGAATTCGCAGTGGCGTTCGCGTCCTGATTCAGGATCAGCTGGTGCGACAATTGAGCGGTGCCTGTCAGCCTTGGTAGCGCTCCGGCGAGACTCATGCGCGCGCGTCCTCGCGCGACTTCGATCTGGGCGTAGGCCGTCTGCAAGCTGGGCGAGCGCGTGCGGATCAACTGGAGCGCTTGGCGCCAGCCCTTGAGCGTCTCGCGGGCGGGCGCGATGGGCGCGAGCATCGGATCGTCGATGGGCACGAAGGGGTCGTTCGGATCGCGCGCGGGGGCTGACGGCGGGGCCACTTCGACCTCATTCTGCGCGGTAGCCGGGCTTGCGCTCGCCAGGACGACGAGCCATCCGAGGCCGCGTTTGGCGAGGAAGCTCCGCATGCCCCGAGTCCTAGTGTTCTCGAGAGCCTCAGGGAATGGGGCAAAGCGGAAATTCAGGGCACGCGCTGCTGGCCCGGTGCATCTCCACCTGCCGCCACTGGCGTCCAGGCGGTGAGCAGCTCGCGGGCGCGCACCGAGTCACCCCGAACTGCCTCGACCAAATGGTCCCAGGCTTCTTCGGGCTGGCCCGCTCGCGCCAGCGCGTGGGCCAGCGAGCTGGCGATCTCGGGTTCGTGGGGCATGAGGCGCCTGGACAGGCGCAGGTAGGGGAGCGCGGCGCGTGGGTTGTTGCGCCCCACGTCCAGCAGGTGCCCGAGGTTATGGGCATACCAGGGGCAGTGGGGCACGAGCGCCAGGGCGCTTTTGTAGGCTCGCTCGGCCAGTCGGTAGTTGCCGAGCAAGAGGTGGGACAGGCCCAGCACAGCGTAAGCGCGATCGTCTGCCTGGACATCGAGGACCTCGAGAGCCAGGCGAGCGGCGCGGAACGGCTCCTTCTGCACGATGTATTCGGCCAGCTGACGCTTGGCGTACACGGCGTAGACCGACTCCGGCTCGGCGGCGCGAACCAGCCGCTGCAACATCGGAATGAGGTCCCGCGGTGGCAGCCCCTGGGAAAGGGCCCACTCGATGTCCGTGTAGAGACATTCGATGTTGCGGGCGTCGCGACTCACTCTACCTCCAGAGGTAGCTCCACTTTGCTTGGGTTTCCAAGCAAAAACGCCCGAACCTCGGCTGGGGCGGATTGTCCGCACACTCAGGCTCGCGTCTGCTATGCTATGCGCCGCGATTGGCGCCGGTGCCCCGCGCGCGCTCGGCCCGAGCTGCGCAGCCTGCGATGGTCGCGCCGTCCAGCACGCTGAGCGCACGCTCGAGCAGTTCTACCTTCACGCCGACGAAGCTGTGCGTGTCGCGGATTTTCACGAAGTGCACGTCGGTTGCCACGAAACCCTGCTGCTCGAGGGCGCCGATGAAGTCTTCGCGGTAAGCGCCATCGCGTCGACCGACGTCGACGAAAATGCGTTCGATCGACTCTTCGTCGTTGAGCAGCTCGCGCGGCGAGCCTCCGTTTTCGCTGCTTGTCGAACGCTCCGGGGCGGGACTCGCGGGGGCGGGGGCCTCGGCAGGCTGGGCGACGGGAACCGCATCGGCCGTCGGCGCTACGATCTCGTCGGACACGGAGTATGAAAACTCATTGGTGTCTGCGGCGCCGTTGGATGCAAGCTCTCGACTGGGCTCGCGATCGTGGCGCGGCTCGCGATCGTGGCGCGGCTCCCGATCGCGGCTCGCTTCACGCTCGCCGTCGCGCCTGGGGCCTTTTCGGTCGCGACTAGGCTTCTTGTCGCGCTTCTCGTTGCGCGGCGCCTCGCGCTTTTCGGCCGGAGGTGACTTTTCGCGCCGGGCCTCGGCGGCGTGTTCGGTCGAGTTCGGCCGAGCGCCCAGGTGATCGCGCAGCAAACCGGCCAGGATCTGCGGTGCCAGCTCGGAACTCAGCACCCGACGACTCAGGCTGAGATCCTCGTCACGCAGATCGTTGCGTGGGAAGGCAGCAGCCAAGAACTCCACCAAATCCGCCTCTTTGCGCGTCTGCAGATCGCGCGCGCTTGGCAGCTCCCGTGCCAACGGGAAGATTTTGTAGGTGACACGCAGCATGTACAGATTGCCGACGTCCTGGGGCGCGATCAGGCTGATAGCGGTGCCGGTCCTGCCTGCGCGTCCGGTGCGACCGGTGCGGTGCACGTAGTTCTCGGTCGAGTCCGGGAAGTCCGCGTTGATGACGTGCGTCAGGTGCGAGATGTCGATGCCGCGCGCTGCGACGTCGGTGCACACCAAAAAGCGCAGCTTGCTCTCGCGCGTCTGGAGCATCACGCGTTCGCGATCGCTTTGCGACAGATCTGCGTTCAGCCAATCGGCCGCAAAACCCTGCTTTTGCAAGGCCGTTGCGATGCGCTTCGTCTGGTCGCGCGTGTTGCAGAACACGATTGCGCTCTCTGGGTTTTCGATCTCGATGATCTGGATGAGTTCGCCCGCCTTGTCGCCACGACTCGTGTAGACGTAGTGATCGATCTCGAGAGCGCCGATGTGATCACCGCTCAGCGTCACGTACTCGGGGTTGGTGAGCCGACTCTCGGCGATGCGACGGACGGCGGGCGGTACCGTCGCGCTGAACAGCAGGATCTGCTTGTTCGGCGGCAGCTGCTCCATGATCGCGGTGATTTGCGGCAAAAAGCCCATGGAGAGCATCTCGTCGCTCTCGTCGAGCACGAGCGTCCGCAGGCCGTTGACGTGCAACGTGCGGCGCTCGAGGTGGTCGAGCACGCGGCCTGGCGTTCCGACCACGATGTGGACGCCCGATTGCAGAGCATCGATCTGCGGTTGCATGGCGGCGCCGCCGTAGATGGCAGTGACGCGGATGCCGGTGTGCGCTGCAAGTTGCTCGAGTTGCCGACTGATCTGCAGCGCAAGCTCGCGCGTGGGCGCAAGGATCAGCGTCTGGGTCCGGTCGTCGTCGGTCTTCACTAGACGATCGACGATCGGCAGGCCGAATGCAGCTGTTTTCCCAGTCCCGGTGCGGGCCTGGACCACCATGTCGCGACCGGCTGCGGCCGGTTCGAAGCAGGCGCGCTGGACGGGAGTAGGGTGCGAGAACCCGAGTTCGTCGACGGCGCGTCGCACAGCCGCGGAGAGCGGGATGACGTCGAAAGAGGGGAGGGCTTCGGGAGTCGCGTCGACGGCGGCGGAGTTCGTTTGAGTCACAGAAGGATCACAGGGCAGGAGCGGCAACTGGGACTCGCCCGGAGGCGAGCGTCGGCCGGTTCAATCGTGGGGGGCCGTCCTCAGGGAGAGGCAGCCGGGGAGGAGAGGGCCTCGATGGCCCCCGGTGTCGTGCGCCGGAGGCGCGACAGATCGAGCGCGTCATAGCGCACCGCGCGCTCTTCCGCATAGCGCAGCAGCTCGACGTTCCGCAGAGCCGCTTGGCCCTTCGGATAGGCTTCGCGCTGGCATTGAGCGCGGACCGCGCCGTAGCGCGACCACTCGGGTTCCAAACTGGTCCGAAAATCGTGAAGCGCTGCCGTTTCGCCCGCCGTTTCGGCTGCGGCATCGCGCCTTGCCCGATCCATCGAACGGTAGAGCGAGTCGACTCCGCTCTTGCAGCTCGTGATGCCGCCCGCGTCGGCCGGAAAAAGCGCGGCGCGGATGATCTGGGACGAGGATGCGAAGGTGAGGCCCACGGAGACGAGGCCGACGACCGCGAGGCCCGCACGCGCAAAGGGCGCCCTCTTCTTCGGGGTAGGAGCGGTGGAAGGGGCCTCAGGGGCTTCAGCCATGGTCCGGTCTAGCCTCCGGGCCTCGCGGCCGTCAACGCGGGGTGCTAGACGGGCGCCCCCGAGCATTGACCGGGTCTGGCCCCTCGTTCATAGTTTCAAAGAAGTTTGAAAGTACAGAAGCGAGCCCTTCCTTCCCATGACTCTCCAGTTCGATATGGCCGTTTCGGCCTTGGTCCGCGGCGCACAGGCCCGCAAAGCGGATGAGCGTCTCGAGCACCGGCTGGCGGACGTTCACGGATTTTTGGCCAAGGAACTGGCCGAGGTCGAGCGGGTGCTGGCAGAGGCCATCGAGGAAGGTCCGGAGCCAGGTAGCTCAGCTGCTCGCCATCTAGTGGCCGGAGGCGGCAAGCGCGTACGCCCGCTGGCGCTGCTTCTGGCGGCTCGCTGCTTTGGCGGCAACGGCTCGAACTACGCGGAGATGGCCGCAGTCGTCGAGTTGGTCCACTCGGCCACGCTGCTTCACGACGACGTCGTGGACGAAGGCATGGAGCGCCGCGGCGCACCGACTTCCCGCCGCCTCTGGGGCAACGGCGTAAGCGTGTTGTCGGGCGATCTGTTGCTCGTGACCGCGCTCGAACGCACACGCCTGGCGGCTCCCGATTTGCTGGGTGACCTGATTCAAACGCTGGGTCGCCTCGTGAACGGTGAGATCGTCCAACTGCGCGGACGCACCGAGCTCGACGTGAGCGAAGCCACCTACTACCGAGTGCTCGAGGACAAGACCGCCTCGCTGTTTTCGTTCGCGGCCCGCGCCGGAGCGCGTATGGCTGGCGCGCCCAAGGCGTCCGAGGAGGCTCTCGGCAGCTTCGGCGAATCACTTGGCGTCGCGTTCCAGCTCGTCGACGACGTCATCGACTACTCCGGCACCGAGACCGGCAAGACTCTCTTCGCCGATCTAGGCGAAGGCAAGATCACCCTTCCGCTCGTACTCGCCATCGAGCGCGATCCCGGGCTCGCCCAGCTGGTGCAGAAGATATACCAAGGAGACGAAAGCCTCGTGGCCGAGGTCAGCCGCCGCGTCATCGCCAGCGGCGCGTGTGACGAAGTGCGCTCGCGCGCCCGCGGCTTTACAGAGAAATCTCGGGCTGCGCTCGCCAAGCTGCCGGTCACGCCTGCGCGGCAGTTGCTCGAAATCGTAGCGCTCGAGTTGACGTCGCGTTTGGCTTGAGGAGCAGCCGAGCGGGCAAGGTCGAGTGGTCGGGCTTCGCTCGACGGGTCACCGCTCGACCACGCTCGATCAGTTGAGCGGCGTGCCTTCGGGCGGTGCTGCCAGATCGTCGCCGAGGAGAACGGCTGCGACTTCGCGCTCGATGGCGCCGCGGACCTCGTCGTCGAGGCGATCGAGTGAGCCACACAATCGCTCGATGTTGCGTTGATAGACGAAGATGCGGACGCGAGCGCCTGGTTCGTCGAGCGCGTCGACGAGTACTGGTGCGCGCGGATCGGCGCCCTCGACCACGGCTTCGACACCTGGCACCTCGGACACGAAAATCTCGCGCGAATCGATCGATGCGCGCAAGCGCGGCGTGATCGACTCCGCGATGCGCCGCACTGCGGTTTGGAAGGCGTCGGACGAGAGCGCCCATGGCGGATGCGGCAACAGCAAGTCGAGCTGGCGCGTCTTGAGGAAGGCCTCCGTCGCGGCGGCCACGTCGCCGCGCTCATCGCGGATCAGCGCAAGGTAATAGGGCGCTTCGGGATTCTCCGCGTCGCGGCGCGCAGCTTCGAGTAGCAGCTCTTCGGCGCGCTTGAACTCGGCCATCTCGAAGAAAGCGCGGCCGACCAAGAACGCATGAGCCGGGCTCGTGAAAGGCCCGTCGGGAATGCGACCGAGCACGGCCAAAGCGTCGTCCTGACGACCCAGGCCGAGCAAGGCATCGAACTGCAGCAGCAGCGTGTCGGTCAACTCTTCGTCGGTCTCGACCAGATCCAACGCTTCGTTGCAGAACACGAGCGCCTCCTCCATCTCGCCGAGCGGGTGGATGCAGAGCTCAGCGGCGTTGAGCATGGCCTCGAGAAAGGTGTCGTCGAGGGCGATGGCTTGACGATAGAGTTCGAGCGCCTCGTCGAACTCGCCGCGCAGGGCGCAGGCGTAACCGAGCAAGTTGTGCGCTTCGGGGGACTGGGCCTCGAGCTCGAGCGCCCGACGCGCCGACAGCTCCGCTCCGCGGGCGTCGCCGCGCTGCGCAAGGTCCCAGCCGCGGTCCAAGTGGGCCGTGAATTGGTCCATGGCGTGGTTATTGGTGCTCACCCGGCTCCTGGCAAGAGCCGCCCGGCGTTTGCCCCGGCGCCCTCGAGCTTTGCCGAATCGGGCTCGATTTCAGTCGTGGACGACCACCATCGAACCGGGGGTGTTGTCGCTGGCCCAGACGCCGTGCAGTCCCTCGGGCAGCGGAGGATCCATGTGAACGAAGACCCACTTGGCGTCGAGTGGCGCCAGGTTCACGCAACCATGGCTCATCTGCGAGCCGAAGTTCTGGTGCCAGAACGCGCCGTGGGTGGCGTAGGCCTTGTGAAAATACATCACGTACGGAACGTCTTCGATGCTGTACGGCAGATCGCCGGCTGCCGATCCATCGCCGTCCATCGTCGTCACGACGTGCTTCTCGCGCACGCGCCACATACCGCGCGGCGTCGAGTGGTCCTTGTCTTTGATCTTCGACTCTTTGCCGCTGGAGATGAGCGTCGCGTAGACCGGCGTGTCGCCTTCGTAGACGACCAAGGTCTGCTGGCTGATGTCGACGTCGAGCCAGCGCTCGTTCGGGCCGACGCCTTCGGGGCGTTTGTCCGGCGTCGTCATGCGCACCTGGGACGCGCGGACCCACTTGCCGTCGGCCGTTTCTTGGTAGTCCTTGCCGCCGTACGATTTGGTTTGGCCTGTCAGCTGCACCGGCTCGAAGCGCTTGAAGCTGCCTTCGCTGGCTATCTTCTTGCCTTCTTCGTCGATGACGTAGCTCGAGATCGTCTTGTTGGCGCCGTAGACGAAGGCCACGGGCAGCTTCCATTTTTCGCCATCGAGTTCGACGCCGTGAAAGTCCGAAGCCGCGGCCTGCCAAAAGCGGTCGGCAGGCGCGACCAAGCCTTTGGTGGTCTTGTACCAGCTGCGACCGTTCCACGGAAAAGTCTTGTCGACCGCTAAATAGAAGCCTTTCACCATGCGTTTGGCCAAAATGCCGTCCGCATCTTGATTCAGGTGCTCGAGCTTGACCTCGTGCAAATTTTCGCCTGACTCCCACCACTTCGGCGGTTCGGGTGGCGCTTCGATCGGCTGGTCTTGGGCATCGAACACCACGTCCGGTGACTTGACGACCTCGGGCTCGGCCGCGATCTTTTCTTCTTTCGCCTTCTTGGCGGCGTCGAGGTACGGCTCGTACTCGTACATCTGATCGCGCGACGGCAGCGACTTGTAGAGCGGCGTGCCGTTGTGCGCGTTGCGCATGTACGGGTAGGGGAGGATCTCGTCGATGTCTGGTTGGCGCGGCGGAAACTTTGCGATCGGATCCTTGGGATCGACCGTGCCGACGAGGCTGCAGATGAAGCCGCCCGAGACGACTTGGTACCAACCCTTGGAGCAACCTTCGCCCTGCACCATCTTGGCGAGCACTGGCACGCGGCCGCCGATCTGCACGTAGCCGACCTTGTGGTCCTTGTCGGGTTTGGCCTCGAGATACACGCCGGCGGACGAACGGCTCACCCAGAACCACGGACCGGGGTGCGGCACCGGCACGGGGTCGCTCGGAGGTGCGGGCTCTGCCGGGGCCTTGGGGGGCGTGAGGGCCGGGGCCTTGCCCTCGTTTGGACCCGCCGTGGGCTTGGCTGGAGGGGCAGCGGGCGCGGACGGGTCTTCCTTGCATGAGCTGAGGCCGGCGAGCAGGACGAGTGCGAGCGGGAATCGGCGGAGGTGTGGAGACGTATTGGTTTTCATGCCGGAACGCGCCACCGCGTACTATCCGACAGCAGTTTTGTCGAATCTCTGGCCCGGTGGCGCCTTACGCCTGTCGCAGAAGCGAAGGCCGTGCCATGGTCGACTTCGAGGGAAAATGGCCTGTTTCTGGAGCCCGAGGCAGTGATGAGCGTGGCTCAACCGACTCGCACGCGTGGTTCGGGCAACACAGGCTGGCCCGCTCCGGGCGAACGCGAGTGGCGCATCTGGGCCATGCTCGCGGCTTCGGTGCTGGGTCACATCCTGATCACCACCGGTCCACTCTTGCTGGGACTGGCGGGCCTCTGGGCCTTTGACCAGCCGGCGTCCGACGAGCCGCCGGTCGACGCCATTCCCGTTGATCTGCTGACCGACGAGCCAGGCCCCGAACCCGAGCCTCCTCCAGCTCCGCCCCCCGAGCCAGCCGCTGTGGCCCTGCCACCGCAGCCCGACGCCCCAAAGACGGCGCCCGAGCCCGCCCCCGTCAAGCCCGTCGCGCCGCCCGAGGATCCCGCCGACAAGCCCGATAAGCCCGCGGCGCCGCCTGGCAGCTTGGGTGATCCGGTGGCGCGCGCAGGCCTGGCGGGCAAGGCCGTCGACTCGAACGCCAACGTACGGATCTTGCTGCACATGAGCGCCGTCCGCGAACACCCGCTCGGCACGCGCATCGGTGGGCTGCTCGAGCGCACGCCGCAGTGGAGTGACTTTTTTGGTGCGGCCGGTGTCGACCCAGTGCGCGACGTCGATCACGTGCTCGTGGCCGGCCCGCAGCTTCGCGACTCGTCCAATGTCGTCGCCGTGGTGCAGCATCGTCTCGACCAAGCTGCCGTGACCGCAGCGTTCGAGCGCATGGTGGCGCGCGGTGGCGAGTGGATCGACCACGAGCCCGACATCGTCAAGGCGCGCGCCGATCGCGCCGAGCGCTTGTTCGTAGCCCCCAGCTCGCACATCGTCGCAGTGGTGCCATCGAGCGCCGAGAAGTCGGCGCGTGCGTTGTCGAAGAACGTCCGCTTTCCTGCGGCCACAGGCGGCGTGGCGCTGGAAGCCTACGTCGTCACGCCTTCGCGCGTCGCGCGGGGGTCAGGCATCAAGATCCCCGAGAGTCTGCGCTGGGTGCGTATCGAAGTGAGCCCGGAAGTCGGCGGCGGCGCGATCATTCGCATCGAGGCCGAAGACGGTTCGCCCGAGCAGGCAGCCGAGGACGCGCCAAAGCTCGAAAAGATGATCCGCGCGGCATCGACCCTCGACCTGGGCGGCGGCATGCTTGGCGGGCTGGCGTCGCTCGCCTTCGGTTCGAGCAAGCAAAAGTTCATCGAGAAGATCGAGTTCAGCTCCAAAGAGAAGATGGTGCTCGGTAGTTTGCTCATCACCAAAAAGCAGCTGGCGACGCTGCTCGACTTGCTCGATGCAGTGCTACCGCCTGCGCGCCGCGTGGAGCGCTTCGACCCTCCGGCGCAAAGCGAGCCCGAAAAGCCTACGACGACTTATCCGTCGAATCCGATGGATAAGTCTGGGGGCTCGGCGCCTTCTGGGGCTCCTGTAGGATCGGACGCGCCGCCAGTTGAGCCAAAAGGCGACCCGCCGAGTCCGGATCCACTCCCCGCAGCGCCCAACCCCGACCCTTGACGCTGCCAAGCACGAGGCGCGCAGGCGCGGGTCCGCGCGCGAGCGAGCCACGCTGCAAGCCGTAGTCCGCAGCCAAGCCCAGCACGACGGCGCCGAGCCCCCAGGCGCAGAGTTCGGCCGCGATTCCTGGCGCCCGCAAGCCTTCGAGAAGCAGCCCGCTGCCGACGAACGTGCCGAGGGCCAGCGTAGCCAGGCCGACGTCGACGTCCGCGCGGGGACCTCCGCGTTCGAGCGCGAGTTGTTCGACGGTTTCGAATGGGAAGACACGCACCGAGCGGGCGGCAGCCCGGCCGAGCCAAGTGCTCTCGACTTCGAGTAAGACGCCTGCCTGACCTATTTTGGCCGTGCCGCGTCGACGTCGACCGAGCAGCCCGCCTGTCACGGCTGCGCCGACCAGGCGCACGGCGAACCAAAGAGAGAGCACTTCGACGACGCGCCAACCCGGACGCGCCGGACCTCGGAGGAGATCGCCGGAAACCCCCAGCGCAACGTCCCCGAAGCCCGACTCAGCGTCCCCTTGCAAGCTCGATCCGGGACGCAAGATCAGCTCAGGTTCAGGGAATTCAGGATCGGGCCGGGCGTTTCGAGCGAGTCGTCGTCGAGCGCGTGGTTGCGCTCATCGACCCGCACCACGACCGGCACGTGCAGCTTGGCCTCTTCTTCGTTCATGGTGGCAAAGGTGGCCAGGATGACGAGATCCCCGGGTTGGTTGTGGTGGGCCGCCGCGCCGTTGACGCAGATACAGCCCGAGCCGTCGGGGCCCAGCAGAGCATAGGTCGACAGGCGCGTGCCCCGCGTGACGTTCCAGATGTGGACCTCTTCGTGCGGCAAGATGCGGGCCCGAGCGAGCAATAAACCATCAATGGTGACGCTGCCTTCGTACTCGAGATCCGCATGGGTCACGGTGGCCCTGTGGATCTTCGACTTGAACATCCGGAGGTTCATTCGGTTTTCTCCCTGGCTTCACATGGCGGCCCGCCCGAATGCGGGTCCTCCTGAAAGACCATGGTTTGACCCAGAAAGATACGCAGCGTTGGCCGTTGCGCAAGGCGACCGCCCTTGGGGCACTCGATATTTGGCCGCCCGGGCCAGGTTCGGATAACCAAGGTTCAGTCGAGCTGATTCTTCCCCCGCTCGTTTCTTCCTCGGAGGCTCCCATGAACGCCCGTCTTGTGTCCGTCACCCATGAACCCAACTTCGCTGCGAAGAAAAATGCGCTGCTAGCCACGCTGTGCGGGCTCTTGCGCACCAGCTTCGAGTTGCGTCACGAGGGCGCTTCCTACGAAAAGCAGGCCCGCGCGCAGGGCTACGCGGACGGCTTCATGCGTTCGCTCCTGGATGGCGGCCTCGTCTCGCAGCGTGAGCTGCTCGAGTTCGTTCAGGGCGTGCGTCGCGGGGTCGACGGTCCTGCGACCGTTGTACTCGCTCAGGACGAGCCCGAGTCGAACGCCACGGCCACCGTGCGCATTGCCTGATTGAACCGGCGGTTTCACCCGCCGAGCTGAACGAGCGCTCGCACTTCTGCGATGCGCGCTGCGACGTCGTCCGAAGTGACGGCCAGCAGTCGGTTCATGCCCACGCCCTCGACGTTGAACGAAGCCACGGCCGTTGCGTAGACGAGCGCGTCACGCAGCGCGGCGGTGTCCGTCTTGCCGAGCTGCGAGAGGCGACCGAGCAGTGCGCCAGCGAACGAATCACCCGCGCCTGTCGGATCCAATTCCTCTTCGAGCGGGTAGGCAGGGACGAAGCTGATCTTTTCGCCGTCGAACAGGAGCGCGCCGTGCTCGCCCTTCTTGACGATCAGGCGCTTGGGGCCCATCGACAGCACCTTGCGGGCGGCCTTGCGGATGTTGTGCAGGCCGGAAAGCTCGCGCAACTCCTCGTCGTTGATGGTGAGGAGATCGAGCTGCGGCAGGAGCTGCAAAAGCAGGGCGCGCTCGCCCGAAATCCAGAAATTCATCGTGTCGGCGGCCACGAACGCGCCGGGCTCGAGCTGGCCCAGCACCTGGAGCTGGAGCGCGGGGTGGATGTTGCCGAGCAAGACGAGTTTGGTCTGCTTGTAGGCAGGGGGCAGGTGCGGACTGAAATCGGCGAAGACGTTGAGCTGCGTGTCGAGCGTCTCGCGGCTGCCGAGGTTGTCGGCGTACTTGCCGACCCACTTGAAGGTCTTGCCACTGGGCACGCGCACCACGCCGGTCGTATCGATGCCGCGCGCGCCCAGTACGCCGAGCGTCGCTTCCGGGAAATCGTGGCCCACTACGCCGACGACTTGTGCGGGGGCAAACAAGCTGGCTGCGACCGAGGCGAAGGTGGCGGCGCCACCGACGACGTTCTCGAATGAACCTGAGGGCAGGTGCAGATCGTCGAGAGCCATCGAGCCAATGACGAGAACCGAGGATGCAGAAGACATGAAGAAGCTTTCCTGAAGGAGGGACGAGGGGAAGGGTTCAGACGGACTTGCGCGTGGTTGGCCACAGCCAGGCCAGGCGGTCGAGCGCAGACTGAGGAGTTTGGCCGGGGTGCGTCAAGATGGCGTGGCGGAGAGCCGAGCTGGCAGGGCTCCTGTTCGGATCGGGCAGACGCGAAGGCAACTCGCGCACCAGGCGCTGACCGAGTTGGCTATTCTGCTCGAGCACGGAGAGGACCATTTCGACCGAAACAGCGGCTTCGGTCTCGTGCCAGGCGTCGTAGTCGGTCGCGAACGCCACCGTGACGTAAGGCAGCTCGGCCTCGCGAGCCAGTTTGGCTTCGGGCAGCGCGGTCATGCCGATCACGCTCACCCCCCAGCTCTTGTAGAGGTAGCTCTCGGCGCGGCTCGAAAACTGGGGGCCCTCGATGCAAACGTAGGTGCCGCCGCGGTGCACGGTCGCGCCCGCCGCCGCGGCCGCGCTGGCGGCAGCTTGGGCGAGCTCAGCACAGACCGGATCGGCGAATGCGACGTGCGCCACCACTCCGTCTTCGAAGAAGCTCGCCACTCGGCGCTTTGTCAGGTCGATGTACTGGTCCGCGACGACGACGTCTCCGGGGCGGATGCTTTCTTGCATCGAGCCGACTGCCGACAAGCTGACGAGTTGGGAGGCGCCCAGCTGTTTCAGCGCACAGATATTGGCGCGATAGTTGATTTCGTGGGGTGCGTGTTGATGCCATTCGCCGTGCCGCGGCAAAAAAAGCAGCCTCTTTCCGTCCAGCTGGGCTTCGACCAGCGGCGCGCTCGGTTTGCCGTACGGGGTGTCCAGATCGTGACGTGCGACGATTTCGAGGCCGGGCATGTCGTAGATGCCGGAGCCGCCAAGCACGCCGAGGGCCGCACGAGCGGTCATTCGGGGCTCCGCTCCGGATGGCGCCCAGCGATCAACAGGCGCTCTGCCAAGGCGGCTGCGCGCAACCGACGGCACTCTTCGGCGCGGAAAATCGAGATCAATTGGGTAGTGGCTTCGTCGAGGTCGTCGTTGACGAGCACGTAGTCGAACAAACCGTAGTGAGCGATTTCTTCGCGGGCGACGTTGAAGCGCCTTTGCACGGTGCTCTCGTCTTCGGAGGCGCGCCCGCGCAACCGCGAAAGCAGCACGTCCATGCTGGGCGGCAAGATGAAGATGGCGACGCTGTTCGGCTCCGAGCACTTGATCTGCCGCGCGCCCTGGTGGTCGATGTCGAAGATGATGCCGCGCGCCGACTCGGCGCGATCGATCTCGCTCTTGCTGGTGCCGTACAAGTTGCCGTGCACCTCGGCCCACTCGAGGAACTCGCCCGCTTCGATGCGCTCGATGAAGGCGGTGCGGCTGACGAAGTGGTACTCGCGGCCGTCTTCTTCACTGGGCCGGGGCGAACGCGTCGTGTGCGATACCGAGAAGCGCAGATCGGGGATCTGCTTGCGGAGCCGCCCCGTCAGGGTGGTCTTGCCGGCGCCGGACGGTGAAGAAATGATGAGCGGCAAGGGCTTCATACGGGCGCGAGTCTACGGCAAAGCGCGGATCAAGGTGAGCCGAAATCGGCCCGGGGCGCTCAGTCGATGTTCTGGACTTGCTCGCGCATACGTTCGACTTCGACCTTCAGCTCGACCACCAAATGTGCGAGTGGCGCGTGCTGGGATTTGGAGCCGACGGTGTTCACTTCGCGGCCTATTTCTTGGAGCAAGAAATCCAAGCGGCGACCGACGGGCTCGGCGCTGTCCAGCAGAGCCTGCATCTGCGAAAAGTGGCTTCCCAGCCGCACCAGCTCTTCGGTGATGTCGCTCTTGTCGGCAAGCAGGGCCATCTCTTGCTCGAGCCGTTCTGGATGCACGCTGACCGTCAGGTCCGAACTCAGCTTGAGGACGCGCTCGCGCAGGCGTTCGCGATGGTGACGCACCAGATCGGCGGCGTTGAATTCGAGAGCCGCGACCAGCGTGCGCGCATGCGCGAGCCGACCCTCGAGTTCACGCGCGAGCGTGCGACCTTCTTCTTGGCGCATGCCGTCGAGCTCGATCAGCGCCTGGGCGAACGCGGCCTCCAGGGCGGCGCGCACGAGCTCGGGTTCGGGTCCGCTCGATTCGAGCACGCCCGGCAAACCGAGCACGGCTGTGATGGGCAGCTCGCTGCCCGGCGCCAAACGATCGCGGAGTTCCGTCAAACTCTCGTAGAGGGCGCGGGCGCGCTCGAACGAGAGGCGCGGGGCTGCATGCAGGCTACCTTCTGCCCGGGCCGAAACGTCGAAACGGCCGCGTCCCAGGTGTTTGCGGGCCAGTTGCTCGACGAAGAAACCGTGCTCGCCGAGCTCACCCGGCAAGCGCAGGCGAATGTCCTGGTAACGATGGTTCAGTGCACGCACTTCGACGCGCAGTGTGCCGGAAGCCAGGACTGCGCTGCCCATACCAAAGCCCGTCATGCTGCGCAGGGTCATGGGAGCATTCCGGGCGCGGGAGAACCGAGCCTCAGAGGCCTTTCCGGCGTTTCATTTCTTCCATCATGCGCTTGTATTCGACTTCCCAGACGGACGTGCCTTCTTGCACGTGCTTGATCTGTGCGCGCACGGCCAAATCGAGATCGTCGCCTGCCGCAATCTGCTTGCGGAGTGGGATGCGCAACTTGCGTCGCAGATCGTGATCCTCGGCGTAGACTTCGTCGACGTTGTTCGAGTTGAGCAGCATCTCGACCAGCTGCTCGAGGACGTAGTCGAGAGCCTCCTCGCCGATCTTGATCTTGCGCTGTTCCGCCAGAGCCTTGAGCACCTTGGGGAACTCGCTGGGCGGGAGGCTCTGGGCTGCCAGGGTGTCGCGCGCCTTGGCCTGCAGGTCGAGCTCCGTCTTCAGGTACTGGTTGAGTACAGCCTCCAGATCGAGCTGCACTTCGCGAGGCGCAGCGGTCTCGATGTCTCCCTTTTCAAGGAGCAGTTGGAGCATTTCTTTCGCAACTTCGGGGACTTTGTTCGAAGGCAGGAGCATCTCGGGCGCGTCCTACCAGATTTCCCTGCCGGTGGTGCGGCAATCCACCTGGATTGGGGCGGTTTTACGGGCCCACCGTCCGTGCGGGCTCGAACTCAGTCGTCGGCGGCGTCCTCGTCCAAGCCGCCCGCATCGGGGGACAGGGGGCTCTTTTCGCTGGGCCCACCCACGGTCGGCTGGCGCGCGCCCAAGCGCAGACGGCGAAAAACAGCGTCCTTTTGCCGCCTCTTGTAGGCGTCGTGGCTGGCTTCGCCGACCTCGTTGGCGGCATCCGTCTCGGCGTCGAGCATCTGGAACTCACACAGCACGTAGACGATGGGCCCAAGGCTCTCACAGCCGGGGGGGGCGCTCTCCATGATGTGCTCGGGCACACGCACCGGCACGTCGGTCACGAAGTGGATGACGCGGTAATTCTCGGCGCTGAATCGGTTGTCGCCGGGCGAGAGCGACTCGTCGACCTTGCCCTGGAACGCCTGAATCATCGACGAAAGGTGGGGGTGAGCTTGGCAATAGGTCAGGAAGTGAAAGAGGCTGTTCGTGCTCTCGCGCGGAACGACGAAGTTGAACGGGAAGAGGTGCTCGGTCAGGTAAAGTAGGATCGGCAGGACGTCATCCTGCGTCCGCGTGACGATGCGAAAGCGCAACTTGTCGTAGAGCGCCGAAGCCGTGGCCTCGGTCTTGGACAGCAGCTTCGTGTACGTTGAGTCGAGGTTCTTGCGTCCGCCGATGAACTCGGTGACGGGGAAACCGCCGCTCAACATCGCCCCAACCACGCGGTAGACCTTCTCCTCGACGAGATGGAACAGGTCTTTGTCCGAGACGGGCAGCCGGAAGAGCAGTTCGCGCCCGGTCATGTGGTTGATGATGGTGATCGTCTTGAGGATCGTGCAGGCGCAAAGCTGCCGATGTCCCTTGCCCGAGGCCATCAGCATCAGCTCGATGATGTCGGCCTGTTCGACCGGCTTGGGGACGGACAGATTGAAGTGCCGTCGCAAGTAGCCAATGGCCTCGCCCTTCACGTGCTCGCAGAAGGCGGCGTCTTCGGGATCGTCCAGATCCAGCTCGTGGTTGCCAAGCAACGCGCGCGCTGCGGATTCGTCCGAGAAGTCCAGGCGATGCCAGTCCACGACGGACGTGCCGCGTAGCACGAGCCGCACGGCCTCCAGATCGTGCATCCGGAAGCGATCGAGCGGACGCAGCGAACTTGGCAGGCGGTTTTGAAAATCCGTGCCCCGGCGGCCCGCGTTCATCGAGGCCGGTGGTGGGCCTGCATGGGGGCTAGGGGACCCCGGATATCGGGAGGGACGGTTGGTGTCGCGCGACAAGGCGTACTCCCGGCGGGGGCTCGTTGATTCGAATGCTCAGCGAGTCAATGGCCAGGGCTGGTCGTGGTCGCGTCGGCCGGGCGGGCGCGACCGAGAGAAAGGGTGCCAAAGAAAATCCCGAGAGTCACACCAAGCACAGCGAGCTGCGCTCCGATCACACCGGTGAGGGCGAGGAGCGTGAAAGCAACGGGGACGGTGAGGGTCCAGGGATTCAGATTCATTCGGTCGTTTCTCCTGATGGTCTCGCACGGTTGATGGCGCCCCCCGGAACCACTCACCCCGCTAAGGATGCTACAAGGTGCGCTAACGTAGGTAACATTCGCACACGACCTTGGAGCAGGCAAACTTGTTAGCCAGAACTCGGCCCCGGCTCAAGCCGCCGGCCCGAGCGTGCGTGGAAGCGACGCATCAGTCGGGGCTTTCATTCCGTCGGGACACCCAGGCCGAGACGACGCCGGAGCAGCAGGAAGCGATCGCTGGTCGAATAGGCCAGTAGATCGAGTTCGATGGGTCCATGGGCGCCCTCTTGACGGGCCACGAGTGCGAGGCTGCTCACCAGATCTTGGCTCAAACATAGGCCGACGCGGGCGGCCGTCTTGTCCGTGGCCGAACTCCAGCGCTGCAGGTTCGTGCGACCGCCCTCTTCGGCGAAGCGCAGGTAGTGACCGCGCAGCGCGTCGATCTGCAACGGTTCGAGGAGCGGAGATATCGCGCGGGCGAGCGGGTCGATGCGCGCCTTCAACGTCCCTGTGATCGGCAAGCTCGGGTTGGCGATCACCAAGGCGGATAGGAAGAGATCTTCCAGATCCTCCGTACTGGGAAAGAGCGTTCGCACGAAGTGCTCGCCGCGGTAGCTGGTCAGGTGGCGGCCCACCAAGAAGGCCAGCTCCGTTGCTGTGCGTCCGCTGAGCGCCTGCTGACCGAGGAGCGTGTTCGGCGGCACGCCGGCGTTGTGTGCGTAGTCGAAGTCGCGGTCTTTTTCGACGAAAACGGTCGGGCAGGGCAGCCCTATCAGGCTGGCGCCCCAGCCCACGGCGCGGACGGCCATCAGCGTACTGACCGCCGGATCCTGGCGCTTGTCCGGAGCGGCCATGTGCAGTTTGCCATCGCGGCGTAGAGTGGTGACGCGACCGATCAACACGGCGGGCGCGATCACGGCGAACAAAGCGCCCGTCACGCGATCTTCTTCTGGATGGAACAAGCAATCGTCCCACGCAGCCGCGTCGATGGAAGTGCGAGGTTGAATCAGGCCGCCGCGCCGGTGCTTTTCGCAGGTCGCGCGATCGTCTGCCGACGCCTGTCCTAGCGCGACCAAAGCCTGACTGGCGCAAAATGCCCCATCGAGCTCGCCGCGCGCTTGATAACAGTCGCGCAGCGCCCGGTACGCCCCAGGGTGCAACGGATCGCGGCGAATTTGCTTCCAAAGGTCGAGCGGATCATCGCTCCCGGCTGCCGCATGACTCTCCAGATCGCCGAGATCGACCTCGAGATTGACGGTGGTTTGCGCTCGATCGAGCGCAGCTTCGAGCTCGGCGACGCGCTGCCTGAGTTGACTATTTTCAGTCAGCAGTTCGGCGAGCGCCGGACTGTCGGCATCGGCCGCGCCCGCGCCCAGCAAAGGCGTGAGGCTCTGATGCCGCGCGCGCGTTTGATCGACGATGCGAACGCGATGGTGCGTCTCGTAAGCCGCGGTCATCGCTTCTTCGAGACGCTCCAGGCGGCCAGGATCGAGGCCCAGGTTGCGCGCCGCCTGAGCGAGGCGGTTTCGCTCTTCGGGCGTGATCACGCCGTCTTCAAGGACCTCTGCGAACAACTCCTCGTACTGGGACTCGAGAATGCCCAAGCCCAGTCCACCTGCGGGCGCCGCTGCTTCGAAGCTAGCTGCATGCCGAAACGTCTGTTCCTCGTCGCTCATGGTCGCGTCGTCTCCCCCGCCGGACCTGCCGGCTCGATGTGAACACCCAAGGCTAACGCGTGGCGGCGGGCTCGGGAATGTGGGTAAGACGCACCGTCGCTGGTCGCGCGAAGCGCTGCTTGATCAGGGCGGCGCGGGCGCAGCGACGGGGGCAGCTCCGGGGGCCGGGGCAGCCGCCGGCGCGGACGCGGTGGCGTCACGCTCGCGCTCGGGGTTCATGAGCCGAATGAGGCGGACGAGCCCAGTCACCGTTTCGTCGGGCAACTGGGCGAACGCTGGCATGCGGCCGCGCCCCTTCTTGATGGTGTTCTCGATCTCGCTGTCGAGCGCGACTTTGTGCCACTTGGGGTTCGTCAGATCCGTCGGGCGCGTCATCGGTCCTTGCGGACCATCGCCCGCGCCAATGAGGCCATGGCAGGGGACACAATTTTGCTTCCAAGCGGCCAGGGTCACCTGGTTGATGCCGTATTTCTCCAGCGCCGGCATGCCGGGCTTGGGAGGCGCAGTCGAATCGAACTGGTTGGACTTGGCTTCCTTCTGGTTGTCGTGATCGCGCGCCGACCATTCGGGCAGGTCCTCTGGCTTCCGATCACAGGCGATGCCGAACGCTGCGATGCCGAAGAGCGCAACCAGCCGCGTACTGAGCTGAGTCATGTCCGCCCTCCTATCACGAGGACGCCGCTTGGGCGCAAGCGGCGGGGCTCACCAGCAGTTCGAGACCGTAGTCTGCGCCGATCAGTAGAAGCTCCAGCTGGCGTACGAGTGGGTTCCGGCTGTAAATTCCACCGTGTAAGGCGGCGAACCTGCGCCGGCCGGAAAAGTGCCGCTGCCTGCAAGCGGAAGCGCGATGCCGTTGATGGTGGCCGTCCGGCCGGCAACGTTGGAGGTTTGCCAGCCGTTTTGGGCGCCGGCCGAGAGCGTGAAGCACTTGGCACCAGTTGTGCCGAAAGAGCCCGAGTTGGTGTTGAACGCCAAACTGTCGCAGCCGCCCGAACTGCCGCCGGTGCCCGCTGCGCCGCCGGTTGAACTTGCGCCGCCGGTTGAACTCGCACCACCCGTGGAAGTCGCGCCGCCGGTTGAACTTGCGCCGCCCGTTGACGCCGCGCCGCCGGTCGAACTGCCGCCGGTCGAACTCGCACCACCTGTTGCGGCCCCTCCGGTCGAGGCGCCTCCGCCGGTGGACGAGCTGCCGCCCGTTCCAACCAAACCGCCACCCGAGCCGACCAAACCGCCGGAGCCGACCCTGCCGCCCGAGCCCGTCGCGCCGCCGGAGCTGCCAGCCAGGCCGCCACTGCCGCTGCCGTTCTCGCCACCCATGCCGTCCTCGTCAATGGGCGTGGCACACGCCGAGAGGACACCCATCATACCCAAACTCCAAGACAAGACGCGCAGCTGGCTCATATTCGACTCACGAAGGGACCGTTTCCAGACAGTGTAATCCGCTGAAAAGGCAGCGCACCCGTTTGTTGCAGGTTTGAATGCAGAAGT